>Ga0233375_1000203_pt1 | contig 34504 bp, 38 predicted proteins | sample ElkDunMinimDraft_10_FD_191539 | JGI IMG/M metagenome (GOLD analysis project Ga0233375, IMG submission 191539) | Fecal eukaryotic communites from dung pellets of Tule Elk in California, USA - Elk Dung E16 | ecosystem: Host-associated > Mammals > Digestive system > Large intestine > Fecal | place...
CCCTCACAGGACATGCAACCCACGAACCGGACGGCCCATGAAAGTCACACCCCCACAAGGGTTAATCAATTGGCATTGACTATCAAGCACACTGTTGAGTTCTCAAACAACCGACGCACACCGTCAGAGTCATCATCTTTGGGATGCTGACCCCACCCGGGGCAACCTCTTCAACTTACCAGACCGGATCCCGCCCCGCAAAACTCGCTGATCCTGAGGATCAGTTTGCTCTGCAAGAGAGGATCCACATCCGATATCCCGCAGCGCAGTAAGAACCGCCCTGCATCAGAGATGGGATCCAGCCCCGGCGCGGCCACTCGGTCCGTTTCCGGGCCTCGTGTCCGTCGGCCCGTCGGGCTGACATCCAGAACATTACGTCAGGTGCGGGGGTGCGTCAAAGCCGTGGGGCGTGACGGCGCACACAGAAGCCCTGTTCACCAGCTGTTTTTCCAAGAAGGCTCCAGGTCGGAGCGGTACTGAGGCCTGCCGGGCCGCCCCTACCGACCTCCGCACGGGCCGAAAGGGCGGGGCCAGACCAAGAACTCACCCGTCCGGCCATGTCTCCGTAATCTTTCATTCAGGTTTCGTCATCTGCACTGATGATCGGCAGACCGAGGAGCTCCCCGAGCTGCCCGCGGGTGACGCCGTACGTCTCGACGACCCGGACCCCGCCGTGGTCCGCGAGGCCCGGGCCCACGTCGATGACCGCGACGTCGGTGTACACCCGGGACACGCAGCCCACGCCGGTGAGCGGGAGCGTGCAGTCGCGGACGAGCTTGGGCTGACCGTCCTTGGTCAGGAGCGTCATCATCACGACCGTGCTCCGCGCCCCGACGGCCAGGTCCATGGCACCGCCCACCGCGGGCACCGCGCCCGGGCTTCCCGTGGACCAGTTCGCCAGATCGCCCGACGTCGAGACCTGGAACGCCCCCAGCACGCAGACGTCTATGTGACCGCCGCGCATCATGGCGAACGAGTCGGCCTGGTGGAAGTACGAGGCGCCGGCGAGCTCCGTGACGGGCACCTTGCCGGCGTTGATCAGCTCCGGGTCGACCAGGTCCGGATCCGGTACGGGCCCCATGCCGAGCAGTCCGTTCTCCGTGTGCAGGGTGATCCCCGAACCAGCGGGCAGCTGATCGGCCACGAGCGTCGGGAGCCCGATGCCGAGGTTGACGTACGAGCCGGGCAGGATGTCGGCGGCGACACGCGCCGCCATCTGCGCTGCGGAGAGCGGCGCGGTGCCCCTGGCGCCCGACGGGATCGTCCCCGTGCTCATGAGCGCACCCCGTATGTCCCGGCCGGGGCGCCGGCCAGGGTGGTCACGCTGTCCACCGGTACCACCGCGTCGACGTAGATCCCCGGAGTCACGACAACCTCGGGGTCGATCGACCCGGTCGGCACCGTCTCCTTGACCTGCACCACCGTCCGCCGGGCGGCCGTCGCCATGACAGGCCCGAAGTTCCGGGCGGTCTTGCGGTAGACGAGATTGCCTGCGCCGTCGGACCGGAAGGCCTTGACGAGCGCGACGTCCGCGCCGAGGGGCGTCTCGAAGACCATGGGGACGCCGTCGATCACGCGGGTCTCCTTGCCCGCGGCCAGGGGCGTGCCGTAACCGGTGGGCGTGAAGAACCCGCCGAGACCCGCGCCGGCCGCACGGATCCGTTCGGCCAGGTTGCCTTGCGGCACGAGCTCCAGCTCGATGCTCCCCGCCCGGTACGCGGCGTCGAAGTGCCACGAGTCCACCTGTCGAGGAAAGGAGCAGACGATCCTGCGCACGCGACGGGCGGCGATGAGCCTCGCGAGGGCGTCCTCACCGTTGCCGGCGTTGTTGGACACGACGACGAGGTCTCCGGCGCCCTGCTCCAGGAGCGCCTCGACGAGCTCGGCGGGCTGCCCGGCGGGTCCGAACCCTCCGATCATCACAGTCGAACCGTCGGCGACGTCTCCGAGCGCCTCGAGGGCGGTCTGCGCGAGACGGGCGCTCATGCGGCGGCCCGGACGTTCTCCAGCACGACTGCCATGCCCTGGCCCACCCCGATGCAGATGGCCGCGACGCCCCAGCGCTGGTTCTCCGCGACCAGCCGGCGCGCGAGGGTCCCCAGGACCCTCGTGCCGGACGCGCCGAGCGGATGGCCGAGGGCCGTCGCGCCACCCCAGGCGTTCACGATCTCCAGGTCCACGCCCCACGCGTCGACGCAGACGAGCGACTGCGCGGCGAACGCCTCGTTGAGCTCCACCGCCCCGACGTCGTCCCAGCCGATGCCGCTCCGGGAGAGGGCTCGCTCGGCGGCCTCGACCGGGGCGTAGCCGAAGTACTGCGGTTCGTTCGCGACAGAAGCCCTTCCCGCGATGCGAGCGAGCGGCTCCAGGCCGATGTCACCGGCTGCCGCCGCCGAGCCGATCAGGGCCGCGCTGGCGCCGTCCGTCAGCGGGGAGGCATTGCCGGCCGTGATGGTGCCGCCATCCGCGCGGAAGGACGGCTTCAGCGACGCCAGCTTCTCCAGGGTGCCGTCCGGGCGGATCGGCTCGTCGCGCCGCAGCTCGCTGTCGGGGTGAGGGGCGACGAGGTCGTCGTAGCGGCCGTCCTCCCACGCCGCGTGCGCCAGGCGGTGGCTGCGCAGTGCGAACTCGTCCTGCCGCACCCGCGTGACGCCGAACTTCTCGCGCAGACGTTCCGTCGCCTCGCCCAGAGAGACAGTCCACTCCGGCCGCATCCGCGCGTTCACGAGCCGCCAGCCCAGGGTGGTCGAGACGAGCGCCGCGTCTCCCGCCGGGAAGGGCCGCTCCGGTTTGGGCAGCACCCAGGGCGCGCGGCTCATCGACTCCACACCGCCCGCGACGACGACGTCGGCGTCGCCTGACTCCACCGCACGCGCCGCCTGCACCGCTGCCTCCACGGACGAACCGCACAGCCGGTTCACCGTGACGCCGGGGACCGTGACCGGCAGCCCGGCCAGCAGCACCGCCATCCGTGCCACGTTCCGGTTGTCCTCGCCGGCACCGTTCGCGTTGCCGAGGATCACGTCGTCGATCCGGGACGGGTCGAGGCCCGGTGCCCGGCGCACCTGCTCCGCGACCACGAAGGCCGCGAGGTCATCCGGTCGTACCGCGGCGAGACCTCCGCCGTAGCGGCCGAACGGCGTTCGGACCGCGTCGTAGACGTATGCGTGCACCATCCATCACACCCCTGCCCGTTCGCAGAGCGAACAACAGTTCCATATGCGCACACTCACGCTAGCAGGCGGCTCAGGCGCGGGTCCGGGCCAGGTCGGCCTCGATCTGCCGGGCTGCGCGGAGCAGCGGCAGCCGGAACTCGGCGACCATGTCCTCGACCGGACCGCGGCGGACGGGTGCGGAGACGTTCACCGCCGCGACCACTCTGCCCGACGCGTCACACAGCGGCGCCGCGATCGACCGCAGGCCCTCCTCCAGCTCCTGGTCCACCAGCGCCCAGCCCTGCTGCCGCACCGCGGTCAGCTCCGCCCGCAGCACACCCTTGTCGACGATGGTGCGCGGCGTGAGCGCGGTGAGACTGATGCCGGCGAGGAAGGCCTCGCGCTCGCCGTCGGGCACGTGCGCGAGGACCGCGCGGCCCATCGACGTGGCCGCCGCCGGGAACCTGGTGCCCACCTTGATGGCCGCCGACATGATGCGGCGAGTCGCCACGCGGGCCACGTAAACGATGTCGGCGCCGTCGAGCACCGCTACCGACGACGACTCGCCGACGTCCTCCGCGAGCTGTTCGAGGTGCGGCTGTGCGACGTCGGGCAGCGACAGGCTGGACAGGTACGCGTACCCGAGCTCGAGCACCTGAGGACGCAGCGCGAAGACGCGCCCGTCCGTCACCACGTAGCCCAGCTCCACCAGCGTGTGCAGGAAGCGGCGTGCCGACGCGCGGCTCAGCTCGGCCTCACGAGCCACCTCGCTCAGGGTCATCCGGGCCCGATCCGTACCAAAGGCCCGGATCACCGCGAGGCCGCGCTCGAGCGACTGCACGAACTCCCCGGACCGTGTGGTGCCCTGAACGATCTCGCTCATCTCGGGTCCTCCTGCCGCGTGCGTCCACGCCGCATCCCGGCCGGGCGTGCGGTCGCACCAGCTGGTACGTGCGACCCGAGGGGGGTGCGTCGCCTGGGTGGCACGCCCGTCCGGGATCCTCCCGGTGGCCGACGGCGGAGCGCGTCGTTGAGCCCCGCAATCCGTCGCCGGTCGCCCCGAACGGGTGTGCCGCACGTGAACGTAGCGACAGCGCGGAGGGCGGGTCAACAGTTCGAGTGGCCTCGATCACAACTGCCCGCCGGCCCTGTGGTGTCGCGGCGGCAGACGATCGGTGACGACCTTGTCGTCGGCAGCGGGTCCACGGATGGTCAACCCTCGCGCCGGGTAGCGCACCGCGACCAGGGCATGGGGGACGCCTGCGCCGACGCTGACCGCCTCCCCCGCCGCGACCGTGAGCCGCGATCCGGCGACCTCCACCTCGATCGCACCCTCCAGGACGACGTAGACCTCGTCGCTCGTCCGGTGCAGATGGGCCCCGTCGTCGGCGAAGGGCTCGTCCACGTGCCAGTGCAGAACCTGGAGTCTGTCGGAGCGGAAGCCGTCGTCCGAGGGCGGTCGCGGGCCGGCGACCACCGTGAGCCGGCCCTCCAGCGAGATCTTGCTGAACGACATCCGGGCAGTCTGCCAGGGACAGCGAGAAGCCCCGGCGAGCGTTTCCGCTGGCCGGGGCCTCGTTTCTGCTGTGCGCCCGGAGGGATTCGAACCCCCAACCTTCTGATCCGTAGTCAGATGCTCTATCCGTTGAGCTACGGGCGCTGGTCGTACGTCTTGCCTCCGGCCTACCGTTCGCACGGCCGACCGACGAGAACATTACCGCCTGTTCGTCGTGGACCCAAACTCAAATCCACGCCTCCCGAGGAGAACTCCGTCACAGGCCTCCGAAGAGCCTGTCGACCGGTGAAGCCCTCTCACAGAAAAGGCCCCGGGCGTCACGCGCGGCCGGGACCTTCCTGGCGGAGACGGAGGGATTTGAACCCTCGAACGGGTTGCCCCGTTACCACCTTAGCAGGGTGGCGCACTAGACCTGACTATGCGACGTCTCCTCGCGACAGCTTCTACCCAGGTAGGCGATGCCGCGCGGCCCAGGCTACCCGCCGCACGGCGGCCTGAGCAAAGCGGGGCGTCCCGAGACCCGCCGAAGGGGCCCGTTCCCGCGTCATCCCGCCACTTTTCTGGTCAGATCCGATGGACGCGAACGGCGCCCCGGCCGCCCGGACGAGCGTTCCGCTGCCCCGGACACCGTATTTCACCTGGCGTCAGTAGGAGGTACATTCGCGGTCATGGACTACGACGTCTTGGTCATCGGGTCGGGGTTCGGCGGCAGCGTTGCCGCCCTGCGCCTCACCGAGAAGGGCTACCGGGTAGGCCTGCTGGAAGCCGGCCGCAGGTTCGAGGACCATGAGTTCGCCGAGAACTCCTGGCACCTCAAGCAGTTCCTGTGGGCGCCGGCCCTCGGCTGCTACGGGATCCAGCGGGTGCGCCTGCTGCGCAACGTGCTGTGCCTGACCGGCGCCGGCGTGGGGGGCGGCTCGCTGGTCTACGCCAACACCCTGTACCGCCCGCTGGACCCCTTCTACGCCGACCCTGCGTGGTCCCACATCACCGACTGGAAGTCCGAGCTCGCGCCGTACTACGACCAGGCGGAACGGATGCTCGGCGTGGTCCGGTACCACGGCCGGTCCCCCGCAGACCGGGTCATCCGGAGCGTCGCCGACGACATGGGCGTGGGCCACACCTTTCGACCCACCCGGGTGGGCGTGTACTTCGGACCCGGGGGCGCCGAGGCGCCGTCACCGGGGATGGTCGCCCCCGACCCCTACTTCGGCGGGGCGGGTCCGGAGCGCAGCGGCTGCACCGAGTGCGGGGAGTGCATGACCGGCTGCCGGCACGGCGCCAAGAACACCCTGGTCAAGAACTACCTCTACCTCGCGGAACGGGCGGGCGCCGAGGTGCACCCGCTCACGACGGCCGCCGTCGTCCGGCCACTGGCCGACGGGGGCTACGAGGTGCGTACGCACCGGACCGGCAGGAAGTGGGGCGGCCGGCGGACGTTCACCGCACGACAGGTGGTCTTCGGGGCCGGCACGCTCGGCACCCAGCGCCTGCTGCACGCCATGAAGGACTCCGGCGCCCTGCCCCGGCTGTCGGAGCGCCTGGGGCACCTCACGCGCACCAACTCCGAGGCGCTGCTCGGTGCGATGACGCACAAGGTCGGCGCCACGGACTTCTCCCGCGGCATCGCCATCACCTCGTCGTTCTACCCGAACGAGAGCACCCACATCGAACCCGTGCGCTACGGGCACGGCTCGAACGTCATGGCCGCGCTGCAGCACGTCCTCGTGGACGGCGGCCGGTTCCGGTTCGCCCGTTGGTTCGCCGAGATGGGCAAGAACCTGAGATGGCTGCCCGTGCTCATGGACTGGCGCCGGTGGTCCGAGCGGACGGTCATCGCGCTGGTCATGCAGGCGCACGACAACTCGCTGGTCACCCTGACCAGACGGTCGCCCTTCGGCCGGTTCATGACGTCACGGCAGGGCACCGGCGCGCCCAACCCGAGCTGGATCCCCGAGGGGCACGAGGCCGTACGGCGCATGGCCGACAAGCTGGGCGACGGCCAGGTCGAGGGCATCGCCGGCGGCACGATCGGCGACCCCTTCAACATCCCGCTGACCGCGCACATCCTCGGTGGCTGCGCCATCGGGTCCGACGTCGGGAGCGGCGTGGTCGACCCGTACCTGCGGGTGTTCGGCCACGAGGGCCTGCACGTCATGGACGGCTCGGCCGTGACGGCGAATCTCGGGGTCAACCCCTCGCTCACCATCACCGCCCAGGCCGAGCGTGCGTGCGCGCTGTGGCCCAACGCCGGGGACTCCGATGCGCGACCGGCCCTCGGCTCGGCCTACACGCCCGTGGAGCCCGTGCGGCCCACGGCGCCCGCGGTGCCCGAGGCAGCACCCGCGGCACTGCGCCTGCCGATCGTGGGCATCAGCTAGCACCGGCGGCAAGACCTGGCACCGGCAAGAAGACAACGAGGCGGGGCACCGATTATGGGTGCCCCGCCTCGTTCACGAGCGGAGGGCGAGGGATTCGAACCCCCGGTGGGTTGCCCCACAACGGTTTTCAAGACCGTCACATTAGGCCACTCTGTCAGCCCTCCACGTACAGTCTACCCGCTCTGAGCAGGTGGAACGGCACATACAGCCAGGATCCGGCACAAGTAGTCCCGACAGCACAGCGACGGCGGGCCACCCTTGGGGTGGCCCGCCGTCCGCGGGTGCTGGGAAGTGACTCAGCCCTGCGCCTGCGCGCCCGAACGCAGCTGACGCATCGCGAGCTGGACCAGCGCGATGAGCGTCTGCTTGGTCGCGGCCCGCGACCGAGCGTCGGTGTAGAGCATCGGCACGTGCGCGGGTATCTGCAGAGCCTCTCGCACGTCCTCGAGCCGGTGCTTGGCCACGCCGTCGAAGCAGTTGACGCCCACGACGAACGGGATGTTGCGCGACTCGAAGTAGTCGATCGCCGGGAAGCACTGCTCGAGGCGGTCGGTGTCGACCAGGACGACGGCGCCGATCGCGCCGCGCACCAGGTCGTCCCACATGAAGAGGAAGCGGTCCTGGCCCGGGGTGCCGAACAGGTACAGCCACAGGTTGCCCGGCAGCTCCACGCGACCGAAGTCCATGGCCACCGTGGTGGTGGTCTTGCGGTCGGTGACGCCACCTGCGTCGTCGACCCCCACGGAGTGCTCGGTCATGGCGGCTTCGGTGTTCAAGGGCTCGACGTCCGAGATGGACCCGATGAACGTCGTCTTGCCCACGGCGAAGCCGCCGGCGACGACGATCTTGACGACCGTCGGTGCGGTGCGCTCGGCTGCGGGCTGAGCACCCGGGGCGGACTGCGCCCCGGCGTTGCCGGTGGGTGCCTGCTGCATCACGGGCGGCGCAGGCTGAGCCTGCGCCGGACGGGACGCCTGTGCGACGGGTGCCGGAGCGCCGCCGCCGCCGCCCAGCACGCTCTGGCGCGCAGGCGTGCTCGAGGAAGCGGTCGCGGTGCCGGCGTTACCCGACACCGGGGCCCAGTTGGGACCGCTGCGGGCCCCGCCGTCAGAGGGCGGAAATGCCATTCAGAACACTCTCCAAGACGCTCAGCGACAGGCCCGAGTTCGAGCTGCCGTGGCCTGTGTGGACGTTAACCGGTGTCGAGGTGTGCACGGTGACGTGCCCTTCCTCCTGCATGTCCGCCACGAGGATCCGGACGACACCCAGGGGCAGCCGCAGAAGGGCCGAGAGCTCGGCGATCGACACGTACGTGTGCGCGGCGTGCTGGAGGATCGCGCGCTTCTCCGGAGGCAGCCCGAAACTGCTGACCGCGCCGGGCAGGACCTCCACGAGAGCCTCGAGCGGCAGGTCGGACAGCTCCGACCGCACCCGGCCTCCGGTGACCGCGTAGGGGCGCACAGTGGACGTCTCACGGACGTCCCCCTGCCCCTGGGAACCGAAAGGTGCGTACGTCATGGTCGAGTCCTCATCCCACGCTGGCAGCTCGGGTCTGCCCGTCGACCGGGAGGCTGCCACGCATCTCCGAGATCAGCTGAGGCGTGAGCGTGGCCTCGGTGCGGGACACCAGAAGAGCCATCTCGTAACCGATAAGACCGATGTCGCAAGTTGCCTCCGCGACCACGCCGAGCACGGACCCGTTCGAGACGTTCATCAGGAAAAGGAAGCCGTTGTCCATCTCGATGATCGCCTGACGGACATTACCGCCGTTGAGCTGCCGAGAAGCTCCACGCGTAAGGCTTGACATACCCGAGACGATTGCCGCGAGCTGGTCACCGCTGGTGCGGTCCAGCTGGTCGGACATCGCCATGAGCAGGCCGTCCGCCGACACGACGAGCGTGTGCCGACTGCCGGGAACGGTACGCACGAAGTTGTCGAGCAGCCACCCGAAATTCGTTGCTTCGGTGCTGAGGGTCACTCTCTGTTCCTCCTAGTCAGAATCCACAGACGCGCTTGTCACCGCGACTGCGGCGCTGAGTCAGGGACATGATTCACGGTCGAGGGTGCCCACGTCGAGTCCCCGTCGACCTTCTTGCCGTTCTCGTGCTCCGACCCGCCCTCGTCCACGGCCTCCGACCGGCCACGCGCGGTGGCCGACTGGAACGCCGAGAGACGCGAGCGAAGCTGCTCGGGATCACGGTCAATGCGAGCTGAGAGGCGCTCGACAGTGGGGTCCGCCCCGGTGCCGGAGGCACCGCGAGTGCGGCGGGTGAGACCGCCGTTGGTGACCTCGGTGTTGACGGTCGCCGGACGGTACGAGTCGTTCTCTTTCACATCATCTTCCTGGAAGGCTCCCCGGCGAAGGAGGCTCGTCATCTCCTCGTAGAGGACCGCCGAGGCCGTCCACTCCGACCGAGCCTCCACCGAGTCCCGCACGTACTCCGGGTCCAGCGGGTCCTTGCCGTCGCCGTCGGTGCCGGCGGCCCGCTTGGCGAGCGGGGCAGACGAACCGTACGTCGGGTCGTACACAGCGCCTGTCGGGTACGGCTCGCTGAACTCACGGGCCGGTGCCTCGTAGGACTGCTGCGCGGTCGCCATCGGGACGGCCTCCGTGGCCGGGCTCGATGCGAACGAGGTGGGTGCCCGCTCAGGAGCGGGTGCCGGTGCCGCGGCGCGCGGGGCGGCGTCGACGAACGGGTTGGCACCCTGGGCCGGCGCGGACGACGGCGCGGTGGGCAGCGGCACTGTGCCGCCCGCCGGGGCGTTCGGCACGGACGGGATCGCCGATGTCAGCGACTCCCGGAGCGCTCGCTGGTAGCCCTCCTGGTAACCCCGCTGGTACGTCGGGTCGGCCGGCTGCTGCTGCGCCTGGACCGGGAACGCCCCGGTCATGGGCCCGGCCTGCTGCGGGGCGCTCGGTGCCTGGAACTCCCGCTGCTGGAGCTCCTGCTGCGGCTGGAAGTCCTGCCGGGGCTGGAAGTCTTCCTGCGGCTGGAAGTCCTGCCGGGGCTGGAAGTCCTCCTGCGGCTGGAAGTCCTGCGCAGGTGCGGTCGGTGCCTGGAGGTTCTGCAGCTGGAAGCTCTGCGTCTCCACGTTCGGCGCGGGAACCGTCGGGGCACCGTAGGTCTGGGGACCCGCGACCGGGCCACCCACCGCCGGGACGGGGCGCGACGCCGGACGGTCCTGCGGCTGGTAGGCGCGCAGCTCTCCGGTGGCGGGCTGACCCGGGCGGCGACCGAACAGGCCGCGCTTCTGCTGGGCCGGCTTACCGCTCTGCTGGGCCGCCGCCGTCGAGCGACGGCTCGGCAGGTCCGCCATGAGCTCCTCGAACGCGGGGAGCGCCTCGAAGGACGAGTCGGGGCCCTCCGGCGCCTCGGCGCCGAAGCCCTGGTACTGCTCACCGTCGCCGCCGTTCCGGCCACCGAACGCGTCGGGCTGACCGCCGAAGCTCTGGGCCGGGGCCGGCGACTGCGTGCCGCCTCCTGCCGGGAACCGCATGACGTCGGTGTCGGACATCCCCGGAAGTGCCGCCGGGTCCTGCGTGATCGGGTCGAGCTGCAGCGACTGGGTGCCACCGCCCGCGGACGGGTCGATCGTGTTCAGGGACCGGAAGCTCGAGAAGAGCGCACTGCGCTGGTCGACGTCCACCGCGGCGGGCGTGGTGTCCTCGAAGACCGGGGCGACCGGCTCCGCGGGCTGCGGCGCACGCTGGCGGCTCGGGAGCGAGCTGCCCTCGGACACGTTGGACGGCGGGGCCCAGGCGTTGTCGTCGCCCTGATACTCCTGCGGGAGCGACGGCGTCTGGATCTCGGGGAGGACGATCGAACCGGTCGGCGTGGTCTCCGCCACCGGCTGTGCGGCGGTCGAGCTACGACGCCGGGCCAGGCCGAGCGCCGTCGTGCCGTCCGTCAGAGCGTTGAGGTCGACCTTCTGGGCGACCGGGGCCGGCTGCGCCGCGAAGGCGGCGGCCGCGATCTGCGACGTGCCGGTCGGGACGGGCATGCCGCCCTGCTGCGGCACCGAGGTGGTCGCCGGCGACGCCGCCGTGATGGCGGGCGAGCCGAAGCCGTTGGTGGGTGCTCCCGCACCACGCATCGCACCGGTACCGGGGCCCGTGGCCACGCCGCCGTTGAACTGCGAGGCAGCGGCCTGGGTGTTGGCCTCCAGCGGGTCGGTGGGCATCGGCAGCGGCATCGCGTTGTCCGGCATGAACAGCACCGCCGGGAAGCGGACCGTCACCTCGGTACCCGTGCCACCCTCGCCGACACCGAACGTCACCTGGGCGCCGAGGCGGTCCGACAGGCGGCCGACCACGTAGAGGCCGAGGCGCTGGGCACCGACGGCGTCGGACGCCGCGTGGCTGAGCACCTTGCGGTTCGCCTCGGCGACCTCCTCGGGGTTCATGCCGAGGCCGTGGTCACGGACCACGACGGTGACGAACTGCTCGTCGCGCGCCGTGGTGACCTCGACCGGCGTGTGCGGCTCGGAGAACATCGTGGCGTTCTCCAGGAGCTCGGCCAGCAGGTGCGCCGCGTTCAGCGCGTTGTGGCCCAGCATCATCGGGTCGACGACGAGGTTCAGGCGCACCCGGTCGTACAGCTCGATCTCGGACGACGCCGTACGGATGACGTCGGAGACCGGCATGGGCTGGCGGACGCGACGACCGGAGTCGATACCCGCGAGCACCAGGAGGGACTCCGCGTTGCGGCGCATCCGGGTCGCGAGGTGGTCGAGCCGGAAGAGGTTCGACAGCGTCGACGGGTCTTCCTCGGAACGCTCGAGGTCGTCGAGGAAGGCGAGCTGCCGGTTGAGGAGCACCTGGTCGCGGCGGGCCACGTTGACGAACATCTCGGCGATGGAGCCACGGAGGGCTGCCTGCTCGCGGGCGACGTCGATGGTCGTCCGGTTGACGTCGTTGAACGCGGCGGCCAGCTGGCCGATCTCGTCCGACGACTCGATGGTGATCGGGTCGAGGTCGATCGTCGGGCCCTGGCCCGGCACCGAGACCTGCTCCACCAGGGTGGGCAGGCGGTCACGGACCACGCCGGCGGCCTGGGTGAGGCGACGCAGCGGGGAGACCAGGCGGCGGGCGATGACGAGCGCGGTGATGATCGAGAAACCGAGGGCCGCGATCGCGATACCACCGGTGAGGTAGGCGCGGTTGGCGGCGACGTCGGCGCGCTCCTGCGCGAAGGACGACGCGTCGTCACGGACCGCGTCACGCACGATGCGGCCCTCCTCGACCCACTTGGCCGACTCGCCGCGGAACGCCTCCGCCTGCGACGGCTGGACCGCGTCGAGGGCGCCGCGAGCCACGAGGCCGCGGACGTTGCCGTAGATGCCGTCCATGCCGGGCACCTGGTAGTCGCCGGGGATGCGGTCGAAGAGGTCCTGCGTGGCGTCCCACTCGCGGTCGCCCAGGTTCACCAGGTCCGCGCCACGGAGCGCCATGCTCCGCGAGGCGTTGGGGTCCGGGTGCTGCAGGAGGCCGAGGGTCAGGGCGACCACCGGGCGCTCGTAGGTGTTCGTCAGCATCAGCTGGTCCATCGAGTGGTACGCCTCGAGGCGGGTACCCAGGTCGCGGTCCTCCGACGTGTCGGCGATCGCGTCCAGCACCTCCAGGGCGCCGTCGATGTAGGTGCCGTACGCGTCGGTCGCCGTCTTCTCGGTGAGCCGTCCGTCAGCGACCTTCTTCTGCACGTCGGTGATCGCCGCGCGGTCCTCGATGGTCTCCTCGACGGCGGTCTTCACGCGCTGGTCGAGCATGGAGATGTCGATGTCGAGCAGCTCGTCGTCGCGCTTGTCCAGCGCGCTGATCGTCTGCGCCTGTGCCGCCGGCTCCGCCCATTCCGGCGTGCCGTCCTCGCGCATGACGGGCTCGCCGTTCTCGTCCAGCTTCGGCGTTCCCTGCAGCAGGGCGATCCGTGCCTGGTCACCGGCCGGGCCATCGTCGATCATCGCCACGATGTTGAGCGCCCGCTCCTGCGCGAAGGTCGTTCCTGCCTCGTCCTGGTACTCCAGCGCGGCGACGAGATCACTCGTCTGCTGCGCGCGCATCGCGTCGACCACAGACAGGCCGATGATGTACGCCGCTGCGATGACCAGGACGATGGCAGGCGTGACCAGTGTCGCAAGAACTTTCCCGCGCACTCCCAACCTGCGGAACATGCGTACCTCTCTCCATCACTGATCCGGAAGGGGGTGGCGTGCGTGGTGCCCCGCCGAGCATCCCTCGGTGCTGCGTACAAGTTACCGGCACCCGGTCTCCGCTGACGACCCTCGTGAGGCCACGCGAAGTAGGCTTCATCGATGTGCGAGCCGTCACGATATCTGGACCAGGCCCATCAGGGAAACTCTCCATTTCATCCCTGAATCACCCTATTGCTGGCCAAAGCGACGTCGTAATCGCCGTCGCCGCTGCCGGCGTCAACCGTGCTGACCTGCTCCAACGGGCCGGATCCTACCCCCCTCCGGCGGGTGCTCCCGACTGGCCCGGTCTTGAGATATCCGGAACTGTGATGCGTGTTGGTCCCGGCGTGTCGCGCTGGCGGCCCGGAGACCGGGTGGTCGCACTGCTCGAGGGCGGCGGCTACGCGGAGGAAGCGGTGGTCCGGGAGACGCAGGTTCTCCCCGTACCGGACGGGATCGACCTGGTCGACGCCGCGGCGCTTCCCGAGGCCGCGTGCACCGTCTGGAACAACCTCGTCGACGTCGGCGGGCTGCGTCCGGGCGAGTGGGTGCTCGTGCACGGCGGGTCCGGCGGCATCGGCACCATCGCGATCCAGGTGGCCCGTGCGCTCGGCGCACACGTGGCCACGACCGCGGGCGGGCCGGAACGCGCGGCGCGGTGCGCGGGGCTCGGTGCGGAGCTCGTCATCGACCACCGCGAGCAGGATTTCGTGGACGAGGTGCGCCGTGCCACGGACGGCCGGGGCGCCGACGTCGTGCTCGACCTGCTCGGCGGGGGCGCGCTGAACGACAACGTCCGCGCACTGGCACGTGGTGGTCGGCTGGTGGTCATCGGTATGCAGAAGGGCCGGAGGGGCGAGCTGGACCTCAGCGCCCTGCTCGCCCGGCGCGGAACGGTCACCGGCACGCTGCTCAGGTCCCGGCCCGCGGACGAGAAGGCAAAGATCGTCGCCGATACCGAACAACACGTCTGGCCGATGTTCGCCGACGGGCGCGTACGACCAGTGGTTCACGCGCGTATCCCGTTCGACGAAGCCCAGTCCGCCCACGACCTGCTGGAGTCGGGCGAGGCGTTCGGCAAAGTCCTGCTGGTCCCCTGATCATCGCGTGCCTATATATAGGCATGGTCGACAATTTCGTCCCCGCGTTCACACTGCCATGTGCACGACAGCAAATTCGGGCAAGACTGGAACCATGACCGACGAGCGATCGAACCCCCAGACCGACGAGCGACCCGACGACGACCCCTCCGCCGTGCACCCCCAGGTGGTGACGCCCGACGGCGCGGCTGTGCCGGCCGGGCGAGATCCGGAGAAGACAGACGAGGACCACGAGGCGGACCAGGCCGAAGCCGTCGTGGGGCAGGTGGAGGAGCCGGCCAAGGTCATGCGCATCGGCGGCATGATCAAGCGGCTGCTGGACGAGGTCCGTGACGCCCCGCTCGACGAGGCGGCCCGCACGCGCCTGGCCGAGATCCACGAGCGCTCGATCCACGAGCTGGAGGACGGCCTCTCCCCCGACCTGGTGGACGAGCTGCACCGCATCACGCTGCCGTTCTCCGACGACTCGGCACCGTCCGACGCCGAGCTCCGCGTGGCCCAGGCGCAGCTGGTGGGCTGGCTGGAGGGTCTGTTCCACGGCATCCAGACGGCACTCGTCGCGCAGCAGATGGCAGCCCAGGCGCAGCTCTCGCAGATGCGCCGGGCCCTCCCGCCGGGCAGCGGTGCCGCGTTCGGCCCTCCGGGCCCTGGCGGACCCACCCTGCCGGGCGACGAACCGGGCGAGCGCCGGACGCCGGGCCAGTACCTCTGACCCGCCCCGCTCGACGGCTCCGGGCTCAGGTCGACCCGACCGCTCCGCGCGGCCGGGTCGGTTCCGGGGGCTCCGGGGCACTCTCCGGGGCGCTCAGAGGTCGGTGGGGTCTACCAGAAAGCCATCCTCGTCGGCGATCTCGCCTCCAGCGGCGGCGTGGATGGCACCAGCCAACCGGGCCACCAGCTCTGCCGCACGCTTGCGTGCGATGCGCAGCTCCATCGCGGGGAACTCCCGCTGCGACTCGACCAGGTCCTGGGGCTCCCAGTGCACCCAGTAGCGCACCGCCCCCTGCTCGGCCCAGGGCAGCCCACGCAGCAGGCGCGGCAGCTTCTCCTCACCGCTGATCTCGACCGCGACGATGCCGTCGACGCCGAGCTCCACGACAAGTCCGTAGCCGTCCAGGACGCGTGGGCCTGTGAGTGCCTTGATGTCGTAGTCGTCGGCCGCCGCGTGCAGCTTCTTGCGGAGCTCGGGGTCCAGGGGATCGCCCGGGTACAGCGGCTTGTCCGCGATGCCCTGGGGTGGGCCGCCCCACTCCTTGCCCTCCATGTGGAGACGGGCGCGCGGGTGGACCTTCTGCAGGATCGAGTGCGCGGCCTGCGGGTCGAGCCAGACGTCGGAGTACACGGTCATGTCGATCGCGGCACCGGCATCCGGGGTGAGCACCACGCCCGCGCCGGGCGTCGCCGTCGGGCCGCCAGGGGCGTCCCACAGGCCGCCGACGTCGAGGCGGAGGGAACCGCCCAGCCGGCGCGCGACGGCGACGAGCCACTCGACGAGGCGGCGTTCCTCGCGCTCCGGCATGCCCGCGGAGAACGCACGCCCGATGCCGTCACGGTCACCCGCCGGGAACGGGGGCTCGCCGCGCTCGCGGTGGCAGACGATGTCGAACGCCATCGCGGCGCCCGGCGGGACGCCGAGGTCGAAACCGTCACCGGCCGGCACGTACGGGCCGTTGATCACCGCGTGACGCGAGGTCCGCAGCACGCCGACCTCCTTGCCCTGCGCGCGACGGCCCTGCGGGGCGCCCACGACGTTGCCGGGCAGGATGCCCGCCGGAACGACGTCCCAGCGAGTGGCGGAGAAGCGGGAGAGCGCGAGGACCTCGATCTCGTCCAGCTCCACGTCGGCGGGCACGGTCAGGATGTGCCGTGCCTGGTGTGCCTGCGCGACCGTGCGTGGCAAGACCGGGAGCTGAGCGGCCATCGGGGTCCCTTCTGACGTCCGGGGGTGTGCCCGGTCCGCGCCGGGCATCCGGAGCCTACCTCCCGGCACGTGGCCTTCGAGGCACGGTCCGGACCTGCGGGATCACACCTCGGTGCGGTGGAAGTTCCGCGACGAGCGGGACGCCGTCGGGCCACGCTGGCCCTGGTAGCGAGAGCCGTACAGATCCGACCCGTAGGGGTGCTCCGACGCCGACGACAGCCGGAAGAAGCACAGCTGCCCGATCTTCATGCCGGGCCACAGCTTGATCGGCAGGGTGGCGACGTTGCTCAGCTCGAGCGTCACGTGCCCGCTGAACCCGGGGTCGATGAACCCGGCCGTCGAGTGGGTCAGCAGACCAAGGCGGCCCAGGGAGGACTTGCCCTCCAGGCGGGCGGCGACGTCATCGGGCAGGGTGACCGCCTCGTAGGTGCTGCCCAGCACGAACTCGCCCGGATGCAGCACGAACGCCTCGCCGTTGTCGGCCTCCACCAGGCGGGTCAGCTCGGGCTGGTCCTCCGCGGGGTCGATGAACGGGTACTTGTGGTTGTCGAACAGCCGGAAGAACTTGTCGAGGCGCACGTCGATGCTCGACGGCTGCAGCATCGACGGGTCGTACGGGTCGAGAACCACACGGTCGGCCTCGAGCTCGGCACGGATGTCGCGGTCGGAGAGGAGCACCCCGATACGGTACTGGCCACCACGGGGCGGCGCCGCCCCGTCCGGGGAGGCGCCGCGGGGGCCGGAGCCTTAGCGCGCGGCCGTCACCACTGCAGCGGGGTGTGCTTCGCGTCGACCGACCAGTAACCCTTGCGCATCACCAGGTAGAGGATGCCCTCGACGGCGCCCCAGATCGCCGGCACGAACCACGCGTTGCCCAGCGACACGGCCGTGATGAGCAGCATGACCCAGCCCAGGCCCTTGTAGCCGAGGTAGAACCGGTGCGCGCCGACCACGCCCAGGAGGATGCCGAGCAGACCAGCCGTGATGCGTGACTTGCGCCCCGGCACGTGCCCCGTGGGCGGCGTGGGCCGGTCGTAGTCGTACTGCTGCTGGTAGTTCGCCGGGGCGGGCGGTGGCGGAGGCGTGCCACCCGACTTCGACTTCTTCAGCGCGCGTGTCTCGTGCGCCGGCTGCGAGGGCTTCGGAGGCTTGGGCGGCTTGGGTGGAAGCGGCTTCGTCTCCTGGTAGATCGGCTCGGTCGGCATATCGCTGGGGTGCTCTGTCACGGCTGCTCCGGCTGTTCGGCGACACTCGCACGGAACCCGGTTCGGGCATCCGGGCGAGGTTGGGTATGATCGGGTCGCGCGCCAGGTTCACCGGCCGCTGTTGCGGAACCCTAGCGGGATTCGCAAACAGCAGATACTCGGTCAGAACCGGACGATGCGGGTGTAGTTCAATGGTAGAACTTCAGCTTCCCAAGCTGATAGCGCGGGTTCGATTCCCGTCACCCGCTCCACAGGCTCCGCCCCAGGTCAGAGACTTTTTCTGACCTGGGGCGGAGTTCGTTTCGGGGATCCTGGCGCTGCGCTCGTGCCATTCACGTGCCATAGACGGGTGGTAATGGCGTCGCTGCGAGCCCCTGAACGAACGTAGCCACAGGGCTGACTACCGCGTTTCACCCCCTGCTTTCGCTGACCAGGTAGGGACGCTCGCAGTAGCGTCACCACATGGCGCCGGCCCCCGAGATCCTCCTCCCGAGCAAGTCGCACATCAACCGCTGCGGCCAGCACCTTGTCGATGCCGTGTCCGACGACTACGACATCGAACAACACGTGGAGGAGTTCGATGAGGCGTTCGCTGTCGTCAGCGACTTTCGAGCTGCCCACGCCTACCCCATGCAGAAGATCCGGTACGGCCTGCGGAGCATGGTCCGATCCGAGGACGCGGCCGAGCTTGTCGCCCAGCGGCTGAAGCGGCTTCCACGAATCGTGCGAAAGCTGCGCCGCATGGAGAAGAGCAACCTGGCGCGCCTGGAGGACATCGGCGGCGTGAGGGCCATCCTCCGCGACGGCCCAGAGCTTGAGCGGGTGCGCGCTCGGATCAGGAAGCGATGGGCCGCGTCTATATCACGTGAGCGGGATTACATCCAAGACCCAAAGGACATGGGGTATCGTGCAGTGCACTTCGTCGTGAGGCGCGACGGCCGCTCCATCGAAGTCCAGCTACGCACGCAAGGTCAGCAACAGTGGGCGGAAGCTGTCGAGGCGGCTGACGCTCGCCTGAAGCTGAACCTCAAGGACGGGGAAGGTCCGCAGGAGATGGTGGAGTATTTCGCTGCGGCCGGAGAGGTGATCTACTTGAACGAGTATGGTCAGCGGATCCCTACCGAGGTGGCCGAGAGGTTCCAGGCCGCAAACCAAGCCGTCATCGATGCCGGTTACTACAGAGCATGAGACCCGGAGGAACGATGCCAGGAGCGACCGTTCATTTCCTGCTCGTCTACAGCTACGACGAGCAGAAGCTCGTCAGCCAGGACGAGTTCACCGACCCACGCGAGGCAACCGCCGCGTACGGCAAGGCAGAGCGCGAGTTCAGCGGCCAAAACAACTTTGAGATCGTTCTCGTTGGATCGGACAGCATCGAGACGGTCATGAAGACACATGGCCACTACTTCCGGAGCGAGACGAGTTCGATCTTCTCCGACTTCCTCACTACGGCCGCCAGCTAGTACCCGGCCGCGAAGCCCCCCACCGCGCGAGGCGGTGGGGGGCTTTTGCATGTGGCGACGTGCGGCCTGGGGGTGCGCAGGCGCAGACCACCTGTCAGGCAGGCCCTGAGACGTCGGCCCCGCCCGTTGCTTCGACCTCCGTCGCACTCTCGTTGAGATTGAGCGACGTCCGCATCGCGGCGCCGATGTGGTCGGCGATCTTCCGGTCAGCTTCCCGGTTCGTGTGCAGATAGATCATCGCCGCAGCCATGGACTGATGCCCCATGCGGGCCATCAGGTCCTTGACCGTCGCCCCCGACGCAGCAGCCAGCATGTTCCCCGTGTGCCGAAGGTCGTGGAAGTGCAGGCCCTTGTGACCGGCCCTCTCCACTCGCTGCTTCCAGCCGGTGAGCTTCTGAAAACCCCCGCGCCTGATCGGCCGGCCGTACGGCGTCGTGAACAGCAAGGCGTCAGCCTCCGAGTCCTTGACGTATGTCTCGATGTGCTCGACCAGCAGGGCGACGAACTCACGTGGTACGGCAACGGTGCGAACACCTGCGGCCGACTTCTTGACCGGGGCCGTGACAAGGCCCTGACCCGTGACCTCCAGGAACTGGCGCTCTACCCGAATAGTCCCGGCGTGCACATCGACGTCGCCCCGCTGGAGCGCCGTCACCTCTCCGAACCGGAGCGAGCCCATGGCCGCCGTGAGTATGAGCATCTGGTAGCGGGGCGCGAAGTGCTCGCGGAGTGCGAGCACCTGGTCAAGCTTCAGGTGAGGGCGCTCCTCCGCGTGCTCCTGGTCCGCGCCCGGGATGCGGCACGGGTTCTTCCTCAGCAGCTCGTCCTCACGGACAGCCGTCCAGAACACCGCGCGCAGAAGTCGGTACGCCTTCGCGACCATGCCTGAGCTCACCCCGTCGCTTGCAAGCTGAACCCGCCACCGACGAATCATCGGCGTCGTCACCTTCCCGATGGTCACGTCGCCCAGGTACGGAACGATGTGCTTGGCCAGAGTCCACCGGTAGAGCTGGAGTGTCCGGGGCCGGAGATTAGGGCGTTCCTCAATCCACCGCTCCGCGTAGTCACGGACCGTGATGGCCACCTGCTCCGGGTCGATCCACTCGCCTCGCACCATCTCGGCCTCGACCAGCGAGAGGTACCGCTCAGCGTCCCGCTTGCGCTCCCAGGTTTCCGGGGCCGGGCGGAGTCGCCCGTCAGGGCCGGGGTATCTGGCCTGGTAGCGGCCGGACGGGAGCTTTCGGACGGTGCCCCAGCGGCGACGGTCGGTCTTGTTCGCCATGTTCAGCTCACCTCTCGCAGGTCGCGCCAGACGTCGGATGCCTTGATCGGCACGACGCGAGACGCCTCGATGTACTCGTTCAGGTCGTCAAGGGAGAACCGCACGCGGGTACCGAGACGGCGGAAAGCGATCCGCCGCTCAGCGACAAGTCGCCGCACCTGCCGCGCGCTTAGCGCGAGGAATTCAGCAGCCTCGTCGGTGGTCATTAGCCCGTTCATCGCCACTCCTTGCTTGCAGCAGTTGAGGGACCCAGCCGTCCCAGCCGTCCCAGCCGTCCCACTCGGCTATCGGTGCTGGTCAGGAAGGGTTTTTGGGTGGGACGGCTTGGGGTTTTCAAGCCGTCCCAGAGCCGTCCCGCCCCGAAGTGGGACGGCTCTGGGACGGCTCGGCTTTCTAAGCCGTCCCACTTGGAAACAGGCTCTGACCTGGGGTTTCGATGGTGTGGGACGGCTGGGACGGCTGGGACGGCTCACCCCCTGCGGTGGGGGCCTCGTCGGTGGTGCAGTAGCGGTCCCATGCGTCGGTGAAGTCGGTCCGGGTGTAGCCCTTGGCCTGCCCGGTCGGCAGGCGCAGGTTCTTCGACGTGATGTCGAACTCCCGCAGCAGCGCACCCAGTCGCATCGGGGTGAGGCCGGTGGGGCCGTAGGTCGCCCACGGCGATTCCTCCATGGTCTTGAGACGGTCCAGCAGCACCGCCGAGGGCAGCGCGTCCGCGTCACCGAACGCGGTGCGGCAGTCGCTCAGTAGGCGGGTCTGGGTGGACGCCTGGACGTTCGCGTCACGCTCGCCCGTCAGGACGACGGCGGCGGCACGGGCGGCCTCAGGCCAGGCACCCCCGGCGAGGTCCGCCACGGCAACCAGGGGCTCCCACAGGTCGGCGGCGCGGTCCTCGACGGGCATGGGCGGGGTGGCCAGGCCGAGGGCGCGCATGTTGGCCCGGACCCAGCCGTTGAGGCGGGCACGCAGCTTGTCCAGCGGCTCACCGTCGCGACGCTTGCGGTAGGGGGCGACCTTCTCCCCCGGCGCGCGACGACGCATGCGGATGACCACGGCGCGGTCCTCGATGGTGTCGGGCATGGCCCCGATACCGGCCATGGCGGCCATGGCGAACGTGCCCAGTTCCTCGACCTTGTTGTGCCCGGCGTTGTACCGCAGAGCGGGGTTGTCCCGCTCGAACCCGGCGTTGAGCAGACCGCGTAGGTCCTCGTCTCCGGCGGCCTTGGCACCAAAGATCGTGTCGGCCTCGTCCAGCAGCAGCGTGGGCGGATCTGAGGGGTGGTCACTGATCGACCGGTAGACGGCCGAGGGCGAGGCGTTGACGGACTTCAAAGGCGAGTGCGACAGTCCGTCGACGATTTGCAGCAGGCGGGACTTGCCGCAGCGCTTCTCGGGTGCGCGGATGACAAGGCGCGTGGCGAACGTCCACGCGGGCACGGCGTGGGTGGCGGCGATCCACAGGGTGACGCCCACGGCGGCGTGCTCGTCAGGGAGGATGACGTACCGGGCAAGGGTCTCGCGCACCTGGTCCAGCAGCGTTGCCCCATCCTCGGCGGGCTGGACCAGCAGGGCGTCCGGGGTCGTGGTCGTCATCGGTTCGTCTCCTCGTCGTCGGTGAGGTCCAGCCCGGGAATCGGCGTGAGCAGGTCGGGCGCGAGGATCGTGAGGCGGATGAACAGGGCGAGGTGCCGTCTGTGCGCAGCTACCGGGTCGCCCTGGTAGTACTCGCCGCACGCGCAGCGAAATAGCTCGCTGTCGTGGTCGTAGTCCCACGTGTGGTGCGCGATGACGGCTTCCAGCTCGTCGGTGCGCACGGCGGCCGTGACGGCACGCTTGGCGACGTCGTGCCAGTACGCCTGGCGTGACGGCCGGCGTCGCTCGAACGGCACCGTCCCGTCGGGTCGGGTGCAGGCGGCGCGGGCGGCGCGGCCCAGGGGCGTGGACGGGCCGGGGTGGCGTGTGGTGGTCATGGTGGGTTCCCTTCCTCAGGCGGCCAGGGCCGGGCGTGCGGTGGTCGAGAGGGCGGCAAGGGCGCGCTGTCCGAACCAGCGGGCAATGCCCACGGGCACGGCGTTGCCGATCTGCCGCTTGACCTCGCGGCTGTTGCCGGTGAACTCGTAGGTGTCGGGGAAGCCCTGGGCGCGGGCGGCCTCCTGGTTGGTCAGCATCCGGTGATGCGGCACCCCGTCGAGCACGATCGCGATGCCGTGGTGGTTGCCCCCGGCGGTGATCGTCGCGAGCTGGTGGGCGTCGGCACGGCGGGCCTTGGCGTGCTTGCGGAAGGTCACCAGGTGCGGCACTCCCTCGGCCTGGATCTGCTCGATCTGCGGGGACACGTACAGACGCCGGGAGACGGGCTTGCCGGGGTTCGAGTCGAGGATCTGGGAGGCCGGGACCGGGGCGAGGCCGGGCGGGGTCAGGTCCAGTTCCACGCCGTCACGGGTCGCCACGATGAACAGGCGGCGGCGGTGCTGGGCGTGGCCGTAGTCGGCCGCGTCCAGCACCATGGGGCGCAGCTGGTAGCCGAGGCCGCGGAGACCGTCGAGCCACCACCGGTACAGGGTCCAGTCGGCGAACTCGGTCACGTTCTCCACGACGATCACGGGGTAGGCGTGGACCTCGGCGGCCGCGATCACGGCGAACGCGGTGGCCCGATCGATCGCGCCGGCGTCGGCGCGCAGCCGCTCGACCTCGGCCGGGGGGCGCTTGCGGCCACCGGAGCGGGCGTGCCACACGCACGACGGCGAGGCCCACAGCAGGAACGTGGAGGGGAACGTGCGCCAGTCCACCTCGGACAGGTCGGCGGTGCGGTGCTCGGTGGTGGGGTGGTTCAGAGCGTGCGTGGCTACGGCCGTGGGCCAGTGGTTGGCCGCGACCTGCACGTGCACCCCGGCCTGTGTCAGGCCCTCGGTCACGCCACCACCGCCGGAGAACAGGTCCGTTGCCGTGACGAGGCCCGCCGCCGTGGCGAGGCCGGTTGCTGTGGGGGTCATGGTTCCTCCTGTTCAGGCCGCAGCAGCGGCAGGGGTTGAGATGGCGGAGCGGGCGGGCGTCCCGGTGGTGGCGACGACGGCGACGGCGTGGGCGCAGTACCGCTCGGACTCGGGCCAGTTCGCGGGGTACACGTGCCCGGTCGCGGTGTGCATCGGCACGACGCCGTTCCGTCGCAGCAACCACCGCTGCCGGGCGGCCCGGGCGCGCTCGACTGCGGCGGCCTCGGCGTGGCCGTGCTCGTCCGCCGTGGCGGCGCGCTGGTCGCACAGCTCGTCGAACGCGGGCGAGTTCGTGCGCCGGCGCAGCTCGGCTCCGACGCGCTCGTGGTGCTCGTCAGCTTCTGCCTCGGCCTCGGCGTCGATCTGGCGTCGGGCCGCCTCGATCCCGGCGGCGTGCCCGGCGTCGTAGCCCTCCTTCCAGGCATCCCGAGTCCCGAGGGCGCAGCCGATGTCCTCGCCGGTGTCGTAGCCATGCAGCCACGCGGCGATGACCTGTGGGTCGTAGGTGCGACCTGCTGCGGGCGTGGTGGTGGTCATGGCGCACTTCCTTCCTGGTTCGGTGGTGGGACCTGGGGGCCGCCGCCCGGCCCGAGGGCCGGGCGTCGGGGCTGGATCAGTTGCGGTAGTAGCCGCCGGTGATGGTGTGGGCCTGGATGCCGACCGTGCCGCCGCGCGAGATGTTCACGACCGTCCCGGTGGTGCGCTCGATCGCCCGCTTGAGGGCCCCCTCCGCCTTCATCTCGTCCTCGATCGCCCGGGTGTTGAGGGCCTTGGCCTTGGCCGTCTGCCCGGCCGGGGCCTTGGTCCGCAGCGCGTCACGCCACGCCTTGGCGGTCTCCTCGACGCGCTTGCGGGCGTTGTCCAGGTCGCGCTGTGCTCGCTTGATGTCGTTGCCCATGAGTGCTGTTCCTCCGGTGGTGTTCTTCGTCGCGTGGCGTCTGCCGCGCTCTCCCGCCGCCCGACCCCGGGCCGGGCGGCGAGAGGACGCGTCAGCGGCGCATCTGGTTGCGGATGTAGCGGTCGCCGTCGGCCTGGCGGTCGAACATGCGGCAGCCGCAGCGGGCGCCGTCGTGCGGCCGGTTGTCGCAGCCGGGCGCGAGGGCCAGGTAGCGGAAGTCCCGGCTGGTCTGGGTGGTGGTCACGGTCAGGAGCCGCCAGTCGGCGGAGCGGGCGATCCAGGACATGAGTGGTTCCTCCATGGGTGGGTGAGCGCGGCGGTCTGCCGCGCTCTCCCGCCGCCCGACGCCGGGCCGGGCGGCGAGAGGGCGCGTCAGGGGCGCGGCTGGGCGCGGCGGTAGCGCTCGGCGGCGGCCTCGTTGTCGAACCGGCGACAGCCGCAGCGGGTGCCGTCGTGGGGCTGCAAGTCGCAGCCGGGCGCGACGACCGCGTAGCGGACTCCGGGGTGGCCCGCGTCGCTCACGGGCAGTACGTGCCACCTGGGCGATGGCCGATGGATCCAGCCCTCGCGTGCGCGGTTGCTCATCAGTGGTTCCTTCCGTGGTGGGTTGGCTTGGCAGGTCTGCCGCGCTCCCCCGCCGCCCGACGCCGGGCCGGGCGGCGAGAGGGCACGTCAGGGCGCCAGGACCTCGCGCAGCAGCTCGTCGTGAGCGGGGAAGATGTGCCCGCCGGTCGCGGCAGTCACGGCGCGGTAGGTGGCCGGGAACCAAGCGGCGGCGCGGGCGTCGTCCAGGCCCTGGACGATCGGCAGGGTGACCGTGCTCAGGGCGCAGGAGTAGGTGACCGAGACGATCCAGGCGTTCCGCCCGGCCCGGGGGTCGGGCACGACGCGGGGGCCCCACAGGGTGAGCTGGATGGATGCGAGCAGCAGGCCGGTCTCTTCGGCCAGCTCACGGACGGCGGCGGGCTTGGGGTGCTCGCCGGGGTCGAGCATCCCGCCGGGCAGCGCCCACCCGTGGCCGTCGGCTCGCTCGACCATCAGGAGGTGCTGGGTGCCGCCTCGTGGCGTGGCGAACACGACCGTGTCGGCAGCCACAGCCTCGCCCCAGTGCCACAGGTCGCCCCGGCCCTCGGGCAGGTCGGTGGTCAGGGGGTTGATGGGCAGGCCGTCAACGACGTCGAACGGGACCAGGGCGCGGGCCTGGCGCTCGGTCCAGTCGACCTCGCGGGGGTCGGTGGTGTCGGGGCCGTGCTGGGTGGTGGTGTTGAACTCGCGTGCGGTGCTCATCAGGGGTTCCTCTCGGGCCGTTGAGCGGCCTGTTTTTGGCATGGGTGGGGTAGGGGCGCGTCGGTAGCGGTAGCGGGGCCGGCGTGCCCTGGAAAGGGGGTGTGAGGGGTGTTTCGGGGGTGCAGCGCGGGGTGCGCTACCGCGCTACTTCGTTGAAATTCCGCCGTTTTCGGGGGTAGCGGGCGCGCTACCGGTAGCGGGTCGTTCCGCTACCTGCGCTACCCCGGTAGCGACCTCGGGCAGGGGCTCCGGGGCGGGGCCGAGGGCGATCCTGGTGACGACCAGGACGACGGCGGCGAGGAACGCGAGGGCGGCGACGGCGGCGAGCACCTGGGCCACCGGGCGCAGGCCCAGCGCGAGGTTGGCGACGGTGAGGACCGAGGCCGAGGCGAACACGGCTCCGGTGCGGGTGATGCCGGTCTCCACGGCGTTGACCAGGGTGATGGCGTCACGGACCAGTGCGGCGTGCTCGGCCGGGGTCATCTGCTCTGTGGTGCTCATGGTTCCTCCAGGTGGTGACGGCGGGTCAGGCGGCGGTGTGCCAGTGGTCGGGCAGTTCCTCCCCTTCCTCGGGGGCCAGGCGCTCGGTCCAGGCCCGTTCGAACTCGGTCACGGTCATCCGGGGCCGGGTGGCCCAGAACTCCCGCAGCTCCGGCGAGGCATAGGCCGTGGCGAACGCTCCCCCGGCCAGGAACAGGCGTTCCTCGGTGACGCCGGCGGACCGTCCCCGGGCGTTCAGCAGGACTCCGTTCGTCGCGTCGTAGGCGGCGGCGATGTGGGCTTCCAGGTAGTCGCCGTACTCGGACCGCATCGCGGCCCACTCGGCGGCGGCGCGCTGGAAGATCGGGGACATGTCACGCCTCCACCAGGACCGGCGCGACCTCGGCCACGACATCGGACACGGCGGGGGTCTCGTCGGCCGTGGTGTCCTGTGCGGCGGCGCGGGCCTCGCGCAGCAGGCGGCGGGCGTGGCCATCGCTCACGGTGTGCCCGGCAGCGGCCAGGGCGGCCTGAGCGTCCGGACCGGAAGCGTCCGGCGTCTGGTCCAGCAGACCGGACACGACGGCCAGGCGGGCGGACCGGTCCGCCCGGTCAACACCGGACCGGACAGCGGACCGGCGCGGCTTGGACCGGTTGCCGGACCGGACCGGGGTCCGGCGCGCGGTCCGGTCCGGACCGGTCATCGCTTCCAGTTCAGACCGGACCGACTCAGCGGCCCGCGCCTCGTAGTCCGGTGTGGTCTGGACCGGCGCGGCGGCGGCGAGACCGGCCACGCGCTGGTTCGTCTCGATGTGCATCCGGGCCACGTCGGCGGTGCCGTCGGCGACGGCAGACAGCGACTCCAGCCAGGCGGCCACGTGGGCGCGCATCTGATCCGGGGGCACGGTCCGCAGAGCGACGGCGCGGGCCTTGCGCCGCTTAGCCTCGGCGCGCTCGATGGCACGCCGTCCGGCCGGGGTTCCGGTCCCGGCCTCGTGGACCCGGGCAGCGTCCTCGACGGTCAGGAACAGGCGGTGCATGCGGGCGGTCTGGCGCATGCTGGACCAGGACGCGCCGGACGCGAGGTGGCGGTCACCGATCAGGGCGAGGTGCCACATCAGGGCGGCCAGCAGCGGCACGACGAACCGGAACAGGACCGCGCCGGCCGGATGCCCCAGGTAGACCTCATGCACGGCGGCGAACACACCCGAGGCGGACGACAGCGCCCACGTGAGCGTGAGCAGCGTGCCACCGGGCCGGTTGTCCCGCGCGGCCTCACGGGCCAGCAGAGCGACCGTGACCAGCGACAGTTCGAACACGCCCGCCGTGGTGTAGGCGGTGGCGGCGTCCATGCCCAGCACGTCCCGGCCGAACCCGACCATGGCGAGGTAGGCGGACACGGTCGAGATGACGGCGACGGAGACGGCTCCGCCCAGGACCAGGCGGCGCGACCCGCGCCGCGGTGCATCGGTGGTGTGCGTGGTGCTCATGGGTCAGTCCTCCTTGGTGTCGTCGGTGAGGGTGGGAAGGTCGGTCAGCGCGCCCAGTTCCTTGACCAGGGCGTCACGGACCAGACCCGCGCGGTTCTTGCCCCGGTGCTTGACCTGCACCGTGTCGATGCCGTGGACCTTGACGGCGGCGTTCACCTGCGCGCCGGTCCAGCCCTCGTACAGGGCGGGCTTGGACGTGGCCAGGCGCTCGGCCAGTACCTCGGACCAGACCTTGCCGTTGGGCCACTCGGCGTCCTCGGCGGGCCACACGCCCATGAGGTGGTCCAGGATCGTGGAATCGTCGGTGTCGGCGGGCTGGTCGCCCGCCGCCATGCCGGTGAGGCGTCCCTGGGCCTCACGGATCGCACGGGCGCGGTCTGCGATGGTCTCGGCACCGGGGCCGTCCACGTAGTAGGTGCGGACGATGACCGGGTCATCACCCTCACCGACCAGGTAGGCCACGCCACGGTCCTTGCGGGAGAACGTCGTGGCCGAGTACCCCGACCCGTACATGCCCGGCCCGAGGATCATGTTGTTCACCGTGGCGTCCATGACCTTGAGCGCGATGCGCAGACCAGCGTTGGAGGACACGGACTTGGGGATCGACTTGTCGTCGGGACGCTGGGTGGCGTGCCAGAGCATGATCCCGGCGGCCGGGCCACGGCGAACGATGTCCTCGATGATCGCCCGCAGCTCCTTGCCGTACTGCGGGTGCTCGTACATGACCTGCGTCTCGTCGTACGCGGCAAAGATCGGGTGCAGGCCCAGCGACTTGTCCGACGCCAGCGCATCGGTCACCTTGCCCTCAGGGCACCGGGGGTCCCCGGCGAGGGTGGTCCGGATGACCTTGTAGCGGCGCATCATCTCCTTCTGCAGCGCCTTGACGTCCGCCAGCAGGGCGGCCATGTCCTCGGGGTCGTCGCCGGAGCGGTAGTAGTGCGCGACCTTGGCGAGCGGTGCCAGGTCGGCACCGCCGCGCAGGTCGTGCGCGTGGATCTCCACCCGGGCGTCCAGGGCGGCGATCAGCAGCAGCAGGCGCAGCGTGAACGTCTTGCCCATGCGCGGGATAGAGCCGATGATCCCGGCCACGTACATGAGCGTGGTCTCCACCTTCCGGCCACGCGGGTCCACGCCCAGCGGGATCGGGTCGAACACGTTCGCCGTGCCCTTCCGGCCCAGCGGGAACTCAGCGGCCTTGGACTCGCTCAGCGACCGGTCCGCCACGAACAGGACCAGGCGACCCTCATGCACGTCCGGGTCACCCCCGGGCCACACGCACCCCATCGGGCGACGCAGGCCCGAAGCGAGTTGCGAACGCTTCTCCGTGACCTCGGCAGCCGTGGCCCCCGGGGGCAGGTCGATGTCCGCGCGGAACCCGGCCCCATCACGCACGATCGACAGGAACCGGATGGAAGCGGCGTCCTGCTTCACCCCCTGGTTCACCGACCCGAGGCGCAGCGCCAGCAGCGCCTCACGGATCAGGTCACCCGTCAGGGGCGGGACCTTGGCCGTGGCCGTGGCGGTCTCCGCGATCTTGGCCTCACGGTTGCGGCCTACGATCCCGAGCACGCCGAGGGCCACGGCGACCGTGGCGGCCTGCCAGATGGGTTCCGCGTTGGCGGCCACGGCAGCCGCGCCGGCAGAGGCTCCGCCGAGGCCGAGAACGGCCAGGCTGCCGCGCCGGAACGCGAGGCCGCGCATCTCCTTGCGGACCCGGAGGTAGGTGTGCGGGTCGCCCGCAGTGCTGGCCAGCAGTTCGCGCCGCACCTGGGCGTTGTTGGTGTCGGCGGCCCACCGGTACACGCTCCGGCTGATCCGGGCGGCCCCGATGGGGGCGCGCCCGGCCAGCCGCAGCGCGTACAGGGGCAGGCGCACGCCGTGATAGGCGCACACGTGCCCGGCGTACCCAGCAGCCCAGCGCGCCGAGGCCAGGAACGCCTCACGCGAGGTGAGCCAGTTCGGCAGCACGGCACGGCGCTTGGCGTCGCGGTGCTCGATGACCCGGCCCCGCGTGGGGGCCGGGGCCTCGGGCTCAGGGGTGGCCGGGGCGTCGATGACCTCACCCGTGAGGGCGACGTCGTTGGCGGCCTCGGCGGCTCCCTGGTCCAGCGTGTTTGCGTCGTCCAGGTGGGCCAGGGCCAGGGCCTCGCCCACGTCCTCCGGGCGGCTGGGAACAGCGAACATCGCTTCAAGCTGCGCGACGTCCGGCGCGTCATCGGGCGTGGACCCGCCCGACCGGTTCTCGTCGGGGGTGGTCATCCGAGCATCCCGGCGAACAGGCTGTTGAACATGTCCTGAATCCAGACCGAGGCGTCCTGCCCGACCGGTGTAGCGGCGAGCATGAGGCCGGTGGCGACCATGAACAGCGACGGTCCCCAGTCCTGCGGGCCCCACTTGCACAGGCAGAACGCGACGACGGCGAAGATGAACGCGATGACGGAGATAGCCATGGTGGTTTCCTCTCAGGCGGCAGTGCGGTTGGCAGAGCGGATGACGACCCGACGGGCCGTGGAAAGCGGCTGGACCAGTCCGAAGACCGGGGCCGTAGAGGTGGCGCGGTTGGTGCTGCTCTGGACAGCGGTGCGGATGACCGTGTTCAGGGCGGTCACCGCGCGGCGGTGCGCCTCGGTCGCGGCCGGGCCGGGCTCGATGGCCATCCGGCATTCCGCGTCGACCACGGCGACCTCTGCCGAGATGACGGGCTCCTCGGCCACGATGGCGGCGAGGTCGGTGAACGTGGGCTCAACCTCGAACCCCGCGTAGTCGGTGTAGGTGCTCACCAGCCCCACCCCCGACGACCGTTGCCACCATTGCCGCGCTCAGCGGCAAGGGCGGCCTCGTGAACCTTGCGAACCTGGTCCTTCATCGCCTCGACCTGGCGGGCCAGGGACGACGCCTTGCTGCCCACGGCCCGGAGGCCATCAGCAGCGGTGCCGTGCTGGGTAAGCGTCCGGGCGGCCTTGTTCAGACCGTCCTGGGCTTCGAACAGGTACCTGCGTGCTACGTCCAGACCACTGATGCGGTGCTGAGACATCTCACTACCTCGCTTCCTCGTCGTGACTGTGATCCGGATCTATGTCCCGGGTCACAGTCCTGTTGAGAGGAAACCTTGCAAGTTGCGAGGTCACCTGTCAACTGGTTGGTGCCCTCGCATCTGATTTGGCAGCAGGCCCTCAGGCGTGGATGATCGGTAACCAGTCAGTTGTTAGGCCGAAACCAGCCAGTTGCGAGATTTCAATGTGAGGTAGGTCACATGTCGCAGTACAGCGCCGACGACGTTGGCGGCAAGAAGCTCGAACGGGTGGAGCGGATCCTCCGAAACGACATCGAAGCGGGCAGGCTTCGGGACGGGGCAGCCCTGCCCTCGTCGCGGGACCTAGCCGAGCAGATGGGCGTGAGCGCCTGGACGGTGAGCAAGGCAATCGAACAGCTCGTAGCCGATGGCCTCGTTGAAGCCATTTCTCGCTCTCGCCGCATCGTCCGTAGCGGCATCACAGCGCCATCAGAGAGCGACAAGCCCCGCCGCCCACACGTGTTCCTAATCGGCGGCTACGCAGGAAGTGGCAAGTCAGAGCTGAGCCGCGTCCTGTCGCGTGTCACAGGGTCCGCCATCGTCGACAAGGACACGACCACCCGCGCCGTAGTCGAAAGGCTCCTCGAAGAGCTCGGGCGACCGGCACACGACCGCGAGTCACAGACGTACCTGGAGCACGTGCGCCCGTACGAGTACGAGGCGCTCCTTGCCACCATCGAGGAGAACGCCGAGGTTGGCGTCGGCGTCATCGCCACAGCGCCGTTCATCCGCGAATTCCAGGACGCCGCATGGATCGAACGGATCGGCACGCGCCTTAACGCGGCGGGCGTAGGGCTCAGCCTGGTCTGGGTGCGCTGTGACGCAAGCACGATGCACACCTACTTGAAGCGCCGCGGTGCAGCGCGTGATACGGGCAAGCTCTCGAGCTGGGACGACTACATCGCGGGAATCGACCTCGAATTCCAGCCAGCAGCGGACCACGTCATCATCGACAACTCAGCGTCCAGCGAGCCTCTGCAGAGCCAGGCAACCAAGATGCTCGCGACCATTTCGGCGGCGGCATGACCGCGCGGCCGTCGAGCGCAGCACAGGCGATCCGCGACGCGCGGCTACTCCCGATCCTGCGCGGGCCGGACGTGGAGCGCCTTGCCGACGTCGCTGAGGTGCTGGTGTCCGAGGGGATTCGGGCGCTGGAATTTCCGATCGCTCGGCCAGAGGTTCTGTCCGTGGTTACGAAGATCGCTAACCGTCTCGGCGACACCGGATACGTCGGTGCCGGCACGGTGCGAAACATCGCTGACGCACAGCGAGCGATCGACGCCGGCGCGGGCTTCCTGGTCGCTCCGAGCATGTCCATGCCGGTGATCGAGTACGCCCGTGGACGCGGCATTGGGTTCGTTCCTGGTGTCTTTACTCCGAGCGAGATTGACGCGGCCACGCAGGCGGGTGCCGAGGTAGTCAAGCTCTTCCCGGCCAGCTCGCACAGCCCGCAGTTCATTCGTCAGCTCCTGCCACCGCTTCCGGACGCTGGGATCATGCCCACCGGGACGATCACCCGGGAGGATGCTCGTGCATGGCTCGATGCCGGGGCGGTGGCTCTCGGCGTCGGTTCTGACCTGGTGGGCGACAGCATGAGGACCGGCGACTACAACGCGGCTCGGACCGCTGCGCGCGAGTGGTTGGCGATCGTCGCAGACGTCACCTGATCCCAGGTCGGCAGAGTCCTCATGGGCTACTCACGCACTTGGATTGCCCACGGTGGCGGACCGCCTTCACGGGTGTGTCTGCCACCGTTTTGAGTTCTGCGGGGACCACGGGATCACCTGGCGAACCGGCTTCCTGTCGCCGCTAGGCTACCCAGCGTGCATAGAAACATTCTTGAAGCCCGTGTGATCAGTGCCGTGGCGCGCGTCCTGGATGGCAACCGGACCGAGGATGATTTTATCGAGGTGAAATCGGCCTGGCCCGACCCGAAGAAATACATCCGGCAATTCGCGGGTGCTGCTAACAGAGCCGCCGGTTCGGACATCGTTCTGATCGTAGGGCTCGATGAAACCCGCCATTGCCTAACGCCGTCCGGAGATGAAGATCCGGAGCGCTGGTGGTCGCAGCTCCAATCCGGCTTCGATGGTGGCACGGCGCCAGACCTGGTTAACAACCTCGTTGTCCAAATTCCAAGCGGCGGCTCAGTCGTTGTGTTCGCATTTCAAACTGACGGGGCTCCGTACGTCATAAAGAACCCCGAAGGAAAGGGGCCTGCCCTCGAAGTTCCGATACGAACGGCGACCAAAACCGAGTGGGCGAGGCGTTCGGATTTGATCAGAATGTTGGCCCGGAGAGTACACACACCGAACGCTGTCCCCCTCGATTCCGAGATGCAAGTTCTCTGGCACGGCGCGAGAGAGCCGAACCTTCAAGGCATCGGGGGTCAAACTGAGCACATCAGCATGAGTGTCCAGCTGAATATGTTCATCGAGCACCTGGCACCCGAGTACGCAATGCTCCCGCACTACTCGATGCGAGCCGAGTTGGAGGTAGCCGGCAAAAGGTACTCGATGACGGTTGATGAATATCGTCCAACTGATAAAGGCCACTCACCCAGCCTCCATGGTGTGGAGGTTCGGTCAGATGGACTGCTCCTTACAGGACCGGGCAGAGCTTTCGTATGGTGCAGATGCACACTCACGAGTGTGAGCAGGGAGGAGGCCCAAGATTGGCAGTCGGTCATTGTTCGACTGTCAATGCCGGTGACAGGGAATGATGCACCAGTCCGGATCGCCTTCCCATTCGAGAGGTCCGAACTACATCCTGAGCGGCCTCACGATTACTACAAGACGCTTGCAAATTTTCGCCTGAGGCGCTCGTAAATTAGGGACTGCAGCCAGGGACGGGATTCCCTCGAAATGCCTAACTACATGCGCGCCAACGCCTACCGAGGGTCCAGCGAGATTTGACGCTTCTTCGAAAGCCAGTAGATACGGTTCTGTGTTCCTACACGGAAGGTCGGCAAGTTCGACGCTACCCGGTAGACAGCGGTCTTATCCGCTACGGGTTCCAGAGGCGAACCCTCGACCGAAACCTCCCAGCCGACAGTAACGCTGCTGTCAGCAGCATCCTCGAAGCTTACGGTGATTGGCCGTCGTTCGTCCCAAGCGTTGTAACTGCCCAGCGGGGCCCCCTCGTCCATCCAGTTCTGGATCCAGGTCCAAGTGAGAAAGGCAATCAATCTGCGCTTTCCGGGTTGGAGGCGCACCTCTTCGGTGATGGCCTCAACTCCAGGACGTGGCGGCACCAACTCAGTCAGACCGGTGTCAAAGTTGGTCCTGACTTCACCCGCGAAAGGCGTACGCGTGACGGTCAAGTTCACAACCCGATTGCTTCCGTTGTGGATCTCGACTTGCGAAGCAACCGCGACCCTCAGGCTTTGATCGCGAGGCAGCACTAGCTCCTCCTCCTCGAGCAACGGTCGCCACTGTGTGGAACTCGGATCATTCGAGACGAAGGGTGGCGATGAAGTTGGGCCGAAGTGCACGCTGATTTCCGGCATTGCAGCGTCTAAACGTGCTCTGTGCGCCTCTGTAACGAGCGAGCGACTGTGCTGCTCTTCGGTTCGAGCTACCTCAAGGCTGCTTGTGGCGACTGCGAGTCCCTTCACCGCCGCTTGCGCGGCTTGCGCGGCCGCCTTCGCGCTGCGTCGCGTCTCCCACGACTGCCACGCCACGATTGCGGCCGCGACGGCCGCAATCCCCGCTGTGATCCACTCTCCGACGGTGACATCCGACAGCGCCTTCCCGACGACCTCAACCACAGTGAACATGGCGAAATTCTGCTCGCGTTTGCGGAGTTCGGGGAGGATGAACCTGCCATCCGGCTGGACCATCCGTGCCATTGGCGTGCCAGTACTCTCGGCCGCAGGCGGCGATCCGTGGCCGCTCCTGACCGCTCGAACCCGCACCAGACAGCGGACGACAGGTAGGCGAGCACAGTTCCCAAGCTGATAGCGCGGGTTCGATTCCCGTCACCCGCTCCAGCACGCCGCCCCAGGTCAGGATGCAGATCCGGACCTGGGGCGGCGTCGTTCCCGGCAGTCAGAGGTGGCCCCGTCCAGCTCTG
>Ga0233375_1000205_pt1 | contig 34296 bp, 27 predicted proteins | sample ElkDunMinimDraft_10_FD_191539 | JGI IMG/M metagenome (GOLD analysis project Ga0233375, IMG submission 191539) | Fecal eukaryotic communites from dung pellets of Tule Elk in California, USA - Elk Dung E16 | ecosystem: Host-associated > Mammals > Digestive system > Large intestine > Fecal | place...
ACGCATGCGGCAGCACCCGGGTGCGCACACCGAGCGGAACGGCGGCAGGTCACCGGTGGTCGCCTGCTCCGGGCGCGGGAGCCCGGCGTCGTCGGCGCGGGCGATCGCGGCGCGCTCGAGCAGCAGGTCGGCCAGGCCGCGCACGAAGGGCTCGCGGACACCGACCGAGTCGGCACGCACGGCGCTCATGCCGAGCTCGCGGGCCGTCTCGAGCGCCTCGGTGTCGAGGTCGAAGGCGACCTCCATGTGGTCGGAGACGAACCCGATCGGCGACAGCACGACCGCCGTCGTCCCCGCGGCCGACAACGCCGCGAGGTGGTCGTTGACGTCCGGCTCGAGCCACGGCTGGCTGGGCGGGCCGGAGCGCGAGCAGTACGCCAGGTCCCACTCGACCGGGCGGCCGAGCCGCCGCGTCGCCTCTGCCGCCACCGTGCGCGCGACGTCGAGGTGCTGCTCCCGGTAGGACGCCCCGGCGACGACGGAGGCCTCCTCCATGGTGTCGGGGATCGAGTGCGTGACGAACACCAGGCGCGGCCACGCGGTCGCCGGGTCGACGCCCTCGTACGCCTCGACGACCGCGTCGACGTTGGCCTGGACGAAGCCCGGGTGGTTGAAGTACGACCGCACCTTGTCGACCACGAGGGGGTGCTCCCCGTCGGGCGCGCCGACGCGCGTGGCGACGTCGTCGAGCGAGGTCCAGAGGTTCTCGCGGTACTGCCGGCAGCCGGAGTAGGACGAGTAGGCGGACGTCACGAGGGCCACCGCGCGGCGGGCACCGCCGGCCAGGGCCTCGGCGAGCGCGTCGCTGGTGTACGGCTCCCAGTTGCGGTTGCCCCACACCACCGGCACGTCGATGCCCCGGCGCGCCAGCTCCGCCTGGAGGGCCGCGCGCAGCGCCAGGTTCTGGTCGTTGATGGGGCTGCGCCCGCCGAAGTGGTGGTAGTGCTCCGCGACCTCGGCGAGACGCTCGTCGGGGATGTTCTTGCCGGCGGTCACGTTGCGCAGGAACGGCAGCACGTCGTCGGGACCGTTGGGACCGCCGAAGGAGAAGAGGAGAACCGCGTCGTAGGGCGCCAGACCGGCCGTCCCGGCCGTCGGCGCAGCGGGCAGGTCGCTGGTGGGGGGCGTCACGGGAGGCACCGTCCGATCATCGCACCGTGGGCCCGCCGCGCCCTGCGGGCGGTGGCCGCCCGGTGCGTGATGTTGTCGGGACACGCTGTCACCTCGTCGCGGGCCGCCGGGCGGTCCGGACCGCGGCGGACGCACCCGCCACCCGGTCGGGTGGCTCCGCGTGCGGCGCCCCGGCGTGCGCTCTACCGTCGTCCTGGCGCCATGTCGGTGCCGTCCTCCCAGAAGACCGGAGCCCGAGCGATGAGCGAGCTGTGACCCGTGCCGGACGGCACGCGGCCCCCGAGCTGGCGCGCCGGTACGTCCTCGGTGCCCGCCTGGGAGAGGGCGGGTCCGCCCAGGTGTTCCGCGCGATCGACACCCGGCTCGACCGCCCCGTGGCCGTCAAGCTCTTCCGGCTCACGGACGCCAAGCCCGCGCAGGTCCGCCGGTACGCCGAGGAGGCCCGCGTCCTCGCGGAGCTGTCCCACCCCTCGCTCGTCGCCCTGCTGGACGTCGGTGCGGACGTCGTGCCCGGGACGGGGCCCGTCGCGTTCCTCGTGATGGAGCTGGTGGAGGGCAGGACGCTGCGCGAGGTCGTGGCCGACGGACCGCTGGACCCCGCCACCACCGCCGACATCGGCCACCAGCTGGCCCGGGGCCTGGCGCACGCGCACCGTGCCGGGGTGGTGCACCGGGACGTCAAGCCGTCGAACGTCCTGGTCGCGTCGTCGACGCCCGCCTCGGGACGCCGCGACGCCCCGGTCCTGCCGGTCGTGCTGGCGGACTTCGGCATCGCGGCCTCGGACCCCACCCAGCGACCGGACGACCGCGCGACAGCCAGCTACCAGAGCCCGGAGCAGGCGCTCGGCGGCCCCATCGGACCGGCCTCCGACATGTACTCGCTGGGCCTGGTGCTCCTCGAGTGCCTCACCGGACGCCGGGCGTACCCGGGCGACCCGCTGACCGCGTCGCTGGCCCGGCTGCTGCACGGGCCCCGGATCACGGACGACGTGGACCGGGACTTCGCGGCGCTGCTGCGCGCGATGACGCGGCAGGACCCCGCGCAGCGTCCGACGATGGCGGCCGTGGCCGCCGAGCTGCGCGGGCTGCGGCGCCAGCGCGAGCGGGCCCTGCGCGTCTCCTGAGAGGCCGCGGGTCGGGATGGCGGAGGACCGGTCACCCGGACCGGCCGCCCGCACGTCCCGGTCGTGCGTCAGGCGCTGCACGCCCCGGCGTGCCGCCGCGGCGCCGCAGGCTCCGCCGCGAGCGCGTCCGCGATCGTGTCGGCCCATGCCGCGACCGCTGCCATGTCACGGTGGTCGCCCTCGCGGGCCCGTCCGCCCGCGATGATCGCGCGCTCCGTGAACGTCAGCACCGAGCGGTCGAGCCGCCCGCGGAAGCTGCGGTGCGCGCGCGCACCGATCCGCTCGCCCAGCGCCGCGATCTCGAGCGGGGAGTTCGCGGAGTTGGCCGGCTGCGTGGCCAGACCCGACGAGAACGTCCAGACGGGCCGCTGTCGGAGCTCCTCGGCGCAGCGCGCGGCCAGGTCCCGGGCGGCGGGCAACCAGTGTGCGGTGTAGACCGCGGACCCCAGGACCACAGCGTCGTGGTCCGCGACGGTCGCGACGTCCTCGGGGGCGCACTGGTCGACCTCGTGACCGCGGTCGCGCAGCCGCTGCGCGACGACCTCACCGATCTCCCACGTGCCCTGGTGGCGGGACGCCACTGCCAGCAGGATCCGCATGGTCCCTCCCTCGCCGCACCGGCGGACCTCGCGCCCTCCGGTGCTCCATCGTCGCTGGCAGCAGCGCCGTCCACCTGGGCCGGAGGTCCCCACGCGGGCGTCAGGCCGTGGGTGATCCGCCGGTCGTGACGCCCCCCGGGTCGGGCAGGTCGTCCTGCGCGAGCCGCAACCGGGTGCACAGCCGCTCGAGGGTTGCCAGCTCCTCGGTGTCGAGGGCACCGCCGACGAGCGCGTCGATGGACCGGGCGTGGCGGCGCCCGATCTCGCGCTGGAGCGCCGACCCCGGGTCCGTGAGGTGCACGGCGGTTCCCCGCCGGTCCCCCGCGACCGGCTCCCGGCGCACCAGCCCCTCCGACTCGAGGCGGTCGACCAGGCGGGAGAGACTGGGCTGCGTCAGGAGGCTCGAGCGGGCCAGCTCACGCAGGCGCAGCGAGCGGCCCGGTGCGCGCGACAGCGTGTAGAGCACGTCGTACTCCTGCATGCTCCGCCCGCCCCAGACGTCGTCCCGGGCGAACCGTCGCACGAGCGCGACCTGGGCACGGAACAGCGCCTCCCACGCGTCGACGGAGGCCCGCACGTGGCTCGCGGCGACGCCGTCACCGGTCGCGCGCTCGACGTCGTCGTCGGACATCGACGCGTCACCTCCCGTCCCGGCCCACCGCCCGCCACGGCGGCGGCGGGGCGGTCACGATCATGTCACCACGAGCGGTGCACGCGCCGGTGGGGTCGCCGCACGGGCTCCCGGGGCCGTCTACCCTGGGGCGATGAGCGAGACGGCGACGACGTACCTCCTGGTGGACGGCGAGAACATCGACGCCACGCTCGGGTCCTCGATCCTGGGAGGGCGGCCCACGCCGGAGCAGCGGCCCCGCTGGGAGCGCGTCCTGAGCTTCGCGCAGCAGACGTGGGACCAGCCCGTCAAGGCGCTGTTCTTCCTCAACGCCTCCAACGGCAACCTGCCGATGTCGTTCGTGCAGGCGCTCACCGCGATCGGCTTCGTCCCGATCCCGCTGTCCGGCGAGTCGTACGAGAAGGTCGTCGACATCGGCATCAAGCGCACGCTGGACGCCATCGCCGACCGTGACGGCGACGTCATGCTCGCGAGCCACGACGGCGACTTCGCCCCGGAGCTCGCGCAGCTGGTCGACGGCGAGCGCCGGGTCGGCCTGCTGGCGTTCCGTGAGTTCACGAGCCAGTCCCTGGCGAGCCTGACCGCGCGCGGGCTGGAGACGTTCGACCTCGAGACGGACGTCGCGGCGTTCAACGTGCAGCTGCCGCGCCTGCGGATCATCCCGCTCGAGGAGTTCGACCCGCTGCGCTACCTCTGACGGTCCGACGGCCACGCCGGTCCCCCGGCCACGCCGGTCCCCCGGCGCGGCCGTCGTGCTGCGGGCCGCCGTCGTGCTCGGGTCGTCCGGCCTGCTCGGGTCGTCCGGCCTGCTCGGGTCGTCCGGCCTGCTCAGCCCTCGCCGAAGCCCTGCGTGAGGGCGTCGTCGATCGTCGTGCGCACGTGCTCGGCGTGGTAGCCGTCGGGTGCCAGGAACTCGATGCCGTGCGCGGTGCCGGACACCTCGGTGACGATCGAGGTCTTGTCGTTGCGCACGACGAGGGCACTGTCGGCCGCGGGCACCTGGGGGTCGTCGGTCGACGAGAAGACCTGCAGCGGACCGGTGAAGGCGTTCGCCTCGGCACGCGCATCGACCTCGCCGTACTGCGCGGGCGGGCTGAGCGCCACGACGGCGACGGCCCCGAGATCGTCGGCCAGGCCGGCGGCGAGCGTGCCGCCCGCCGACGCGCCGACGAACGCGACGTCCTGCGCACCGGTGGCGTGCAGCACGTCGAGCGCCGAGCGGAGGCCGACCTCCCCGGAGGTGCCCCAGTCGTAGGTCGCGACCAGGTAGCCGGCGCCGGCGAGCCGGGAGAGCTCCTCGGCCCACTGGCACACGTCGCCGTCGACCTGCGGGGCGAACAGGACCCCGCGGTCGCCGCCGCCCGCCCACGCGACCCCGGTGGCGGACTCCTCCGGGCCGACCCGGGAGTAGGCGATCCCCTCCGAGAGGCACTCGGGAGGTTCGGCGGCGGCCATGACCACGGGGGCGCTCTCGAGCATCGTCGGTGTCTGGGCTGCGGCGGGCTCCCCCACCTCGGCGACCGGCGGCTCGGTGCCCGTCGAGCACGCGGCGAGCGTCACGACCGCCAGGGCGGTCAGGACGGCGAGGCGCGGGCCGGCGGGGTGCGGACGGGTGGACGGGGTGACGGGTCGCAGACGCACACAGCGATTCCTAGGCGGATCACGCGACCAGGACAAGACGGGCGGGCCGGCCTAAACGTTTCGATATCGATCCGCGGCGCTGCGCGCTAGCGTGGGCGCATGTCGACGCTGTTCACGCGCATCATCGACGGCGAGATCCCCGGGCGCTTCGTCTGGGCGGACGACCGGGCGGTGGTGATACTCACCATCGCACCGATCACCGAGGGCCACGCGCTCGTGGTCCCGCGGGCGGAGGTCGAACAGCTCACCGACGCACCCGACGACCTGCTGGCGCACCTCGGCGTGGTCGCCAAGACCGTCGGCCTGGCCCAACGGGCGGCCTGGGGAGCACCGCGCGCCGCGCTGCTCGTCGCAGGGTTCGAGGTCCCGCACCTGCACCTGCACGTGCTGCCCGCCTGGGACGAGAGCAGCCTGTCGTTCGCCAACGCCCGCAGCGACGTGCCGCCCGCCGAGCTCGACGCGGCCGCCGAGCGCCTGCGCGACGCGCTGCGCGCCGCCGGGCACGGCGCCCACGTCCCCGCCGACCTGACGTCCCCGGCGCTCTGAGCGTGGCGCCGCCGCGCACGGGTCCGCACCGGGCGCCCGCCGGGCGGTCGCACTGACCGCCACGGGGCGCGGACCCGCGCTGCGCGACCGGGTGCGGCAGCGGGACCTGCGCGCGGTGACCCTCGCGCCGACGGTCCGCACGTTCCTGGCGACCGAGGCCGGCAGCGCCGTGGTCCTGCTCGCGGCGACCGCCGCGGCACTCGTGTGGGCCAACTCCCCCGCCCGGGACGCCTACACGGCCCTGTGGCACACCCCGGCCGGCCTGTACGTCGGCGACCTCGGCATCGAGCTCGACCTGCAGCACTGGGTCAACGACCTCGCGATGGCCCTGTTCTTCGCCGTCGTCGGGCTCGAGATCAACCGCGAGGCCACCCGCGGCGAGCTGCGCGACCCCCGCGCCGTCGCGGTGCCGGCGCTCGGCGCCCTCGGGGGCCTGCTCGTGCCCGTGGCCGTCTTCCTCGTCCTCAACGTCGGCACCGAGGCCGCGCGCGGGTGGGGCGTGGTGATGTCCACCGACACCGCGTTCCTCGTGGGCGTCCTGGCGCTGTTCGGCCCGCGCTGCCCCGACAGGCTGCGGCTGTTCCTGCTGACGCTCGCCATCGTCGACGACATCGGGGCGATCCTGGCGATGGCGGTCTTCTACACCGACCACGTCGACCTGCGGGCGCTCACGGTCGCCGCCGCGCTGGTCGCCGCACTGGCGGTGCTGCGCGTGCGCGGCGTGTGGCGCCTGGCGCCCTACGTCGTCGTCGGCCTGGCCCTGTGGGTCGCGGTGCTGGCGTCCGGCGTGCACGCCACCATCGCCGGTGTCCTGGTCGGCCTGCTGGTGCCCACCGGCCTGCCGCACGAGCGCCGGCGCGCGGAGGTCGCCACCCGCGCCCGCCGGTTCCTCTCCGAGGGCGGCGTCGACCACGAGCACGCGGCCGAGGTCGCCGGGCGCGCCGCCGTGCCGACCGGCGACCGGCTGCAGCGGGCGCTGCACCCGTGGAGCGCCTACGTCGTCGTGCCGCTCTTCGGGCTCGCCAACGCCGGCGTCCGTCTGGACCCGGCCACGCTGGCCGACGCGTTCGGCTCGCGCCTGACCGTCGGCGTGGCCGTCGCGCTCGTCGTCGGCAACGCCGTGGGCATCACCGGTGCCGCCACCCTCGCCCTGCGCCTCGGGCTGGGAGACCTGCCCGGCCGCGTGCGCTGGGGTCACCTGCTCGGCGGCGCGGTCCTCGCCGGCATCGGGTTCACCATCTCGTTGTTCATCGCCCAGCTCGCGTTCGACGACCCCGTGCTGCTGGAGCGGGCCAAGATCGGGGTGCTCACGGGGTCCCTGGTCGCCGCGGTCGCCGGGTCCGTCCTGCTGCGCTGGCTGGGCGAGCGGCTCCCGCTGTGCACGCCGCCGCGGCTTCCCCCGACGCTGCCGGACCTGCCGTGGCGGTCCGCCGGCTGAGGCCCGTGCGGGCAAGGGTGCCGACCCCGGTCACGCCACCGGGTCGTCGGGACCCCAGGTCGACAGCCGCAGCGTCCGCGCGTCCGTCGCCGCGATCTGCCCGGCGTGCTCCCGCAGCGACGCCGGGGTGTCCGCACCGGCGCGCACGAAGCGCCCGGACAGCCCGTCGAGCTCACCCGCCGCGAAGGCCAGCACCAGGTCGGCGACGTCCTGCGGCGACGTCCACTCGGTCCGCCCGGTGTGCACCGGCATGGCGGCGGTCATGTCCGTCGCGACGACGCCCGGCGCCAGGTCGAGCACCCGCAGGCCCGCGTCGGCGTACTGCCGGTGCAGCTGCGTGGTGAACCGCGCCAGCGCGCCCTTGCTGATCGCGTAGCCGGTGTACGTGGGCAGGGCGCGGTGCCCGGAGCCGGAGTTGACGTTGAGCACCCGCCCGGCACCGCGGGCCAGCATCCCCGGCAGCACGGCGTGCGTCACCAGCAGCGGCCCACGCACGTTGGTCTCCACCACGCGCCAGACGTCCTCCACGTCGTCCGCCGCGAACGGCAGCTCCGCACGCTCGATCACGCCGGCGTTGTTGACGAGCAGGCCGATGCCACCCGCGGCCGCCAGGGCGGCCTCGACGTGCCCCACGGCGTCGGCCACCGCCGTCGCGTCGACCAGGTCGGCCGGCGCGACGGTCACCGACGCGCCCAGCGCCCGTGCCTCGTCCGCGACCTCCTCGAGCCGCTCGCGGGTCCGGGCCACCAGGCCCAGCGCGTAGCCCGCGCGCGCCAGCGCCAGGGCGAGCTCGCGGCCGATGCCGCGGCCCGCGCCGGTGACGAGGGCGGTCCGCGGGACCGGTGCGGTCAGGGCAGGGGACGTCGTCGCGCTCACGTGCCCATCGTGGCGCACGGCGCGCCCCGCCGCCCTCGTCGGCGGGGCGACGGTGCTCACACGGCGTCGACGACCTGGCGCAGGGCCTCGAGCTCCACGCGGCCGCGGTACCGCACGCCGTCGACGAGCAGGGTGGGCGTCCCCGGGACGTCGAGCTCGATGCCCCCTTCGTAGTCCGCCTGCACGGCACGGGCGAACCGGTCCGCCGGTGGCCCGACGACCTGGTCGGGCTCGAGGCCGACCTCCTGCGCGTACCGGGCGAGGTCCTCGTCCGTCAGCGCGTCCTGGTGGGCGAACAGCAGCCGCTGCATCTCCCAGAAGCGCCCGTGGGCGCCGGCCGCCTCCGCCGCGAGCGCGGCGGCCAGCGCGTGCGGGTGCACCTGGAACAGCGGGAAGTGGCGCCACACGAGCCGCACGCGCCCGCCGGACTCCTCGACGAGCCGACGCAGCACGGGCTCGGCGTCCCGGCAGTACGGGCACTCGAGGTCGCCGTACTCGACCACCGTGACGGGTGCGTCCGGGTCCCCCAGCACGTGACGGTCCGGGTCGGTGCTGACCTCGACGGGCTCGGCAGACGTCATGCGGACAGCGTGCCGTGCAGCACCCTCCGGCGCACGTCGTCAGCGCCCCCGGGGGCGCAGGGGCGGGCTGGCGGTCCCCGCACCGGCCGCGATGCCCGTGACGAGCTGGTGCAGCGCCTCGGCCGCGGTGGTGCGGGGCCGCCACGCGAGCTCACGCTCGGCGCGGCTCGTGTCCAGCAGCGGGGCGGCCATGCCCATGTCGAGCCACCCCGGGCCCACCGGGACGGCACGCGCGTGCCACCCGGCGGCCAGCACGGTGCGCGCCGCGCGGACGGGCACCTCCCGCAACCGGGCCCGAGCGACCAGTGCGGCCACGTCCGGCCCGCGCAGGACGCCGGGCGCCGCCAGGTTGAAGGCCCCGCGCACCTGCCGCACCACCGCCTCGCGGAACGCGTCGGCGAGGTCGTCGGCCTGCACGGCCTGCAGGCGCAGCCCGCGGGGCCACGGCAGCAGGGGGACGCGCCCGTCGAGCAGCCGCTCGGGCACGAACGGACCGAGGAAGTACCGGGTGATCTCGCGGCCCGCGTCGTGCTGGAAGACCAGGGCGGGGCGCAGGCGCGCGACCCGGAGCGGTGTGTGGGACTCGGTCCGGTCCAGCAGGGACTCGACGGCGGCCTTGTCCACGCTGTAGGACGACGACCGCACGCCGTCGGTCGGCCAGGACTCGTCGCGCAGCGTGTCGTCGGGCGAGGGCGAGTAGGCGCCGACGGAGGAGGCGACGACCAGGTGCGGGACGCCGGCCTGCACGGCCCCCTGCACCACGCGGCGCGCGCCGACCACGTTCGTCGAGCGCAGGCGGGCGCGGTCGTGGCTGGGCTGGATCGCCCATGCCAGGTGCACGACGGCGTCGGCGCCCGCGAACGCGCGGGCGAGGTCCGTGACCACCTGCTCCTCGGCCTCCGGCGCCCCGATGTCGCACGCGACCCAGGTGGCGGTGTCGTACGGCGCGGGAGGCCGGGCCTGCGGCGTGCGGCGTGCGACGCCGACCACCGAGGTCACCGTGGTGTCCGCGGCGAGCCGGCGCAGGACGGCCGTCCCCACGTTGCCGGAGGCACCGACCACCACGACCCTCACGGGCGTCGCCCCGTCCGGTCCCGCACGCTCACGCGAACGGGTCCAGGACGACCTTGATGCAGCCGTCCGCCTTGCGCTGGAAGACGTCGTACGCCTGCGGCGCCTGCTCCAGGGACACCCGGTGGGTGCGCAGGTCGGCCACCCCCAGCGGGTCCGCCGGGTCGGTGACCAGCGGCAGCAGGTCGTCGTACCACCGCCGGACGTTGGCCTGGCCGAACCGGAACGACAGCTGGCGGTCGAACACGTCCATCATGGGGAACGGGTCCAGCGCGCCGCCGTAGACGCCGACGACCGACACGGTCGCACCGCGCCGCGCCACGCCGATGGCGGTCTGCAGGGCGGCCATGCGGTCGACGGCGGCCCTCTCGATGAGCGGCCGCGCCAGCGCGTCGGGCAGGAACGCCGCGGCCCGCTGCCCCGCGGCGGCCACGGGCGAGCCGTGCGCCTCCATGCCGACGGCCTCGACGACGGCGTCCGCCCCGCGTCCGTGGGTGCGCTCGCGCACGGCCTCCACGACGTCGTCGGTCCGGGCCGCGTCGATCACGTCCACGCCGTGGCGGGAGGCCATGAGCAGCCGCTCGGCGACGATGTCGATGCCGATCACCCGCTCGGCGCCCCGGTGCAGCGCGATGCGTGCCGCCATCTGACCGATCGGTCCGAGGCCCACGACCGCCACCGTCCCGCCCGGCGGTACGTCGGCGTACACGACGGCCTGCCACGCGGTGGGCAGGACGTCGGAGAGGTAGAGGTACGTCTCGTCGGGTCGCCCGTCGTCGGGGACCACGAGGGGTCCGTACTGCGCCTGGGGCACCCGCAGGTACTGCGCCTGCCCGCCGGGCACGCTGCCGTACAGGGAGGTGTAGCCGAACAGGGCGGCGCCCTTGCCGGTGGCGTGCACCTGGGTGGTCTCGCACTGGCTCTGCAGCCCCAGCGCGCACATGTGGCAGGTGCCGCACGCGATCCCGAACGGCACGACGACACGGTCGCCGACCTTCAGGCGCCGCCCCGCGTCGGGACCGACCTCCTCGACCACGCCCATGGCCTCGTGGCCCAGCACGTCACCGGGCTGCAGGAACGCCCCGAGCACCGAGTACAGGTGCAGGTCGGACCCGCAGACCGCCGTCGACGTCACCCGGATCACCGCGTCGGTGGGCTCCTCGATCCGCGGGTCGGGCACGTCCTCGACCGACACGTTCTCGCGTCCCTGCCACGTCAGCGCCCGCACCTGCACCACCGTCCCGTCGCTCGTCCGCCGTGCCCCGCCGCCCGTGCGGGCCGCGGTCCGCCATGGGTCGTCCACGGTGGCACCCGGGCGCGGCACGCGCATCCGGAACGGCGACGGGCGCGACGCGCCGACCACCCACGGGCCGGCGCCCGACGCGGGTGGACGTGGACGGCCGACCTGCGGGTCAGTCCTGCTCGTCGGCCATGGCCGCCAGCGTGGTGACGGTGCGCCAGTTGCGGGCCGTGCCGCCGGGGCCCGAGCGACCGGCGAGCCGCGCCGCGAGCCGGCTGCGTCCCATCCCGTCCGGCAGGTACAGGTACAGCTCGCGCCCCCGGGGCGCGAGGTCCTCCGGCGGCGTGACCGCGACCTCGGGTGCGCGGGCCGGCGCCGCACCGGGCAGGAACACCACGTGGTGGTGGGTGGGGTCGTCGTCGCGGTCGAGGAAGGGGTTGCCGTCGACGACCCCGCGCAGCTCCTCCCGCGTCCGCACGACCACGTCGGGGGCGCACGGGAACGCGACGGCGCACGCGGCCCGCAGGCGCGCGGCGACCTGCTCGGTGTCGCCCGCGTCCGCGGTCAGGACGACGTTGCCGCTGTTCACGTAGGTGCGCGCGTCCCGGTAGCCGGTCTCGGCGACGATCCGGCGCAGGTCGGCCATCGGCACCCTCGTCGCGCCCCCGACGTTCACGCCGCGCAGCAGCGCCACCATGACGGTCATCGCACCTCCCCCGTCCGTCCGCTCGGACCGCTCGGACCGCTCGGACCGCTCAGAACAGGGTGCCCGCGCCGGTCGCGACGCGCGCCTCGAGGGCCAGCAGCGCCCGCTTGCGGTCGAGCCCGCCGGAGAACCCGGTGAGACCGCCGTCCGCACCGATCACGCGGTGGCACGGCACGACGATCGGCAGGTGGTTGGCGCCGTTGGCCGCGCCGACCGCGCGGGACGCCGTGCGGGGGTCGAGGCCGATCGCGGTCGCGAGCGCGCCGTACGTGGTCGTCGTGCCGTACGGGACCGCCCGCAGCCCGTCCCAGACGCGCTGCCGGAACGTGCTGCCGCGGTACCGGAGCGGCAGGTCGAAGTCCCGGCGCGCGCCCGCCAGGTACTCCGCGAGCTGCCGGGCCGCCTCGTGCAGCACCGGGTCGTCCCCGGGGTCGACGCGACGTCCCAGCCGCTCGGTGGCCGCGGAGCCGTCCGCGTGCGGGAACCGCACGTCCGTCACCGCACCGTCGGCGACACCGACCGCGACCGGCCCGAACGGTGCGGGCACCACCGTGTACGTCGTGCTCACCCCGTCATCCTCCCCCGGACCACCGACACCGCGGCCGCGGCGTGCACCGCCGCCCGGCGGCCGTACCCCCGCACGACGAGGCCTGCAGGCAGCGGCCGACCGGGCCCTGACGCAAGCCGGTCCCGCTCCCCGTGGCGGGGAGCGGGACCTGGCGGGAGAGCCGTCTCGCCGGCACGAGGCGTGGCGCGCTCCCGGACCCCGGAGGGCCGGTCCGGCTCTCGCCGGACCCGGTGCTGCTGCGGGTCCGGGGCGGGCCCCTGACCTGCGGGTGGCCGGTCGCGGTCTGGGGCCGCGATCGGCTGCTGACCCGAGCATCGCACCCGTGTGTGACCGGCGCATCTCGAACGTGCGACCAGTTCGCTACCGGGTCTTTGCCGGGCCGCGGCGGTGTCGGCGGTGCGGGCTACCGTCTCCCCGTGCGCGTCCCCGTCGACCCTGGTCCGGTGCTCGCGTCGCTCGCCGCCCGCGCCGTGCCCGGCGTGGAGGAGGTCGACGTGGTGGCCGGCACCGTGCGCCGTCTCGTCGACCTCGGCTCCGGCCCGGTCCCGGTGACCGCGCACGTCACGGCGGGCGGTGCGGAGGTCCGGGCCGACGGCCCGACCGCCCCGGGCGCGACCGACCGGCTGGCGGTCCGGTGGTTCGGCCTCGGGGACGCCCTCGCACCCGTGCACGACACCCTCGGGGACGACCCCACGCTCGGCCCCCTGCTGGCGGCCCGTCCCCACCTGCGGGTGCCGGGGCACCCCGACGGGTTCGAGGCGGCGGTCCAGGCGGTGCTCACGCAGCAGGTGTCGCTCGGCGCGGGCCGCACCACCGGCGGACGCCTCGCCGCGGCGTACGGCCGGGAGCACGCGTCCGGCCTGCGCGCGTACCCCCGGCCCGAGGACGTGGCCGCGGCCGACCCCGTCGCGCTGCAGGCGGTCCTGCGGGTCCCCCGCACCCGCGCACGTGCCGTGCACGCGCTGGCCGTCGCGTGCGCGCAGGGTCTGCGGCTCGACCCGGGCGCCGACGGGCCCGACGTCCGTGCGGCCCTGCTCGCGGTCCCCGGCATCGGCCCGTGGACGGCCGACGTCGTCGCGCTGCGTGCGCTCGGCGACCGGGACGCGTTCCCGTCGGGCGACCTCGTGCTGCGCCGGGCGCTGGGTGCGCCGGGGCCGCGGGACGTCGCCGCGGCGGGGCTCCGCTGGCGGCCGTGGCGGGCGTTCGCCGCGACGCACCTGTGGGCGTCGGTGACGACCACCGGACCGGTCGGGTGACGTCCGGCCTCGTCGGGGCGACGATCCGGTGACGAGCCGGTCACGATCCCGCGGGACCCGCCCGGGGCACCCCGAGCGTCCCGAGCGTGCAGGCATGCCGACACGCACCCGCACGCTGGTCACCGCCCTCGCCGTGCTCGCGGCCCTCACCGCCTGCAGCGCCGCCGACAGCGGTGCGGACGATGTCGGCGTCGGGACGACGTCGGACGGGCGTGGCGTGTCGGTGGCGGACGAGGACACCGCCCTGTCCGAGGCCGAGGGCGGGGGACGAGCGCCGACGGGTCGGGTGCGCGCGAGGCCCAGCAGGTGGTCCAGACCGCCCGCGCCGCGGTGTCCGCGCCCGACCCCGTCGACGCGGCGCAGGACGTCGCCGCCCTCGCCGCGCGGCTCGAGGGGCGCGTGGACGCCCGGTACGAGCGGTCCGCCGCCGGCGAGCACGACCCGGGCAGCGCCTCGCTGACCGTGCGGGTGCCGGCGGGGGCCATGGACGGCTTCCGCACCGGGCTGGCCGGGATCGGCGACGTCCTGGAGTTCCAGGTGGCGACCGAGGACGTGACCGGCGCCGCGCAGGACCTCGACGCCCGGATCACGGCCACCGAGCTGTCGGTGGCGCGCATGTCCGACCTGCTGGGGCGGGCCGCGTCGAGCAGCGAGATCATCGAGGCCGAGCAGGCGCTGACCGACCGTCAGGCGAACCTCGAGGGGCTGCGCTCCGAGCGGGCCCGGCTCGCGGACCGCGTCGCGCTGTCCACCGTGGACGTCGAGATCGTCGCGCCCGTGCACGCGCAGGAGGCTCTCGTGGCGCGTCCCGCGACGTTCCTCGACGGCCTGGACACCGGGTGGACCGCGTTCGTCGCGACGGTCCGCGGGGTGCTGGTCGTGCTCGGCGTGCTGCTGCCCTGGCTGGTCGTGGCCGGCCTCGCCGCCACCGCCGTGCTGCTGTGGCGCCGCCGCCGTACCGTGGAGGTGGCGACGTCGGCCGGGGACGGCACGACGCCGTCGGGCGGACCCGGCGCGCTCGGCTGAGCGCCTCGCAGGCCCGAAGGTCCCTGTCGGGGGTGGGTCCAGCGGTCGTAATCTCCTGGCAAAGGACAGACCGGGACCGCACCTGCGGCACGGCTGACCGCCGGGTAGCGCCTCATGGGCGACCACGCCCGGTCCCCGAGGCGAAGGAGCTGCCATGAGCGTCACCGTGACCGGTCCCCTGGCGGACGTGTCTCTCGCACCCGAGGTGCGGGCCGCCCTGGAGGCGAGCCCGCGCCTGGTGATCCCCGCAACGCGTGAGGAGCTGTACCGGCTGGCGCTGGGCCCCGAGGGCGGCCCCGTGTTCACCGTCGAGTACGACGTGAACGGCGAGATGGTGCCGGAGGCGACGGTCACCCGCTGCCGCAACGGCGTGGCCGTGAACTACCCCGAGGACTACATGCGCCGGCGCGACCCGGACTGCATGCGGATCGCGGACGACCTGCCCACCGACAAGCCGCGCTACCGCGACGTGTTCGACGCGGAGTTCGACCCCACCCGCACGGAGACGCTCGAGTGGCTCGCCACCCAGGAGCTCGTCGTCGTGCCGTTCAAGGCCGGCGGTCCGCGCTTCGGGTACCCGTCGCTGGCGATCGTGCCGCTGAACAGCGCCTTCTTCGCCCTCACGCTCGTGGACCTGCAGGGGTGGGTGACGTTCGACGAGATCGGCCCGTTCACGCCGCGCTCGATCCTCTACGTCGCGCCGCCGTTCCGGCACACGCACTTCGGCGGCCGGCAGGTCGTCGTGCACAACCGCTCCACGACGCTGCACGAGGTGTGGGCCTACAACCTGTACCCGGGGCCGAGCGCCAAGAAGGGCGTCTTCTCCGTGCTGCTCGACATCGGCGAGCAGGAGGGCTGGCTCACCGCGCACGCCTCGAGCGTCCGCGTGACCACGCCGTACGAGAACGAGACGGTCATCATGCACGAGGGCGCCTCGGGCGGCGGCAAGTCCGAGATGTGCCAGGAGATCCGCCGCGAGGACGACGGGCGCATCCTCGTCGGCACCAACGTGGTGCGCGACGAGCCGTACCACATCACCCTCGGCGAGACGTCGGCGCTGGCGCCCGTGACGGACGACATGACGCTGTGCCACCCGTCGGTGCAGAAGGGCAACGGCCGGCTGGTCGTCGCCGACGCCGAGGACGGCTGGTTCGTCCGCGTCGACAACCTCACGCACTACGGCGAGGACCCGGCGTTCGAGAAGGCGGTGATCCAGCCCGACGAGCCGCTGCTCTTCCTGTCGATCGACGGCGTCGCCGACGCGACCGCGCTGCCGTGGGAGCACACGCTCGACTCCAACGGCAAGCGGTGCCCGAACCCGCGCGTCGTGATCCCCCGGCGGTTCGTCAAGAACGTCATCAGCGAGCCCAAGGAGGTCGACGTCCGCACGTTCGGGGTCCGGATGCCGCTGTGCACCCGGGACAACCCGACCTACGGGATCATGGGGATGATGCACCTGATCCCGCCGTCGCTGGCGTGGGTGTGGCGCCTGATCGCCCCGCGCGGGGACAAGAACCCGTCGATCGGCGAGAGCAAGGACGTCAAGAGGGCCCTCAAGCACGGCGGCATGGTCGCCGAGGGTGTCGGCTCGTACTGGCCGTTCTCGACCGGCACCAAGGTGGCGGCGGCGAACCTGCTGCTGCGCCAGATCGCGGAGAACGACCGCACGCGCTACGTCCTGACCCCGAACCAGCACATCGGCGCCTACAAGGTCGGGTTCTCCGCCGAGTGGCTGACCCGTGAGTACCTCGCGCGTCGCGGTGGCGGTCGCATCCTGCGCGAGCAGCTGACCCCGGCGCGGTGCGCGCTGTTCGGCTACCGGCCCAAGGAGATCAAGCTCGACGGGCAGCAGATCCGTCCCACGCTGCTGCAGCCGGAGTACCAGTCCCAGGTCGGCATCGAGGCCTACGACACGGGTGCCGCGATCCTCACGGACTTCTTCCGGGCCGAGCTCGAGCAGTTCCTCACCGACGACCTGGACCCCCTGGGCCGCCGGATCATCGAGCTCGTCCTGCGCGGCGGCTCGGTGGAGGAGTTCGACGAGCTGACGCCGATGTACGTCTGACACGCCGGTCCCCGGCACGCAGCAGCGGGGCCGCACCCCACGGGGGCGCGGCCCCGCTGCTGTGTCGCCCCGCGCTGCCGCGTGTCACGATGCGAGGAGCGCGGCCCTGCCACACCGCACCGAGGTGACGCATGACGAGCACCGCACACGACACCCCTCGACCCGGGGCCGGCCGACCGGAGCACCTGGGCAGTGACCGCCCGTACGCGCAGGACGCGTCCGAGGTGCTCGCCCGGCTCGGCACCACGGCCGACGGGCTCTCGTCCGCCGAGGCGGACGCACGGCTGGCGACGGTGGGCCCCAACCGGTTGCCCACGCCGCCGCGGCCGCACGTCCTGGTGCGGTTCCTCGGGCACTTCGACGACGTCCTCATCTACATCCTGCTCGCCGCCGCGGTGCTCAAGGCGTTCCTCGGGGACTGGGTCGACTTCACGGTGATCCTCGTGGTCGCCCTGGCCAACGCCCTCGTCGGGTTCCTGCAGGAGGGGCAGGCGGAGCGTGCCCTGGACGGCATCCGCACGATGCTGTCGCTGTCGGCCACCGTGCGCCGCGACGGGCAGTGGACCGACGTGGACTCGCAGACGCTCGTGCCGGGCGACGTCGTGCGCGTGCGGTCCGGCGACAAGGTGCCGGCCGACGTGCGCCTCGTCGAGGCGACGAACCTGCAGGTCGACGAGTCCGCCCTCACCGGGGAGTCCGTGCCGGCGGCCAAGGACGTCGCGCCGGTGGGTGCCGACGCAGGCGTGGGCGACCGCGCGAGCATGCTGTTCTCGGGCACGATCGTCGCCGCCGGCACCGGCCTGGGTGTCGTGACCGGGACGGGCCAGGCGACCGAGATCGGGCGCATCCAGTCGCTCATCGCCGACGTGGACCCGCTGGAGACGCCGCTGAAGCGCCAGCTCGCGCGCCTGGGCACCCTGCTGTCCCGGGCGATCCTCGTCATGGCGTTCGCGATGCTCGTCATCGGGCGCGTCGTCCACGACTTCGCCCTGCCGGACCTCGTGTCCGCCGCGATCGGGTTCGCCGTGGCCGCCGTGCCGGAGGGCCTGCCGGCGCTGGTGACGATCACGCTCGCGCTCGGTGTGCAGCAGATGGCCCGGCGCCACGCGATCACCCGCAAGCTGCCCGCGGTCGAGGCGCTCGGATCGGTCACCACCATCTGCTCGGACAAGACCGGGACGCTGACGAGGAACGAGATGACCGCGCGGACGGTCGTCACGGCCGAGCACCGGTACGACGTGGACGGCCTGGGGTACGAGCCGAGCGGCGGCGTCACCCTGGACGGCGCCCCCGCACCCGTCGCCGCGCATCCCGACCTGGCGGCACTGGTGCGCGCCGGTGCGCTGTGCAACGACTCCCGCGTCGTCGCGGACGACGACGGCCGCTGGCGCGTCGTCGGGCAGCCCACCGAGGGTGCGCTACGGACGCTGGCGCTCAAGACGGACGTCCGCACCGACGATGCCCGGCGGCTCGCGGCGGTGCCGTTCGAGTCGGCGAACAAGCTGTCCGCGACGCTCGACGAGCTGCCCGACGCGGAGCTGCGCGTGCACGTCGTCGGGGCCCCGGACCGGCTGCTGGACCGGTCGACCACCCAGCGCGGCCCGTCGGGTGCGCCGGTGCCGCTGGACCGCGAGCGCTGGGAGCACGCCGTCGAGGAGCTGGGCGGGCAGGGACTGCGCGTCCTGGCCACGGCCGAGCGCGCCGCGGCGTCCGGCACGACGACGCTCGACCTGGACGACGTGGACACGGGCCTGACGTTCCTGGGCGTCGTGGGCATCGTCGACCCGCCGCGGCCCGAGGCCGTCGCGGCGATCGCCGACTGCCACCGCGCCGGCATCGCGGTGAAGATGATCACGGGCGACCACGCGGGCACGGCCGTGGCGATCGCGCGCGAGCTCGGGATCGTGCGGCACGGCGAGGAGGTCACCGCGCTCACGGGCGCCGAGCTCGAGGCGATGAGCCAGGAGGAGCTGCGCACCCGCGTCCAGGACGTCGACGTGTACGCCCGCACCAGCCCGGAGCACAAGATCCGGATCGTGCGCGCGTTGCAGTCGCACCGCGAGGTGGTCGCGATGACGGGCGACGGCGTCAACGACGCGCCCGCCCTGACCCGCGCGGACATCGGCATCGCGATGGGCATCAAGGGCACCGAGGCCACGAAGGAGGCGGCGGAGATCGTCCTGGCGGACGACAACTTCGCGACCATCGAGCGGGCGGTCGAGGAGGGACGGCGGATCTACGACAACATCCGCAAGTCCGTGGTGTTCCTCCTGCCGACGAACGGCGCGCAGTCCCTCGTGATCCTCGTGGCGGTGCTGTTCGGGCTGGCGCTGCCGCTGACACCGGTGCAGATCCTGTGGGTCAACCTCGTCACCGCGATCACGCTGTCGCTGGCCCTGGCGTACGAGCCCGCGGAGCCCGGGATCATGGACCGGCCGCCGCGCTCCCCGAAGGAGTCCGTGCTGTCGCGCCCCTCGCTCGTCGTCGTCGTGTGGGCCTCGCTGCTCATCGGCGGCACGACGCTGGCGGTCTACCTGCTGGAGAAGCAGCTCGGTGCGAGCGACGGGGTCGCGCAGACGTCGGCCGTGGCGATGCTCGCGCTGGGGCAGACGGCCTTCCTCTTCTCGTGCCGCTTCCTCAACGGGTCGTCGCTGACGTGGCGGGTGCTCACCGGCAACCGGGTCGTGTGGGTCGCGGTGGGGTCGCTGGCCGTGCTGCAGGCGGTCTTCACCTACGCGCCGTTCATGCACAGCTGGTTCGACTCCGCGCCGATCGGCTGGCGGGACTGGGGCCTGACGGCCGCGTTCGCGGTCGGCGTCTTCCTGCTGTGCGAGGTGGGCAAGGCGGTGGCGCGGCGCGTGCGCCCGTGAGGCGTCGCGCGGACGTCAGGCGGGCGTGCGGTCCGGCGGGACGAACCAGCTGACCGAGCGCGCGACGTCCCCCGCGCGCAGCCAGGTGTGCCGCTCCGACCGCGGGTCGGCGTCGTGCTCGCGCCAGGCGACCATGACGTGCGTGCGCGTCCACCGGATCGCTCGCGCCGCGCGCCACTCCTCGGAGCCGTCGGACCAGACCAGCCGCACGACGACGGCCACGTCCCCCTGCGGGCGCGTCGGGATGCCGTCGGGGACCTCGCTGTTGGCGACGTCGCGGGCCGGGGGTCGGGGCGGGGTGGTGCGGTCGTGCATGACCCCAGGGTATCGAACACCTGTTCGATCCGGCGCCATGTGACGCCGAGATCACCCGGTGCGCGCCCCGCGCCCAGGTCACACGCGGTTGATGCGGACCATGTTCCCCGCCGGGTCGCGGAACGCGCAGTCGCGCGTCCCGTACGGCTGGTCCATCGGCTCCTGGACGACCTCGGCGCCGCCCGCCTGGACGCGCGCGAACGCGGCGTCCACGTCGGACGTCGCGAGGACGACCGACGCGTACGCCCCCTTCGCCATGAGCTCGGCGATGGTGCGGCGCTCGTCGTCGGTGATGCCCGGGTCGGCGGCCGGAGGGTGCAGCACGATCGACGTCTGCGGCTGCGCGGGCGGGCCGACGGTGATCCAGCGCATGTCGCCGTAGCCGACGTCGTTGCGGACCTCGAAGCCCAGGACGTCGCGGTAGAACGCGAGGGAGGCCTCGGGGTCGTCGGCGGGGAGGAAGGTGTAGTGGATGAGCAGGTCCATGCCGCCCACGCTAGGAGGGCGGGGTCGGTGCCGGCTTCTCGGATCCTGACCGATGCCGTCGCGGCCGCGTCACCTGCTTCGTGACGCAGCTCGGCAGACCCGCGAGGTCACCCACGCCGTCCGCCGCGCCCTCCCCTGCGCCGCCCCCGGCACCGCCGCGCGCCGCGAGCCGGCGGTACTGCGACGGCGGGATGCCCACCAGCTCGGAGAAGCGTGTGCTGAACGTCCCCAGCGACGAGCACCCGACTGCGAAGCAGACCTCGGTGACGCTCAGGTCGCCGCGTCGCAGCAGCGTCATGGCGCGCTCGATGCGCCGGGTCATGAGGTAGCTGTAGGGGGACTCGCCGTACACGGCGCGGAAGCGCCGGCTCAGGTGGCCGGCCGACATGTGCGCCCCGCGTGCGAGGGCGGCGACGTCCAGCGGCTGCGCGTGGTCGCGGTCGATGCGGTCGCGCACCGAGCGCAGCAGCCGCAGCTCCCGCAGCCGCGCCTCGTCCCCGGACGTCATGACGACAGCCTGCCGTGCGCCGCGCCGGATGCCCAGACCGCCGACGGGTGGACCGGGAGCCGCCGTGCGAGGGGACAGACGGACGCACGACGCAGGGCGCCGACGCCGGTGCGATGGCGCGGCGGCGCGCGTCGGCGGCGGCGTTCGCCACCGGCGTCCTGCTCGAGTGGCCGGGCGCCGGGTCGCGGCCGCACCCCTCGCGGCGGCCGTCGCCCACTCCCGGCTGCACGTGGGCGCCCACTGGCTCTCCGACGTCCTCGGCGGTGCCACCTGCAGCCGACGGCCGAGCAGGTCCGCGCCGCCCTCCCGCCGGCGCAGGTGGTCGTCCTGGACGGTGGCACACCGGTCCCCCGGACCGTGCGGGCGGCCGCCGCGCAGGGGGCGCGCCCGCTGCGGGCGGTGCCACCGGTACGACGTCGTATGCTCCTGCGGCAGCGCACGTCACCGGACCTCACGGTCCACGCGGGCGCCGACGGCGCCGACGGGGCCGGCGTGGTGCTCGCGCACGACGGCGAGACCACCGACCTGCCCGCCGACGCCGTGGCCCGGCTGCGCCTCGTGCCGGGTGCGCTCACCGTGTACGGGGCCGACGATCCCCGGCCGGACGGGCGCGCGTGACCGACGTCACCGCACCGCCCCCGCAGCCGCGGGAACTGCCGGGGCGGCCGGCCCGTTGCACCCCCGACCCCTCAGTCGACCTTGGAGAACCGATGGACCCCGACAGTCCGGGGCACAGTCCCGTGCCCCACCCCTGCGACGCGACCACGCGACGGGAGGTGGGGCTCCGATGTGGATCCTGAGCCTCCTGCTCGGCGTGATCGTCGTCCTCGCCATCACCGCGGTCACGGCGTACTTCGTGGCCCAGGAGTTCGGCTACATGTCCGTCGACCGCTCCCGCCTCGCGGCGCGCGCGGAGGCCGGTGACGCCGGTGCGCGCAAGGCGCTCGAGGTCACGCGGCGCACGTCCTTCATGCTGTCGGGCGCCCAGCTCGGCATCACCGTCACGGGCCTGCTCGTCGGGTACGTGGCCGAGCCCCTCATCGGTGAGGCGTTCGGCGAGGCGCTGGGCCTGGTGGACGTCCCGACGGGCGTCGGCATCGCCATCGGCACCGTGCTGGCCCTGCTGTTCTCGACGTTCGTGCAGATGCTGGTCGGTGAGCTCTTCCCCAAGAACCTCGCGATCGCCCGCCCCGAGCCCACCGCCGTGCGGCTCGCCACGTCGACCATCTGGTACCTGCGCGCCTTCGGCTGGCTCATCCGCATCTTCGACGCGGCGTCCAACGCGCTGCTCAAGGTCCTGGGCATCGAGCCCGTCCACGACGTCGAGCACTCCGCGACCGCGCGCGACCTCGAGCACATCGTCGCGGACTCCGTCGACCTGCCGCGCGAGCTGTCGGTCCTGCTGGACCGGATCCTCGACTTCCCCGAGAGCGACGTCGAGCACGCCATGGTGCCGCGCTCCCGGGTCGACACGGTCACCCCGGACACCTCGGTGGTGCGGCTGCGCGAGCTGATGTCCGAGGGGCACTCGCGCTACCCCGTGCTGGACGAGGAGTCCGTGACGGGCGTCGTGCACCTGCCCGACGTGCTGCGGTGCACCGACGCGACGGCCACGGCGGCAGACCTGCAGCGCCCCGCCACCCTGGTCCCGGAGTCGATGTCGCTGCCCGACGCCGTGCGCCTGCTGCTGGCGGCCGACAACCAGCTCGCCGTCGTCATCGACGAGTACGGCGGCTTCGCCGGCGCGCTCTCGATGGAGGACGTCGCCGAGGAGCTCGTGGGCGAGATCCACGACGAGCACGACCCGCTCGACGCGGCCGACGCGACCGAGCAGGCCGACGGGTCCTGGATCGTCGCGGGCGACGTGCACGTCGACGAGGTGGAGCGCGCCCTGGGGCGTGACCTGCCGCGCGACGACTACGAGACGATCGCCGGCCTGGCCATCGACGCGCACGGTGCGCTGCCGCCGCAGGGCACGGTCGTCGAGGTGCCGCTGGCACCCGACCCCGCGCACCTCGTCGACGACGAGGAGCCACCCGCGCAGGTGCTGCGCATCGAGGTGCTGGACGTCGAGCGGCACGTGCCCGCACGGGTGCGCCTGAGCGTCGAGGACGTCACCGAGGAGCAGGGCACGACGACGCAGGAGGACGACCGATGAGCAACCCCTGGGTCGTCCTGGTCACGACCGTCGCGATCATCGCGCTGTCCGCGTTCTTCGTCGCGGTCGAGTTCGCCATGCTGGCCGCGCGCCGCCACCGCTTCGAGGACGCCGCCGCCACGAGCCGCACGGCCCGTGCCGCGCTGCGCAGCTCCCACGAGCTGACGGTGCTGCTGGCCGGCGCCCAGCTGGGCATCACCGCCTGCACCCTGGCGCTCGGTGCCATCACCAAGCCGGCGGTGCACCACTGGCTCACACCGCTGTTCGCGTCGTGGGGCCTGCCCGCCGTGCCCGCCGACGTGGTGGGCTTCGTGCTCGCGCTGGTCATCGTGACGTTCCTGCACCTGGTCGTGGGCGAGATGGCGCCCAAGTCGTGGGCGATCGCGCACCCCGAGGCGTCCGCGCAGCTGCTCGCGCTGCCGATGCGGGCGTTCATGTGGGCCGTGCGGCCCGTGCTGCGGGCGCTCAACGAGTCCGCCAACCGCATGCTGCGGCGGGTGGGCGTCGAGCCGGTCGACGAGATGGTCGCGGTCACCGACCCGGCCTCGCTGCGCCACCTGGTGGAGCACTCGGCGAACGTCGGCGCGCTGGACGAGGCGTTCTCGGCACAGCTCTCGCAGGCCCTGGAGCTGCAGCGCATCACGGTGCGCGACCTCGCGGACCCCGCCGCGGTGCCGGTCACCGTGCCCACCACGGCGACGGCCCAGGACGTGCAGCGCGCCTCCCTGGACAGCGGGCACCTGCGCATCCTCGTCGGCGACGCCGGCGCGGTCACGGGCGTCGTGCACGTGCGCGACACCCTGATGAGCGAGCCGACGGCCCCGGCGGCACCGTTCGTGCGTCCGGTGTACGAGCTGCCGGGCGACACCCTGGTGGCCACCGCGTTCGCCGGCATGCGGGAGGGCCGCCACCACCTGGCGGTCGTCACGGGTGGCGAGCGCACCCTGGTGGTCACGCTCGCGGACGTGGTCGAGCGGCTGCTGCCGCAGGCCACGGGCACGGGCGCCGCGTGAGCGCGCGCGGGCGCCGGTCCACCGGACCGTCGCCCGCGCGCGCCGCTCAGGTGTCGGGCGGGCGACGACCGGGTGAAATCCTCGCGCCCCCGCAGGACGCCGGGCCCGCAGCGGGTGACAGTGGACCTGTGCACGCGAGCCAGGACGTCCCCGGGCAGGCACCCGTGCGCCACCCGTACGTCCACGACCCCAGCGGCGTGGTCGCCCTCGCCCACCGGGGCTTCGCGCTCGACGGCCGCGAGAACTCCCTGACCGCGTTCGGCGCGGCGGTCGACCTCGGGTTCCGGTACGTGGAGACGGACGCGCACGCGACGGCCGACGGCGTCGCGGTGGCGCTGCACGACGAGACCCTGGACCGGACGACGGACGGCGAGGGCATGGTGTCCGAGCTGCCGTGGTCGGTGGTGCGCCGCGCCCGCATCGGCGGGGTCGACCCGGTGCCGATGCTCGTCGACGTGCTCGGCACCTGGCCCGACCTGCGGGTCAACGTCGACGTGAAGAGCGAGTACGCCATCGCGCCCGTCGCGGAGGCGATCGAGCGCACCGCGTCGCACGACCGCGTGTGCGTGGCGTCCTTCTCCGCCGCGCGCCGGCGGGCGACGGTGGCGCGGCTGAGCCGCCCGGTGGCGACGTCCGCCGCGACGGGCGAGGTCGCCCGGTTCCTCGTCGCGCACCGGGCGCACGCCAGACGGCTCGCGGCGCGCGCGCTGCGCGAGGTGGACGCGCTGCAGGTGCCGGTCGCGCAGGGGCGGCTGCGGGTGGTCGACGCCGGCACCGTCGCCGCGGCGCACGCCGCCGGGCGGGCCGTGCACGTGTGGACCGTCGACGACCCGGACGAGATGCACCGTCTCCTTGACCTCGGCGTGGACGGTCTGGTCACCGACCGCGCCGACCTGCTGCGCGACGTGCTGCGGGCGCGCGGCGTGTGGTCCTGACCGGACCCGCGGCACCCTGCAGGACGCGCCGCCCGCGGGGCTGTGGACGCGCGCGTCGGTGTCCCCGCGGTTCGCTACCGTGCGTCGGGTGACGACGACGGGGCACGGACGGTCCACGACGGCCGCGACGCGTGCCCTGCGGGTGCACACCGCCGAACGGGCGGACGTGCTGGTCGACGCGCTCGCCGACGTCCTCGCGGACGTGCCGCCCGGGACCGACCCGTTCGCCCGTGAGGTCGTCGCCGTACCCACGCGCGGGGTCGAGCGGTGGGTCGCGCAGCGGCTGTCCCACCGCCTGGGCGTCGGACCGGACGGCGAGGGCGGTGTCAGCGCCCGCATCGACTTCGGGCCGCCCACCCACCTGGTGCGCGAGGCGGTCGCGGCGGCCACCGCCACGTCGCGCGACGACGACCCGTGGGAGCCCGAGCGCCTCGCGTGGCACGTCCTGCGCGCCGTGGACGACGCCGTCACGCAGGACGTGCCGTGGGCCGGTCCGCTGCGTCGGCACCTCGTGGACGCCGACGACCGGCAGGACGTGCACGCCGGGCGGCGGCTGCGCCTCGCGCAGCGGCTGGCCGGGACGTTCGCCGCGTACGCGGCCCAGCGGCCCTCGCTCGTCGCCGCCTGGGCCGCCGGGCGGGACGAGGACGGCGCCGGCGCCCCCCTGCCGCCGGACCTGGTGTGGCAGGCGTCGCTGTGGCGGGCGGTGCGCGCCGCCGTCGGCGTCCCCGGGCCCGCCGAGCTCCTCGACGACGCCGTGCGCACGCTGCGTGCGGACCCGGACGTGGTCGACCTGCCCCCGCGGCTGTCCGTCCTCGGCCCGACCCGGCTGCCGCGGGCGCACGTCGACGTGCTGGCCGCGCTCGCGGCGCACCGCGACGTGCACGTGTGGCTCCCCCACCCCTCGCCGCGACTGTGGCAGCGGGCGGCGGACGCGTCCGCGGCGCACGCGTCCGCGGCGGGCGCCGCTCCCCGTCGCAGCGCCGTGCCGACCGTCGCCGTGCACCCCCTGCTCGCGTCCGCGGCCCGCGACGCCACCGAGCTGGGGCTGCGGCTGACGGGCACGGGCGCCGGCGTCACGCACCACCCGGCGCCGCCGCCGCCCGTGACCGCGCTCGGCGCGCTGCAGGCGGCGCTGCGTGCCGACGAGCGTCCCACGACCCGCGTCGCCGCCGGCCCCGACGACCGCACCGTCCAGGTGCACTCCTGCCACGGCCGCGGACGTCAGGTCGAGGTGCTGCGCGAGGTGGTGCTCGGGCTGCTCGCGGACGACCCGACGCTGCAACCGCGGGACGTCGTCGTGCTGTGCCCGGACGTCGAGGCGTTCGCGCCCCTGGTCGTGGCGGCGTTCGGTGCGCCGGCGTCCCCCGCCGACGGCGGCGGCCCGCCCGCCCGGCAGGACGCCCTGCCCGTCCACCCCGGGCGCACGCTGCGCGTGCGCGTGGCCGACCGCGCCCCGGCGCGCACCAACCCCCTGCTGCGGGTCGTCTCGGCGCTGCTGGAGCTGGCGGGGTCGCGGGTCACCGCGTCCGGCGTCGTGGACCTCGCGGGCCTGCCCGCCGTGCGGCGGCGCTTCGGCTTCGACGACGCCGCCGTCGAGCAGCTGCGGGCGTGGGCGCTCGCGTCGGGCGTCCGGTGGGGTGAGGACCTGGACCGCCGGGAGCGGTTCGGGCTCGGCCGGGTCGCGCAGGGCACGTGGCGCACCGCCACCGACCGGCTGCTGCTGGGCGTCGCGATGGCCGAGGAGGAGCAGCGGTTCGTCGGGTCGGCGCTCCCCCTGGACGACGTCGACAGCACCGACGTGGACCTCGCCGGCCGCGTGGCCGAGCTCGTCGACCGGGTCACCGCGCTGCTGGACGAGCTCGACGGCGTGCGGCCCGCCGACGCGTGGTTCGACGCGCTCGAGCGTGCGCTCGTCCTGCTGACGGCCGCTGACCCGGCCGACGCCTGGCAGGAGGTCGGTGCGCGTGCCGTGCTCGCGGACGCGCGTGCGTCGGCCGCCGGCACCGACGTGCCGCTGCGCCTGCCGGACGTCGTCGCCCTCCTCGAGCCGCGGCTCGCAGGCCGCCCGACCCGCGCGGGGTTCCGCACGGGGGCGCTGACGGTGTGCTCCCTGGAGCCGATGCGCGCGGTGCCGCACCGCGTGGTGTGCCTGCTGGGCATGGACGACGGCGTGTTCCCGCGCGGCGGCGCACCGGACGGCGACGACGTGCTGGCGCGCGACCCGCTGGTCGGTGAGCGGGACCGCCGCGCGGAGGACCGTCAGCTGTTCCTCGACGCCGTGATGGCCGCCGGTGACCACCTCGTGGTCGTGCACAGCGGCGCCGACGAGCGCACGGGCGCACCGCGGCCGCCCGCGGTGCCCGTGGGCGAGCTGCTCGACGCCGTCGACGAGGCCGTGGAGCCGGGCGGCGGGCGGACGGCGCGGGAGGCGTTCGTGGTGCAGCACCCGCTGCAGACGGTCGACGAGCGCAACTTCACGCCCGGCGCGCTGGGGCGGACGGGCCCTTTCAGCTTCGACGCCGTGGACCGCCGGGCGGCCGAGGTCGCGCGCGGTCCCCGCCGACCCCGGCCCCCGCTGCTCACCGCCCCGCTGCCGCCGCTCGAGGAGCCGGTCGTGGACCTCGACGACCTGGTGTCCGCGCTCGAGCACCCCGTCCGGGCGTTCGTCCGGCGCCGGCTGGGCGTCCTGGTGCCGGGCGAGAGCGAGGACCTCGACGACCGTCTGCCGCTGACCCTGGCGCCGCTCGACGGCTGGGCGGCGGGTGACCGGCTGCTGACCGCGGTCCTGTCGGGGGTGGACCTGGGCCGCGCGGCCGCTGCCGAGCGCCGCCGCGGCACGGCGCCGCCGGGCACCCTCGGTGGCGCCGCGCTGGCCGACGTCGCCACGCGGGTGACCGCCGTCGCCGAGGCCGCGGCACCGGTGCTGACGGTGCCCGGGTCGACCGTCGACGTCACCGTGGCGCTGCCCGGCGGTCGGACGCTGGCGGGCACCGTGCCGGGGGTGCACGGGGACGTCCTGGTGCGTGCCGTGTACGCGCGCCTCGGTGCCAAGCACCGGCTGCGCGCGTGGGTGCAGCTCCTCGCGCTCGCCGCGGACCCCACCACCCCGCCCGTGCGCGCGGCCGTGACCGTGGGCCGCGCCGTCGGCAGCCGTCCGCGGGCCATGACCTCGTGGCTGTCGCCGCCCGCCGCGGACGACGCGCGCCGCCTGCTCGCCGACCTCGTCGCGGTCCGCGACCGCGCGCTGTGCGCCCCGCTGCCGCTGCCCGTGGCCGCCGGGGGCACGTACGCGCAGCGGCGCCACGGGCACGACGACCCCGCCGGTGCGCTCGCCGACGCCGAGCACGCGCTGCGGGACCGCTTCGAGCACACGGACGAGTACCACGTGCTCGCGTGGGGTGAGGGGTTCACCCTGACGGCCGTGGCGGGCGACCCCGCACCCGCCGACCGCGCGGCGTGGCCGCACGAACCGACCCTGCTGGGCGCGCTGGCGCGCACCGTGTGGGACGCGCTGCTCACGCACGAGGGACGGGAGCCCGCATGACCGTCACGACCGGCGTCGACGTGTTCGACGTGTGCGGCCCGCTGCCGTCGGGCACGACCGTGCTCGAGGCCAGCGCGGGCACGGGCAAGACCTTCACGATCGCGGCGCTCGCGGCGCGCTACGTCGCCGAGGGTCACGTCCGCCTGCCCGAGCTGCTGCTGGTGACGTTCGGCCGGATGGCGACCAGCGAGCTGCGGGACCGCGTGCGCGCCCGCCTGGTCGCCACCGAGCGGGCGCTGCGGGGACCGGGGGCGCGTGGGAGTGACGACGTCCTCGTGCGGCACCTCGCGGACGTCGACGACGCCGAGCTCGCCCGCCGCTGCGCCCGCCTGACCGTCGCGCTGTCCGAGGTGGACGCCGCGACCATCACGACGACCCACGGGTTCTGCCAGCAGATGCTGCGCACGCTGGGCACCACGACGGGCGGTGGGCACGTCGAGCCCGGTGCCGCGCTGCTCCCCGACGTGGCCGACCTGGAGGCGCAGGTCGTCGACGACCTGTACCTCGGGGCGTACGCGTTCGCCGAGCGGCCCGTCCTGACGGTCCCCGAGGCGCGCGAGGTGGCACGCGCCGCGGTGAGCGACCACGCGGCCGTCCTCGCGCCCGACGACGCACCACCCGGCACCCCGCCGGACCACCGGTTCCGCCTCGCGCGGGCCGTCCGCCGCGAGGTCGTCCGCCGGCGGCGGGCGGCGCACGTCGTCGACTACGACGACCTGCTGACGCTGCTGCACGCCGCGCTGACCGACCCGGTCAGCGGTGCCGCCGCGGCCGAGCGGGTGCGCGCGCCGTACCGCGTCGTGATGGTCGACGAGTTCCAGGACACCGACGAGGTGCAGTGGGAGATCCTGCGCACGGCGTTCCACGGCCACCGGACCCTCGTGCTCATCGGCGACCCGAAGCAGGCGATCTACGCGTTCCGCGGTGCCGACGTGCACACGTACCTGGCGGCTCGCGCCGTCGCGACGACGGCCACGCTGGGACGCAGCTGGCGCGCCGACGCGCCCCTGCTCGACGGGCTCGCCCACCTGCTCGGCGGGGCCGCGCTCGGCGACCCCCGGATCGTGGTGCACCCGGTGCAGGCCGCGCGGCAGGGACGCCGGATCGACGGCGGTCCCCCGGTCGTCGTGCGCCGGGTGACGCGGCGGGCCGTGGGCGCGGGCAGCGCCGCGCCGCGGGTCGACACCGTGCGCTCGTTGATCCACCGGGACGTCGCGGCACAGGTGGTACGGACGCTGCGGGGCAGCCGCCTGCGGGACGGGGACGGGTGGCGCCCGGTGCTGCCCGGTGACGTCGCGGTCCTCGCGCGGCGGAACGCCGACGCGCTGGCGGTGCGCGACGCCCTGGTCGCCTCGGGGGTGCCGGCCGTGGTGTCCGGCCTGTCGAGCGTGTTCGCGACGTCCGCCGCGCGTGACTGGCTGGTGCTGCTCAGCGCGCTCGCCGCCACGGGTGACGCGGCCCGGGTGGCCGCGGCGGCGCTCACGCCGTTCGTCGGGTGGGACGCCGCACGCCTCGCGGGCGCGTCGGACCGCGAGCACGACGACCTCGCGGACCTGCTCCGCGGGTGGTCCCACGTGCTCGCGGGCCAGGGCGTCGCGGCGCTGCTGCAGGCGACGGCCGCCGCGGGCCTGCACGAGCGGCTCGCCGTGCGCGTCGACGGCGAGCGGGCGCTGACCGACGTGCGGCACGTCGGCGAGGTGCTGCACGCTGCCGCCCGCGACGCGGGCCTCGGTGCCGCGGCGCTGACGGAGTGGCTGCGGGCGCGTATCGACGAGGCGGCCGGCGACTACGCCGAGGAGCGCAGCCGCCGTCTCGAGACGGACGCGGCGGCCGTCCAGGTCGTCACGGTGCACGCCGCGAAGGGGCTGGAGTTCCCCGTCGTGCTGGTGCCGTTCGCGTGGGACCGGTTCGTGCCGCGCACCCCGGCGGTGCTGCGGTACCACGACGACGACGGCACGCGGCGCCTGCACGTGGGCGGACCGGGGAGCCCGGGCTACGAGGCCGCGCGCGCCCGCCACCAGGCCGAGGAGGCCGGTGAGGACCTGCGCCTGGCGTACGTCGCGCTGACGCGGGCGAGCAGCCAGGTCGTGGTGTGGTGGGCCCCGAGCACGGTGTCTGCGTCGGGGGCCGTGGGGCGTCTGGCGCTGGGGGCGCGGGACGCGCTGGGCCTGCCGCCGGACACGGTGCCCGTGCCGCGCGACGACCAGGCCGCCGCGGCGTTCGAGGCGCTGGCCGACCGCTCGGGTGGCACCGTCGTGCACGAGACCGTCGACGAGGCGCCCGCGCCGGTGCGCTGGGCCCCGGAGCGCGGACCGCTGACCCCGCTGGAGGTCGCGCACCTGCACCGGACGGTCGACACGACGTGGCGCCGCACGTCCTACTCGGGGTTGACCGCCGCAGCGCACGACGCCGGCCCGGCCGGCCCCGCTGCCCCGGACCGTGCCGGTGTTGCCGACGAGCCGGAGGACCCCGGGATCCAGGACGAGGCCGACGGTCCCGTGCCGGTGCGTCCGCCGCACGCGGGGGACGGCGACGAGCCCGACCCGCAGGTGCTGGCGCGCACCACCCCGGACCCCGTGCTGACCGCCGCGCTGCGTGCGGTGCGGTCGCCGCTGGCGGACCTGCCCGGCGGGACCGCGTTCGGCACGCTCGTGCACCACGTCCTCGAGCACGTCGACACGGGCGCCGCCGACCTCGCGGCGGAGGTGCGCGCGCGCTGCGTCGAGGCCGCGGGGTACGTCGCCGGGCTGGGCATCGACCCGGACGTGCTCGCCGAGGCGCTGCTGCCCGCCCTGCACACGCCTGGCGGGCCGCTGCTCGGCGGGCGGACGCTCGCCCAGGTCGCCCCGCGCGACCGGCTCGCCGAGCTCGACCTCGAGCTCCCGTTGGCGGGTGGCGACCTCGACGCGTCGGGCCGGCACCCGGCGACGCTGGCGGACGTCGCCACGCTGCTGCGGACCCACCTCGACCCCGACGACCCGTTCGCGCCCTACGCCGGGCGGCTGCAGGCGCTGCACGACGACACCGCCACGCGCCCCGGCGCGCTGCGGGGGTACCTGACCGGCAGCATCGACGCCGTCCTGCGGGTCGAGGTCGACGGCGACACCCGGTACGTCGTCGTCGACTACAAGACCAACCGGCTGGGCCCGCCGGACGAGCCGCTGACCGCGTGGCACTACCGCCCGGCGGCGACCGTGCTCGCGATGATGGACGCGCACTACCCGCTGCAGCTGCTGCTGTACACGGTCGGGTTGCACCGGTTCCTGCGGTGGCGGCTCCCCGGGTACGCCCCGGACCGGCACCTGGGCGGCGGCGCGTACCTGTTCGTCCGCGGCATGTGCGGGCCGGGGACACCGGTCGTCGACGGCTCGCCGTGCGGCGTGGTGTCGTGGCGGCCGCCCTCGGCCCTGGTCGTGGCGCTCTCCGCGCTGCTCGACGGCAGGGGGACGGGACGATGAGCGCGGACGTGGCCACCGACGTCACGGGGGGTGCGGACGTCGACCCCGGCGACCCCCGCCGCCCATGGCGCGCGGGGCCGCTGCTGGGGGTGTTCGCCGCGGCGGGCGTCCTGACGTCCGCCGATGTGCGCGTCGCCGAGCGGCTGGGCGACCTGACCGGTGAGGACGACGCGACGGTGCAGCTCGCCGCCGCGCTGGCCGTGCGCGCCGTGCGGTCGGGGTCGGTGTGCGTCGACCTGACCGAGGCCCCGACGCTCGCGGCCGAGGGCTCCCCCGACGACCCCGACGCACCGGCGCAGGACATCGCCCTGCCGTGGCCGGACCTCACGGCGTGGACGGCCGCCGTGCGCGCCAGCCGGATGGTCGCGGACGGTGTGGACGGGCCCGCCGACCGCCCGGTGCGCTGGGTGGACGGCCGCGTGTACCTCGACCGCTACTGGCGCGACGAGCAGGTGGTGCGCCGCGACGTCGACGCGCGCCTGGTCGGACTGCTCGACGTCGACGACACAGCGCTGCGTGCCGCGGTGCACGCACGCTTCGGCCGCCCGCAGGACGGGCGCCAGCGGCTGGCTGCCGCGACCGCCGCGCTGTCGCGGCTCACGGTGCTCACGGGCGGACCGGGCACGGGCAAGACGACGACCGTCGCACGGCTGGTCGCCGTGCTGCGTGACGTCACCGGCCCCGGCCTGCGGGTGGCGCTCGCGGCACCGACCGGGAAGGCGGCCGCCCGGTTGCAGGAGGCGGTGAACGCCGAGCTGGCACGGCTCGCTGCGCGGGCGGCCGACGCCCCTGCGCCGCTCACCGCGTCCACGATCCACCGCCTGCTCGGGTGGCGGCCGTCGAGCACGCGGTTCGCGCACGACCGCACCCACCGCCTCCCCCACGACGTCGTGGTGCTCGACGAGGCGTCGATGGTGTCGTTGCCGCTGCTCGCGCGCGTCCTCGACGCGCTGCGGCCCGACGCGCGGCTCGTCCTCGTGGGCGACCCCGACCAGCTCGCCTCCGTCGAGGTGGGTGCGGTGCTCGGCGACCTGGTGGCGCGTCCGGTCCCCGCGGGACCGCTGCCCGCGCGTCTGGCAACGGTCCTGCCGGCGGACGTCCCCGACGCAGCGGGCACCGGCACGGAGGACTCCCGCGACGCCGCAGCGCTGCACGGCGGTGTCGTGCGGCTCGTCGTCCCGCACCGGTACGGGCACGAGCTGGGGGCACTGGCCCAGGCCGTGCGTCGTGGCGACGCCGACACCGCGCTGGAGCTCCTGCGCGCCGGGGGCGCGCACGCGTCGCTCGTCGAGCCCGCCGGCGAGGTGCCGACGGACGACGAGGTCCCGACCATCCGTGGCGCGGTCAGCGCGTCGGGCGCCCGCACCACCGCGGCGGCCCGCGCCGGAGACGTCACGGGAGCCCTCGAGGCCCTGGGGGCGCACCGGCTGCTGCTCGCGCACCGCCGCGGGCCCGCAGGCGTCGCGCGGTGGTCAGCACTGGCCGAGCGCTGGGTCCGGCAGACCACGGAGGAGCTCCAGACCGGGCCGTGGCCGCCGGGCCGCCCCCTGCTCGTCACCACCAACGATCGCACCACCGGACTCTCGAACGGCGACACGGGCGTGGTGGTCGCCGACGGCGGGGGCGGCGTCGTCGCGGTGTTCGGCGAGCCGGGATCGCCACGGCTGATCCGCCCGCACCGCCTCCCGGCGGTCGAGACCGTGCACGCGATGACGGTGCATCGCGCGCAGGGCAGCCAGTTCCAGGACGTGACGGTGGTGCTGCCGCCCGCCTCGTCGCCGCTGCTCACGCGCGAGCTGCTCTACACCGCGATCACGCGGGCCCGCGGGCACGTTCTCGTCGTCGGGTCGGCCGAAGCCGTCCGGGCGGCCGTCGAGCGCCCGGTCCGCCGCGCGAGCGGTCTGCGCTTCGCCCGCTGACCCGGGGCCGGGCCGGGGCCCCATACCGTCGCCGCCGTCGCCCGCGAAGGGTCTCATGACGGCATCGAGAGCACCGGACCGTACGAGGTACATCTCCGGGAACGACGAAAGGCCCACCCCGGTCAGGGGTGGGCCTTTCGTTGAATGATTGTCCGGCGGCGTCCTACTCTCCCACACCCTGGCGGGTGCAGTACCATCGGCGCTGAAGGGCTTAGCTTCCGGGTTCGGAATGGGACCGGGCGTTTCCCCTTCGCTATGACCGCCGTAACTCTGTCGAGATGTCAACGGGAATGAACCGTTGGTTTCTCGGGAACCGCACAGTGGACGCGTAGCAATGAATGAAGTTAGTCAAGTTGTCGGCTTATTAGTACCGGTCAGCTGCGGCAGTCGTTAGTCCTGCCTTCCACATCCGGCCTATCTACCCAGTGGTCTAGCTGGGAGCCTCTCACCCACAAGGGGCGTGGAAACCTCATCTTGAAGCAGGCTTCCCGCTTAGATGCTTTCAGCGGTTATCCCTTCCGAACGTAGCCAACCAGCCGTGCTCCTGGCGGAACAACTGGCACACCAGAGGTTCGTCCGTCCCGGTCC
>Ga0233375_1000207_pt1 | contig 34110 bp, 33 predicted proteins | sample ElkDunMinimDraft_10_FD_191539 | JGI IMG/M metagenome (GOLD analysis project Ga0233375, IMG submission 191539) | Fecal eukaryotic communites from dung pellets of Tule Elk in California, USA - Elk Dung E16 | ecosystem: Host-associated > Mammals > Digestive system > Large intestine > Fecal | place...
CCCACACCATGTGCTTTGCTATCCTGAGGGATTCCCGCGCTCGACCGTGAGAGCCCGGGACGGCGGCGACGTCGTCCACCGGGCACCGGCTCGCGATCCGCGGGAGGACCAGTCCTACGCGCTGCCACCCGGGCAGCGTCACCGACCCGGGCAGGCAGGCGCACCGCGTTCGCACGCGCCCCGGCTGCCCGTACCCGAACGGCCGTGCTCTGCGCGGCCGTCGACCAGAGGGAAAGGAAGGAGCGAACCGTGACCGACACCACCGTCACCTGGTTGACCCAGGAGGCGCACGACAGGCTGCAGGCCGAGCTCGCCCACCTGTCCGGCGAGGGCCGCACCCAGATCGCGGAGCGCATCGCCGCAGCGCGCGACGAGGGCGACCTCAAGGAGAACGGCGGCTACCACGCCGCGCGCGAGGAGCAGGCCAAGAACGAGGCCCGCATCCGCGAGCTCACCGAGAAGCTGCGCAACGTCCAGATCGGGACGCCGCCGGACGACGGCAAGGTCGAGCCCGGCATGGTCGTCACCGCCGTCGTCGCGGGCGACGAGATGACGTTCCTGCTCGGTTCGCGCGAGATCGCCGGCACGACCGACCTCGACGTGTACTCGCCGACGTCGCCGCTCGGTGCCGCGATCGACGGCAAGGCCGTCGGCGACGAGACGAGCTACACCGCGCCCAACGGCAACGAGATCTCCGTGACGATCAGCGCCGCGAAGCCCTTCGAGGGCTGACGCGACCCCCCGGCAGCGCCGGGACCAGATGTGAGAAGGGGCCCCTCCGACGAGCGTCGGAGCGGCCACTTCTCACGTGTCGGCGCGTCGTCAGACGCGGGGCGAGCCGCCGTCGCTGCGCTCGACGCGGTACCCCTCGGAGCGCAGGTGCGCGAGGAGCTCGTCGCAGTGCTCCGGGCCCTTCGTCTCGACCTGCATGCGCACCCACGCCTCGCCGATCGCGAGGCCCACGTCGGTGCGGTCGTGGTCGATGTGCATGATGTTGCCCCGCTTGGTCGCGATGACCTCGAGCATGCGCGCGAGCGCGCCGGGGCGGTCGTCCAGCAGCACCTGGAGCTGGATGTAGCGGCCGGCCGCGGCGAGGCCGTGCCGCACGACCCGCAGCAGCACGAGCGGGTCGATGTTCCCGCCCGAGAGCACGACGACGACCGGCCCCTCGACCGGGTCGGCCACTCCCGCGTCGACCGCGGCGGCCCCCGAGAGCAGCGCCGCGACCCCGGTCGCGCCGGCGGGCTCGACGAGCAGCTTCGCGCGCTCGGCGACCATGAGCAGCGAGCGCGAGATCTCGTCCTCGGTCACCGTGCGCACGTCGACGCCGTGCCGGGCCAGGATCCCGAACGGGACGGCGCCGGGGGTGCCCACCGCGATGCCGTCGGCCATGGTCGCGGCGAGGCGTGCCGTCGTCGGCTCGCCCGCGGCGAGCGAGCCCGGGTAGGCGGCGGCGCGTTCCGCCTGCACCCCGATCAGCCGCACGTGCGGCGCCGCCTCGGCGAACGTCGCGGCCAGCCCGGCGACGAGGCCCCCGCCGCCCAGCGGCGCGACCACGGTCCGGACGTCGGGCACCTGCTCGAGGATCTCCAGCGCGATCGTGGCCTGGCCCGCGACGACGTCCGGGTGGTCGAACGGGTGGATGAAGACCGCGCCCGTGCGCTCCGCCTCGGCACGGGCGGCGGCGAGCGTCTCGTCGACGTCCGCACCGACGAGCCGGACCTCCGCGCCGTACTGGCGCGTCGCCGCGACCTTGGGGAGCGCCGCGTCCACCGGCATGTAGACGACCGCGCGGATGCCGAGGAGCCCTGCCGCGAACGCGACGCCCTGCGCATGGTTGCCCGCGCTCGCGGCGACGACCCCGCGCGCCTTCTCCGCGTCGCTCAGCCGCGCCATGCGCACGTATGCGCCGCGCACCTTGAACGACCCCGCCCGCTGCAGGTTCTCGCACTTGAGCAGCACGCGGACGCCGGCCGCCTCGCTGATGGCCCGCGTCGTCTGGACCGGCGTGCGGTAGGCGACGCCCTCGAGCAGGGCGGCGGCGTCGCGGACGTCGTCGAGCGTGACGGCCGGGAGGTCCGCCTCGGTCACCGCTCGTCCTCGACGCGCGTCGGGACCATGGTCTCGAGCTCCGACTCGGCCTGGGCGACGGCGGGTGGCTCCGGGCTCCCCCGGACGACGATGCGGTCCTCCGTGCCGAGCTCGGGGAACTTGTCGTGACCGTGGAGGTAGAGGACCACGGTGTTGAGCACCGCGGCGATGGGGACGGCGAACAGCGCCCCGACGATGCCCGCGGCGAAGCTGCCCGCCGCGACGACGAGCAGGACCGCGACCGGGTGCAGGGACACCGCGTGACCCATGAGGAACGGCTGGAGCACGTGGCCCTCGATCTGCTGCACGACGAGCACGATGCCGAGCATGATGAGGGCCGCCACCCACCCGTTCGCGACGAGCACGACGAGCACCGCCACCGCGCCCGTGACGATCGCACCGACGATCGGGATGAACGAGCCGACGAAGACGAGGATCGCGAGCGGCAGCGCGAGCGACGGGACGAAGAACGCCGCACCGACGCCGATACCGACCGCGTCGACCGCTGCCACGAGGATCTGCGTGCGGGTGTAGGCCGAGAGCGTGATGATCCCGCGGCGTCCGGCCTGGTGCACGGAGTCGCGGGCGCGTCGCGGGAGGAGGCCCACGACCCACGACCAGATCGTGCGGCCGTCGAGCAGGAAGAAGAAGGTGCAGAACAGCGCGATGAGCGCGCCCGCCACGACGTGCCCGATGGTGGTCGCGGCCCCGAGCGCGCCGGAGACGATGCTGCCCTGGTTCTCCGTGATCGCGGACTGCGCCTGGTCGAGGTAGGAGCTGATCGTGACGGAGTCGATCCCGAGAGGGCCGTCGGCCAGCCAGTCGGTGAACTGCTCGAAGCCGTCGACCGCCTGGTCGCGCAGGTCCTGGAAGCCGCTGACGATCTGCTGCCCGGCGACGGTCACGAGCCCCGCGATGACGACGAGGAGGCTGATGAGCGCGGCGCCCGACGCGAGCCCGCGCGACATCCGCAGGTGCCGGCCGTAGAACCGCTGGACCGGTGTCAGCAGGACCGTGAGCAGCAGCGCCACGGCGATGGGCACGACGATCACCTTGAGCTGCGCGACGACCCAGAGCCCGGCGGCGATCGCCGCGCCGATGAGCAGCAGGCGCCACGACCACGCCGCGGCGGCACGCACCGACCCGGGGACCGACCCGTTACCGCTGTTCCCCGTCGGGACCTGGTCAGGGACGTCGTTCCGGCCGGTCTGTGCGCTCACGAGCCCACCTTAGGGGCGCACCGCCGAAGGCGCGGGGTCTTTCCCCGCGGTGTGCGCAGGATCTCCCGGGCGAGAACTCCGGGCCGGCCGTCCGCCCCGCGGTCAGGCGAGGGCCTGGGTGAGGTCCGCGACGAGGTCCTCGACGTCCTCGATGCCGACGGAGAGCCGGACCAGGTCGTCCGGCACCTCGAGCGCGGTCCCGGCGACCGAGCCGTGCGTCATGCGGCCGGGGTGCTCGATGAGCGACTCGACCCCGCCCAGCGACTCGGCCAGCGTGAACACCCGCGTGCGCGCGCACACCTCGAGCGCCTTCTCCACGCTGCCGGTGCGGAACGAGACCATGCCGCCGAAGCCGCGCATCTGCCGCGCGGCGAGCTCGTGCCCGGGGTGGGACGTCAGCCCCGGGTAGATCACCTCGGTCACGGCCGGGTGCGCGACGAGGAAGTCCGCCACGGCAGCGGCGTTGGACTGGTGACGGTCCATGCGGACCGCGAGCGTCTTGAGCCCGCGCAGCGTGAGCCAGGCGTCGAACGGCCCGGCGACGGCGCCGGACGCGTTCTGGTGGAACCCGACCGCACCGGCGACGTCGGTCCCGCCCGCGGGCGACGCGAGACCGCCCGGGAGCAGGGCGCCCGCCGCGACGACGAGCGCTCCCCCGACGACGTCGCTGTGCCCGCCGACGTACTTGGTCGTCGAGTGCACGACGACGTCCGCCCCGAGCGCGAGCGGCTGCTGCAGGTAGGGGGTCGCGAACGTGTTGTCGACGACGAGCAGGGCGTCGACGGAGCGCGCGATCCCGGCGAGCTCGCGGATGTCGCTGACCCCGAGCAGCGGGTTCGTCGGCGTCTCGACCCACACGACCCTCGTCTCGGGGCGCAGCGCCGCGCGCACGGCCTCGACGTCCGTGAGGTCGACCGGCGTGTGCTCCACGCCCCACGGCCCGAACACCCGGGCGACGAGGCGGTACGTGCCGCCGTACGCGTCGTCGGGCACGATCACGTGGTCGCCGGGGCGCAGCACCGCGCGCAGCAGCGTGTCCTCCGCGGCGAGCCCCGACGCGAAGGCGAACCCGCGCGCCGCGGGCGTGCCGTCCGCCGTCGGCCCGAGACCGCCGGACTCCGCCGCCGCGAGAGCCTCCTCGAGCGCCGTACGCGTCGGGTTGGCCGAGCGCGAGTACTCGTACCCGCCGCGCAGCCCGCCCACGCCGTCCTGCTTGTACGTGGAGACCTGGTGGATGGGCGGCACGACGGCGCCCGTCGTCGCGTCCGGGTCCTGGCCCGCGTGGATCGCACGCGTGGAGAAGCCCGCGGTGGTCCAGTCGGTGTGCTCGCTCGGTGTGCTCACGCGTCCAGCCTACGGCGCGGGCTGGCGCCCGACCGGATCCCGAGCCACCGTGGGACGCGGGCGGAGCACCACCCACGACGGAGGGAGCGCACACGCATGAGGATCGACCTGGACGGCAGGACGGCGCTGGTCACCGGCTCGGCGCAGGGGATCGGGCTCGCGATCGCCCGCACGCTCGCCGCGTGCGGTGCGGCGGTGGTCGTGAACGGGCGTTCGGAGGAGACGTCGCGGCGCGCCGCGGACGACGTGCGCGCGCACGTGCCGGGTGCGGACGTGCTCGGCGTCGCCGCGGACCTCGCGACCGACGAGGGCGCTGCGGCGGTGCTCGACGCGGTGCCGCGCGTCGACGTCCTGGTGAACAACCTGGGGATCTTCTCGAGCGAGGACCCGCTCACGATCGACGACGACACCTGGCGCCGCTACTTCGAGGTGAACGTCCTTGCCGGCGTGCGGCTCACACGTGCCTACCTGCCCGGCATGATCGAGCGCGGCTGGGGACGGGTGCAGTTCGTCGGGAGCGACTCGGCGGTCGTGATCCCGGCCGAGATGATCCACTACGGCGTCAGCAAGACGGCGCTGCTCGGCGTCTCGCGCGGGTTCGCCAAGGCGGCTGCCGGGACGGGCGTCACCGTGAACAGCGTGCTCGCGGGCCCGACGCACACGGGCGGCGTCGAGGCGTTCGCGCGCGAGCTGGTGGGCGACGACCTGCCGTGGGACGAGGCGCAGCGCGTCTTCATGCGCGAGCACCGGCCGCAGTCGCTCCTGCAGCGGCTCATCGAGCCGGAGGAGATCGCGCACATGGTCGCCTACCTCGCCTCGCCGCTGGCCTCGGCGACGACCGGCGCGGCGGTCCGCGTCGACGGCGGGTACATCGACTCGATCGTCCCGTGAGGGACCGGGCGGCCGGGCGCGAGCGGGTGCCGCGGGGTCGGAACACTCACCGCCCCTGCCGCGTTCTACCCCGTGCCAGGACGATGCGTCGTGGGCCAGCGCCCCGGTCGTCCCGGACACTTTCAGGAGGTAAGCGATGAACTCGATCTTCGACGCGATCTTCGGCTCGTCCGGCAAGACGACGATGGTCGCCCCCGAGGACACCCTCCCCGGGCGCCAGTCCCCGGTGCTGCAGCACCCGCGCCCGCACACCGTGCTCGGCACGTCCGTCACCGGCCCGTGGCCGGAGGGCACGCGCGTGCTCTACCTCGCGATGGGCTGCTTCTGGGGTGCCGAGGAGATCTTCTGGCAGGTCCCGGGCGTGGTGAGCACGGCCGTCGGGTACATGGGCGGCACGACGCCGAACCCCACCTACGAGGAGGCGTGCTCCGCGCGCACGGGGCACACCGAGACGGCGCTCGTCGCGTACGACCCCACGAAGGTCTCCGAGGAGGAGCTCCTCAAGATCTTCTGGGAGCGCCACGACCCGACGCAGGGCTACCGCCAGGGCAACGACGTCGGCACGCAGTACCGGTCCGCCGTGTACTGGACGACGCCGGAGCAGGAGAAGGCGGTCCGCGAGACCGCCGAGCGGTACGGGGCGGTCCTCGAGGCCAAGGGCTACGACCCCATCACCACGGAGATGCGCCCCGCGGCCGAGGCCGGCCCGTTCTACTACGCCGAGGACTACCACCAGCAGTACCTCGACAAGAACCCGAACGGCTACCGCTGCCACGCGACCACGGGTGTCCCGTTCCCGAGCGCCGCGTAGTCGTCCCCGAGACGTGAGGAGTGGCCCCCGGTCCGCACGGATCGAGGGTCGCCTCTCGCACGTCGGCCGCGATCAGGCCCGCATGCCGAGCAGCACGCGGGCACGTCCCACCCCACCACCGGGTAGGCCACGGCGACCACGACCGGCTGGTGCAGCGAATACAGCGGCAGCGCCGCGGCCCCGGACCGCGTCGAGCTCGCCGCGCCGGTCCGACTGCCGCTCGGCGGCGTCGCTCCACGCCTCGCATCATGGCACCGTGTGCAGGTGACGTCACCCGCCCTCGCCCCCGTGCCCGACGCCGCGTGCCCGCCCTGGGCCGTCGGCTCGCCGCTGCGCCTGCTCGCGGCGGTCCTCGTGTCCGGCTCCGCCGTCCTGCTCTTCGCCGTGCACGTGCGTCCCCTCGGCTACGTGCCGCTCGTGCTCGGGATCGCGCTCGGCCTCGCCGTCGACCGGCGCCTCGGGCGCGACCTCGCGCTGGTCGGGACCGGGATGGCGATCATCTCGACGATCTCGCTCGAGGCGGACCTCTCCGACGCCGGGATCGCCCGCTTCGCCGTCGTGCTGTCGCTCGCGGTGCTCGTGCCGTGGGCGCTGTCCCGCTTCGTCTTCCGCGAGGACGCGATCCGGTTCCCCGTCGCGACCGGCCGGCGATGGTCGCGCGGGCAGGTCGTCTACCTCGTCGTGGTCGTCGCGGCGGGGTACCTGATCCTGCCGTTCTACTTCATCGGCTCCGGCGCGTACCTCAACTGGCCCGAGATCACGGGCGGGCAGGAGATCGCGCGCCTGTTCGTCGGCGTCAACGCGGTGGGGATCTGGGACGAGCTGTTCTTCGTGTGCGTCGTGTTCGCGCTGTACCGCGAGCACTTCGGCCTGTGGACGGCGAACCTGCTCCAGGCCGCCGTCTTCGTGTCGTTCCTGTGGGAGCTCGGCTACCGCGAGTGGGGACCGCTCCTCACGGTGCCGTTCGCCCTGGTGCAGGGCTGGATCTTCTCGTGGAGCAAGTCGCTGACGTACGTCGTCGCGGTGCACCTGCTGTTCGACCTCGTGGTGTTCGCCGTGCTCGTGCACGCGCACCACCCCGAGCTGTTCGACGTCTTCGTCACCGTTCCCCGGTGACCGCCGCCGGGCGGACCCGCCCGGGCCGGCCGAGGAGGACACGCCGGACGCCGTCCACGCGGCACGCCGCCGTCACGGCGCCGGTGGCGGGACCCGCCAGGACCGTCACCGTCGCGACGACGACGGCCACACCCACCGCGGCCCCGGCGACGACGTCGTGCGGGAAGTGCACGCCCTGGGCGACGCGCGCCGCCCCGACCAGCACCGCGAGCGCCACGGGCAGCACGACCCACAGGGCGACGGCGCGCAGCGGCGCCCGGTACCCGTGCCGGGCGGGCACCGCGCCGGGGGCCCGGAGCGCGGGCGCGCCCGCGAGCACGACCGCGGTCGCGAGCGCGAACGCGATGGCGGTGTGGTTGCTCGGGAACGACCAGTCCCCCGCGGCCGGGCAGTGGGCGACCTCGACCAGCTCCCAGCACCCGCGCGGCTGGCGCACGAGGGTCTTCACGACCTCGCTCGTCCCGTAGGCGAGGACCGCGCCCGCACCCGCCGCGAGCGTGGTCGCGAGGGCCGCCGGGCCCTCGCGGCGCGCGCGCCACGCCACGACGCCGCACAGGGCGACGAGCACGAGCACGCCGCCCTCGGCCACGAGCTCGACACCGGGGAGCCCGGCGGTCCGTGCGGTGATCGCGAGGTACAGGGCCTCGCTCGGACCCTGCAGCAGACGGGCGAGCAGCAGCACGGCCGCGGCTCCGACGAGCCACGACACCGCGACCAGCGCCTGCGCCGCGGCCCGTCCGGTCCCGTCGGGCGGGGCCGGCGCCGCGGACCGCCCGGCGGGGCGGTCGAAGAGGTCGGCCCCGGCATCGGCGACGGGGTCGGCCGCAGCGTCGGCGAGGGGGTCGCGCAGCGTCGTGGTCGAGGACGAATCGGGCCAAGTCACCGCACGAGGGTAAGCCGGGTGAACGGCAGGTGAACATCCGCCTCACGGTGGACGTCCGCCGCTCGTGGCTCCCCCCGGGGCAGGACCGGCCGGTGCCTACCCCGCGTCCGACGCGTCCTGGGCGGGCGGCACGTAGAACGCCGTCGTCGCGGCGACGCGCGCGGCGACGTCCTGGTCGGAGAGCCCGTCCGCCGCGGCGAGCGCCGCGCCCCACGCCTCGCTGCTCGCGACGTTGAACGCACGCAGCTCGGGGGAGTCGAGGATCTCGCCCGGGTCGAGCGGAGCCGCTCCCCCGAGGTGCAGGCCGAGGCCGAGCAGGGCGCCGTCCCACCCCACGCCGACCGCCCCGGGGCCGAACTGGTCCCACATCTCGGGCGGCACGACGGCGGTGTGCTCGAGCGTGAGGTTCGTGCCGCCGTCGGGAGCGGGCGCCAGGCGCAGCTCGACGATCGAGGAGTCCTCCGGGGTCGGCGGGCCCATGACCCAGGTGAGGCGCAGGAGCCGCGGCGCGTCGCACACGCGGATCTCGCCGCCCGCGTTGCCCTCGACCTGGTACGTCCCGCCGGCGCGGAGGTCGCCCGTGACGGGCAGGAACCAGCGCGGGATGCGCTCGGGGTCCGTGACGGCGTCCCACACGTCCTCCACGTCGGCCGGGTAGGTCCGCTCGATGGTGATCACGCGGGCCGTGCCCGCCGGGAGGGTCCCCGACCCGACGGTGCGCCGGGCGGCCTCCAGCTCTGCGATGAAGTCCTTCATGCTGTCCTCCTGGTGGTCTCGGTGGGTCGGGTGGCGCCGCTCGGGCCGGTGGTGCGGTCCGGGCGCTCGGCGTCGCCGGGCGCCGCCCGACGGCGCTCGCGCGCGCCGCGCGCGAGCTCGGTGCCGAGCGCGTCGAGCCGCTGCTCCCAGAACGTGCGCAGCCCCGCGGCCCAGTCCTCGACCTCGTCGAGCGCCGCGGGGTCGAGTGCGTAGAGGCGCCGCGTCCCCTCGGGGCGCACCGTCGCGAAGCCGCTGGTCCGCAGGACCTTCAGGTGCTGGGAGACCGCCGGCTGGCTGATGCCGAACTCCGCGCCGACGAGCGCGGCGATCTCCCCCGCGGGCCGCTCGCCCCGGGCGAGGTGCTCGAGGATCCGCCGTCGGACCGGGTCCCCGAGGACGTCGAACGCTTCCATCCCTCGATAATTCATGGCGCGCTTATATAAGTCAATACCTATCTTTGCCGTACGAGCCGCGGAGCGACCGCGCCATGACGCGCTGCGGGCCGTCCCCGCCGTGGTACGCGCCGCGGTCCGTGAGGCCGGCACGCGTGTACGCCCTGCGGCCCGCGGTGTTGCGCTCGTCCACCGTGAGACCAGGGCCGCGTACGGCGCTGCGCGACGGCGCACGCGCGCCAGGTCCTGCACCGCGCCCGGGAGCAGGCTCGTCACGCGCGAGCCCACCCCGGCCCCCCTGCGCCGCCACGTCGACGGGGAACCCGCGGAACAGCACGACGTCCGCGCGGTCGAGCCGACCGGCGGTGCCGTCGGTCTCGTCGGGTCCCCCGTCGGTCCCGTCCGCCTCGTGAGTTTCGCCGGCGGTCCCGCGGGGCCCGCCCGACCCGTCGAGCAGCGCCACGACCTCGCGTGGCGCTCCGCCCGGGTGCAGGACGCCCAGCGCCACCGGGCTCCCGCCCGGCGGCCGGGCGACGAGGAGGTGCCGGTCCGGGTCGGCCCGCGCCGCGGCGACGACGCCGGCGGGAGGGGAGACGAACTCCTCCTGCCCCGGACGCAGACGCAGCGCGAGCGCCGCCTCGAGGAGCCGGGCGCGTTCGTCGGCCGGCTCCGCGTCGAGCAGGACCAGCTCGATGTCCGCCACCCCCGTCACCGGCGCTTGCCGCCCCGGCCCCGGGCCGGGCGGCCGGTCTGTCCGCCACCCCTGCCGTGCGAGCCCGACGCCCCCCGGCCGCCGGCCCGGCCAGACCCTCCGGACTTCCCCGACGCTCCGGGCTTCCCCGAGCCGCCGCCCTTCCGTGACCCGCTCCGCGCTCCCGCCGACCGGCCCGTGCCCCGGCCGTCCTGGCGCCCGGCCCCGCTGTCGCCGCGCCCGCCGGGCCCGTCGGCCGGCGTCGGGCTCTCGGCGGGCTCGCCGCGACGGCCGCGCGAGCTGTTGACCGTACGTCCCCGCACGATGCCGACCATCTCCTCGACGAGGTCGTCGTCGCGGTCCGCGAGCCAGGCGAGCGCGACGGGGGCGGCCGGCGCGTCGTCCAGGCGCCGGTACGTGACGTCCTTGCGGTGGTGCAGGCGCGCGAGCGACTGCGGCACGACCGCCACGCCGACGTTCGCCGCGACGAGCACGACGGCGTCCGCGGTCGTCGCGGGCCGCTCGGTCGCCGGGATGCCGGGCGGCTCGGGGGCGTCCTCGGGAGCGCCGGGCTCCCCCGCCCAGGCGACGACGTCGTCGAGCGGGCGCAGCAGGACGTCGTCACCCAGGTCCTCGAGCGCGACCGCCTCGTCGGGCTCGAGCGCCGCGAGCAGGTGGTCGCGCGAGACGAGCACGACCGGCGTCTCCTCGTAGAGCCGGATCGCGCTGAGCACGTCGCGGTCGACGGGCAGGCGCAGGAGCGCGGCGTCGGCCTCGTCGTCGCGCAGCGCGCGCTCGGCGTCCCCCGCCTCGACGGCGACGAGGTCGAGCGGCACGTCCGTGAGGCGCTCGCGCCACGTGCGCACCCACTTCGCCGGTGTCACGCCCGGCACGTACGCGAGCCGGAACCGCGGCCCGTCGGCAGGGCCGGGCACCTCGTCCGGCCGCTCGCCTGTCGGCCCGTCGTCCACCGGTCCGGGAGGGGGCGTGCCCGCGTCGTCGTCCACGCCTCAACCCTAGGTGCAGCGCGGCGCACCGGCCCACGCCCGGCCGACTACCCTGGAGCCCATGACCCCCAAGCAGTCCGCGCAGACCATGAAGCCCGCCACCGCGGCGAAGAAGCTCGGGGTGTACCTGCCCGCCACGCCGTCCGAGTTCCAGGAGGGCACGATCACGCGGGCCCAGCTCGAGGAGCTCGAGAAGAACCCGCCCGAGTGGCTCAGCGAGCTGCGCCGCAACGGACCGCACCCGCGGCCGGTCGTCGCGGGTCGGCTCGGGATCTCCATCTCCGGCCTCACGCGCGGCGGGCTCACCGAGCCGCTGACGACCGACGAGATCGACGCGCTGCGTCAGGACCCGCCCGCGTGGCTGGCCGAGGAGCGCGAGGTCCAGAAGAAGGTCCGCGCCGAGGAGGAGCGGCTCGCCGCCGCCCGCGCGAAGAAGCGCTGAGCGCCCCTCCCCACCCGGTTCCGTCCGGTGCCGTCCCGGAGTCAGTCCGCGGCCGGCGGCGAGGCGTCGTCGTCCGCCTCCCGTGCGGCGGCGCGGTCCGTGTGACCGAGCGAGAGGTCCGGCGCGACGGCGTCGCGCACCCTCCGCTTGAGGTCCGGGATCTCGGGGAAGCCGCCGTCGGTCCTGCGGTCCCACAACAGCTCGGGGCCGTCGCCGGCGTCGAGCGTCACGCGGAAGACGCCGTCCGTGCCGGGCACGAGCGCGACCTCGCCCAGGCGCGTGCGGAACGTCTGCAGCAGCTCCTGGGCGACCCACGCCGCCCTCAGCAACCAGCGGCACTGCGTGCAGTACTCCACCGCGACGCGCGCGGTCCCGCGCCCGGAGACGGTGGGCACGGTCGTCTCGGCGGGGCCGGGGAGCGCGAGGTCGTCCGTCATGGCGCCCACCCTACGGTCGGCACCGAGCGCGCTCCCGTCCGTGCTCACGCCCCGCGCTCGGCCGGGAGCCGCCCGCTCGCGACCGCCGCCTCGAGCGCGGCAAAGTCCTGCTCGACGACGTCCGCGTAGGTCCGGGCCCAGCGCGCGACCGCCGCGTCGAACACCTCGGAGCGGCCCAGGTAGCCGCGCGCCACGCGTGCTCCCGGCGACTGGCTGTGCGCCCGGGCGAGGACGCGCCCGCACAGCTCCCCGTACCGCGAGAGCTGGGCGGTGGTGAGCCGGTCGAGCTCGACCGCGCCCTTCATGTCGCGGAACTGGCGCCAGAAGAAGTCGACGCGCGGGCGCCCCGTGCGCTCGGGCATCTCGATGTCGATCCAGCCGAGGAACGGGTCGGAGTGCGCCTGGAGGATCCGCTGCGCGGCGACGACCCGCCGGCCCTGCGCGTGCACCCGACCGGCAGGCACCAGGCCCGCGGGCAGCGCGTCCGGCATGCCGCCGTACGTAGCCAGGACCGAGCGCGAGGCCTCCTTGACCTGCAGGACGAGCGGCTCCCCCGCGGGGCCCTCGAGCAGGAGGATGTAGCAGCGCGTGCCGACGCTGCCCACGCCCACGACGCGCAGCACGAAGTCGACGAGCTCGAACTGGCTCAGCAGGAGGCGCACGTCGGCGCGCAGCGGCTCCCGGTAGGCCTCGAAGAGGGGTATCAGCTCCTCGACGCGCGCGGTGTCCACGTGCTGCGTGACCGGCGGCTGGTCCACGATCCGCGTCCGGCCGTCCTCGGCGCGCGTCGTGATCTTGCGGACCACCTGCTCGGACGTGCGGCGCCGCGCCTTGCGCACCGTGCGGCGCAGCTCCTCGCGGCCCTCCTTGCGCAGCAGCGGCTCGATCGCCTCGGTGTCGACCTGGTAGGCGAACCGGTCGAGAGCGCTGCGCTCGTAGGCCATCTCGAGCCCCTCGCGGTAGCCCCGGACCGCGAGAAGCGCCGCCTCGAAGCACTCGGCCTCCGACATCCCCTTGTCGCGGCCACCGACGTACATGCTCGTCGCGAGACGCTTGACGTCCCACTCCCACGGGGCGTCGGCGGCCTCGTCGAAGTCGTTCAGGTCGAACACGACCCGACGCTCGGGCGACGCGAACAGCCCGAAGTTGGAGACGTGCGCGTCGCCGCACGCGACGACGTGCACACCGGACCGCGGGCCGTGGCCGAGGTCGTGCGCCATGGTCGCGGCGGTGCCGCGGTAGAACGCGAAGGGCGACTCGAGCATGCGCCCGATCCGCAGCGGCACGAGGTCCTGCAACCGGTCGCGGTTCTGCTCCTCGATGATCGCGACCGGGTCCCGGTCGGGGAACGAGAGCGCCTCGTGCGCGCGACGCGGCGTGCGGTCGCGCAGCGCACGTCCGGCGGCGCACGACTCGTCCAGGGTTCGCGGGATGTCCACCGGTGCCTCCTCGCGGCCGATGCTCCGCACCCTAGCGCCGGCGTCGCCAGGCAGCGCGGGAACGGTCCGCGCGGCGGGGCGTGCCGGTCGGGGAGACTGGGGCGGTGACCACTCCCCCGCCCGATCTCGCCGCGCTGCTCGCGCGCCTGCGCACCGACGGTCCGGACCGTGAGGACGCACCCGTCGCCGTCGACGCCGCCGACCGGCTCCTCCTCGACGAGGCCGCGACCCTGCTCGCGAGCGCCCGACCCGGCACGGTCGCCGTCGTGGACGACCGGTACGGCGCGCTGACGCTCGGTGCGTCGCTCCTCGCCGGCACCGCTGCCCTGGACGGCGGGTCGAGCGCGCCGGGCGGAACGGTCCGGGTCCACCAGGACGCGTGCACGGCCGAGGCCGCGCTCGACGCGAACGCGGTGGCGCTCGGGCGGACGGGGTCCTACGCGCGCCGGGCTCTCGGCCCGGACCTGCTGGCGGGCGCGCGCGTCGTCCTGCTCCGGCTGCCCCGTGGGCTCGCGGCGCTGCGGGACGTCGCGGAGCACGTCGCACGCGAGGCCGACCCCGACGTCGTGCTTCTCGCGGCGGGCCGGGTCAAGCACATGACCCGCGCGATGAACGACGTCCTCGCCGAGTCGTTCGGCGACGTCCGCGCGAGCCTGGCCCGAGGCAAGGCGCGCGTGCTGGTCGCGACGGCGCCGCGCCCCGGGCGTCGCGAGCTCACCTACCCCGTGACGACGGACCTGGCCGACGTCGGGCTCACGGTCGCCGCGTTCGGGGCCGCCTTCGCGGGGGCGGGCCTCGACCTCGGGACCCGCCTCCTGCTCGAGCAGCTCGAACGGTCCGCCGGCGCGGCCCTCGGTGGACCGGCGAGCGCGAACCTCGGCGGACCGGCGAGCGCCGGACCGCGCGACGTGGTCGACCTCGGGTGCGGGACCGGTCTGCTCGCAGCCTGGGCGGCCCGCCGCTGGCCGGACGCGCGGGTGGTCGCGACGGACCGCTCCGACGCCGCGGTCCGCTCCGCCGCGCTCACCGCGAGCGTGAACGGCGTCGGCGACCGGGTGCGCGTCGCGCGCGACGACGTGGGCGCCTCCCTCGCGGACGCGAGCGCCGACGTCGTGCTGCTCAACCCGCCGTTCCACGACGGCGCGGCGGTGCGCACCGACGCGGCGCACCGCATGTTCTCGGCCGCGGGCCGGATCCTGCGCCCCGGCGGCGCGCTGTGGTGCGTGTGGAACTCGCACCTGCGCTACCGGCCGGCGATCGAGCGGGCGGTCGGCCCGACGGTGCAGGTCGCACGGGACCCGCGCTTCACGGTGACACGCAGCACCCGGTCGTGAGCACGTCACGCACCAGCCCTGACCTGCGTCGAGGCGTGGAGCGACGCGCCGCGGAGCGGTGACGGCAGAGCGCGGGACGACGGGTCTCGCCCCGTCCCGCAGGAGCGGACACGCTGTCCGACGTCGCCGCTGGCGCGGCGACGCGCCGGTGGCCGGCGATCGGCCGCCGGCCACCGGTCCGTGAGGGGTCACTGCACGTGAGGGGTCACTGCACGTCGACGACGTCCACCACGAAGACGAGCGTGTCCGTACCGCCGATGCCGGCCTGCGGCACGCCGCGCTGACCGTAGCCGTGCTCCGGCGGGATCGAGAGCAGCACGCGCGAGCCGACGTTCTGGCCGACGAGGCCCTTGTCCCAGCCGCCGATGACGGCGCCGACGCCGATCGGGAAGGCGATGGTGTCGCCACGGTCGTACGAGTTGTCGAAGACGTGGCCGCCCCAGGTCTGCCCCAGGTAGTTCACGACGATGTTCCGCCCGGACGTGACGGCGGGGCCGTCGCCCTCGGAGAGCACGACCACCTGGAGGCCGGCGGGCGCGTCCGTCTCGGGGAACGTGAGCGTGGGCTTGTCGCCGAACGTCCCCGAGGCGGTGGGGAGGGTGGGCTGGTCGGTCACGGGGTTGCCTCTCGTCGGGTGCGGGGTCGGCCGCGCGCTGGCGCGGCTCTTCCTACCTTACGTGCGGGCCCGCCGCGCCGGTCGTGGCGACCTCTTGCACTTTCTGGCTAATGGCATTAGCCTACGGGCTATGAACACGAGCCATCCGAGCATCCAGCACCTCGCCCGCGCCGAAGGGCGCCTCGCCTACACCGTGGAGGGCACCGGCCCTCTCGTCGTCGCCGCCCCCGGCATGGGTGACCTGCGCGCGACCTACGACGACGTCGTCCCGCACCTCGTCGCCGCGGGCCACCGCGTCGCCGTCATGGACCTGCGCGGTCACGGCGACAGCGACACCACGTTCGCCACCCACGGGGACGAGGCGACCGCGTCCGACTACGTGGCGCTCGTCGAGCACCTCGCCGCCGGCCCCGCCGTGCTGCTCGGAAGCTCGATGGCGGCGTCGGCGGCTGTGGTCGCCGCGGCCGAGCGGCCCGACCTCGTGCGCGGGCTCGTCCTCCTGGACGGGTTCCTGCGCGAGCCGTCCTCCCCCGCGAGGCTCCGGGCGATGCGGGCCCTGTACCGGCTCGCCTTCGTCCGCCCATGGGGCGCCGCGCTCTGGGCGTCCTTCTACGGCTCGCTGAACAAGGGGCGCACGCCCGACCGCCTCGCGGCGCACCAGGCAGCGATCCGAGCCAACCTCTCCGAGCCCGGCCGCCTCCGTTCGTTCCGGCACCTGGCCCTCCAGCTCGACCACCGCGTCGTCGAGCCGCGCGTCGCGCACGTGCACGCCCCCGCGCTCGCGGTCTTCGGCGCGCTCGACCCCGACTACGCCGACCCGGCCGCCGAGGCCGCCTTCGCGCACGAGGCGCTCGGGGCGACGACGCTCGTGCTCGCCGAGGTCGGCCACTACCCGCAGCTCCAGGCGCCCGAGGAGGTCACGGCCGCGGTCCTCGACTTCCTCGCCGGGCTCCCCGCGAGCACCGAGGCGGTCGACGCCCGTGGCTAGGGCCGGGCTGTCCCGCGCGGCCGTCGTCGCCATCGCGCTGGAGCTCGTCGACGCCGGCGGACCGACGGGGTTCGCCGACCTCTCGCTCGCGAAGGTCGCGGCGCAGGCGGGCGTGGCGACCCCGAGCCTCTACAAGCACGTCGGGTCGCTCGCCGCGCTGCGGCGGGAGGTGTCGGTCGTGTCCGTCGAGGACTTCACCCGCGTGCTCACGGACGCGACGGTCGGCCTCGCCGGGCCGGACGCCGTCGCGGCCCTCGCGCACGCGACGCGGCGCTACGCCCGCGCCCACCCGGGGCGGTACGCGGCGGTGCAGGTCGCACCCGACCCCGACGACCCCGCCGACGCCGCGCTCTCCGTCGCGGCGGGGCGGAGCGTGCAGGTCGTCGCGGCCGTGCTGCGCGGGTTCGACCTCCCCGAGGACCGCACCATCGACGCGATCCGGTCCGTGCGCGCGAGCCTGCACGGGTTCGTCGCCCTCGAGCTCGGCGGCGGCTACCGGCTCCCGGACGACCTCGACCGGAGCTTCGACGTGCACGTCCACCAGGTCCTCGCCGGCCTCGCGTCCCTCTCCCGCCCGTCCTGACCAGCACGCCGGAGGCACCCCATGACCTCGACCACCACCGCAGCCCCGACGACCGCCGGCTCGTCCCGCCGGACCGGGCGCCGGACCGCTGCCGCGTTCGCCACTGCCGGCGCCGGGTTCGTCCTGTTCCCCGTCCTGCGGCCCTGGCCCGACGAGGCCCGCCCGACGGCGGAGCTCGCCGCCGCGCTCGCGTCGGACCGGTGGGTCGTGGCGCACCTGTGCGGGATCCTCGCGATCGGCCTGCTCGCTCCCGCGCTCCTGGGCCTGCGCTCCGCGCTCGCCGCGCGGGCCCCGGGGCGCACCACCGACCTGCTCGCCTCCGCGACGGGGCTGGTCTGGGCGGGCGGGCTCCTCGCCGCGCTGTACTTCGGGGCGGAGATGTTCGGCATCCAGGCGGTCGCGCGCGCCGCGACCGCCGCGGGCGACCCCGCCGCGACCGGGTACCTGGAGGTCGTCACCGACCTGCGCACGGGATCGCTCGCCGTGACGCTCTTCGGCGGCGGCCTGGTCCTCCTCGCGGCGGGCGGGCTGCTGACGGCCGTCGCGCTCCGGCGCGTCGCCCGGTGGTGGACCACGCTGCCGTTCGCCGTCGGGCTCGTCCTGCTGCTGCCGCAGTTCTGGGGCGCCCCCGGGCTGCGCATCGCGCACGGCGTCGTGCTCGGCGTCGGGTGCGCGCTCCTCGCGCTCGTCGCGCTGCGCCGGTCACGGGCCTGACCCCGGCCGCAGTCCGAGGGTGCCGCAGCACGAGGGTGCCGCCGCCCGTGGGACGACGGCACCCTCGTGCGCCCGGCAGCCGCCGGCAGGGTCGGCGGGCGGCGGCTCAGCGGGCGGCGACGAAGCCCAGGAGGTCGTGCCGGGTGAGGACTCCCACGGGGTCGCCGTCCTCGACGACGAGCAGCGCGTCGGCGTCGTGCAGGGCCGCGCGGACGGCCTCGACGCCCTCGCCCGCCCCGATGAGCGGGAAGCGCTCCTCCATGTGCGCCTCGACGCGGTCGGCGAGCGACGCCCGGCCGGAGAACACCGCGTCGAGCAGCGCCCGCTCGCTCACCGCGCCGGCGACCTCGCCGCTCTTCACCGGCGGCTCCGCCCCCACGACGGGCATCTGCGAGACGCCGTACTCGCGCAGGATCTCGATGGCGTCGCGCACCGTCTCGCTCGGGTGCGTGTGCACGAGGTCGGGCAGTCGGCCGTCCTTGGCACGGAGGACGTCGCCGGCGGTCACGCCCTCCTCGTCGGGCAGGAACCCGTAGGACCGCATCCACGTGTCGTTGAAGATCTTCGACAGGTAGCCGCGGCCGCTGTCGGGCAGCAGGACCACGATCACGGCCCGCGCCGCGGCCTCCGGGTCCTCCTCCTCGAGCCGGCGCGCCAACCGCAGCGTCGCCTCGACCGCCATGCCGCACGACCCGCCGACGAGCAGCCCTTCCTCGCGCGCCAGGCGCCGGGTCATGGCGAACGAGTCGGCGTCGGTCACGGGGATGACCTCGTCGGGCACCGTGGGGTCGTACGCTCCGGGCCAGAAGTCCTCGCCGACTCCCTCGACGAGGTACGGCCGCCCGTCACCGCCCGAGTACACCGAGCCCGCCGGGTCGGCACCGACGACGCGCACGCGCCCGCCGTCGCTCTCCGCCCGGTCCGCGGAGACCTCCTTGAGGTACCGGCCGGTGCCCGTGATCGTGCCGCCCGTCCCGACGCCCGCGACGAAGTGCGTCACGCGCCCGTCGGTGTCGGCCCAGACCTCGGGACCGGTCGACTCGTAGTGCGACGCGGGCCCGTTCGGGTTCGCGTACTGGTTCGGCTTCCACGCGCCCGGGATCTCCTGGACGAGGCGGTCCGAGACCGAGTAGTAGGAGTCGGGGTGGTCCGGCGCGACGGCGGTCGGCGTCACGACGACGCGCGCGCCGTACGCGCGCAGCACGTCCCGCTTGTCCTGGCTCACCTTGTCGGGGCACACGAACACGCAGTCGTACCCCTTGCGCTGCGCGACGAGCGCCAGCCCGACGCCGGTGTTGCCCGACGTGGGCTCCACGATCGTGCCGCCGGGGCGCAGCTCGCCCGACGCCTCCGCGGCCTCGACCATCTTCAGCGCGATGCGGTCCTTCACGGACCCGCCGGGGTTCACGTACTCGACCTTGGCGAGGATCGTCGCGCTGAGGCCTTCGGTGACACGGGACAGCCGGACCAGCGGGGTGCCGCCGACGAGCTCGGACACGTGCTCTGCGAATCTCATGCCCCGATCATCCCCGATCCGGGCGGGCGCCACGCGACGGGTGGGACGCCGTCCGGCACGCCGGGAATTCCCGTACGGTGTAGAGCGTTAGAGGTTCTCGACCGTCCCCGACCGAGAGGTGTCCTGTGCCCGAGACCACGACCGCCACCGTGACCGCCGACTCCCCGACGCTCCCGCGGCTCCCGGACCTGGGCACCCAGGCCGAGCGCCTCGTCGCGCTGGGTGTCCCCGCGATCGCCGGCCTCACCGCGGGCGCGATCCGCGAGGCGGCGGCCGCGCTCGCCGCCACCGCTCCGGACGGATCGCTCCTCGTCGTCGACCCGAGGCTCGCCCCGCCGTCGGCACTCGCCCCCCTGCTCCGGCTCCCGGTCCGCGACGGCGAGAAGGAGGGGTTCGTCGTGGCCGACATGGCGGACGTCGACGACTTCGCGCCGATCGAGGGCGTCGAGGTGCCCGGGGGCCCGGCGTACGTCGTCACGGACCCCGACCGGGGGGACGACATGGCGAGCTGGTCGCCCGACGAGGCGCTGCCCGAGATCACCGCCCGGGGCCGCACGCCGCTGCTGCTGCACGAGGGGATCCACTGGGCCCTGCAGACACCGGCCGTCGTCGCGCGCAACCGCTGCTACATGACGATCGGCTCGCGCCTACGCAGGCCCGGCGGGACGCTCGACACCCGAACGCCCGCGATCTGGGTCTCGAACGGCACGGGCCGCGACGGCCGCGAGCGCCGGGGCGCCCCGAAGGTCGGGTGGTGCTGGGCCGGCAACCGCCACACCTGGCTCGGCTTCGCCTCCGCCTCGGGCCGCCTCTCCGCCTGACCGGGGCCCCACCCCGTGAGTGCATGAAATAGTCGCGCCCGAGGTGCTCGGGCGCGACTATTTCATGCACTCACGGGGCTGGCGCGTCAGCCGAGGAAGCCGAGCAGGGCGACGGCGACCACGACGACCGCGAGCACGACCACGAGGACGGGACGGCCCGAGGCCTCGCGAGCGGTGAGCCGGCCGAGCCCGGCGCCGACCGCCGCGGTGATGCCCGCGACGACCGCCGCGCCGGCGATCAGCCCTCCGCCCGCTCCCGCGCCCACGTCGGAGAGCTGGGCGGCGAGGCCGCCGGCGAGCAGCGATCCCCACAACGCGCCCGCCACCAGACCCAGGCCGGCGAAGACCAGCGCGGCGCGGCCCTCGGTGGCGTCCCGTGTGAGGCGCGAGCCCAGCCACGCGACCGCGGCCCCCGCGGTCGGGACGCTGATGACGACGAGCAGGGCCGCGAACGGCAGCCACGACGGCGGCGAGCCGGACACGACCATGTACAGGACCTGGATGCCGAGCATCGCCGCCGCGGCGACGACGAGGCCGGCGACAAAGACCGGCACCCGCGGCGGGATGTCTCCCGCGACGGGTGCCGGTTCACGAGACGTGCGCGCCACCGTCAGTCGCTGCTCTGCAGGATGGCGAACAGGCGCAGGAACTCGAGGTAGAGCCAGACCAGCGTGACGAGCAGGCCGAAAGCGGCCGACCAGGCGAACTTGGCCGGCACGCCGCCCTCGACACCGCGCTTGATGGAGTCGAAGTCGACGATGAGCGACGCGGCCGCGAGGCCCACGGCGACGAGGCTGATCACGATGCCGATCGCCCCGCCGCGCAGACCCCAGCCGTCGAGCACGCCGAACATGAGGAGCACGACGTTGACGAGGGAGAACGCGAGGTAGCCCACCATCGCGATGAGCAGCCACCGCGTGAACTTCGGCGTGACGCGCACCTTGCCGGACTTGAAGAGGAACAGCGCGGCCGCGAACGTCGCGACGGTCGCGACGACCGCGGACGGGACGACACCGTCGTAGAAGCTCTCGTAGAACGCGCTGATGCCGCCGAGGAACACGCCCTGCGCCACGGTGTACAGCGTGATGAGGAGAGGGCTCGGGGTGCGCTTGAACGCGTTGACGAGACCCAGCACGAGGCCGGCGATCGCGCCGACGGGCCAGATCCCGGGCGCGACGACCCACGTCGCCGCCCCCACGACCACGAGCAGCGCGAGCAGCCCACCGGTCTTCATGATGACGTCGTCGTAGGTGAGGCGCTTGGTGTCGGCCGTGGTCGCGGCCGGCGCGTCGTACATCTGGTTCAGCGTCGCCGCATCGGTGGCCTGGGCGCCGTGCTGGCCCCACCGGCCGGCCTGCTCCGGCGTGCCGTACGCGGGTCCCTGGCCCTGGGCGGGCGGTGTCCCGTAGGCGGGGCCGGCCTGCGTGGCCGCACCCCCGCGGCGGTTCTTCGGCTCGCCGAAGATCGCACTGTTGTTGAAGACGGGGTTGCTCATGGGCTCCTCCTGGTCGCGGCATCCACTCTCGCAGCGGGCCTCGTCATCGGCGTCTGCCTCGACTCGGGTGTCGCCGGCCGTGTGCTCATCCTAGGGAACGCGCGAGTGATGGCCACTGTTCCCGGCGATCTTCGAGCGGATATCGCCCGGATTCCCGACCTCCGGACCACCCCGCACGGGGCGGTGTACGCCGCGCGGTGTACGCCGCCCGACCCCTGCGGCGGGCAAGATACGCCGCAAGGGGGCTGCCCGACGTCGGGCACGTCCCTAGGCTCGGGGCATACCTCGCGGTGGTCCGCCTCGACACGGGAGCCACGCGAGCACCAGAGCCACGACGAACGACCCTCGGAGGGGCGAAGTCATGATCGAAGCACGCGGCCTGACCAAGCGGTACGGGCCCAAGACGGCGGTGGACGGCATCTCGTTCACCGTGCGTCCCGGGACCGTCACCGGCTTCCTCGGCCCCAACGGCGCCGGCAAGTCCACGACCATGCGCATGATCATGGGTCTGGACCGCCCGACCGCGGGGACCGTCACCGTCAACGGACGCCCGTACGCCCAGCACCGCTCGCCCCTCACCGAGGTGGGCGCCCTGCTCGACGCGAAGGCCGTCCACACCGGCCGGTCCGCCTACAACCACCTCCTCGCGATGGCGGCGACGCACGGCATCCCGACCAAGCGCGTCGACGAGGTCATCGACATGACCGGCCTGCAGTCGGTCGCCAAGAAGCGCGTCGGCGGCTTCTCCCTCGGCATGGGCCAGCGCCTCGGCATCGCGTCGGCGCTGCTCGGCGACCCCAAGACGCTCATCCTCGACGAGCCGGTCAACGGTCTCGACCCCGAGGGCGTCCTGTGGGTGCGCAACCTCGCGCGCTACCTCGCGTCCGAGGGCCGCACGGTCTTCCTGTCGAGCCACCTCATGAGCGAGGTCGCGCTGACCGCCGACCACATCATCGTCATCGGCAAGGGCCGCATCATCGCGGACGCCCCGGTGAGCGACATCGTCGACGGCACCCGGCAGCGCACGGTGCGCGTGCGCACCCCGCACGCCACGCAGCTCGCCGAGCTCCTCACGGGCGACGGCGCGACGGTCACGAGCGACGAGCCGAGCCTGCTCGTCGTCACGGGCGCGGACGCGGCCGGGATCGGCGAGCTCGCCGCGGCCAAGGGGTTCGTCCTGCACGAGCTCACGCCCGTCACGTCCACGCTCGAGGACGCCTACATGGCCCTCACCGCAGACTCCGTCGAGTACCAGACGGAGTCCGCGCAGAACCACGTCGGCCACGGCGCGGCGGGCACGTCCGCCGGCGCCCAGGCCACCTCCGACTCCCTCGAAGGAGCGCAGCGATGAGCGCCACGACCCTCGCCCCCGGGACCACGAACCCGACGGCGTCCCGCACCTCCCCCTACCGCCTCACGTTCGGCCACGTGCTGCGCTCGGAGTGGATCAAGTTCCGCTCGCTGCGCTCGACGTGGTGGACCCTCGGCATCACCGTCCTCGTCATGGTGGGCTTCTCGCTCATGTTCGCGGCCGTCGTCTCCTCGATGGAGTCGGCGGGCGTGTCGGCCGAGGAGGCCGGCATGGGTGCGGCGGACGGCGTCGGCGTCATGGTCGTCACCGTCGGCTACACGTTCGCCCAGCTCGCGGTCGCCGTGCTCGGCGCGCTCACCGTCACGGGCGAGTACTCCACCGGGATGATCCGCTCGACGCTCTCCGCGGTGCCGCGACGGCTGCCCGCCCTCGCCGCCAAGATGATCGTCACCGGCGTCGTCACGGCCGTCTCGACAGTCGTCGCCGTCGGCCTCTCCTACCTCGTGACGTACCCGATCCTGTCCGGCAAGGACATGACGGTCGACTTCTCGTCCGCGGAGGACCAGCGCGCCCTGATCGGTGTCGTGCTGTACCTGACGACCGTCGCGCTGTTCTCCGTCGCCGTCGGCGTCCTGCTCCGCAGCTCGGCCGGCGCGATCTTCACGCTCGTCGCCGTGTTCTTCGTCCTGTCGATGGTGCTCAGCATCGTCCTGGGCGTGACGGGCGCCGAGTGGGTCCAGACCCTCATGAACTCGCTGCCCGCCTCCGCGGGCGAGCAGGTCGTGCTCGGCGGCGGGATGTCGTCCCCCGACGCGATCGGTCCGTGGCCCGGCTACGCCGTGCTCGCGGCGTGGACCGCCGCGCTCACCGTCACGGCCGCCGTCGTGCTCAAGCGCCGGGACGCGTGACCTCCCGGCCCACCACCCCGCCGACGCCGGACGAGCAGACCGCTCGTCCGGCGTCGGCCGTGGTGCGCCCGGACGCGCCGGGCGCGCTGGCGATGCGACCCGCGCCCGAGCCGTTCACCGAGCTCGACGCGCGCCGGCTGGGCCCGGTGCGCCGCTACTTCGCGCGCCACCCCGTCGTCATGGACTGGGTCGTCATCGCGGTGTTCGCCGTGCCGGGCGTGCTCTACGCCCTCGGGGCGGAGCGGCCACGCGGCTCCACGTGGGTGTCGCTCGCCCTCTTCCTCGTGGGCGGCGCCCTGCTGTACTGGCGCCGACGACGCCCCGTGACGGTGGCGCTCGCCCTCACCGGGCTCGGGGTCGCCACGGTCGCGTTCACCGGCGACACCGCAGGGTTCGAGGTCGCCGCCATGTTCGCGGTCTACGCGGTCGCGGCGTCGCAGCCGTCGCGCATCGCCTGGCCCGTCCTCGCGATCGTGGTGCTCGCCCTCTCCGCGGCCACCCTCCTCTGGTACGACGTCGTCACCACCGACGACGGCGAGCTCCTGCGCCAGAGCGTCGAGCCCGGCCGCATGACCGTCGACCGGGTCGTCAGCATCCTCGTCACGACCATCCTGTGCCTCGTCGCGCTCGCCATCGGCACCAACGTGCGGGCACGGCGCCAGCACGTGTCCGACCTGGTCGAGCGCGCCAACTCGATCGCGCGCGACCGCGACCAGCAGGCGCAGCTCGCCGCCGCCGCCGAGCGCACCCGCATCGCGCGCGAGATGCACGACGTCGTCGCGCACTCCCTGACCGTCATGGTCGCCCTCGCGGACGGCGCCAAGGCCTCGGGGGCCAAGAACCCCGAGCTCGCGAGCCACGCGCTCGACGAGCTCACCGAGACCGGCCGCGCCGCGCTCGCCGACATGCGCCGCGTGCTCGGCGTCCTGCGCGAGCCCGGCGGCGAGACGTCCGCTCCGCTCGCGCCTGCGCACGAGACCCCCGAGCTCGAGGAGATCATCGAGCGCTTCCGCACCGCAGGGCTGCCGGTACGCCTGGTCCGACGCGGACCCCAGCCCACGCTCGAGCCCTCGGTACGCCAGACCGCGCACCGCATCGTCCAGGAGTCGCTCACGAACGTCCTCCGGTACGCCCCGCTCGCGCCGGTCGTGCTCGTCGAGGTCGTCCGGTGGGACCGGTCGGGCTCCGGCGAGGGGGACTGGCTCGAGCTGCGCGTCGTCAACCACGCCGGCCGCCGGCCCGGCGAAGGGCCCGCCGACCAGGCGCTGCCGCCGTCGGTCGCCGAGCAGCACCCGCCCGGCCTCCCGATCGGGACCGGCCGGGGCGTCATCGGCATGCAGGAGAGGGCCGCGATGCACGGCGGTACGGTGGTCGCGGGGCCGAGCGGCACCGGGTGGGAGGTGCGGGCGCGCCTGCGGCTCGACCTCGACCGCGGCCGGGAACCCGGCCGGGACCTCCGACGCCACGACCGACAGGAACGCAGATGACGGGAACCGCGGCACCGACCAGGGTGCTGCTCGTCGACGACCAGGCCCTGCTGCGCATGGGCTTCCGCATGATCCTCGCCGCCGAGGACGACATCGACGTCGTCGGCGAGGCCGGGGACGGCGCGACGGGCGTCGCGCAGGCGGCGGCGCTCCGGCCGGACGTCGTGCTCATGGACGTGCGCATGCCCGGCACGAACGGCATCGAGGCGACCGAGCGCATCGTCGCCGCACAGCCCGAGTCGCGCGTCATCATCCTCACGACGTTCGACCTCGACGAGTACGCCTTCGCCGCGCTGCGCGCCGGGGCGAGCGGGTTCCTGCTCAAGGACGCGAAGCCCGGCGAGCTCGTCGGGGCGATCCGTGCCGTCGCGAGCGGCGACGCGGCCGTCTCGCCGCGCATCACGCGCCGCATGCTCGAGATGTTCTCCGGCCAGCTCCCGCAGGACGGCTCGACCGGCCCCGACCAGTCGCCGACCGGCCGGGACGACCCCCGGCTGGTCGGGCTCACGGCCCGCGAGCTCGAGGTCTTCGAGGCCCTCGGCGAAGGGCTGACGAACGCCGAGATCGCAGAGCGGTTCGTGCTGTCCGAGGCGACGGTCAAGACCCACGTCGGCCGCGTGCTCGGCAAGCTCGGGCTGCGCGACCGCGTCCAGGCCGTCGTCCTCGCCTACGAGACCGGCGTCGCCCGCCCGTCCTGAGGCCGCCGCCCGCCTTCCGCGAACCCCGGCCCCGTGCGGGAGCCCTGGTCTGCCTCGGCAGCGGCTACCCCTGGGCGGCGACCCCGGCGGCGGCCTTCTCGGCCTCGGCCTGCGCCGCCGCCTCCTGCTTGGCCGCCCGCCGGGCGGCACGCTTCTCGCCCCGACGCTCGGCGAGCGTGTAGAGCACCGGAACGACGACGAGCGTGAGCAGCGTCGAGCTGAGCAGCCCGCCGATGACGACGAGGGCGAGCGGCTGGGAGATGAACGCGCCGCCGCCCGTGACGCCGATCGCCATGGGCGTCAGCGCGAAGATCGTCGCCGCCGCCGTCATCACGATGGGCCGCAGCCGCTTGCGCGAGCCCTCCATGACGGCGTCGTCGAGCGCCCTGCCCTGCTCGCGGTACTGGTTGATGAGATCGATGAGCACGATCGCGTTGGACACGACGACGCCGACGAGCATGAGCAGGCCGATGAGCGCCGGCACGCCGAGCGGTGTCGCGGTGGCGAGCAGCAGGAGCAGCGCGCCCGTCGCGGCGAACGGGATCGAGACGAGGAGGATGAAGGGCTGCAGGAGGCTGCGGAACGTCGCCACCATGACCAGGTAGACGATGGCGATCGCGACGAGCAGCGCGAGGCCGAGGTCGGCGAAGGCGTCGGCCTGGTCGGACGCGACGCCACCGATCTCGACCGTCGCCCCGCCCTCGAGCTCGAGGCCGTCGATCGCGGTCGTGAGCTCGGCCGTGAGCGCCCCGAGGTCCTGCCCTGCCGGGGTGACGGCGATCGTGGCGCTGCGTTCGCCGTCGACCCGCGTGATCGACGTCGGGACCTCCACCTCGGCGACCTGGGCGACCTGGGTGAGCGGGACCGGTCCGGCGGCGGTGGGCAGCAGGACCTGCTCCAGCTCGGCGACCGTGGCGGGTGCCTGCCCGGCGAGGACGCGCACCTGGACGGGCCCCTCGCCGAGGTCGACGGTCCCGATCGGCGCCGGGGTCATCGTCCCGGCGACCGTGCCCGCGACCTGCGTCTCGGTGAGCCCGACGGCGGCCGCGGCGTCCCGGTCGACGGTCACCTGGACCGTCGACTGGGCCGAGGCGAGGTTGTTGGTCACCTGCGCGGCGCCGTCGGTCCCCTCCGCGAGCTCCTGCACCTCGGCCGCGGCCGCGGCGAGGGTGTCCGTGTCGGGCGCCCGGACCACGAGGTCGACGGTCGAGCTGCCGAACGCGGCGTCCGCCCCGGCGACCTCGATGCCCTCGCTCGCGTCCCCGCCCAGGCCGGAGACGGCGTCGCGCACGTCCTGCTGGGCGTCGACCGCGTCGGCGTCCTCGCCGAGCGTGACCGCGAACGTCGCCGACGGCGACCCCCCGCCCCCGAAGAACGCGGCCTCGGGGCCGCCCGCGGTGCCGACGGTCGTCTGCACGGTCTCGACGCCGTCGACGTCGAGCAGCGCCTGCTCGACGTCGCGCGCCGCCGCGTCCTGGACGTCCAGCGACGTACCGGGTGCGAACGTCTCGGTGACGGTGAGCGTGTCCTGGCCGGTGTCGCCGAGGAAGTTGGTCTCGAGCCGCGGCACGAGCGCGAGCGTGCCCGCGAGGATCACGACGGCGACGCCGAGCGTGACGACCGGGTGTCGCAGCGCCGCACGCAGCGTGGGCACGTAGCCGCGCTGCCACAGGCTGCGGCGCTCCTTCTCCTCCGCCGCGGCGCGGATGCGCTCCCCCGCGACCCGGGCGGCCTCCGGGTCGGCCGGGACGGGCGGCGTCCGGAGGAACCAGAACGCGAGCACGGGCACGATGGTCAGCGCGACGAACAGCGACGCGAGCATCGCGATCGCGACGGTCAGCGCGAACGGCCGGAACAGCTCGCCGACCATGCCGCCGACGAGCGCGATGGGCAGGAAGACGGCGACGGTCGCGACGGTCGAGGCGGTGATCGCGCCGGCGACCTCCTTGACGGCGCCGAGGATCGCGCCGATCTTCGCCTCGCCGTACGACAGGTGCCGCTTGATGTTCTCGATGACCACGATGGAGTCGTCGACCACGCGACCGATCGCGACCGTCATCGCCCCGAGCGTGAGGATGTTGAGCGTGTAGCCCGTGACGTTCATGACGATGAAGGTCACGAACAGCGACAGCGGGATCGAGACGGCCGAGACGAGCGTCGAGCGCAGCGACGCCAGGAAGAGCAGGATCACGACGACGGCGAACACGAGGCCGAGCAGACCCTCCGTCGCGAGGCCCTCGATCGACTCCTCGATGAACGGCGCCTGGTCGAACACGACCTCGACACGCACGTCCTGCGCCTCGAGCACGCCGGAGAGGTCGTCGACCGCGTCCTGGACGGCGTGCGACACGTCGACCGTGTTGCCTGCGGGCGTCTTGGTGATCGCGACGGCGAGAGCGGGCTCGCCGTCGAGGCGCGAGTACGACGTCGCGGGCTCGGGCCCGGCGGTGACGGTCGCGACGTCGGCGAGCGTGACGGGCGGCGTCCCGGGCGCTGCGACCGGGGAGACCAGCGGCAGCGCGGCGAGCTCGTCGACGGTCGTGACCGCGGTGCCGATCTGCACGCTCAGCGTGCGGTCGCCCTCGGACACGGTGCCCGCGGGCAGGACCACGCCGTTGTCCTGCAGGATCGTGCTCACCTGTGCGGGGCTGAGCCCGGCCGCGGAGAGCGCCGCGACGTCGAGGTCGATCGTCACCTGCTGGTCGGCGACACCGCTCACCGCCACGCCGCGCACACCCTCGACGTCCTCGAGCGCGGGGACCAGGCTCGACTCGACGGTGTCGGCGAGCCCCGCGTCGTCGTCCCCGCCGGAGACCGCGAGCTGGATGACGGGCAGGTCGTCGATCGACCCGGTGACGACCTGCGGCTCGACGTCCTCGGGGAGCTGGGACTGCAGCCGCGTGATCGCGGTCTGGAGCTGGGAGGCCGCGGCGTCCATGTCGGTGCCGTAGGCGAACTGCACGGTCGTGACGGACATGCCGGTCGACGACGTGGAGGTGACGTCCTCGACGCCCTTGACGGCGCGCGCGGCGGTCTCGACCGGGACGGTGACCTGCTGCTCGACGATCGCGGGCGCCGAACCGGGATACACCCCCACGACGGCGGCGGTGGGGATCTGCAGGCTCGGGATCAGCTCCTGCTTGAGCGACCCCAGGCTGACGACGCCGAAGATCGCGATCGCGACCGTGGCGAGCGCGACGAGCGCACGGTTGGCGAGCGACAGCCGGGCAAGACGGGACACGGAGCCTCCAGAGGGTTCCAGGTCAAGGGGGGACGACGTCGGCGTCGCGGACTGCGTGAGCGTAACGCGAGGCGTCTCTGGATGGTTCCCGGTCCGCCGGTGAGACGCCCCCACGGCCCCCGCGCGACCGCCGCAGCTTCCAGGGGAGCAGCCGCCGCCCTCGACGCCGGCCGCACAGCCGTCTCCGGGGTCGCGGACCGCGACCGGTGACCTGTCGCGGAAGATGCCTGTATGGTGCACGTGATTACCTGGAGGATACAGCGATGACCGGTGCCGAGGCGGACGATCTCGCCGCCCAGGACGCGCTCGGCACGATCGAGCTCGAGGTGGCACAGCTGCTGCGCCGTGCGGAGCGCACCCGGGCCTCGGGCGGCCCGGGCGCGTCGCGGCGCGGGGGCACCCTCGACCGGTCGGGCTACCTCCTGCTCCACACGCTCGGCACGCACGGGCCGCGCAACGTCCACGCCCTCGCCGAGGCCCTGGGGCTGGACGCGTCGACCGTGACACGCCAGGTCGTCGCGCTCGAGCGCCAGGGGCACGTCCACCGCGCCCGCGACCCGCGCGACGGGCGTGCGGTCGTCGTCGAGGCGACCGGCTCCGGGCTCGCCGAGCTCGCCGCGCACCGCGTGGCGCGCACCGACCTCTACGCAGGCGTCCTCGGGGGCTGGTCGCGCCTCGACCGCGCGCTGCTCGCGGAGCTCCTGGGGCGACTCAACGCCGACCTCGACGCGTTCCGGCGCGGGCGGGACGCCGTCTGACCCCCAGCCCTGTCAGCCCGGCCTCAGCGCCCACCGCACGAGCCGCGTGACGAGCACGCCGACCGGGTGCGCGGCGCGCGCCGGGAGCCCACGCACCCGGGGCAGGCCGTCGCGTGCCCACGGCGGCAGCGACTCGCGCGCCGCGAGCGTCAGGCCCGTGTAGACGGGCCGGGCGACCGGCGGCAGGGGCGGCTCCAGGAGCAGGAACGTCGCGGCGTCGCGCGCCGCCGGCGTCAGCTCGAGCTCGCCCCGGTACCCGAGCACCGCCGCGTCGAGCGCGCGGTGCGTGCGCGGAGGCTCCTCGACGCCGAGCGCCCGGCCGACGACGGCCGCCTGCGCCACGTACTCGTCGCACCCCGCCGCGTCGAGCGGACGGTGCCCGAACGCCTGGTGCGCCACGAGGAAGCTCTGGGTCTCCGCGACGTGCACCCAGCGCAGGAGGTCCGGGTCGCCGGCGGCGTAGGGCCGCCCGTCCGGGGTGCGCCCCCGGACGCGACGGTGGACGGCGCGCACGACGTCGACCGCCTGCGCGGCGTCGTCCGACGTCCCGAAGGTCGTCACGGCGATGAAGGCCGACGTGCGCTGGAGCCGCCCCCACGGGTCGCCCCGGTAGCCCGAGTGGGCCGCCACCCCCGCCATCGCGAGGGGGTGCAGGCTCTGCAGCAGCAGCGCGCGCAGACCTCCCACGAACATCGACGCGTCCCCGTGGACGCGCTGGATCGGCGAGCCCGCCGGGAACCACCGAGGACCGGGCGTCTCGTGGATGCGCGCCCGCGTCGCCGCGGCGTCGGGGCCGGCGACCCGGCGGAGGATCGCGCCCTGCGCCGCGTCCCGGACCCTGCCCGCCACGTCGACCATCCTCCGATGCTCGCACCTCCGCGCGATCCCGGCAGAGGCTCCTCCCCTCGCAAAGAGTCCTCTGCAAAGAAACTCTTGCAAACTTCTCTTTGCACAGGTAGGTTCACGACCATGAGCACCGACGACCCCGCCGCGGCCACGGCTGCCGCGTCCCACCCCGCACTGGGCCCGGCGCAGCTCAAGGCGCTCGCGCACCCGCTGCGGATCCAGATCCTCGACCTGCTCTCGACCCACGGCTCTCTCACGGCGAGCAGGCTCGCCGAGCTCGTCGGCGAGTCGAGCGGGTCGACCAGCTACCACCTGCGCCAGCTCGCCAGCCACGGCTTCGTCCGCGAGGTCGCCGACAAGGGGACGGCTCGTGAGCGCTGGTGGGAGCGCATGCCGGGCGGTTTCACCGTGAGCCTCCCCGATGGCGGTGACGACCCCGGCACGGACAGCGCCGCGGCGCTCGCGACCACGATGGTCAGCCGCGAGTTCGAGAACGTGCGGGCCCGCAAGATCCAGGCGTTCCTCGACCGGGCGTCCGAGCTGCCCACCCGGTGGGTCGACAGCGCCCGCCTCTCCACCGCGAGCCTGTGGCTCACGGCCGAGCAGATGGCCGAGGTCGCCGAGGCGTGGGACGCGCTCGACACGACCCTGCGCCGGTTCGAGGGGCAGGAGGACCTCCCGAACGCCCGCCCGGTGCAGATCCACTTCAACCTCTTCCCCACGATCGACGGCAAGGAGAACCCCTCGTGAGCGCTTTCTCCCCCACCCTTCCCCGGACCACCGACCTCCACGGGACGGACCGGCTGCTGGTCCTCGTGGGATCCGCGCTGGCCGATCTCGGCCGCCGCCGCGCCGCGGCGCGGTCCCGGACGGTCGACGCCCCGAGCCCCGCGACCGCCACACCGCCCGGGCGCACCGCGCTCGACGCGCACGACGCGTTCGACGCGTTCGAGGCCGCGACCGAGCGCACGCGCGATCACGCCGCGATGTCTCGAACATCACTGTTGCCCTGATGATCCCCTGATTCCACCCGCCCCGGGGACTTCTCCCCATGACGGGGCCCCGACCTGCTCGGTTACCCTCGACTGGGCGTTCCGTGGGCGTGAACGCACGTCTCCCTCTCCTCGCCGTCCCCGGCTCGGCAGACCGATGTGCTCCGCACGCCCCGGCCCAGAACACGAGGAGCAGTGGTGGGACTTCTTTCGGGCATCCGCGAGCATCGCCGGGCCGTCGCGTCCGTGAGCACCGTGACGGTGTTCTCGACCGCGGTGGTCGGCCTCGCCTTCTTCTACGAGGGCGAGGCGACGGCGGACGTCGACCTGAACGACTCGGGCGTGTGGGTGACGAAGACGTCCGCCGGGCTCCTCGGGCGCTTCAACTACGCGTCGCAGGCCCTCGACGGGTCGCTCAACGCCGGCAGCGGGTCCTTCGACGTGCAGCAGGACGAGGGGCGGGTGCTCCTGGACGACCAGGGCGCCGGGTCCGCCTCCCCGGTCGACATCGCGCACCTCAAGCTGGACGGGCAGGTGCGCCTGCCCGCCGGTGCGCAGGTCGCGTCCGGGGGCGCCACCACGGCGATCCTCGACGGCGAGGAGGGGCTGCTGTGGGTCCTGCCGTTCGACGGCGCGACCTCCTTCGACGCGGAGAAGCTCGAGCCGACCGCGGAGATCGGCGGTGACGGCGCGCTGACGGTGTCGCAGGGCGGGACCGTGTTCGCCGCGGTGCCGTCGACCGGGACGCTGTGGACGGTCGCGACCACGGCCAACGGCGTCGCCGAGGGCGAGCCGTCGACGACGTCGCTCGCGATGGGGACCGGCGCCGAGGTCGAGGTGACGGCCGTGGGCGAGGACCCGGTCGTCCTCGACCGGTCCGCGTCCCGGCTCGTCCTGCCCGGGGGGCGGTCCGAGTCGATCGAGGGCGGCGGCGACGCGCGGCTGCAGCAGCCGTCGCAGGCGTCGAGCGTCGTCGTGGTGGCGACGTCGGACGCGCTCGTGTCCCAGCCGCTCAAGGGTGGGGACGCGCAGCGGCGCGCCGCCGAGGGCGTGCCGGCGGCCCCGGTGCAGCTCGGCACGTGCACCTACGGGGCGTGGGCGTCGACCGGCCAGGTGGTCCGTGACTGCGAGGGCACCGACCGCGACCTCGACACGCGGCTGGAGGGCATCGACCCCCAGTCGCGGCTCGAGTACCGGGTCAACCGGCAGGTGATCGTGCTCAACGACCTGTCCGCCGGGACGCTGTGGATGGCCGCGGACGAGTACCAGAAGGTCGAGGACTGGGACCTCCAGGTTCCCGAGGAGGCGGAGGGCGAGGAGTCCGACGCCGAGCTGACGAACCCGGAGCAGGTGGACCAGTTCATCGCCGACCGGTCGCAGCCGAACCGCCCGCCGCAGCCCGCCGACGACTCGTTCGGGGTGCGGCCGGGCCGCACGACGATCCTGCCCGTGCTGGGCAACGACGTGGACCCCGACGGCGACGTCATGACGGCCTCGCTCGCGGGCGAGTCGCCCGGCAACGCGACCGTGCAGGCGATCATGGGCGGCGCCGCGGTCCAGGCGGTCGTGCCCGAGGACGCCGAGGGGACAGGCTCGTTCCGGTACTCCGTCTCGGACGGCCGGGGCGGCGTCGCCGAGGCCGGGGTGACGATCAAGGTCTCTCCCTGGGGCGAGAACGCCGCGCCCGAGCAGACGGGCGACCCCGTCCTGCGTGTCGCGCAGGGCGGGGAGGCGACGATCCGGGTCCTGCCCTTCTTCAAGGACCCGGACGGGGACGACCTCTACCTCGCCTCCGCGACCGCGACCGTGGCGGGCGACGACGTGCGCTCGCGCCCGGACGGCACGGTCGAGCTGCGCGACGGCGGCGGGTCGACGGGCCGCAAGATCGTCACCCTCCTCGTCTCGGACGGGGAGATGTCCTTCGAGGGCAAGCTCCTCGTGGACGTGGTCCCCGGGCCGCAGCCGCCCGTCGCGGTGAACGACCACGTGGTCGTGCCCGCGGGACAGCCCGTCACGGTCGAGCCGCTGCGCAACGACACCGACCCCAACGGCGACGAGCTGCGCCTCGCCTCGGTCTCCGAGTCCGCGCCGGCCGAGATCACGATGAACGCCGACGCCGGGACGTTCACCTTCCTGTCCATGGAGCCGCGCTCCTACGACCTCACCTACCAGGTCACCGACGGCCCGAACGCGACCACGGGTCTGGTGCGCGTCGACGTGCTCGCGCCGTCGGCCGCGGACGGCAAGCCGATCGTGGTCACCGACACCGCCCTCCTCCCCG
>Ga0233375_1000208_pt1 | contig 34089 bp, 30 predicted proteins | sample ElkDunMinimDraft_10_FD_191539 | JGI IMG/M metagenome (GOLD analysis project Ga0233375, IMG submission 191539) | Fecal eukaryotic communites from dung pellets of Tule Elk in California, USA - Elk Dung E16 | ecosystem: Host-associated > Mammals > Digestive system > Large intestine > Fecal | place...
CCCCGAGGACGGCGGCCCGGACGTCTTCGTCCACTACTCGGCCATCCAGACGCAGGGCTACCGCTCGCTCGAGGAGAACCAGCGCGTGCAGTTCGACGTGCAGGCCGGCCCCAAGGGTCCGCAGGCCTCCAACGTCGCGCCTGCCTGAGCCACACAGCTCACTGAGCCCTGAGGGCTCACGCGAAGGGCGTCCCGACCACTGGTCGGGGCGCCCTTTCGCCGTTCCCGGGAGAGGACGTCCCGGCGGGACGGCCCCACCGTCACCGATGCCGCCGAGCTCCGCCGCAGGCCGTTCATCGGTTGTGCGCCTATCTAGTCAGGCGTACTGTCTAGTCCATGCCCCGACGCACCCCGCCGCCCGACGCCGAGCCCCTCGGTCCCCCGTGGCCCGGTGAGTGGCTGCGCGGGGTGCTGTCGCTGTGCACGCTGCGCGTCCTGGCGGACGGCCCCACCTACGGCTACGACATCGCCCAGCGGCTCGCGGACGCGGGCCTGGGCGACATCAAGGGCGGCACGCTCTACCCGCTGCTCGGCCGCCTGCACGCGGCGGGCCTCCTCGACGAGGAGTGGCGGCCGGGTGACGGCGGCCCCGGGCGCAAGTACTACGCGCTCACCGACGCCGGACGCACCCACCTGCACCACGAGGCCGTGCGCTGGGCACGCTTCGCCGAGCTCACCCAGACGTTCGTGACGGACCAGGAGGCCCCCCGATGAGCAGCGACAGCACCTCTCTCGCACCGCACGTGACCCCCACCTGGCGCGACGCGTTCGTCGTCGAGCTGCGCCTGCGGGACGTACGCGGCGACGCGATCGGCGACGCCCTCGCGGAGGTCGACGCGCACTGCGCCGACTCCGGGCAGGACGCGATGACGGCGTTCGGCGACCCCGCCGGGTACGCCGGCGGGCTGGCCGACGTGCTGCCCACCCACCGTCGCACGCCCGTGCGGGACGTCGTCGCGGTGGTGCTCCAGACCGCCGGCGTCATGGGGACGGTGTGGTCCGTGCGGCCGTGGCTGCGCGGTGAGCCCCTGACCGCGTCGACCGGACCCGTGGTGACCGCGGCCCTGTGCCTCGTGGTCGCGGTCGTGCTGTGCCTCGCGCCCGCACGTCCGCTGCGATGGTTCGCGCGCGCCCGGTGGTGGCAGGTCGCGCTCGCCGGGACCGGGATGACCGCGGTGGTCGTCGCCCCGGGGGCGCTGCTGCCGAACGCGCCGCTGACGGCCCCGTCCGCACCGCTCGCCGCGGTGAGCGTCCTGCTGCTGGCGGTGGGCGCCGTCACCCTGTTCCTGGACGCCACCCTGAGCGACGAGGTCCGCGGCCCGGCCGACGCACCCCGCCCGCGCGCACGCCTGCGCGCCGCCCTGCTGAGCGCCGCCCTGCCGGCGGTCGCGCTGCTCGTGGCCGCCGCGCTCGCGCTGCTCCTGCCCTGAGCCCGGGACGGGCCCGGTCCGCCGAACCCCGGCCTGCCCGCCCCGGCGCCGGACGCCTCAGCGGCTCCAGCGCCGGACGACCAGGCCGAGGCCCACGGCGAACGTCGCCCCCGCGATGCCCAGGTACGGGCCGTAGAAGCGGCGCAGGAGCGGCGCAGCGGCACCGGACGCGGCGGCGACGGCACCACCGACGGCGAGGGAGCGCGCACCCCGGGCGCCCAGCGCGTGCAGCGCCAGCGGCGCGGCGGGCACGTGCGCGGCGCCCGCCTCCGCGGCGTAGACCTTGACCGGCACGCCGTTGAGCGCCTGCCGCCAGATCCCCCGCGCGCCGGCGGCCGCCAGGTCCAGGGCGGCGCGCTCGCGCATCGCCCCGGTCGTCAGCGGTGCGAGCGGACGGTGCCCGCGCGCGGTGAGCGCACGCGTGACGAGCACACCGGCCACGGACCCGACCGCCAGGCACGCCGCCGCGGGGACGACCCGGCGCGGGTGCGCCGCCGCCACCAGCACCAGGTACATCTCCGAGGTCACGGGCAGGCTCACCGCCTCCGCGAAGCCCCAGACCACCGCACCGACCAGGCCGCCGGGGCCGGACATCACGCCGCGCAGCACGCGCCACGTCGCCGAGCGCGACGGCACCGGCGGACCGGCCGCCAGCATCCCCTCGATCTGCGCGACCAGCGGCTTCATGTCCGTGAGCGTGTGCGGGTCGACGGGGTGCCCCACGCGCACCTCGACGGGGCCGGGCGTGAGCCGCCCCTTCTTGGCCAGCAGCTCGTGCGTCCCGACGATCGCCACGGGCAGGATCGGTACGTCGAACTCCTGCGCGATCCGCAGCGCACCGCTGCGGAACCGACCCAGCCGGCCGTCCGTGGATCGCGTGCCCTCGGGGAAGACGAACAGGCTGGACCCGCTGCCCAGGACCTGCGTGGCGCCCTCGATCAGCGACTCGTACCCGCCGCCGCCCTTGCGACGCACCGGGACGGCACCGATCGCGATCTGCAGGAACCGCGCCTTCCAGGCCGCGTCGAACCAGTAGTCGCCCGCGGCGACGACGACCGGCTTGTACGGCGCCGGGAACGCGGCGAGCAGCGCCGGGGTGTCGGCGTGCGACGAGTGGTTGGCGACGACGACCATCGGCTCGTACGGGGCCGCACCGACGACCCGGAACCCGCCGACGAGGTGGAACGCGTTGCGCCACACGAGGTGCCGGACGGCGCCCGCCACGTTGAAGCCGGGCGGCAGCCCCACGCGGCGGCGCAGCCGGCGGAACGCCTCGGCCGGTGCGTGCCCGTGGTGGCCCTCGGCACCGGACGCGGCGTCGGGGGTCGCCTCCGGGCCGTCGGCGCGGGGCTCGTCGGCGCCCGCGGTCCGCGGCTCGTCGGCGCTCATGCCAGCACCCACGCCAGCGGCAGGACCAGCAGCAAGGAGTCCACGCGGTCGAGCAGCCCACCGAACCCGGGCAGCCACGTGCCCGCGTCCTTGACGCCCGCACGCCGTTTCACCATCGACTCCACCAGGTCACCTCCCACACCACCGAGGACCACCGCCACGACCAGGCCCGCGGAGAACGCGCCGAGGACGAGCAGCACGATCGTCCCACCCACGGCCGCCCCCACCAGACCACCCACGGTCTTGTGAGGGCTGAGCGGCGACAACGGGCGTCCGGCCCACGCGAACCGCTTGAGCCCCTGTCCCCCGCACCACGCGGCGACGTCGGTCGCCGCCGCGGCGAAGCACAGCAGGAACGCGTCGGACCCGACCAGCACGAGGTGCGCGAGCGACCAGCACAGCCAGATGGAGCCGAACGCGGCACCCGTCGCGCGCTCGACGCCGCGGTCGGCGTCCCCGACGAGGACGGCGGGCACGGCGCACAGCAGCGCCACCAGCGGGACCAGCGCCAGCAGCCCGGGGTCGAGCCACGCGGCCAGCGGGTAGGCGACGGCCAGCACGAGCAGGAGGGCCGTCTCGGGGCGCGGCAGGCGTGTCATCGCCGCGAACTCGCGGACCGCCTGCAGCGCGAGCAGCACCGCCAGCAGTGCGGTCGGCCCGGGCCCCAGCCACATCGGGATCCCGATGACCGGCAGGATCAGCGCCCACGTCGTCCAGCGCCGCCGCAGCTCGGGCCGGCGGGACGCGAGCACGGGCACCGCGGCCACCGCGAGGATGGCGGCGGTGAGGGCGAGCAGGAAGACCGCGCGCCCGTCGAGGTCGAGGTGCCAGGACCCGAGCCGCAGGTCGAGGGCGTACGCGGTGCGGTCCAGACCGGTCCACGCCGCGAGCGGGTCGAGGACGCCCGGCCGTTGCGTCGGCTCGACGCTCACGCGACGCCCGGCGCGTGACGGATGCGGCGCGCCCGGACGACGGCCGTCAGGACCGATCCCACGACGACGACGACGGCCACGGGCGTCAGCAGCGCGGGCACGGCGGCACCCAGCACGGCGAGCGCGCAGCGCTCCGTCTTGCCGAGGGGGCCGCCGTTCAGCCGCGGCGCACCGGCGCCGGCGCCGGCGAGCGAGACGAACGTCGGCAGGGTCGCGGCGACCGTGGCCACCAGCACCCAGTCCAGGGGTGTCAGACCCGCCACGGGGTCACCGCCCGTGCGTGCGGCGAGCACCGCCAGCCCGGCGAGCATCAGCAGGTCCGACGCGCGGTCGCCGAGCTCGTTGAGCACGAACCCCCAGGGCCGCGACACCCCGCGGGCGCGGGCCACCGCACCGTCGAGGTTGGCCCCGGCGAGCCGGACCGCGAGCAGCACGAGGGCGGGCAGCCACCACCCGAGGGCCAGCGCGACACCCGCCAGCGCCGCACCGGCGACACCGACCGCGGTGAAGACGTCGGGCGTCGTCCCGCGTGCGACGGCACGGTCCACGACGAGGCGCAGCCGCCGGGTGTACCAGGGCTTCAGCGCGTACAGCGACGGCATGGCGGCGACTGTACCCACCGACGGGGGCGGGCCCGGGGCGCCGCGGGTGCCCGTCACCCACGGCATGCGGGTGATCCCTGGGCGGACCGTCCCAGGCCGGACGGCGGCCACCCCCTACACTCGGGCCCGTGATCTTCAAGGCGGTGGGCGAGGGGCGCCCGTACCCGGACCACGGGTTGACGACCCCCGCGCAGTGGGCGGACGTCCCACCGCGTCAGGTGCGGCTCGACGAGCTGGTCACGACGAAGCGGACCCTCGACCTCGACGCGCTGCTGGCGGAGGACTCGACGTTCTACGGCGACCTCTTCGCCCACGTCGTGGAGTACAAGGGGATCCTGTACCTCGAGGACGGCCTGCACCGGGCGGTGCGCGCAGCCCTCCACCAGCGTGGCCTGCTGCACGCACGGGTGCTGGTGCTGTGACCGTGGGCCGGGGGCGACGGAAGGGCGGGGCCTCGTGAGCGACCAGGACCGTGCGCGCGCGCTGCGGCGGCGGCACATGCACGAGCGGCAGGCCGTGGTGTTCGGCGTGCTGCTCGCCGGCCTGGCGGTGTCCGGGCTCGGCGCGGCCGCGCTGTACACCGACAGCCTGTCCCTGCCCTTCCTCGAGCGCGAGTTCACGGCGCTGCCGACGGAGGACGCGGAGGACGTGCGGACGTACTGCCCGCCGGAGGGCGCGCTGCCCGTCGCGACGAACGGGATCACGGTCGACGTCTTCAACGGCGCGGGCATCGACGGTCTCGCGGGCCAGGCCGCGTCCCTGCTGACCGAGCGCGGCTTCGTCATCGGTCAGACGGACAACGCCGCGAAGGTCAGCGGCGTCGGACGCATCATCTACGGCGTGGCCGGCAGCGCGGCGGCGTACACGCTGCAGGCGTACGTGCCGGACGCGGTCCTGACGCCCGACTCCCGGCAGGAGGCCGTCGTCGACCTGGTGGTCGGCAGCGAGTTCGCCGGGCTGGCGCCGCAGGAGGAGGTCCTCCTGGACCCCGCCACGCCGCTCGTCGGCCCCGAGGGCTGCATCCCGTTCCAGGAGTTCGCCGACGCGGGGGCCGCGCAGCAGCCGGCCGCGGAGCAGCCCGCCGAGGAGCAGCCGGCGGAGGAGCAGCCCGCCGAGGAGCAGCCCGCCGAGGGCTGACTGCCCCGTCCCGCCGCGGCATGCCTCGCGGTGCACCGTCCCGGTGCGCCCGCAGGCGGCGCACCGGCCCTGGGGCCACCCGCAGGCGACCCCAGGGCGGTCAGCGGGTCAGCTCGTCGCCGCCCGGGACGGACGCGGGTGTGGCCGGCTCGTCGTGGGTGCCGCGCCACCGGGCGACCACCCGCATGAGGTGGTAGAGCCCGATCGCCACGGCCGTGCCGATCGCGATGCCCTCGAAGCGCAGGTCACCGGCGTCCCAGGTGAAGTTGGCGATGCCCACGATGAGGGCGACGGCGGCCGGCATCAGGTTGACCGGCGCCGAGAAGTCGACCCGGTTCTGCACCCAGATCCGGGCCCCGAGCAGGCCGATCATGCCGTAGAGCACCGTGGCCGCACCGCCGAGCACGCCGGCCGGGATGGTCGCGACGACGGCACCGAACTTGGGCGACAACGCCAGCACGAGCGCGGTCGCGGCCGCCACCCAGTAGGCGGCCGTGGAGTAGACGCGCGAGGCGGCCATCACGCCGATGTTCTCCGCGTACGTGGTGGTGCCGGAACCGCCGCCGGTGCCGGCGAGCGTCGTGGCCAGGCCGTCGGCCATGAGGGCGCGGCCGACCATCGGGTCGAGGTCCTTGCCGGTCATCGCCGCGACGGACTTCACGTGGCCGACGTTCTCGGCCACCAGGACGAGCACGACGGGCAGGAACAGGCCGAGCACCGACCAGTCCACCGTGGGGGTGACGAACGGCGGCAGACCGATCCAGGCGGCCTCACGCACCGCGGCGAGGTCGACCTCGCCGCGGACGAGCGCCACGGCGTAGCCCACGAGCACACCGACGAGGATCGACAGCCGGCCCAGCAGACCGCGGAACAGCACCGTGACCAGCACGATCGCGAGCAGCGTGACCGTCGCCGTCACCGGCGCGGCCCGGAAGCCCGAGCAGGTGCCGTCGGGCTCGCAGGACCCCCACGCCGCCGGCGCGAGGTTCAGGCCGATGAGCGCCACGATCGTGCCGGTGACGACAGGCGGCATGAGCGCGTCGATCCACCGGGTGCCGGCCAGGTGCGCGACGATGCCGACGACGAGCAGCGCCAGACCCGTGACGAGGATGCCGCCGACGGCGACGGACTGCCCGCCGGTGGCCGTCGCGGCCGTGACCGGCGCGATGAACGCGAAGCTCGACCCGAGGTAGCTGGGGAGCCGGTTGCGCGTCACGAGCAGGAACAGCGCGGTGCCCAGCGCCGAGAAGAACAGGGTGGTCTGCGGGGAGAAGCCCGTGATGAGCGGCACGAGGAACGTCGCCCCGAACATCGCGACCACGTGCTGCATGCCGATGCTGACGGTGCGGCCCCACGCGAGTCTCTCCTCCGGTGCCACCACCTCACCGGGCAGGACGGTCCGCCCGTCGCCGTGCACGGTCCAGCCCCAGCTGCTCATGTCCGCTCCCTCTCCCGTGGTGATGCCGACGCGAGGGTAGCGATGCCGCGCGCTGCGCAGCAGGGACCGACGTCCGCAGTGGCGGCCCACGCGACGGCCCGCCCCGACGGACCCGGGCGGGGCGCCGGCCCGCGCGCGGCCGTTGCCCGAAATGTTACGGCTCTCGTGCTGCGGGCGTGCCTCCCGTACCGTGGTCCAGCAGCGCTCACCGACCCGGGAGAACCTCCGTGACGACAGCCCCGGGCCCCGACGCGCCCGCCGCCGCCCAGCCACCCGCGGCCGCCGCCGCCCAGCCACCCGCGGCCGCCGCCGCCCAGCCACCCGCGGCCGCCGCCGCCCAGCCACCCGCCGTTCCCCCGGCTCCCGCCGGACCGACGGACCCGGTGCCGTCCGCGCCCCCCCGCGGGCCCCGCCTGGCGCGTGACGCGCTGGTGTGGCTGTTCTTCGTGGCCGTGCACGTGTGGGGCGCCCACCTGGGTACCGGACCGATGGCGGGCGCGTACACCGACGTCGAGCTGTACCGCTCGTGGGCGCAGACGGGTCTGGAGTACGGTCAGTGGCCCGTGCTGGACGGGGCGTGGGTGTACCCCGCGGGGGCGTTGCTGCCGATCCTGGTCCCCGCCGTCGTGAGCACCACGTCCACCGTGGCGTACACGCTCGGATGGTGCGCGCTGGTGACCGTCCTCGACGCCGTGGCCGTGGCGATGCTGCTGCGCCGGCGTCGGGGCCACCTCGCGGCGACCTGGTGGATCGCGTTCCTGCTGCTGCTGGGCCCCGTCGCGATGGGCAGGCTCGACGCGGTGATCGCCCCGATGACGGTGGTCGCCCTGCTGGTGGCGCTGACGCACCCGCGCACGTCGGCCGTGCTGATCACCGCCGCGGCCTGGATCAAGGTCTCGCCGGGTGCGGCGATCATCCCCCTGCTGCTGGCCTCCCGCCGGCCCTGGCGGGACGTCGTCCAGCCGGCGGTGCTGGTGTGCGCCGTGGTGGTCGGCACGGTCGTCGCGCTGAGCGGCGGCGACGAGGTGCTGTCGTTCGTCCGCACGCAGGGCGAGCGCGGCCTGCAGGTGGAGTCCGTGGCCGCGACCGGCTGGCTCGTGGCCGGGCTGTGGACCCCGACGATCCGCCGGGAGTTCAACCCCGACATCATCTCGGTCGAGATCTACGGGCCGGGCACGCAGGCCGCGGCCGACGTGCTCGGCGCCGTCCTGCCGATCGCGGTGCTGCTGACGACCGCCCTGCTGTGGTGGCGGCGCAGGCGCGAGGGGCAGCACCTGTGGTCCGACGCCGCGGTGCGCGCCGACTTCGTGGTCCGCGGCACGTTCGCGCTCACGCTCGTGCTGATCGTCGCCAACAAGGTCGGCAGCCCCCAGTTCATCTCCTGGCTGGCGCCGCCCGTGGCGGCGGCCCTGGCGTTCGGGCTGCCGCGCTGGCGCGCCACCGCCGTGGCGGTGGCGGTCGTCGCGGGCGCGACCCAGTGGGTCTACCCCTGGTACTACCCGCTCGTGATGGGTGGCCAGCCGTTGAGCACGATGGTGCTGGTGGGGCGCAACGTCGCCCTCGTCGTGCTGCTCGTCGTCACGGTGGTGCACCTCGCGCGCGTCCCACGGGTGCCCCCGGTGGCCGGAGAGGGTCCGGCCACCGAGGGGACACCGGGCGCCGACCCGTCAGGCGCCGTGGGCGACGAGCCAGGCCAGCAGGTACGCGCGTGAGCTGCCGTCGTCGATCGACGTGTCCGGCAGGTCGAGCGCGTCCTGCCAGGCCGCCGCGGCGTCCTGCGGGCCGGCGAGCGCCCGGTACATCAGCAGGTAGTCGCCGAACATGACGTCGGGGCCGTCGGGTGACGCCTCCTCGACCGCCGCCCGGATCGTCTCCGGGTCGACGTCGACGGCCAGGTAGTCGGACACCGGGCCCATCGGGATGAGCAGGATCCCCAGCATCGCGCTGGGCTCGGCGCTGAACCACGTGGCCCAGTCGCGCTTGCCGCCCCAGTTGAGGGCGACGACGCGGTGCTCGAAGCCGTCCATGACGGGGTCGTCGAGGTCGGGGTCGGTCCAGTAGTCGCGCGCCGACGCGGCCTCCGCGGACGCGAGCCACGTCGCCTGGGTCAGCAGGTCGTCCTGGCCGGACGCCTCGGCCCACAGCCCGACGCCGTTCCACGCGTTGACGGCCTCCGACGCGGACTCCTGGTTGTTGCCGTCGGCGAACGGTGACGTGCCCGACGCCCACGCGTGGCCCGCGTAGGGGTCGAACGTGCGCAGCTGCGGCAGCTCGTCGGACGGCTGCGCGGCGGCGATGTCGGCCGCGAGCACGTCCATGACCGGGGCCACGTCGTCGACCAGGTCCGGGTCGTCGGCACCCAGCAGCCCGGCGGCCGACAGCAGGTAGCCGTAGTGGAAGTGGTGGTCGTTGAGCTCCTCGGACCCGAAGGACGGGGTCCGCCCGATCACGGACCGGGCCGCCGCGTCGTAGACGAAGCAGCGCGCGTCGCGCTCGTCGCAGCCGGTGGGCTCGGACCACTCCCGCAGCGCGTCCGACACCCGGGTGCGCAGGTCGGCCACCAGGTCGTCGGCCCCGAGCTGCTCACCCAGCACGACGAGGGTGGCCGCGCGGTACAGGTGCTTGCCGCCGAAGTAGGTGTCGGAGGCGAACGCCTCCGTCCCGGCCACGTCCTTCTCGAGCTGCGCGAGGACCGCGTCGCGCCGCTCCGCCGGGATCCCGTCGAGGTCGAGCGCACCGGTCGGGCGCAGCGTCGGGGCGTAGGACGTGAGCGTCGACCCCGCGCACAGCTCCAGGGTCCCGTGCACGCTGCGGTACGTCCCCAGGCCGCACCCGTCGCGGTCCGGCTGGCTGCCGGTGGTGTGGTGCCGCATGAGCACGTACGCGGTGGGCGTCGACCCGGCGGTGCGGTAGGTGAGCGTCGTGCGGGCCACGTCGTCGCCGACGCCGTAGGTGACGTCCACGCCCACGACGGGGTCGACGGCGGCGGCGGCGAGCACCTCGGCCGCGTCGTCGGACGCGTCGTCGGGCAGCGCGTACCAGGCGGCCGTCGCGCCCGCGGGCAGCACGAGCGTGCCGTCGGCGAGCGACCCGGCCGAGGCGGCCAGGCCCCAGGTGGTGCCGCCGACCTCGGCGGTGGCGACACCGTCGGTGAGGGCGTCGAACCCCTCGCCCGCGGCGACCTCGACGTCCGTCGCCGCGGTGAACGACACGAACGGCGAGCCCGCGGCGACGGTGACGTCACCGAGCGGCTCGCCCGCGGCGTCGAGCAGGCGGGTGGTCACCGCGACGGGGTCCGCCGCGACGACCTGGGCGGACGCGGCCCCCACGTCGACCGTGACGGCCGGCACGTGCGGTCCGACGACGGCCCGGGCGCTGGTCACCGGGTCGGGCAGCCCGACGGTGAACCCGCCGGCGGTGAGCCCGAAGGACAGCGGCAGCGGGAACACCGGCTGCGGCTCCTTGCCGAAGACGAGCCCCGAGTACCAGCGGTTCGACGGCGGCGCGACCCCGTCGGCGAGACGCACAGGGTCGATCGTGGCGTCCGCCGCCTGGACGAGCGCACCGGTCAGCGCCGCGGTGTCGACCTCCGGCGGTGAGGCGTCCGGTGGCCCCGTGACGGGGGCGCCGGGAGCGCCGCCGCCGGGGGCGCCGGCCGCGGGTGCGGCCCCTCCCCCGGACCACGGCCGCGCGACGAGCAGCGCGGCGACCAGGACGGCAGCGACGAGCGCTCCGACGACGAGCATCCGGCGACCTCTCCCGGTGGCCGGCAGCCCCGTGCGGGCGGCCGTCATCGCAGCAGCCCCTCGACGTAGGTGCGGACCTTGCCGGCGACGGTCGTCACCATGCCCTCGTTGGTCAGCTCGATCTGCGCGACCACCGGGGTGCCGGCGGACACCAGGCCGTTGTCGGACCCGTCCTCGAGCGCCTCGGAGGTCATGCGGACGACCGCCTGGGCCTGGCCCGCGACCGTGGTGACCTCGACGCGCTCGACCGTGCCCTGCAGCGCGGTCTCGTTGGGCAGGGTGATGGTGACGTCCGCGCCGTCGGGCAGCCGGGAGTACTCCTTCGCCGTCAGCGTGTACTCCCCCTGCACGTAGAGGGTGTCGGCACGCTGCACGGTCGCGAGCGTCGAGGCGGACGGCACGAAGGTGCCGCGCTGCCCGGTGATCTGCGTGAGGCGGCCGTCCCCGCTGGCGAGCACGACCAGGCGGCCGTGCTCGTCGACCTGCGTGAACTCGGGGGGCTCGGTGACGAAGCCGTGCGCCCGGTCGTAGGTGAGGGCGGCGGAGTCGATGACGAAGAGCGGCTGGCCCTCGACGACGTCGTCGCCGACGTCGACGAGCTGGTCGGCGACCAGCCCGGCGTACGGCGTCCCGACGGCGTAGGACTCGGCGAGGATCTGTGCCGAGGCGCTGGTGGCGCGGCCCCGGGTCTCGTTGAGGTGGTAGGTCGCCAGGGCGGCGACGACGAGCACGAGGATCGTGCCCGCGAGCAGGCGGATGCGGCTGGCCCAGGTCATGGGATCACCTCTCGGTCAGCGGGGCGGGAAGTCGGCGCGCGGCTCGGTGGCCGCCGGCGCAGCGGGCAGCGCGGCGGAGGCGCGGCGGCTGCGGTGGTCGGACGGGACCGCGGCGGGAGCCGCGGCGGGGTCGAGGCCGAGCAGGGCGGCCTCGGCCGCCTGTGCGGCGGTCGTGCGGGCGGCGAGGGCGTCGGCACGCCGCTGCGTGCGTGTCTCGGCACGGGCGCGCCGACCCTCCCGCCAGGCGGTGATGATGAAGCCGCCGAGGATGACGGTGTTCGTGGCGTTCCACGCCAGGGCCAGGGTGAAGACGCCCGACGTGTGGGTCTTCCACAGCGCCACGAGGGTCGTCACGAGCAGGAACTGGAACACCAGGACCTGCGGGAGCATGAACGCGAAGGGTGAGCGGTAGGCGCCCTTGCGTCCGGTGACGTGCCACGCCTGCTCGCGGCCCAGCACGGCGTTCACCAGGGCGCGCACGTAGATGGGGAACGACACGGACGCCAGCAGCAGGACCTCCCACCGGAACGACCCGAGCGTGTAGAACGCGAGCAGGATCTGCATGACGTAGAAGCCCGCGTAGTACATCGCCCACATCGCCGGCGTCAGCGTGAGGTTCATCGGTGACAGGTCGAAGTAGATCTCGAGCGGCGGCACCAGCAGCAGCAGCAGCGGTGCGATGCCCGTGAGGTAGTGGGTGGCGGTCACGAAGTACGCGATGCGCTGGTCCATCGTGAGGTTGCGCCTCGGTGACAGCGGGTTGTGGGTGAGCATGATCTCGAACCCGCCGGTGGCCCAGCGCAGCTGCTGCTTGGTGTACGCCTCGACGGTCTCGGGGGTGTCCCCGACGGCGAGCGTGGTGGGGATGTAGACGGTGCGCCAGCCCTGCTCGTGCATCATCAGGGAGGTCCACACGTCCTCGGACTTCGAGTCGGTGTAGATGCCGCCGATCGAGTCGACCGCCGCACGCCGGTAGATGACGTTGGTGCCGACGCAGAAGGCGGCGTTGAACCGGTTACGGCCCGGCTGGACGTACCGGTAGAAGACCGCCTGCATGTACCCCGCACCGCGGCTGATGACGGTGTCGAAGTTGCCGTACGTCTGCGGCGTCTGGACGAAGGCGACGTCGGACCCGGCGAAGAACGGCACGGTCTCGTGGAGGAACTCGGGCTTCGGCACGAAGTCCGCGTCGAGGACGACGAAGAAGTCGCCGCGGGTGAGGGACAGGGCGTGGTTGATGTTGCCGGCCTTGGCGCCGCCGCTCGACAGGCGGCGGACGTACCGGGCGCCGAGCTCGGCGGCCAGGTCGCGGACGTCGTCCGAGCGGCCGTCGTCGAGCACCCAGGTGGCGTGCTTGCCCTGCATCCGCACGGCGGCCGACACGGTGCGGCGGATGGTGCCGAGGTCCTCGCCGTAGGTCGTGATGAAGACGTCGACGGCGAGCGGGCGGTCCTCGAGGTACATCTGCCAGCGCCACGGCTCGTCCTCCGCGCCGTCGCGCAGGATCTCCGCGAGGTCGTAGAGCCGCTCCTGGGCGTGGTGGAAGGCGAAGCCGCGCGGGTTCCAGCCCGACGACAGCACGGTCCACATCGCCAGCAGCCCGTGCAGGATGAGGATCGACTCGGCGGTCATGACCAGCGCGTACGGCAGCCAGTCGCCCCGGTTGCCGGGGTTCAGCAGGAAGACGGCGTAGACGAGGATGCCCGCCGCGGCCAGCAGGACCAGCAGCATGAGCGAGGGGCTCTGCGCCGCCTCGTTCTCGGGGGCCCGGCGCGTGTGCGGCCGGGCCCGGGTGTCGTCCGTCCGCCGCGGGTCGAGGATCAGTCGGTCGAAGGTCGTGGCCACGTGCGCCCCCTGGGTGTCGTCGTGAGGTGCGACGACGTCCCCGGGATCGGGGCCGACGTCACGGTCGCGACGGCCTCGTTGGCGTCCGGTTCACGGTGACACCGACCGGAACGTTCCCGATCGGGGGTTTCGTCCCCGTGGATGTGCCCGACGGTAGGAGCGTTGCGCCCCGGGAGTCACATCCGAGGGCGGCGGAACAGGGCCGAACGGGGGTGCTCGACCAGGTTCGCGGCCCCCTGGGAACGCTCTCACCTGCGGGGACGTCCGGATATGTCCGTCCTGTGAACTTTCGGGCCCGAGCAGGCCCGTCCCACCATCCGGACATTCCGGGCGCCCCGCAGGGAGCCCGCGAGGCCTCAGCCCTGCGGCAGGTGCGGCGCGACGGCGTCGGCCACCAGCTGCAGGTGCTCGAGGTCCGCCAGGTCCAGGACCTGCAGGTACACCCGCTGCACGCCCTGCTCGGCCAGCCACGTCAGCCGCTCGACGGCCTCGTCCGGGGTGCCCGCGATGCCGTGCTCCCGCAGCTCGGGGACCTCACGGCCGATCGCCGCCGCGCGGCGCGCCAGCTCGGCCTCGTCCCGGCCGACGCACAGCACCAGCGCGACCGACTGCACGAGCGTCTCCGGGTCCCGCCCGACCTCGACGCACGCCTCGCGGATGTGCGCGATGCGACCGGGCACCGCCGCGATCTCCGGGAACGACTGGTTGTACTCGGCGCCGAACCGCGCGGCCAGCCGCGGTGTGCGGGTGGGGCCACCGCCCCCGACGATCACCGGGACGCCGGCACGCGACGGGTCCAGCGGCGAGCGCTGCACCGGCTTGGGCAGGGCCGGCGAGTCCGTCAGCGTGTAGTGCTCGCCCGCGAAGGAGAAGGTCTCGCCCACCGGCGTGCCCCACAGCCCGGTGACGACCTCGAGCTGCTCGGTGAGCAGGCCGAAGCGCTTGGCCGGGAACGGGATGCCGTACGCGGCGTGCTCGGCGGCGAACCAGCCGGCGCCGAGGCCCAGCTCCACGCGGCCACCGGACATCTGGTCGACCTGCGCGACCTGGATCGCGAGCACCCCGGGGTGCCGGAACGTCGCGGAGGACACCAGGGTCCCCAGGCGGATGCGGCTCGTCTCGCGCGCGAGGCCGGCGAGCGTCGTCCAGGCGTCGGTGGGGCCGGGCAGACCGTCGCCGTCACCCATCGCCAGGTAGTGGTCGGAGCGGAAGAAGGCGTCGAAGCCGAGGTCCTCGGTGGCGCGGGCGACCGCGAGGACGTCGTCGTACGTGGCGCCCTGCTGGGGCTCGGTGAAGATGCGCAGATCCATGCCGCCACCCTCGCACGCGGACCCGGACGGCTCCCGCCGTGGAGCGCGGACCGCACCCGGGGCCGTCGCGGTAGCGTCGCCCCGTGCGCAGGTGGACGTCCGACCGCAGGCCGCGGACCCTGTCGTGGTCCTCTCTCCTGCTGGTCACCGGGTGCGTGGTGCTCGTGCTGGTGTGCCTGGTCGTCGCCGTGCGCGGGCGGCCCGCCGCGCTCGTGCCGGCCGCCCTCGCCGGCCTCCTCGCGCTGCGCGAGGTGCGGCGCGTGCGGCGCACCCGCTGAGGGCCGCCCCGACGCGTTCGACGTGCGCGACCCCGCCGGACTTGGGACGGTGGGGACGTGCACGCCGCCACCCCGCTCAGCGCCGCCCTGGACGTCACCGACTGGCGACGGCGCACGTCCCAGACCTACGCGGAGGTGCGGGCACTGGCCGTGGAGGACCCGGCCGCCGCGCACGCCGTGTGGGTCCAGCAGCGCGACGAGCTGTTCGCGTTCCACCCCGCGTCCCCGCTGAGCCCCGACGCACGCGCCGACTTCGCGGGCCTCGACGTCGCCCCGTACGACCCGCGCTTCCGGTTCGAGGTGGGCGTCGAGCCGGCCGGCCCGCAGCGCCTGGACGTCGCCACCGGCACGGACGGCGTCGTCGGGTTCGACCGTGTCGGGACCGTGGTGCTGGGTGACCTCGGACGCCTCACGCTGTGGTCGCTGCGGGGGTACGGCGGCGGGCTGTTCCTGCCCGTGCGCGACGCGCTGGCCGGGCACGGCACGTTCGGCGGCGGGCGCTACGTGCTCGACACGGTCAAGGGGGCCGACCTGGGGTGCGACCGGGTGGGCCGCCTGGTCGTCGACCTCAACTTCGCCTACAACCCGTCGTGCGCGTACGACCCGACCTGGGCGTGCCCGCTGGCCACGCGCGCCAACACGCTGGCCGCGCCGGTGCCCGTCGGCGAGCGGACGCCGGAGCCCGGGGACGCACCGGTCGACTGAGCCCGGAGGCCGTCGCGGTGGTCCGGAGCGGCCGGGCCCCGCGCGCCCGGACCCCGCGCGCTCAGACCTGGCAGACGGGGCAGCGGTACAGCTTGCGGGTCGCCATCTCCTCGACGACCACGGGCGTGCCGCACACCCGGCACGGCAGGCCGCCGCGGCCGTAGACCCAGTGCCGCAGCGTCGGGTCGTGGCGGGCGGCCAGGCGCCCCGCGTCGTCGAGGTCCTCGCGGGTCAGCATGACGCCGTCCCGGATGCCGTCGGCCAGCAGCACGACCCAGTCCCGCCAGATCCCGCGGACCACCTCGGCCGGGACCCGCCGCCCGGGCGTCCAGGGGTCCAGCCGGGCGCGGAACAGCAGCTCCGCCCGGTAGATGTTGCCGATCCCGGCCACCACCGACTGGTCCATGAGCAGCTGCCCCACGGCCACCTGCCGGCGCGTCACGCGCTCGACGACGACCTCACCGGCGGCGTCGAGGTCCGCGACGTCCTGCGGGTCCGGGCCCAGCCGCGCGCGGACGGCCGCCGCCTCGTCGGCCGTCAGCACCTCGCACGCCGACGGTCCGCGCAGGTCCGCGACGACCGGCCCGGAGTCCAGGCGCACCCGCACCTGCCCCAGCGGGGGCGGCGGCCACGCGTCGTCCGCGGTGGCGTGCTCGGACTCGTCCTCCCCCAGGCGCAGGCGACGCGTCGAGGGCTGGGCGTCCATGACGGACCCCGGCCGCACGCGCGGGGCCCCCAGGCTGCCCCGCACCCGCTCGCCGTCGCCCAGGGGGCTGACGTCGCCGTACAGGTCCCAGGCGCCGTAGAGCCCCAGGTGGACGCGCAGCACGTCGGCGGTGTCGAACGTGCAGAACAGCTGCTTGCCGACGGCGGTGGCCCCGGTCATCGTGCGGCCGTCCAGGCGCGCGGCGCCCGCGGCGAACCGCCCCTGGGGCGAGCTGACGGCCAGGGGCCGCCCGACGAGGTCGAGGGCGAGCTGGCGCGCGACCCGATGAACGGTATGACCCTCCGGCACGGCCGCCACCCTACGACGGCTCCGCCCGGGTGACCGCGGGTGTGCGGACGAGGGCGCGGCGGCCGTGCCCTCGCGGCGGGTGTGCCGCGGCGCCGGGGTGTGCCGCGGCGCCGGGGTGTGCCGCGGCGCCGGGGTGTGCGAGGGTCGCGGGGTGGACGACGACGCGACGCTGCCCCCGCACCCGCCGACGACCCCGACGGGCGAGCCCGTGCCCGCCGCCCACGGGGCCACCGCGACGGCCGACCCGCACAGCATCGCGTCCGACACGGTCGCGAACCTGCGCGACGTCGGCGGACGGCCCACCGCCGACGGCAGGCAGGTGCGCCGCGGCCTGGTGCTGCGGTCCGCCGAGCTGCGGTCCGCGGCGATCGCCGACGACCCGGTCGTCGGCGGTCTCGGGGTGCGCACGGTCGTGGACCTGCGGACCGCGGCCGAGCGGGCCGCTGCCCCCGACGTCCTGCCGCCGGGTGCGCACGGTGTGCACGCCGACGTCCTGCAGGCCACGACGCAGGCCCCGGCGGCGGACCTGGGCGAGCTGCTGCGCCGGCCGCAGGAGGCGTCGCAGCTCCTCGCGGCGCTGGACCCCGCGGCCCAGATGCAGCGCACGTACGTCGACCTGGTCGTCGGGGAGTCCGGGCGCACGGGGTACGCCACGTTGCTGCGCCGGTTCCTCGACCCCGGGTCCACACCGGTGCTCTACCACTGCACCGCGGGCAAGGACCGCACCGGGTGGGCGACGACCGTGCTTCTGCTCGCGGCCGGCGTCGACGAGGCGGTCGCGCGCGAGGAGTACCTGGCCGTGAACCCCGCGCTGCGGGCGATGTACGGGCCGCTCCTGCAGGGCTTCGCGGACGTCGGGGGCGACCCGGCGCTGCTGGTCCCGCTGCTGGAGGTGCGCGAGGAGTACCTCGACGCGGCCCTCGGCGCGGTGACCGAGCACTTCGGGTCGTTCGCGGGGTACCTGCGCGACGGGCTGGGTCTGACGGACGTCGAGGTCGCGGCGCTGCGGGACCACCTCACCACGGCCTGACACCGTCCACGATCCGAGACAGCCACCCTCGGCCCGTGACGAACGACCCGATAGAGGCTTCTGACCTGCACTGACACCCAGCGCATCCGGGCGTCGTCGACGAGGCGGGCGTCTCGCGTTATGGGACGACTTGGCCGAACGCAGGCCGCGTGCTTCCATGACGACCATGGCCACCCACGACACGCCCGCCCCGCGCACGGCCCCCGCCGTCGCCGCCGGCATGTGTCGTGGCCGAATGTGTCGCTGACCGCGGCCCCCCGCGCGCCCCGCGCGCTCCCCTGACCCGCACGTCGCGCACCCGCGCCCGGGTCACCCCACCCGCCGCCGACCGGCCCCCGGCCGGCAGTGCGGCGCGACCCCCGAGGACCTCCCGTGATCGAGCTGTCCGGCCTCCGCAAGGTCTACCCGTCCCCCGACGGCGACGTCGTCGCGCTCGACGGCATCGACCTCACCGTCGAGCGCGGCACGGTGCACGGCATCGTCGGACGGTCGGGCGCCGGCAAGTCCACGCTCATCCGGTGCCTGACGGGCCTCGAGCGTCCGACCGCCGGGACCGTCACCGTCGACGGCGTGACCATCTCCGACCTGGCGGAGAACCGGCTGCGCACCGCCCGCCGCAAGACCGGCATGGTCTTCCAGCACGTCAACCTGCTCGACTCGCGCACCATCGCCGACAACGTGGCGTACCCCCTGGAGGTCGCCGGCGTGCGCCGCGCGCAGCGCGCCGCCCGGGTCGCCGAGCTGCTCGACCTCGTCGACCTGGGCCACCGCGCCTCCGCGTACCCGGCGCAGCTGTCCGGCGGGCAGAAGCAGCGCGTCGGCATCGCCCGCGCGCTGGCCACCGAGCCCGCCGTGCTCCTGTGCGACGAGCCCACGTCCGCGCTCGACGGCGAGACCACCCGGCAGATCCTCGGCCTGGTCAGCGACCTGCGCGACCGGCTGGGCATCACGGTCGTCGTCATCACCCACGAGCCGTCGGTCGTACGTGAGACGTGCGACGCGGCGACGCTGCTCGAGCACGGGCGGATCGTGCAGTCCGGCGCCCTCGCACAGGTCGTCACGCAGGTCGGCTCCCCGCTGTCCCGCGCCCTGGTCCCCGTGCCCGACGTGCCGCCCGGTCGTCGCCGCCGCCTGGTCGAGGCCGTCTTCGCGACCGACGCCGTCAGCACCGCCACCGCGTTCGGCGCCGTCGCGGCCCTCGGCGACGACGTGGAGGTGCTGTCCGCGACCGTCGAGCCGCTGGGCACGCTGCGCGTCGGCCGCCTCCTCGTCGACACGCCGCAGGAGCGGACCGACGAGGTCGTGGCGCTGCTGCGCGCCGCCGGGCTCGACCCCCTCGCGGCGCCCGCCGCGGACGACGCCGGGCAGGAGGTGGCGTGATGGGCGACCTGTGGATCGAGCTCACGACCAACCGCGTCATCACCGAGAAGCTGCCCGAGGCGACGCTCGAGACGCTGCAGATGGTGGGCCTGTCCGCGCTCATCACCGCGGTCGTCGGGCTGCCGCTCGGGCTCCTGCTGCGCTCCCTGGCCGCGGACGGCCTGCTGCCGAACCGCCCGCTGTCGGCGGTGCTCGGGTTCGTCGTCAACGTGCTGCGCTCGCTGCCGTTCATCATCCTCGCCGTCGCCGTGATCCCGCTGACCCGCGCGATCGTCGGGACGTCCCTGGGCTGGGAGGCCGCGGTCGTGCCGCTGAGCATCGGCACCATCCCGTTCTTCGCCCGCCTCGTCGAGACCGCCGTGCGGGACGTCGCACCGGGCAAGGTCGAGGCCGCGCGGGTCATGGGCTCGACGACGCCCAAGATCCTGCGGTCCGTGCTGGTGCGCGAGGCGCTGCCCGCCATCGTCTCGGGATTCACCGTCACCGTCATCGCGCTCATCGGGTTCTCCGCGATGGTCGGCGCGATCGGGGGCGGCGGCCTGGGCTTCCTCGCCATCACCTACGGCTTCCAGCGGTTCGACCCCGTCGTCCTCTACACGTCCGTCGTCGTGATCATCGTCCTGGTCACGGTCGTCCAGCTGGTCGGCGACGCCGTCGCGCGCCGCCTCGACCACCGGTGAGCGCGCCCGTCCGCGCCCTGCCGCCCCAGACCCGCCCCGCACCCGGGGGCACACCGAGAGGAACACCTGAGATGAAGAGAACCGTCCGCGCCGCCGCCGTCCTGTCCGCTGCGGCCCTGGTGATGACGGGGTGCTCCGCCGGTGGCACCGAGTCCGCCGAGCCGTCGGAGGGCGGGCTGACCACGATCACCATCGGCGCCAGCCCCGTTCCGCACGCGGAGATCCTGCAGTTCGTGCAGGACGAGCTCGCGAAGGACGCCGGGATCGACCTGGAGATCCAGGAGTTCACCGACTACGTGCTGCCCAACACGGCACTCGCCGAGGGCGAGATCGACGCCAACTTCTTCCAGCACCTGCCGTACCTCGACGCGCAGATCGCGGAGAACGGCTTCGACTTCGACCACTACGAGGGCGTGCACATCGAGCCGTACGGCATCTACTCCGAGAAGATCGAGGACCTCGACGACCTGGCCGACGGCGGCGTCGTCGGCATCACCAACGACCCGGGCAACCAGGGACGGGCGCTCGACCTGCTGGTCGACGCCGGCCTCATCACGCTCGACGAGACCGACGGCGACCCCACGCTGCTCGACATCGACGAGAACCCGAAGAACCTGGAGTTCGTCGAGACGGCACCCGAGCAGCTCGTCGTGTCGCTGGCCGACGTCGACATCGCGATCATCAACGGCAACTACGCGCTGGAGGCCGGGCTGAACCCGGCGACGGACGCGATCCTGCTCGAGTCGGGCGAGGACAACCCGTACGCCAACGTCGTGGTGGTCCGCACGGAGGACCTCGACGACCCGGCGCTCGTCACGCTCGACGAGCTGCTGCACTCCGACGAGGTCCGCGCCTTCATCGAGGAGCGCTGGCCGGACGGCGAGGTCGTCCCCGCCTTCTGACGCACGCAGCACGCAGCACGGCACGGGCCGGGCCACCTCCACCGGGAGGGGTCCGGCCCTCGCCGTGCGTGGTCCCGTCAGCGCGCGACGGCGTCGAGGAACTCCACCACCGCGCCCAGGTACACCGCGCGCGGCCCGTCCAGCGACAGCGCCAGGTCGTGCACGCCCCCGTCGACGACGACCTCGCGCACGTCCGTCCCCAGCCGCGGGGCGAGCGCGGCGATGGTCGCGACGTCGAGCACCGTGTCGGCGTGGTCGAGGGCCGGCCCGTCCGCGACGGCACCCTCGCCGTGCTCGACGGCCGAGCGCGCCGACCGCGCGACCAGCACGGGCACACCCACGGCGAGCCCGCGGGCCACCCGCAGCTGCCCCTCGCGCAGCGCCGCCAGCCACCCGGCCCGCACGGCCACCCCCTGCGGGCGCTTGAGCGTCGTGTCGACGTCCCACCGCTCCGCCAGCCGCGCGGCGTACCGCGACGGCCTGCGGGCGACGACCCGCAGCGGTGCCCGGCGCGCCAGGGTCCGCACCGCACCGTCCTGCACCGGGCGCACCCAGGAGCGCGCGACGGACAGGAACGGGCTGTCGAGCACCATCGCGTCCGCACCGCCGCGCTCCCGGTGGGCGTGCGCCCACAGCGCCGCGACCAGGCCGCCCGTCGAGTGGGCGTGCACGACCACCGGCAGCCCGGGCCACGCGGCGCGCGCGGCGGCGACCGCCTGCCCCAGGTCGGACGCCTGCTCGCGCAGGTCGCCCTGGTAGTGCGGCACCTCCCCCTCCCGCAACGAGCGGCCCGCGCGGCGGGCGTCCACGGCGAGGAACGCCCAGCCCGCGTCCGCGAGCACGTCGACCAGGTGGGTGGCGAAGAAGTAGTCGTTGTAGCCGTGCAGGTGCACGACGACGCCGCGGGGCGAGGCCGGCGCGCGTCCGGGCCGGACGAGCGTCAGCACGGGCGCGGCGCCCCCGGCGGCGACCGCACGCGCCTGCGGGCCCGGTGGCGCGGGCCGTCGACCCGGCAGCGTCCGGGCCTCGTAGCCCGGCAGCAACCGGTCCGGCAGCCAGCCGGGGTCCACGGTGCTCACGCGCCGCCTGTCGTCACGTCCCGCCGCCCGTCGACGCCCAGCCCGCGCGGGTACCGCACGGGGACGAACAGCACGAGCCCGAGGGCCAGGACCGCGACGATCCCGAGGATCCCCCAGTACTGCGCACCGCCCAGGCCGATCGCGATCGAGAACGCGGCGGGCGCGAGGAAGGTGGCCGCGCGGCCCGTCGTGGCGTACAGGCCGAACAGCTCGGTCTCGCGCCCGGGCTCGGCGAGGCGTGCCAGCAGGCCGCGCGACGCGGACTGCGCCGGCCCCACGCACGCCGAGAGCACCAGGCCCCCGACCCAGAACGCCTGCGTGCCCGCGTCGTGCAGCAGGAACACGGCGGTACCGGCGATCACGAGCACCACGAGGGCGGAGGTGACCAGCCGTCGCGGGCCGTACCGGTCGTCGAGCCAGCCGGCGCCGATGGTCGACGCGCCCGCGACGACGTTGGCGGCGATGCCGAACATGATGACGTCGCTCGCGGAGAACCCGAACGAGCCGGCCGCGAGCACCCCGCCGAACGTGAAGACGCCCGTCAGCCCGTCACGGAACACCGCGGACGCGATGAGGAACCGCAGGGTCGAGCGCCGCCCGCGCCACAGCTCGGCGACGTGCCGCCCGACCGCGACGTAGGCCCCGGCGATGCTGACGCGCGCGGGCGCCCCGGGACGGCGACGGTCCGGGACCATCACGAGCACGGGCACCGCGAAGACCAGGAACCACACGCCGGCGAGGAGCATGGAGACCCGGATGTCCAGCCCGCCCTCCGAGGTGACGCCGAACCACCCGACGTCCGGGTCGATGAAGCCGACGAACAGGATCACGAGCAGGACGATCCCCCCGACGTACCCGGCGCCCCACCCGATGCCGCTGACGCGCCCGATCGTCCGCGGCCCGCTGATCTGCAGCAGCAGCGCGTTGTAGGCGACGGACCCGATCTCGAACGCGATGGTGCCGATGCCCAGGAGGATGACGCCGAGCCGGACCGCGTCGGCCATGCCGCCCTCGACGGGCTGCACGAACCACAGCGCCAGGATGCACAGGCCCACGATCCCGGACGTCACCGCGAGCATGGGACGTCGGCGCCCACCGGCGTCCGCCAGCGTGCCGAGCGCGGGTGCGGTGAGCGCGACGAGGATGCCCGCCGCCGCGAGACCCCAGCCGAGCCACTGGCTGTGCAGCGCGGTGACGGCGACCGGGTCCTCACCCGGCTCGGCGAACGCGCTGCTCGTCAGCCACGTCGTGAACACGAACGTGGTGACGACGGCGTTGAACGCCGCCGACCCCCAGTCCCAGGCCGCCCAGGCGGCGATCTGACGGCGGGCGGGTGCGGGCTCGACGGCGGCGTCGACGGGAGCCTCGGCGGCGGGGTGACCCATGGGCGAAGGCTATGCCTCCGGGCACGCACCCCGCCGCGGCGTCCGGGTGAACGGGCGGCCGGTCTGCCGCCGTCGGTCGGCACCTGTGCGGAGGGCAAGGGATTCGAACCCTTGAGTACGGGGTCACCGCACCAACGGTTTTCAAGACCGTCGCTTTCGGCCGCTCAGCCAGCCCTCCCGGCGTCGACGTGAGCCGACGCCGGGAGTCTCCCACACGGATGCGGCAGGGAACGATCGCAGGTTCCCCTCACACCCCCGCGACGAACTCCTCCCAGGTCCCGCCCGTGCGCAGGGCGTCGGGCCCGGCGAGGTTCACGCGCTCCCGGCACGCCCGCCCGACGGGCCCGGGGACCGGGACACGCACGACCCGCGCGTCCCGGCCGCGGGCCCGCAGCAGGGTGCGCAGGAGCTGCTCCGCGGAGAGCACCTGCGGCCCGACGACGTCCGGGACACGGCCCTGCGGAGGCCCGAGCGTGACCTCGACGAGTCGGCGTGCCACGGCCGCGACCTCGACCGGCTCGGCCCACACGGCCCGGGGCGCGGGCACGACGGGCCAGGCCGCGAGCCGCCCCAGCGTGCGGAGCACGAAGTCGTGGAACTGCGCCGGGCGCACCACGGTGGACGGGACGCCCGACCGCTGCACGGCGCGCTCGGCGGCGGCCTTGGCGCGGTAGTAGCCGACGGGCAGCCGGTCGGCCGCCGTCACCGACACGAGGACGAGGTGCTCGACACCCGCCCGCCGCGCCGCGGCCGCCACCTGCTCCGCCGCCCGGTCGTCCCCGCGACCGCCGGCCAGGTGGAGCACGGTCGTGACCCCGGCGGTCGCGGCGTCGAGGCCGTCGCCCGTGACCGTGTCGCCCACGACGTACGTGGCCTGCGGGGTGTCCGTCCGGGCACGTCGGCTGAGGACCCGTGGACGCACCCCGGCGGCGTGCAGCAGCGGCAGCACGTGGCCCCCGAGGTTCCCGGTGCCTCCGGTGACGAGCATGGTCATCGCGCCTCCCGGCAGGACGTGGTGCGCCGACCGCACGACCGACCGTACGCGAGGCCGCACCGGGCCGGGAAGGCGCTCAGGCCGGCGGCACCCGCAGCACGTGCGCCGCGGCGTCCCCGGCCACCGCCACCCGCCAGCGCTGCCCCGGTCGCCGGTAGACCCGCCGGGTCGTGCTGCCGCGGTCCGGCTCGAACGCCTCCAGCAGCGACCCGTCGACCAGCACCTCCGCGGGCCCGTCCGTCTGCCACACGTCCACGGTCGCCCCGGCGTCGTCGACCAGGGACACCACCAGCCCTCCGGACGCGGCGACGCGCCACGCGGGCTCGTCCGTCACCAGCAGACCCTGCTCGACGTCCAGCGGTGCGCCGCGCAGCCCGGCCAGCTCGGCGGCCGGGCGCATCACCGCCCGCCCGTCCGGCGTCAGCGCCAGCTCCCGCGGGCACGTCAGCAGGCCCGCCCACCCCGCGGCGGCGACCTCGTCCGCCGGGCGGGTGCCGTCGCGGGACTCCCAGGACCACCCCCACAGCAGCACCCGCCCGTCCTCGGTGACGTACGCCTGCGGCGCGTACAGGTCCGGGCCGTGGTCGACCACGGTGGCCACCTCGGGGACGAACCGCGGCGCGGCACCCGTGAGGTCGAGGCCACCCGTGTACGCCGTCACGCCGAGCCGCTCCGGCCCGTCGCCGCGCTCGAACCACGACACGAGCAGCACCCACCGGTCACCGACCTGTACCAGCTGCGGGCACTCCCACACGTGACCGGGCGACGCCAGGCCCGTGGGGACGTCCTGCGCCCGCAGCAGCGTGCCCAGCAACCGCCACCGGTCCAGGTCGTCCGCGTCGTGCACGAGAACCGCACCGCCGGTGGGGGTGCCGGCACCCTGGACGGCCACGCGCCGCCCGGCGACGGTCAGCAGGAACGGGTCGCGCACGTCGACGACGCCCGGCAGGTCCGGGTGCGGGGCCGCGAGCCGGTCGGGCTGCACCCAGCCGCCGTCCGCGCCGCGGCGGGCGACCGCGACACCCGCCGTGCCCGTGTCGGACGCGTCGCGCACCGCGCTGTAGACCAGCGCCACGTCGCCCCCGTCCGGCACGGCCACCCCGCTCCACGCGCCGCCGGCGTCCAGAGTGCCCGGCCGCGGCGTCAGCGCGACCGGCTCGTGCTCCCAGCGCAGCAGGTCCACCGAGCTCGCGTGCCCCCAGCGGATCGAGCCCCACACCGTGTCGTCGGGGTTCCACTGGTACATCACGTGCCACCGCCCGTCCCACCGGCCGATCCCGTTGGGGTCGTTCAGCCAGCCCCGCGGGGCGCGGACGTGCCACCGCGGCTCGTGCAGGTCACCGGTGCGCTGCTCCATGCGCCCCAGCGTGGCAGCGGTACCGGCCGCCGTGCCGCCCGTGTCGCACGTCGCACGCCCGGGATCGCGGGTGCCCGCAGCGCGGCGTCAGCGCCACCACCCGGCCGGGCGGCCGGGGCTGACGACGTCGAGGCCCGCCGCCGCCGCGGCCCGTGCGGTCGGGGCCTCGTACGTGGCGATGGCGCGCACGTCGACGTGCGCGAGCGCCGCCCCCACGTGCAGCGCCGCGAACGGGGCGAGGTCCGCCGGCAGGAGCACCGCCCGGCGCAGCACCTGGTCGGACAGCCTCATGCGCCCGACGCGGGTCAGCACGTCGAGGACCACCAGCGACGCCTCGACACCCAGGAACCCGGCCGTGACCCGCGCCTCCAGCACCGTCACCTGCGACACGACGACGGCGGCCTCGTGCTCGGCCACCCACGCCGACCACGCCCGGGCCTCCGGCGCCTGCGGCAGGTACCGGCTCAGCGCCGACCCGTCGAGGTACACCTCCGCGGCCGGGTCCCGCGCCACCAGGACGCTCGCGTCGAGCGCGCGCCGCTGCGCGGGCACCGTGCTCAGGACGCGCGAACGGCCGGCCCCCGCAGGGGTCCGGCCGTTCGCAGGTGCTGTGCTCACCGCTGGCGCAGACGCTCCATGGCGAGCTGGACGAGCGCGATGAGGGCCTGCTTGGTCGCGGCCCGCGACCGCGCGTCGGTGTAGAGCACCGGCACGTGGGCGGGGATCGCGAGAGCCTCACGGACGTCGTCGAGCTGGTGCTTGGCGATGCCGTCGAAGCAGTTGACGCCGACGACGAACGGGATGCCACGCGACTCGAAGTAGTCGACGGCCGGGAAGCACTGGTCCAGGCGGTCGGTGTCGACGAGGACGACGGCGCCGATCGCGCCACGGACCAGGTCGTCCCACATGAAGAGGAACCGGTCCTGGCCCGGGGTGCCGAACAGGTACAGCCAGAGCGAACCCGGCAGCGCGATGCGACCGAAGTCCATCGCGACCGTCGTGGTCGTCTTGCGGTCCGTCACGCCGCCGGCGTCGTCGACGCCCACGGAGTGCTCGGTCATCGCGGCCTCGGTGTTGAGCGGCTCGATGTCGGAGATCGAGCCGATGAAGGTCGTCTTGCCGACGGCGAACCCGCCGGCGACGACGATCTTGACGACGGTGGGGGCAACTGCGCCCGCGGTCCCCGCCGGAGCGGCGACGGCGGCGTCAGAGGGCGGAAATGCCATTGAGAACACTCTCCAGCACGCTCAGGGACAGGGCGGGGCTTTCACCGGTGTTGACCTCGACCGGCTGTGAGGTGTGCACGCGCACAGAGTTGGCATCGGTGAGGTCGGACACGAGGATCCGGACCACACCGAGCGGAAGGTGGAGGAGCGCCGACAGCTCGGCGACCGAGATGTACCCGGCCGACGCGTGCTGGATGATCGCGCGCTTCTCGGGCGTCAGCCCCGTGCTGGCCACGGCGCCCGGCATGACCTCGACCAGAGCCTCGAGAGGCAGGTCGGAGCGTGCCGAACGCACGCGACCCCCGGTCACGGCATAGGGCCGGACCGTTCGGGCCTCGTACTCGACGTGTTCGCTCATCATCCGTTCCCTCAGGCGACGGGTGCCCGGGTCGCACCGTCGATCGGCAGCTGGCCCCGCATCTCGGAGATGAGCTGCGGCGTCAGCGTGGCCTCGGTGCGCGAGACGAGCATCGCCATCTCGTACCCGATGAGGCCGACGTCGCACGTCGCCTCGGCGACCACGGCGAGGACGGAGCCGTTGGAGACGCTCATGAGGAAGAGGAACAGGTGGTCCATCTCGATGATCGCCTGGCGCACCTCCCCCGCACGCAGCTGGCGCGACGCGCCACGGGTGAGGCTCGACATGCCCGAGACGATGGCCGCGAGCTGGTCGCCGCTGGTGCGGTCGAGCTGCTCGGACATCGCCATGAGCAGACCGTCGGCCGACACCACGAGCGTGTGGCGAGTGCCGGGCACGGTCCGGACGAAGTTGTCCAGGAGCCAGCCGAAGTTGGCTGCCTCGGTGCTGAGCGCGGTCACACTTCCTCCTTCATGGTGCAGTCTGGGCCGACTGCGGGCGGGATGTCCGCGGTGACACACAGGCCACCGGGAGTTCGGGGTCGTCGGATCACGAGTGGTCACCGTCCTGGGGTCCGTGGGCCGCGCGACGTCCGCGCGACGTGCCGGTCTGGAAGCTCGACAAACGGGACCGCAGCTGGTCCGCGTCGCGCTGGACAGGGCGCTCCTCCATCGGTGCCGGCGCGGCGGGGACCGCACTGGGGACACGCTTGGCGAGGCGCTCCGAACCGCCCGCCCCCACGGCGCTGGGCCGGTACGCGGACAGCTGGCTGAGCTCCGAGAGAGCCTGCTCCTGGATGTCCGAGCGGAGGGCGAGCATCGCCGCGACCTCGTCGTCGAGGGTCCCCACGCGGGGGGCCGTCGACGGCGGGACGGACGGGTGCGGGACCGTCGAGGCGGGCGCGGCCTGACGGCCCGTCCACTCCGGCGGCGACCACGAGGGCGCGGGACGCACCTCGGGGACGACAGGTGTCGCAGCGGACTGCGGCGCGGACGGCGCCGACCACGCCGGCGCCTCCCAGCCGCCGGCGGCGGGCGCCTGCGGTGCGGGCGGCGTCGCGGGAGCGAGCGGCGCGGCCGCCAGCCCGTCCGGGCCCCATGCGGAGGAGCGCACGGGGGTACGCGTCACCGTCGGTGCCGGGACGTCCTCGACGGGCTCGTCGTCCTTCCTGCGGCTGAAGAAGTTGCCCCAGCGACGCTTCGGCTTGTCGTCCTCGGGGGCGACCAGGTCGCTGAACGCCGGTGCCGGGCCAGCCGCCGGGGCCGGCGCGGACGTCGGCTGCCACGCGGGCGACGGCGCCTGCGCGCTGCGTACCGGGAGAGCCGGCCGGGGGTCGACGACCGGGTCCGGTGCCACCGGGGCCGGGGCCGGCGGTGCCACGGGCGCGGCGTCGACGGGCGCGAACATCTGGGTCGGCTCGTCGGCGGCCGCGGAACGCGCCCACGCGGGCGTGCTCGGGCGCCACTCGTCGGCGGACGGTGCCGGCGCGGCCTCGACCTGCCGCTCCTGGTGGGCGGGTGCCTGCCAGGCGACGGGCTCGGGGTCCGGCTCCAGCTGCGGTGCGACCACCGGGGGTGCGACGGCGGCGACGGGCGCCCAGGGGGCGGCCACCTCCTCCTCCACCTCGGGCTCGGGCTCCGCCTCGACCTGGTGGCCGTAGCCGGTGGGCTGCTCGTCGGACCGGGCGGACCACGCGGGAGAGGCCGCGCGCGTCGGCTCCGGCACGACCGGCAGCGCACCCGTGTGCCAGGCACGGGCCTCGTCGAGCGACCGCTCGAACGGCACGTACGGGGCCGTGTACTCCAGCGCGGGACGGTCGCTGCTGCCGGCCCAGCCGGAGTACCCGCTGTAGGAGGTGAACGACGGCTCGGGCTCGGGCTCGACGGCCGGCTGCTCCGGCGAGCTGCCCTGCTCCTCGTCACCGAACGCGACGGGCGGCAGCGCGGTGGTCTCCCACTGCGCCTCCGGCGCCTCGTCCCAGGACGCGGCCGGGGCCTGCGGCTGCTCCCACGAGGGTGCCGCGGGCTCCTCGGGCTGGTCCCACGACGCGGCCGGGGCCTGCGGGGCCTCCCACGAGGGGACCGCCGACTCCTGCTGCTCCCACGACGGGGCCGTCTCCTGCTGGTCCCACGAGGTCGTCGGGGTCTGCTCCCACGTCGCGGCGGGGGCCTGCGGCTCGTCCCACGCGGGGGCGGGGGCCGTCTCCGCGGCGGGCGCGTCCGGGGCCCACGGCTGCTCGTCGTGGGTGGGGGCCCACGGCTGCTCGTCGCTCTGCGGCGCGCGCCACGTGTCGTCCGTGTGCGGGGCGCTCCACTGCTCGTGCTGCTGCGCGGGCTCCTGCTGGGCCGCGTCCTCGTCCGGCGTCGCGCTGGGACGTGCCCGGCTCGGCAGACCGCTGGACAGGTCACGCCACGACGGCACCGGCCAGCCCTCGTCCGCACCGGACGCGGGCGACGCCTCGGGCGTCGTGACCTCGTCGGGCTCGAGCGACGGCACGGCGAGCCCCGACGCGGCCTGCTCGGCCGGCGTGGGCAGCTCGCGACCCCGGAAGCCGGAGAACAGACCGGCGCGGGCGGCCGGGTCGGCGGGCGCCGACGCGGGACGGGCCTCGCCCTGGTCCGGCTCGCTGGCCCAGGCCGACGTGGCGGCACGGGCACGGGTCGGCAGACCCGACCGCAGCGGGGTGGCCGCGACGGCCGGCGCCCACTCGCCCGTGTCGACCGACAGCTCCGGCGACAGCGTCGTCTCGGGTGCCACGGGAAGGACGATGTTGTTCTCGTCGAACGTCTTGCGCGAACGCGTCGGCAGACCGCCGGGCGCGTTCAGCATCGGCACCGGGATCGGGGCGTCGTCGTCCGGCACACCCGCGGCCGGCTGGCCGGCGGGGGCTGCACCGGCCTCGTCGCCGCGGCGACGGCGCGGCAGGCCCAGCGGCGTCTCGCCGTCGGTGAGCCCGGCCAGGTCGACCTCACGGACCTCGGGCGCCTCGATCTGCGGCAGCGGTGCGGCCTGCGCCGGCGCGGCCGCGGCGGGCGGCAGCGCGCCGTAGCTGTTGACCTCGTTGGCCGAGAACAGGGTGCTCGGGAACATGACGAGCGCCTCGGTGCCCGTGCCGCCGACGCGCTTGCGCAGCGTCACCTCGGCACCGAGCCGCTGGGACAGGCGGCCGACCACGAAGAGGCCGAGGCGCTGGGCACCGAGCGCGTCACCGGCGGAGACGGAGGCGATCTTGCGGTTGGCCGACTCGATCTCCGCCTCGGTCATGCCCAGGCCCTGGTCGGTGATCCGGACGACCACCGACGCGCCGGTCACACCCGTGGTGACGACGACGGGCGTCTCGGGCTCCGAGAAGACCGTGGCGTTCTCGAGGAGCTCGGCCAGCAGGTGGGCGGCGGACAGCGCGTTGAACCCGAGCATGTGCGGGTCGACCTGCAGGTCGAGCTGGACGCGGTCGTACTGCTCGATCTCCGAGGAGGCGGTACGGATGACGTCGGACAGCGGCATCGCGTCCCGCAGGCGGCGGCCGGAGTCGATGCCGGCGAGCACGAGGAGCGACTCGGCGTTGCGGCGCATCCGGGTGGCGAGGTGGTCCAGGCGGAACAGGTTGGCCAGCGTCCCGGGGTCCTCCTCGGCACGCTCGAGGGAGTCGATGAAGGACAGCTGCCGGTTGAGCAGCACCTGGTCGCGGCGGGCGACGTTGACGAACATCTCGGCGATGGAGCCACGCAGCGCCGCCTGCTCCTGCGCCACCTGCACGGTGGTCGCGTTGACCGCGTTGAACGCCTGGGCCAGCCGGCCGACCTCGTCGGAGGAGCGCACCGGGATCGGGGCGAGCGTGATCTCGGGCCCCTCGCCGGGCGTCGAGACCTGCTCGACGAGCCGCGGCAGCTGCTCGCGGACGTCGGCGGCCGCGCTGGTCAGGCGACGCAGCGGGACGACGATGGAGCGCGCGACCGTGACGGCGAAGATGAACGACACGATGAGGGCGAGCAGGGCGAGCGCGACGGTGACGAGGGCGGTGTCGCGGGCGTCGGACACACCGTCCGCCGCGACCTCGTCGGCGCCGGCGAGGACGCCGGAGTTGACGGTGCCGATCGCGCCCATCTGGTTGGTGGTCTGCGCGAGCCACTCACCACCGTCGATCGTCGCGATGGCGCCCGTGGCACCACTGGTGAACCGGGCACGCATCGACAGCAGCGACGCGGTGGGGTCGCCCGTGCTGACGGCCACGCCGGGCAGCTCGAGGTCGGCAACCGACGACCGCGCACGGTCGCGGGCCAGCTCGGTGGAGGTGGTCTGGGACTGGAAGCTCCGGGCGAGGGCCGGGCTGTCGACGACGGCGACCTTCAGCTCGTACCCCGTGACGTACTCGTTGAGGAGCGCGTCGGACAGGAGCGCCAGCTCGCGGTTGGCTGCGACGTACTCCGCCAGCCCGCGGTCGCGCAGGGAGTTCGCGACACCCTCCATGACGCGCGTCTGCCCGTCGAGGATGTTCTGGAAGGTGTTCTTGATGACGGCGCGCTGGCCGTTCTCGTCGACGCGCTGGCGCACCTGCGGCAGCAGCGTGCGGTACGCCTCCTGCTGGTCGCGGAAGTCGCGGACGACGGCCTCGGGGAACTGGTCGAGCTGCAGCTCGGCCGTCACCTCCCGGGTCTCGCCCAGCACCCGGTCCGTCACGGCGCGCGCCTCTTCGATCTGCTCCGGTGAGGCCCCGGTGAGGGACAGGATGCGCTCTTGCTGGTAGGCCGCGGTCAGCGGGCTCAGCGCATCGAGCGTGCGCACCACGGTCTGGGTGGCCCGCGCGTACCGGAGGTCCTGGATCGCGCCGTACGAGATGTACGTTCCGGCCACGAGCAGGACGATCATGGGCACGGCGAGGACCGCCAGGACCTTGGCACGGATGCCGAGCCGTCGCAGCATGTCGATCCTTTCCCTTCGCCCGACGTCGGACGCTCACGGCGGTATACCGCTCGCGTCCGTCACGCAGCCACCGCAGGTGACTGCCGTCTGCGCTTCATCGGTACCTGGACACCGGACCATTAGCCCGCCGCCCGAGTTTGCCACGGACCTCACCCCTGCCGATACGCCGCGTACGTCGCAAAACACCTGGCGTGCCCGCGACCGCCCCGGCGCGCCTGCGTGCACCGCCCGCCCGGGCCGCCCTACGGTGCCGATCGTGCGCGCCGTCGTCGTCAGCTCCCCGGGCGGACCCGACGTGCTGCGCGCGGCCCAGGTGCCCGACCCGGTGCCCGGTCGCGGTGAGGTGCTGCTCGACGTGGCCGCCGCCGGTGTCAACCGCGCTGACCTGCTGCAACGCGCCGGCCACTACCCGCCCCCGCCCGGCGCCCCGGCGTGGCCCGGGCTGGAGGTCGCCGGGGTCGTGGTCGACGTGGGCCCCCCGGCGACGACCGGCGCGGACGCCGCGGACGGCCCCGCGGGCCCCGCCGCGCCGCGGGTCGGGGACCGCGTCGCGGCGCTCCTGGCGGGCGGAGGTTACGCCGAACGAGTGACGGTGAACGCTTCCCTCACCCTGCCGGTGGACCCGTTGGTCGATCTGGTGGACGCGGCGGCCCTGCCCGAGGCGCTCGCCACCGTCTGGTCGAACCTGTGCGCCGCCCGCCTGGCACCCGGCGAGACGCTGCTGGTGCACGGCGGGTCCGGCGGCGTGGGCTCCGTGGCCGTGCAGCTCGCCCACGCGCGCGGCCACCGGGTCGTCGCCACCGCGGGCGGGCCGGACCGGTGCGCCCGCGTGCGTGAGCTGGGGGCCGACGTGGTCGTCGACCACCGCGGGCAGGACGTGGCGGCCGCCGTGCGGGAGGCCACCGGGGGCCGCGGCGTCGACGTCGTGCTCGACGTGCTGGGGGGCGGCGCCCTGCGGTCCAACGTCGAGCTGCTGGCCGAGGGCGGCCGGCTCGTGGTCATCGGCCTGCAGCAGGGCCGCCGCGGCGAGCTCGACCTGCCCGCCCTCATGGCGCGGCGCGGCTCCGTGATCGCCACGACCCTGCGTGACCGGCCCGCCGCGCAGAAGGCCGCGATCATGGCCGGCGTCCGCGAGCACGTGTGGCCGCTGGTCCGCGACGGGCGGGTACGACCGGTGGTGCACGCGCGGCTGCCCCTGGACGAGGCGCCGCAGGCGCACCGGCTGCTCGCCTCCGGCGAGGTGCTCGGCAAGGTCCTGCTGCTGCCCTGACCGCCCCGCGGTTCTCCGCGGGGCGTGGGTCAGCGGGCCGTGGGTCAGCGGGCCGGCGGGCCCGTGGGTCGGTCCAGGAGCCCGCCGGCCAGGGCCGGGGCCAGCGCCGGCGTCAGCGGCAGGCGCGGCACCAGGGTCGCCTGCACCGCGTGGTAGAGGTCGGCCTTGCCGGCCCACACGGTGCGGGACACGCGGTTGTCGGGTCCCAGCTCGTGCCACCACGAGCCGCCGGCACGGTCGAGCACGTGCTCACCGACGTAGTCCCACCACTGCGTGTACAGCGCGTCGTAGCGGGCGTCCCCCGTGGCCGCGTGCAGGGCGGCCGCCGCGGCGACGGCCTCGGCCGCCACCCAGTGCATGCGCTCGCGCACGACCGGCCGCCCCTGCCAGTCGACCGTGTAGACGAAGCCCGGTGCGCCGTCGACCGCCCAGCCCTCGCGCACCGCCGCGTCGAACAGCGCCGCTGCGTCGTCGAGGAGCCACGTCGGGGCGACGTCGCCACGCGCCGTGAGGGCCGCGCGCGTGTGCAGCGTGAGCCGCGCCCACTCCAGCCAGTGGCCGACGGTCGCGCCGTAGGGACGGAAGGGGTGCGCCGGGGTCGCGGCGTTGTACTCCAGGTCCGGCGTCCACGACGCGTCGAAGTGCTCGGGGATCCGCCACCGGTTGCCGCGTGCGAAGCCGTGGACGACCCGCTCGACCATGCGCAGCGCCCGGTCCAGCCACCGTCGGTCCCCCGTGACGTCGGCCGCCGCGAGGTACGCCTCGACGGTGTGCATCGTCGCGTTGACACCCCGGTACGGGTCGAGGCGCGTGAACGTGCGGTCCCACTCCTCCACCACCATGCCCGCCTGCTCGTCCCAGAACCAGCGGTCCTGCGCCGCGAGCGCCTCGGCGAGCAGGGCGTC
>Ga0233375_1000210_pt1 | contig 33966 bp, 31 predicted proteins | sample ElkDunMinimDraft_10_FD_191539 | JGI IMG/M metagenome (GOLD analysis project Ga0233375, IMG submission 191539) | Fecal eukaryotic communites from dung pellets of Tule Elk in California, USA - Elk Dung E16 | ecosystem: Host-associated > Mammals > Digestive system > Large intestine > Fecal | place...
TTCCGGCCGCTGGGGCATTGCTACTACCGCGACGCGACCACCAAGAAGGGCTACAGCGGCGTGGCGATCTATAGCCGCCGCGAGCCCGACGAGGTGCGCACGGCCCTGGGCTGGGCACCCTTCGACGACGAGGGCCGCTACATCGAGGCGCGCTACGGCAACCTCAGCGTGGTCTCGTTCTACATCCCGTCCGGTTCATCGGGCGAGCTGCGCCAGGGCTTCAAGTTCGAGGTGATGGCGTGGCTGCGGCCGATCCTCGATCAATGGCTGGCCAGCGGCCGCGAGTACGTGCTGTGCGGCGACTGGAACATCGTGCGCGCCCGCAACGACATCAGGAACTGGACCAGCAACCAGAAGAACTCCGGCTGCCTGCCGCCCGAGCGCGCCTGGCTCAACGGCATGATCGCCGACGCCTACGGCGATGGCCTGGTCGAGCCGCCGGCGCATGGCTGGAAGGACAGCTTCCGCGTCGCCAGGCCCGATGCGGTCGAATACACCTGGTGGAGCAACCGCGGCGCCGCGCGCGCCAACAACGTCGGCTGGCGCATCGACTACCAGCTGGCGACGCCGGGCATCGCGCAGTCGATCACCCGTGCCGCGGTGCATCCCGAGCCGCGCTTCTCGGACCACGCGCCCTACGTCGTGGACTACGACGCGTGAGCGCCGGCAAACCGCCGGCCTGGAAGGCCTTCACGCAGCCGGCGGCGTGGACGATGTTCTTCTTCGGGTTCGCCTCGGGCATGCCGTTCCTGCTCGTCGCCGGCACGCTGGCCTACTGGCTCAAGGAAAACGGCATCGAGCTGCGCAACATCACGCTCATCGCCAGCGCGGGCATGACCTATACGCTCAAGTTCCTGTGGGCGCCGCTGGTCGACCGCTGGCGGCTGCCGCTGCTGGGTCGGCTCGGCCAGCGCCGCGGCTGGCTGCTGCTGGCGCTGGTGGTGGTGATCGCCGGCCTGCTGCTGATGGCGCAGCTGACGCCAGACCGCCTCCTCGCGTTCGTGTGGATCACCCTGATGACCGCCTTCGCCGGCGCCACGCTCGACATCGCGGTGGACGCCTACCGCGTGGAGATCGCGCCGGTGGAGGCCCAGGGCGCGCTGGTGGCGACCTATTCGCTGGGCTATCGCATCGCCCTGATCGTCACCGGCGCGCTGGCGCTGGTGCTGGCCGACCATGTCGCCTGGCCGGTGGTGTACCGGGTGATGGCGCTGGTGATGCTGGTGCCGGTGCTGGCGGTGCTCATCGCGCGCGAACCGGACGTGCTGCGCGTGCGCGCCGAGACCTGGGCGCAGGGCCTGCGCGAGGGCATGGTCGAACCCTTCGCCGACTTCTTCCGCCGCTTCGGCGGTGCGCTGGCGCTGGGGCTGCTGGCCTTCATCCTGCTGGCCAAGATCTCCGACCAGTCGCTGGGCGGCGGCATCATGGCGCCGTTCTACCTCGACCAGGGCTTCACCAAGACCCAGATCGCGGCGGTGTCGAAGGTCTACGGCATCTGGATCGGCATCGCCGGCGTGTTCCTGGGCGGTATCGCGGTCGCGCGCTGGGGGGTGAAGTGGCCGCTGCTGGCCGGGATCGTGCTGGGCGCGGCCAGCAACCTGCTGTACCTGTGGCTGATCGGCGCGGACGGGGACGTCTGGAAGCTGACCTTCGTGATCTCCGGCGAAAACCTCGCCCAGGGCTTCCAGGGCACCACCCTGGTGGCGTTCCTGTCGGCCCTGGTCAACCAGCGCTTCACCGCCACCCAGTACGCCCTGTTCTCCTCGCTGGTGATGCTGCCGGGCAAGGTGCTGAGCGCGGTCTCCGGCGGGATCGTCGAGGTCACCGGCTACGCGGTCTACTTCACCATCACCACCCTGGTGGCGGTGCCGGCGGTGGCCCTGTTTTTCTGGTTGAAACCCAGGCTGGTCCTGGCGGACGATGGTGCGGCCACCGCCGCAAGGGAAGCGTCAGGATGACGGATATCGTGCTCAGGGATGCCGACCCGATCCTGGTCGACCGCATCCGCCGGGTGGCCGCCGCGCGCGGCTGGGAGATGTCGCACGCGATGCAGTACCTGCTTGAGCAGGGCCTGCACGTGTACGAGGGCGATGGCTCGGTGCGCTTCGACAATGCCGAGGCCGACGTGCTGCAGTCGATCATCGCCGCGCTGGAGCAGGTGCCCGACGATCCGGGCTACGCCTCGATCGGCAGGACCGGCCCCTCCGCCCGCGGCTGAGCGCGCAGGCCGGGCCATGGCTATGCTGGAGGCGGCCTCCAACGCCGTGCCCGCCAGGCCCGGCCTCGCAGATTGCACCGGTCGACACGGGGGAGCAGGCATGGGCATACGCACGATCCGGCGCCGCTGCACGGCCCTGCTTGTCCTGCTGCTGGCCTGCGCGATGCCCGCGGCCATGGCCGCGCAGGATGGAGACTTCGTCCGCGTCGAGGGCACGCGCTTCGTCCTCGACGGCAAGCCCTACCGCTTCGCCGGCGCCAATTTCTGGTACGGCGCCTACCTGGGCGCGGGCGACGGCGTGGGCGACCGCGAACGCCTGCGCGCGGAACTCGACCAGCTCAGGGCCGCCGGCATCGACAATCTGCGCGTGCTGGCGATGAGCGAGGCCAGCGGCTTCCGCCGCGGCGTGCGGCCCGCCTTCATGACCGCGCCGGGCCAGTACGACCAGCGCCTGCTGCAGGGCCTGGACGTGCTGCTGGACGAGATGGGCCGGCGCGACATGAAGGCCGTGCTCTACCTCAACAACTTCTGGCAGTGGTCGGGGGGCATGGCCCAGTACGTGGCCTGGTTCACCGGCGAACCGCTGTCGGACCCGGACCGCAGCGGCGACTGGAACGCGTTCATGGACTACTCGGCGCGCTTCTACGCCATCCCCGAGGCGCAGGCGGCCTATCGCGACGCGATCGCCGCGGTGATCGGCCGCACCAACAGCGTCAACGGCCGGCGCTATGTCGACGATCCCACGGTGATGTCCTGGCAACTGGCGAACGAGCCGCGCCCGGGCAGCGACGCCCGCGGCGCGCCGAACTTCCAGGCCTACCGGCAGTGGGTGCACGACACCGCCGGCTACATCCGCCGGCTCGCGCCCAGGCAGCTGGTCAGCACCGGCAGCGAAGGCGGCAAGGGCTCGCTCGGCGACGAGGACTACTACCTCATCGCCCATGCCACGCCCAACGTGGACTACCTGACCTTCCACCTGTGGCCATCGAACTGGGGCTGGATCGACCACCACGACCCGCATGCGCGGCTCGCGCCGGGCCTGGAGACCTCGCTGGCCTACATCGACCGGCACATCGACATCGCCGGCAAGCTGGGCAAGCCGATCGTGCTGTCGGAATTCGGCCTCAACCGCGACGGCGGCGCCTACGATCCGGCCTCGGGCGTGAGCGCGCGCGACCGCTTCTACCGGGCGGTCTTCGATCGCGTGCTGGCGCGCGCACGGGCCGGCGATGCGATCGCGGGCACCAACTTCTGGGCCTGGGGCGGCCGCGGCCGTGCCCGCAATGCCGACTGGATGTGGGCCGCGGGCGATCCGTTCACCGGCGATCCGCCGCAGGAGGCGCAGGGCCTGTTCTCGCTGTTCGACAGCGATGCCTCGACCCTGGCGATCGTCTCGCGCCACGCCCGGGCGATGCGCGCGCTCGACTGAGGCCGCGCCACGCGCGCGTGCCGCTGGCGACGCGCGGCACACCGGCTGCAAGCGGCTGCAACCGGTCTGGCACCGGACGTATCCTTTGGGGCAGTCCGCCAAGGAACCGTCCATGTCCCGCCGCTTCGCAATCGCCGTCCTCCTGGCCAGTCTGTTCGCAGTACCTGCGCACGCGCAGCCCGTGCCCGCCGATGACGCCGCCCGCGCCCGCGCCGTCGTCGCCGACCTGATGCGTATCCCCGGCCCGGATGGCGTCCAGGAGACCTATCGACAGCGCATCAACGGCGTCGACCACTGGATCAGCATCCGCGGCCAGGACCGGGCCAACCCGGTGATCCTGTTCGTCCACGGCGGCCCGGCCCAGCCGACGATCCCGAGCCTGTGGCAGTTCCAGCGTCCGCTGGAGGAATACTTCACGATGGTCAATTACGACCAGCGCGGCGCGGGCAAGACCTTCCGCGAGGACCATTCCGAGGCCGTGGCCGGGACGTTGCGCATCCAGACCTATGTCGACGACCTGGTGGCGATGGCCGAGCACGTGCGCGCGCGGCTGGGCAAGCAGCGCCTGGTCCTCATGGGCCATAGCTGGGGCACGATCGTCGGCATGCACGCGGCGCTGGCGCGGCCGGACCTGTTCCATGCCTATGTCGGCATCGGCCAGGTGATCGACGTGCAGGAGAACGAGCGCCTGAGCCTGGAATTCGGGCTGTCGGAGGCCCGGCGCCTGGGCAATACCGAGGCCATCCGCGAGATGGAGGCGCTGCTGCCCTATCCGGGCACCGCGCCACTGACCCGCGAGCGCATCATCGCAGCACGCAAGTGGCCCCAGCAGTTCGGCGGCATGGCCGCGCATCGCGACGCCAGCAACCTGTGGTTCTATGGTGCGGGGCGCCTGTCGCCCGACTACGATGCGGAGGATCGCGCGGCGGTGAATGCCGGCAACGTGTTCACCCTCGGGCGCGTGCTGGACGAGTTCCTCCAGGTCGATTTCAGCGACGTGCGGGCCTTCCCCATTCCGGTGGTGATGCTGATGGGCCGCTACGACTACACCACGCCCTCGCAGCCCACCGCCGAATGGCTGGAGCGGGTGGATGCGCCCTTCAAGCGCGGCATCTGGTTCGAGCGCTCCGGGCACATGGTGCCCTGGGAGGAGCCGGGCAAGACCCTGGTCAGCCTGCTGGAGGTCGTGCGGCCGCTGACGGGCGAGTAGCGCGCCGCGCGGACTCAGGCCGGATAGATCCCGCCCAGCACGCGGGGCCCGGCGGCGCCGGTCACGCTGGGCAGGTTGCCGGGCAGGCCCAGCAGGGTCTGCCGCGCCAGCCAGGCAAAGCCCATCGCCTCGATGTGATCGGGATCGATGCCGTGCGCGGCCGTGGATTCGACCACGGCATCGGGCAGGGCGGCGGCCAGCGCGGCCATCAACGCGGGGTTGTGCACGCCGCCGCCGCAGGCGATCACCCGGCGCGTGGCCGGCTGCGTGGCCATCAACGCATTGGCGACAGTGCGGGCGGTCAACGCATTGAGCGTGGCCTGCACGTCGGCCGGCGCCTCGTCGCCGCGCAGCCGCGCTTCTACCCAACCCAGGTGGAACTGGTCGCGGCCGGTGGACTTGGGCGGCGGCTGGATGAACCAGGGATCGTCGAGCAGGCGCCCGAGCAGGGCCTCGTCCACGTGCCCGCTGGCGGCGAAGGCGCCGTCGCGATCGAAGTCCTGGGCGAGGTGGCGCAGGATCCAGGCGTCCATCAGCGCGTTGGCCGGGCCGGTGTCGAAGCCGCGCACCGGGCCGTGGGCCGGCAGCAGGCTCAGGTTGGCGATGCCGCCGAGGTTGAGCACCGCGCGGTCCTCGTCCGCGGCATGCAGCAGCGCGGCGTGCAGGCCCGGCAGCAGCGGCGCGCCGTGTCCGCCGGCGGCGATGTCGCGGCGGCGCAGGTCGGCCACCACGGTGATCCCGGTGCGCTCGGCCAGGGTGGACGGATCGCCCAGCTGCAGGGTGAACGGATACGGCCCCCAGGGGCGGTGGCGCAGGGTCTGGCCGTGGGAGCCGATCGCCCGCACCGCGGCGGCGGTGGTGCCGCTGTCGGCGAGCGCGAGGTTGGCGGCCTCGGCGAAGGCGCGGGCCACGCGTACGTCGAGTTCCGCGATCGCATCGAGCGAGAGCGACGCGCCCTGCTGGCCGAGCGCGACCAGTTGCGCGCGCAGGGCCGGGTCCCAGGGGTAGGTGCGCCCGAACAGCAGGCGCGCGTGGCCGCCGTCGAAGTCCACCAGCGCGGCATCGATGCCGTCGGCGCTGGTGCCCGAGATCAGGCCGAGGAAAAGATCGGACATGCGCCGATTCTACGGAAGCCGCCGCGCGCGGCGGCGCCGGGCTCAGCCCTTGCTGGCGCGTGGCAGCGTCGCCGCGGCCACCTTGGGATCGTCCGCCAAGGGCCGCGCCGGGACGGTGGCGTAGAGCACCTCTTCCACGTCGCGGATGCGCTCGAGCGCCGGCGCGGTCTGCTTGCGGAACTGCGCCAGGGCCGTGCCGCTCAGCGGCTCGGGTGGCGGCATGGTGTGCTGCAGCGGGTTGCGGTGCACGCCGTTGACGCGGAATTCGTAGTGCAGGTGCGGACCGGTGGACATGCCGGTCGAACCCACGTAGCCGATCACGTCGCCCTGCGACACGCGCTGGCCGCGCTTGAGCTTGGCGGTGCGCGACATGTGCGCGTACAGCGTGGTGTGGCCCTTGCCGTGATCGAGCACCACGGCGTTGCCGTAGCCGCCCTGCCAGCCGGCCGACACCACGCGCGCGTCGCCCGCGGCCATGATCGGGGTGCCGGTGCGCGCGGCGTAGTCCACGCCCTTGTGCATGCGCGAGGTGCCCAGCACCGGATGGCGGCGCGTGCCGAAGCGCGAGCTCAGGCGGGCGTACTGGATCGGGCTGCGGATGAAGCTCTTCTTCAGCGGCCGGCCCTCGGCGGTGAAGTACTCGCCCTTGCCATCGCGCTCGAAACGCACCGCGGTGAAGGCCTTGCCCTTGGCGGTGAACACGGCCGCGGTGACCGGGCCGCTGCGGATCAGTTCGCCCTCGCGCCAGGTCTGCTCGACCACCACGCTGAAGCGGTCGCCGGAGGTGACGTCGCGATCGAAGTCGATGTCGTACTTGAACACCTCGTCGGTGAGCGTGTTGATCACCGCCGGGCTCAGGCCGAGCTTGCGCGCCGAATGGAACAGCGACTTGCCGACCTTGCCGCTGATCACCGCGGTGCGGACCTCGACCGGGCGCTCGATGACCTTTTCCACCACCTTGTCGCCGGCCAGCGAGAGTTCGACGCGCTGGGTGTCGTTGCGGTCGTAGCGCAGCGCCACCAGGCTGCCGTCGGCCGCGTGGTCGAAGCCCAGTTCCGCACCCGGACGCAGGCGCGTGAGCGCCTGGCGGTCGCTGGAGGACTCCAGCAGCCGGTGCAGGATCGTGGCGGGGATATTGCGCGCTTCGAAGATGGCGCCGAGGGTCTGGCCCTTCTGGACCTGGACCAGGTCCCAGGCGCGCTGCAACTGCTCGGCCGGGGCGCGGGCCGCGCCTGCGCGCAGCGGCGGCAGCGGCAGCGACATCGTGGTCAGTTCGCCGTGGTCGGTGCCGGTGTCGCGCATGACGTGCGAGAAACCGGGCACCATGCCGATGACCAGCGCACCGAGCGTGGCGAACAGGCTGGCGTGGGCCCAGTCGCGCCGGGTCCAGCGGCCATTGAACGGAAACCGCGCCGCCGCATCGCGTGGATCGGCGTAGCGCGCCTCGTTGGCGGTGTTCTCGGCGGCGGCCTTCAGGTTCTGTTCCCGGATGGCCTGGTGCTGGGCCTGATCCGGCGAAATCTGCGGCGGCTGCGTCATTGCGGTGTCCAGAGGGCGTGACGGGCGCGTCAGCGGGGTACGATAAGCACATGAATTCCGAGCGTCAAACCCTTGTTGGGCAAGGGTTTTCGCCGACGGCCCGATTTTTACGGATATTTAATGTTTTTCTTGAACGGCATCACAATCGAATGCCGCTGCCGGACACCTACATGAACGCTGCCCATTCCGATCCTGCCCAGCTGGCCCAGCTGGCCCGCGGTGCCGACGAGATCCTCAAGCGCGAGGATCTGGACGCGCGCCTGGCGCAGGGGCGCCCGCTGCGGGTGAAGGCCGGCTTCGATCCGACCGCGCCCGACCTGCACCTGGGGCATACGGTCCTGCTGAACAAGATGCGGCAGTTCCAGGAGCTGGGCCACCAGGTGATCTTCCTGATCGGCGACTTCACCGGGATGATCGGCGACCCGACCGGCAAGAACGTCACCCGCAAGCCGCTCTCGCGCGAGGACGTGCTGGACAACGCGCGCACCTACGAGGCGCAGGTGTTCAAGGTGCTCGATCGCGAGCGCACCGAGGTGCGCTTCAACAGCGAGTGGTTCGGGGCCATGTCGGCGGCGGACATGATCCGCCTGGCCGGCCAGCACACCGTGGCGCGCATGCTCGAGCGCGACGATTTCGCCAAGCGCTTCGGGGCGCAGCAGTCGATCGCCATCCACGAGTTCCTGTATCCGCTGGTGCAGGGCTACGACTCGGTGGCGCTCGAGGCCGACGTCGAACTGGGCGGGACCGACCAGAAGTTCAACCTGCTCATGGGCCGCGGCCTGCAGGAGCATCACGGCCAGCCGCCGCAGGTGGTGATGACCATGCCGCTGCTCGAGGGCCTGGACGGCGTCAACAAGATGAGCAAGTCGCTGGGCAACTACATCGGCATCGCCGAGCCGGCGATCGACATCGTCAACAAGACCATGCGCATCGGCGACGAGTTGATGTGGAAGTGGATCGAGTTGCTGAGCTTCGAGATCTCGATCCAGCAGGCCGAGGCGCTGCGGGCCGAGGTCGCGGCCGGGCTCAACCCGCGCGACGTCAAACTGCGCCTGGCGCGGGAACTGGCCACGCGCTTCCACGACGCGGGCGCCGCCGAAACCGCGATCGCCGGCTGGCACGCGGCGGTGACCGGGCAGGGCGACACCTCGCTGCTGCCGCTGCAGGAGGTGGCGGTCCCGGCCCAGGGCCTGCGCATCGCCGCCGTGCTGACCGCAGCGGGCATCACCCCGTCCAATTCGGAGGCCAACCGCAAGCTCAAGGAGCGCGCGGTGAAGGTCGACGGCGCGGTGGTCGAGGACGCCGGCCTGACGCTCGCCCCCGGCTTCGAGGGCGTGCTGCAGGTGGGCAAGCGCAACTTCGCGCGCGTGCGCCTCGTCACCGGATGACGACGCGGGCCAAGCAAGGCTTGGCCGCATGGGACCAGGACTTCCGGATCAACTCGACGTGGTGGCGAGCATGGCGATCGCCATGCTGCTGGGCGGGCTGATCGGCTACGAACGCGAACTCAAGCGGCGGCCCGCGGGTTTCCGCACGCACATGCTGGTGGCCGGCGCCTCGGCGCTGCTGGTGGGCATCGGCACCATGACCGTGGACCTGCACCTGGACGGGCGCGGCCAGGGCGTGCTGCGCGTCGACCCGCTGCGCCTGGTCGAGGCGGTGATCAGCGGCGTGGCCTTCATCGGCGCCGGCACCATCTTCGGCGAGAGCCGCCGCGGCGGCGAAGCCATCGCCGGCATCACCACCGCGGCCTCGCTGCTCACGGTAGCCGTGATCGGCGTGGCGGCGGGGCTGGATTACTACTTCGTCGCCGCCGCCGCCACCGCGCTGGCGCTGTTCGTGCTCGTGACGCTGTCGTGGTGGGAGCGCCACCACGCGGCCACCACCTCGCCGCCGCAGTCGCCGCCACAGTCTCCGGCCGGCTAGGCGCTCAGGCGACGCGCAGCGCGGCCAGGCCCAGCAGGGCCAGCACGCAGGCGTAGCCGGCGAACCAGGCCAGGCTTCGTGCCGGCGGCAGGTCGGCCAGGTAGAAGACGCCATGCAGGATGCGCAGCACGACGAAGGCCACGGCCAGGGCGGCGATGGTCGCCGGGGCGACCCCGGCCAGCTGTGCCATCACCACGCCGGCGGCGAACGGCGCGAAGGCTTCGAAGGCGTTGAGATGCGCGGCGTTGGCGCGCTGCACCCGGTAGTTGCCTTCCTGCTTGGCCAGCCAGGCACGTGGGTTGCGGTTGTTGTAGCCGGCGGCGCCGGCCTTGGCGACGGCGGCCCAGACGTAGGGCAGCAGCGCGGCGATCAGCACGCACCAGTAGGCGGTGGCCAGGCTCATGGGCATCTCCCGGGGAAAGCGGCAGGGTACGGCAGCGGCGGGGCCGGCGTCCGCAAACAGGAACGGCGCCTTGCGGCGCCGTTCCCGGGGTCATGCGTCGCGGCCGCGGACCGCGGTGCTACTGGCCCGCGCGCTGCGCGTCACGCGCGGCCTTGAAGGGGTTGCCCTCGTACCAGTTCGGCCAGCGGTCGCCGTCGGCCAGTTCCTGGCCCACCGCCTGCAGCAGGTCGAGGTCCTCGGCGATGCCGTCGAAACGCCAGCCGTCATGGACCTCGTCGCCCGGCTGGTGGTAGCGGCGTGCATAGTCCTCGCCCGCCAGCCTGCCGGCTTCGGTGCCGCCTTCGACCAGGTCGCTGCCGCCCTTGGCGTACAGGGCCGGCACACCGGCCTTGGCGAAGTTGAAATGGTCGGAGCGGAAGTAGAAGCCGCCGGCCGGGTTGCCTTCCTCGACCAGCACGCGCTGCTGGCCGCCGGCGTGGGTGAGCAGGATGTCCTCCAGCTCCGAGTTGCCCTTGCCGGTGACCACCACGTCGCGCGCGCGACCGCCCACGCTCATCGCGTCGAGGTTGATCACCGCCACGGTCTTCTCCAGCGGGAACGCGGGCTGCGCCACGTAGTACTTGGAACCGAGCAGGCCCGACTCCTCGAGCGTGACCGCAAGGAACACGACCGAGCGCCGCGGCGGCGCGGCCATGAACTTCTCCGCGATCTCGATGATCCCGGCCACGCCGGTGGCGTTGTCGACCGCGCCGTTGTAGATCGTGTCGCCCTCGCCCTCGTGCTTGCCCAGGTGGTCCCAGTGCGCGAGGTAGATCACGGTCTCCTCGGGCGCCTCGGTGCCGGGGAGGTAGCCGACCACGTTGCGCGAGGACTTCTCGCTGACCGTGCTGCGCAGGTCGAACGACACCTTGGCATCGAGCGGCACGGCCTTGAAGCCGCGGCGGTTGGCGGCCGCGTACATGTCCTGCAGTTCCAGGCCCGACTCGGCGAACAGCTGGCGCGCGACCTCGCCGGTGATCCAGCCCTGGGCCGGCAGGCGCGGCTCGGGATCGTCCTCGGCGCGCAGGTCGAACTGCGGTCCGGACCAGGAGTTCTTGACCACGTCCCAGCCATAGGACGCGCCGGCATCGTCGTGGACGATCAGCGCGGCGGCCGCGCCCTGGCGGGCGGCCTCCTCGAACTTGTAGGTCCAGCGCCCGTAATAGGTCATGCGGTTGCCGTCGAACAGCGACTCGTCGTTGGCATGGAAGCCCGGGTCGTTGACCAGGATCACCACCGTCTTGCCCTTGACGTCCAGGCCGGCGTAGTCGTTCCAGTCCAGTTCGGGCGCATTGACGCCGTAACCGACGAAGACCATCTCGCTGTCGCGGACCGACACTTCCGGCTTGCCGGTGCGGGTGCCGAGCACCATCTGCGGGCCGAACTTCAGTTCGTGCGCGGTGCCCTTGCTGTCGATCCTGAGCACCGTGGATTCGTCGGCGGTGGTCTCGACCATGGGCACGGTCTGGAAGTAGCTGTCGTTGTCGCCGCCGGGCTTGAGGCCGATGCGCTCATACTGCGCCTTGATGTACTCGACCGTCTTCTCCTCGCCCGCCGAACCCGGCGCACGGCCCTCGAACTCGTCCGAGGCCAGGGTGGTGACCAGGACGCGCACGTCGTCCGGGTCGATCCCGGGCTGGAACACGTGGGCGGCGGCCGGGACGGCCTCCGGTGCCGCGCCTTCGGTGGCCGGCGCGGCCGGCTCGCGGCTGCAGGCGGCCAGCAGCAGGCTGCCGGCGCAGGCAAGGATCAGGGGTGAACGCATTCGGTGGCTCCAGACAGACCAGAACCGCCGATTCTACGCCGCGCCCCCGTCGCGGCCAGCCCGGTGGCCCGCCGCCGGACCCGGCCACTGCGGCCGGTGGGGGCGTCCGGCTCAGTCGCGGGGCGCGCGGGCGCTGCTGTAGGGCACGGGGGTGGCGCCGGTGACCTTGCCGATGCGCGCGGTCTCGTGCACGTACAGCGCGACCTCGCGTTCGAACACCAGTTCGCCCTCGACCACCGCGCCCGGGCCGATGACGACCTTGGGCTTGCGCTTGCTGACCTGCACCGGGAACCAGTTGGCCGAGGGCTTCTCGATGCGGATGCCGCCGGCGACATGCGAGCCGACGCCGACGGTGACATCGCCGCTCACCGTCTCGATGCTGCCGCCCAGGTCCACGTCGACCAGGCCGATGGCGCCGTTGACGGTCTCCACGTCGCCGCCCACGCGGCTGCCCTGGTCGATGAAGATGCTGCCGTTCACCGTCTCGATGCCGTTGCGCACGGTCGCGCGCTGGCCGATGCGGATGCTGCCGTTCACGGTGGACAGGCTGTCGGCGACGATGTCGTCCTCGGCCCGGATGCTGCCGTTCACGGTCTCGGCGTCGCGCACGCTGGCGCCGCTCTCGATGCTGACGCTGCCGTTCACCGTGTCCACGTCGCCGTAGGGGCGACCGGCCTGGGCGACGACGCTGCCGTTCACCTTGCTGATGTCCTGTTGCGCCAGCACGGGGCCCGCGCACAGCAGCGCGGCCAGGGCCAGGGACAGGGAGGTGCGGATTCGGGGCATGGCTGGATCTCCGGACGAGGCGCGGTTGCGGCTGCAACGGTAGCGCCGCCTGATGCGTGTCCGACAGCTTGCCCGTGCTTGGCTACAATCGCACCGGTCGAAAGTCACCGGGACTCCCGTCCGTGCCAGCCGCCCCCGCTTCCCGTTCCGCGCGCCCCAGGCCCGTCGTGCTGCTGATCCTCGATGGCTGGGGCCATCGCGACGACCCCCACGACAACGCCATCGCCCTGGCCGCCGTGCCCAACTGGCGGCGGCTGCTGGCCGAACACCCGACCACCCTGGTCCACACCGAGGGCCGGCATGTCGGCCTGCCGGACGGGCAGATGGGCAATTCCGAGGTCGGCCACATGAACATCGGTGCCGGCCGGGTCGTCTACCAGGACCTGACCCGCGTCGATGCGGCGATCGAGGATGGCAGCTTCTTCGACAACGCCGAACTCAACGCCGCCTGCGACGCGGTGCTGGCCAGCGGCGGCACCCTGCACGTGATGGGCCTGCTGTCCCCGGGCGGCGTGCACAGCCACGAGCAGCACCTGTTCGCGATGCTCGAGCTGGCCGCGCGTCGCGGCGTGCCGCGGGTGGCGGTGCACGCCTTCCTCGACGGGCGCGACACGCCGCCGCGTTCGGCCGAACCCAGCCTGCGCGCGCTGCAGCAGCGCTGCGCCGACCTGGGCAACGCGCACGTGGCCAGCGTCGGCGGGCGCTACTACGCCATGGACCGCGACCACCGCTGGGAGCGCGTGCGCCGCGCCTGGGACGCGATCGTCGAGGCCAGCGGCGAGGCGCCCGATGCGCTGTCGGCGCTCGAGGCGGCCTATGCGCGCGGGGAGAACGATGAGTTCGTCGCCCCGACCGCGCTGGCCGGCGCCCGGCCGATGCGCGACGGCGATGCGATCGTGTTCATGAACTTCCGCGCCGACCGCGCGCGCCAGCTCAGCGCCGCCTTCGTCTCCCCGGACTTCGACGGCTTCGGCGCGGGGGTGCGCCGCCCGGCGCTGTCGCGCTACGTCTGCCTGACCGAGTACGACGCCAGGCTGCCGGCCCCGGTCGCGTTCGCGCCGGACAACCTGGCCAACACCTTCGGCGAAGTGCTGGGCAAGCACGGCCTGACCCAGCTGCGCATCGCCGAGACCGAGAAGTACGCGCACGTCACCTTCTTCCTCAGCGGCGGGCGCGAGCAGCCCTATCCGGGCGAAGAGCGCATCCTGGTGCCCAGCCCCAAGGTCGCCACCTACGACCTGCAGCCGGAGATGAGTGCGCCGGAGGTGTGCGCGCGGCTGGTCGAGGCGATTGAGGCCGAGCGCTTCGACGCGATCGTGTGCAACTTCGCCAACCCCGACATGGTCGGCCATACCGGCGTGCTGTCGGCGGCGATCACGGCGGTGGAGACGGTGGACCGCGCGGTCGGCCAGATCGTCGCGGCGGTGCGCGCCAGGGGCGGCGAGCTGCTGGTCACCGCCGACCATGGCAACTGCGAGATGATGCGCGACCCGGTGACCGGCGAGCCGCACACCTCGCATACCGTCGGCCCGGTCGACCTGGTCTACGTCGGCAGCCGCGCGGCCAGGCTGCGCAGCGGCGGCGCCCTGCGCGACCTCGCCCCGACCCTGCTCGACCTGCTCGGCGTCGAGCAACCCCCCGAGATGACCGGCGCGACCCTGCTGGTGCCCGAGGGATGATCCCGGCGGCGCGCGTGCGGCTGGCGTGGGCGGCGCTGGCCCTGCTCGCCGCCGCGTGCCTGCCGGCGCCCGAAGCGTTCGCCCAGCGCGACAGCCGCGAGGCCGAGCGCCGGCTCGAACGCGTGCGCAAGGAACTGGGCGATGTCGCCAGCGAGCGCCGCCGCCTCGAGGGCGAACGCGGCGATGCCGCCAGGCAGCTGCGCGAGGTCGATGAGCGGGTGGCGCGCTCGGCGCGCACGCTGCGCGAGACCGAGGCCGAACTGGCGCGCCAGCAGGCGGCCCTGGCCGGGCTGGCGGAACGGCGCGACGCGCTGCAGGCGGGTGCCGCCGCCCAGCGCGACGAACTGCATGCGCTGTTGCGCTCGTCCTACGCCACCGGCAGCGCCGCGCCGCTGAAGCTGCTGCTGGCGCAGGACCAGGTCGCCGACGCCAGCCGCGCGCTGACATATCAACGCTACCTGCAGCGCCAGCGCGCCGCACGCATCGATGCGCTGCGGGCGGAGCTGGCCGAACTGGACGCGGTCGAACGCGACATCGCCGAGCGGCAGGCGGCGCTGGAGGCGGTGCGCGCGCGGCAGCGCGGCGAGATCCAGACCCTGGAGGCCGATCGCCGCACGCATGCGCAGGCGGTCGCCATGCTCGACAAACGCTATCGCGACCGCAGTTCGCGCGAACAGGCGCTGGGGCGCGATGCGAAATCGCTGGAGCGGTTGCTGACGCGGCTGCGCGCCGCCGCGGCCAAGGCCGCTGCCGAGCGTCGCGCCTCGGCCGAGCGCGCCGCCAGGCGCGAGGCGGCCGGCAAGTCCGCGCGGCCAGCGCGCAGCGCGGCGCCGGCCGCGCGCACCGCGCCGGTCCAGGTGGGCGGGCTGGGCTGGCCGCTGTCGGGCACCCTGCTGGCCGGCTACGGCGGGCGCATGCCCGACGGCCGCAGCAGCAGCGGCGTGCTGATCGGTGCCCCGGTCGGCACGCGGGTGCAGGCGGTGGCCGATGGCACCGTGGTGTTCGCCGAATGGATGACCGGCTACGGGATGATCCTGATCGTCGACCACGGCACGGGCACGATGAGCCTGTATGCGCACTGCGAAACCCTGCTCAAGGAGGCGGGCGCGGCGGTCCGGCGCGGCGATGCGGTGGCCACCGTCGGCAATTCAGGCGGACAGGGCCAGCCGGCGCTGTACTTCGAGTTGCGCCGCAACGGCCAGCCGGTCAATCCCAGCGGGTTCCTGCAGCGCCGCTGAGCCGGCGCCGCGGGTGGACCGCGGCGGCCGTGTCCGATGCGCTGATGCCCGATCCTTCCGGCGCGCGGCCAGTCGCGCTTCACGAAATTACGGGGGACGCCCGCATAATCGCGTGGTATCGCGGCGCTTCCGCCACCGCGCCGCCCTTCCGGAGTCCTGCATGCCCGTCCGCAACCCGTCGCTGCTTCTTGCCCTGCTGCCGCTGGCGCTGGCCGCCGGGCCCGTCCTGGCGCAGGAGGTGGAGCCGGCCGTCCGCGAGTTGCCGGCGGCGGACGAGGCGCCGGCCGCGCAACCTGCGCCGCCCCAGGCGGGGCCGGCCGGCGACGGGCAGGTTCCGCCGGCGGCCCCGGCCACGCCGGAGTCCCCGCAGGCTCCCGCCGCGCCGCCGGAGGCGCCCGGGCAGGCCCCGGTCGTGCCCGACGAGGCGGGCACCGGGGAGGCCGTCGCCGGACCGAGCGACGACCCCGACGCCCTGGAAAGCGCGACCACCCGCGTTCCGCTGGAAGAGATCCGCCGTTACGTGGGCCTGTTCAACGCGATCCGCGCCGGCTACGTCGACCCGGTCGACGATCGCAAGCTGATGGATTCGGCCATCCGCGGCCTGCTGCTCGACCTCGACCCGCACAGCGCCTACCTGGAGAAGAGCGCCGCCGAAGCCTTCAGCGAAGGCACCACCGGCGCCTACGACGGCATCGGGGTGGAAGTGCTGCAACTGCCCGACGGCAAGGTCCGCGTGATCGCGCCGATCGACGACACGCCCGCGGCCAAGGCCGGGATCCGCGCCGGCGACACCATCGTTTCGGTCGACGGGCGCCCGCTGACCCCGGCCGATGCCGAAGGCGGCGGTCCGCTGCGGGGCCCGCCCGGCACCGCGCTGGTGCTGGGCGTGGAGCGCGAGGGCGAGCCGCAGCCGCTGCAGATCACCGTGCAGCGCGAGACCATCCGCGTGGCCAGCGTGCGCGGACGCATGCTCGAGCCGGGCTATGGCTACGTGCGCATCAGCGCCTTCCAGGTCGAGACCGGCGAGGATTTCTCGCGCGAGGTCGCGCGCCTGCGCGGCGAGGCCGGCGGCCGCCTGCGCGGCCTGGTGATCGACCTGCGCAGCAATCCCGGCGGCCTGCTGACCGCGGCGGTGCGGGTGGCCGACGACCTGCTGGAGAGCGGGCGCATCGTCAGCACCCGCGGCCGCATCGACGCCAACGACACCGAATTCAATGCCACCCCGGGCGACCTGCTGCAGGGCGCGCCGGTGGTGGTGCTGATCGATGCCGGCTCGGCCAGCGCCTCGGAAGTGCTGGCCGGCGCCCTGCAGGACAACGGCCGCGCGCGCATCGTCGGCAGCCGCAGCTTCGGCAAGGGCTCGGTGCAGACCCTGCTGCCGCTGGGCAACGGCGACGCGGTCAAGCTCACCACCGCCCGCTACTACACGCCCAGCGGGCGCTCGATCCAGGCCCGCGGCATCGAGCCCGAGCTCGTGCTGCAGCCGGAAGCGGACGCGACCGCTGCCGGCCCCGCGCCGCCGCGGCAGATCGAGGCGATGCTGCCCGGCCACCTGCGTGGCGACGGCGAAGAGGGCACCACGGCCGGCGACGTGCTGCCGGGCGAGGCCCCGGTGCAGGCGGCGCTGGCGGAACTGAAGAAGCAGGCGTCGGCAAAGCCGGCAAAGCCGGTGGCGGCGCCCGTCCCCGCGCGCGACTAGGCCCGCCGCGACCGCCGGCAACGCGGCGCGCGCGTCCGGCATCCCGATCCGTTGGTGTCGGGACCTGCCGGCCTTGGCACCGCGGCCGCCATGTCGCGGCGGCCGGACAGCGACGCCCCGCGTGGGCGCGCGTCCTGTCGGCGCTCAGGCCGGGCCCGCCAGGCGCACGCCCAGCAGCACCAGGGCCAGTCCCAGCAACACGCTGGCGCCGACGTAGCCGCCGGCCAGCAGCCACTCGCCGCGCCGCAGCAACTGCACGGTTTCCAGGCCGAATGCCGAAAAGGTGGTGAACCCGCCGAGCAGGCCCACCAACAGCAGCAGGCGCAGGTCCTCGCTCAGCCAGCCCGGATGCCGCTCGGCCAGTCCGGCCAGCAGGCCGACGACGAGGCAGCCGGTGAGGTTCACCAGCAGGGTGGGGAGCGGGAATTTCTGCGACCAGGCCGCCTGCGAGCTCCAGATCGCCAGCAGGTAGCGGGCGAGCGCGCCGGTGCCACCGCCGAGGGCGACGAGGAGGAGCGCGGTCGGAGTCGGGGTCATGGGCGGGACGTTGCGCGGGCGCCCGGGAGGGCCTGGTCGCCAGTATCGTCCAGCGCGCGCTGGCCGACGGCTCAGGGCGCGGGACGGCGAGCCGCCGCATGCGCCCGCACGCCGCCGGGGCGTCGCGTGCGCGCCGCGGCTAGCGCGGCCTGGCCGGGAGCGGGAAGGGCGTGACCACCTTCTCGCCCGATTCGGCGTCGCGGATCGCCGACTGGCCCTTCTTCTCCACTTCCTCCACGCGCAGGATCGACTGCATCGGCAGGTGCAGGGTGCGGGTATTGCCGAACTCGTCGCGCAGCCGCTCCTCGGTCGGATCCACCACCAGCCCGTCGTGCAGGTCGAACACCAGGTCGGCCACCTCCACGAAGCCCCAGAGCCGCCCGCTGTCCACGCGCTGCGCGTACAGCTCGTAGACCTTGCCGTGGTTGAGGAAGCTGACCTTGTAAAGCGTCTTGCCCATGCCGATGTCGGTTGCGTGAGCGCCGTGGCGCGATCCCACCCAGATGCGGGTCCTTCAGTAGCCTTTCAACCGCCGCAGGCGCCGTGCGATGGCACCGCGCGAGGCGATGGCGAACACGATGCCGAACGCGAAGCCGGCCGCGTGCGCGGCCCAGGCCACCGCGCCGAAGGCCGGACCGATGTAGGCGAACACCACCTGCAACGCCGCCCATACCCCGATCAGCAGCGACGCCGGCGCGCGCACGAACTCCAGGAACAGCCCCAGCGGCACCACCACGCCCAGCCGGGCCTGCGGGAACAGCGCCAGGTAGGCGCCGATCAGCGCCGAGACCGCGCCGCTGGCGCCGATGATCAGCCGGTCCGGGGTCCCGATCACCAGCACCGCGAACAGGTTGGCGAGCGCGCCGCCGAGGAAGAACAGCGCCAGGAAGCGCCACGGCCCCATCACCCGCTCCGCGGGCAGGCCGAAGATCAGCAGGAACACCAGGTTGCCCAGCAGGTGCGCCCAGTCCGCGTGCAGGAACAGCGCGCTCCACAGGCGCAGCCAGTGGCCTGGATCCGCCCACGGCTGCCAGGGATCGACCCCCGCCGGGCCGCCGGTGAGCGCGCCCCACTCGAGCATCAGCGCGCGCTGGCCGGCATCCGACCGCAGGATCGCCCAGGTGAAGGCGGCCCACAGTGCCGCGGCCAGCAGCGGTGTGGCCCAGCGCAGCGAGGCACGGGTGCGGGTGGGAACGGAGACGAACATGGAGGCCCACCTTACCCGCTCGGGGCGCGGGGGGCGCAAGTCCGCATCGCGGCACGTGGCCGAACGCACACTCACCACACGCCGCGGTACGGTATAGTGCGCGCCGCGTCGTGGGTCGGGAGGGAAAGTTCCGGCGGCGAAGTCGGGCAGGGCCCGGCAGCACCGCGACGCGGCACATCCCCGTCACCGGAGAGACCCACGCAATGCGCAAGCTTCCCCACGTCACCATCCTGGCACTCGGTATCGCCGGCGCCATCGGCTTCGCGTCCAACGTCCACGCCGCCGGCTTCCAGCTCAAGGAAAACAGCGTCAAGTCCCAGGGCTCGTCGTTCGCCGGCACCGCCGCCAAGACCGGCGACAGCTCGGCCGTCACCAACAACCCGGCGGTGATGACCCAGTTCGAGGGCAGCACCTTCCAGGTCGACCTGACCGCGATCGACCTCAACTACGAATTCGAAGGCACGGCCACCGACGCCTTCGGCCGCCCGATGACCGGCGGCGACGGCGGCAATGCCGGCGCCGTGACCCCCATCCCGGCCATGTCCTACGTCCGCAAGCTCGACAACGGCGTCGCGCTGGGCGCGATGATCAGCGCGCCGTTCGGCCTGAAGACCGAGTACGACGACAACTGGGTGGGCCGCTACTTCGCCCACACCTCCGACGTGCGCATCGTCGACCTGGCCCTGTCGGGCGCGCTCGACATCACCGACCGCTTCTCGGTCGGCATCGGCGCCATCATCTCGCGCGCGGACGTCACCCTGTCGCGCTCGGTCGATTTCGGTTCGCTGCTTTATTCCAACCCGCAGACCCGTCCGCTGCCCTTCGCGCAGCCGCAGGCGGCCGATGGCTTCGTCGAGATCCAGGGCGACGACAACGGCTTCGGCTGGCTGGTCGGCGCCCACTTCCGCCCGACCGACGCTGTCGCCATCGGCGTGAGCTACCGCTCGGAGATCGACTACGAGCTGAGCGGCACCGCCGACTGGACCGTGCCGGGCAACGTGCAGGCCGTGTTCGGCGCCAGCCCGGTGACCGCCCCGCTGTTCCAGGACGGCCCCGGCGGCGCGGACCTGACCACGCCGTCGATCCTCTCGGTCGGCGCCACCTGGCAGGTCAACGACCGCTTCATGCTGGCCGCGACCTGGGCCGAGACCGGCTGGTCGTCGCTGCGCGAAGTGCGCATCGAGTTCGACAACCCCGATCCCGATGCGGTCGAGCCCTTCGAGTGGAGCGATTCGACCTTCGTGTCGCTGGGCGCCGAGTACAAGCTCAACGACAGCTGGACCCTGCGCGGCGGCATCGCCAACGACGAGACCCCGACCAACATCCAGCACCGCACCCCGCGCCTGCCCGATGCCGACCGTCGCTGGTACTCGATCGGCGCCACCTGGGCGGTCAGCGATGCGCTGGACGTGAACTTCGCGTTCTCGCACCTGAAGCCGGACGACCCGCAGGTGAACATCACCGAAGGCGGCGGCAGCCGTATCGTCGGCCCGTTCGACGGCTCGGCCAACCTGTACGGCGTCTCGGCGCAGTACCGCTTCTGATCGCTGCCGCATCGCGATGAAAAAGCCCCGCTTCGGCGGGGCTTTTTTTTCGCCCTCCTCGGGGCGGATCGGCAAGGGGCGCTCCATCTCCGCTCGCCCCCACCCAGGCCCTCGCCGCAGGCGGGGGGGCAGAACGCCACATGTGGCGAGCAGGAAGGCCGCAGGCGCGAGGAGCGGCAAGGCTACAGCGGGGGGGTGGGCGGGCAAGGCCACAGCTGCTGGGAGGAGCCGCAATGCGGGGCGCGGCAAGGCACATGCGGAGGGACCGCACGCCCGCCCTGGCGGGTAGGCGAGCCCGGCAGCCCCCTCCCCCCGCGTGCGGGGGAGGGCCGGGGTGGGGGCGCTCGGCGGCGGTCCGCCGCAGCGGCCGGCCAGGCCGGCTGCACCCCCGGCCCAATGCACGGCCGGCCCAGGGGCGACGCCCCGTGAACGCGCGCACGCGGTCGGGCCCACTGCAGTGCAGCGCGTTGCTAGGCACGCGCGGCAGTGCCGCGCAAACGGCGGCTACTCGTCCGGCCCGCTCTAGCGCGGCGGGCGTTCGTTCGTGCGCGCGGCATGCCGCGCAAACGCACTCACTCAGTCCGGCCCGCTGCAGCGCAGCGTGCGTGCGTTCGTGCGCGCGGCATGCCGCGCAGACGCACTCACTCAGTCCGGCCCGCCGCAGCACGGCGGGCGTTCGCAGTACGCTGGCGTGCTCACTGATCGCGCCAAGCTTCCGGACCGCTGCGGCGCAGCGTGCGTTCGTTCGTGCGCGCGGCATGCCGCGCCAACGCTCTCACTCGGTCCGGCCCGCCGCAGCGCGGCGGGCGTTCGCAGGCACGCGCGGCGGTGCCGCGCAAACCGTGCCTACTCACCCAACGTCAGCAGGGAGGCGTTGCCGCCGGCGGCGGTGGTGTTGATGGTCACCGTCTTCTCGGTGGCGAAGCGCGGCAGGTAGTGCGGGCCGCCGGCCTTGGGACCGGTGCCGGACTGGTTCTGGCCGCCGAAGGGCTGCACGCCGACCACCGCGCCGATCTGATTGCGGTTGACGTAGACGTTGCCCACCTTCGCGCGCCGCACGATGCGGTCGATGGTCTGGTCGATGCGCGAATGGATGCCCAGGGTCAGGCCGTAACCGGTGGCGTTGATGGCGTCGACCACGGCGTCGAGTTCGCTGGCCTGCCAGCGGATCACGTGCAGGGCCGGGCCGAAGTTCTCGCGCGTGAGCTGCGACAGCGAGTCCAGCTCCCAGGCGCGCGGCGCGAAGAAGGTGCCGTGCCCGGTGCCGGCGCCCAGCGGAGCTTCGGCGATCAACCGCGCCTGGCCCTGCATGCTGCCGGCGTGCTCGTCGAGCAGGCACCTGGCATCGTCGTCGATCACCGGGCCGACATCGGTCGAGAGCAGGGCCGGGTCGCCCACGCTCAGTTCGGCCATCGCGCCGGCGATCATCTCCACCACCTTGTCGGCGATGTCGGCCTGCACGAACAGCACGCGGGCGGCCGAGCAGCGCTGCCCGGCCGAAGTGAAGGCCGAGGCCAGCGCATCCTTGACCAGCTGCTCGGGCAGGGCCGAGGAGTCGGCGATCAGGGCGTTCTGGCCACCGGTCTCGGCGATCAGCACGCCGATCGCCGCATCGCGCGCGGCCATGGCGCGGTTGATCGCGCGCGCGGTCCCGGTCGAGCCGGTGAACGCCACGCCGGCCACGCGCGGATCGGAGGTGAGGGCCGCGCCGACACTCGCGCCATCGCCCGGCAGCAGCTGCAGCACCTCGGCCGGGATGCCGGCCTCGTGCAGCAGCTTCACCGCATGCCAGCCGACCAGGTTGGTCTGTTCGGCCGGCTTGGCGAGCACGCTGTTGCCGGCGGCCAGCGCCGCGGCCACCTGGCCGATGAAGATCGCCAGCGGGAAGTTCCAGGGGCTGATGCAGACGAACACGCCGCGGCCGCCCAGCTGCAGGGTATTGGACTCGCCGGTTGGCCCCGGCAGGGCCTCGGGCGCGAACAGCTGCCGTGCCTGGGCGGCGTAGTAGCGCAGGAAGTCGACCGCCTCGCGTACCTCGGCCACGCCATCGGGAATGGTCTTGCCCGCCTCCTTCGTGCACAGCGCGATGAACTGCGGCATGCGCTGTTCGAGCAGGTTGGCGGCGCGCTCCAGCATGGCCGCGCGCGAGGCGGCCGGCGTGGCGTCCCAGCCGGGTTGCGCGGCCACGGCATTGGCCAGGGCGCGCTCGACGGTGGCCGGGTCGGCAGCCTGCCACTGGCCCACCCGCTGGCGGCGGTCGGCCGGATTGGTCACCTCGATCCACGGGCCGGTGGCCTGCGCGCCGGGCACCAGCGGGGTCGCGCGCCAGTCCGCGCTGGCCGCATCGATCTGCGCGGCCAGGCGGCGCAGCTGGTCGTCGTCGGCGAGGTTCACGCCCATGGAGTTGCTCCTTTCGAGGCCGAAGCTGCGGTACAGGTCGACCGGCAGGGGGATGCGGGGGTGCGGGATGGCATCGAAGGCGGACACGACCTCGACCGGATCGCGCACAAGATCGCCGATCGAGACGTCTTCGTCGCTGATGCGGTTGACGAAGCTGGAATTGGCGCCGTTCTCGAGCAGGCGCCGCACCAGGTAGGGCAGCAGATCCTCGTGCGAGCCGACCGGCGCGTAGACGCGGCAGGGCACGTCGAGCCTGTCGGCCGGGATCACCTCGGCGTAGAGGTCGTCGCCCATGCCATGCAGCTTCTGGAACTCGTAGCCGCGCGCCTGGTCGCCGCCTGCGGGCAGCAGGGCGGCCGCCATGCGGTGGATCGCGGCGATGGTCTGGGCGTTGTGGGTGGCGAACATCGGGTAGATCGCGTCGGTGCTGGACAGCAGCTTCACCGCGTTGGCCTGGTAGCTCACGTCGGTGTTGGGCTTGCGGGTGAACACCGGATAGGTCGCGTGGCCCTCGACCTGGGCGCGCTTGACCTCGCTGTCCCAGTAGGCGCCCTTGACCAGGCGCACCGGGATGCGGCGGCCATGGGCGCGGGCCAGCGCGGCGATCCAGTCGATCACGAACGGGGCGCGCTTCTGGTAGGCCTGGACCACGATGCCGAAACCATCCCAGCCGGCCAGCGAGGAATCCGTCCACGCCGCCGCGATCACGTCCAGCGACAGTTCCAGCCGGTCGGCTTCCTCGGCATCGATGGTCAGGCCGATGTTGTGGCCCTTGGCCTGCCGCGCCAGCTGCAGCAGGCGCGGCGCCAGCTCGGCCAGCACGCGTTCGCGCTTGGCGTGCTCGTAGCGCGGATGCAGCGCCGAGAGCTTGACCGAGATCGACGGCGCGGTGATCGCGTCGGTGAAGGGGCCGGTGCCGCCGATCGCGTCGATCGCCGCGCTGTAGGCCTGGAGGTAGCGGTCGGCGTCGGCCTGGGTCAGCGCGGCCTCGCCCAGCATGTCGAAGGAGTAGCGGTAGGCGGCGTTGGCGCCCTTGCGCGAACGCGCCAGCGCCTCGTCGATGCTGCGGCCCATCACGAACTGGTGGCCCATGATCTTCATCGCCTGGCGCACCGCCAGCCGGATCACCGGTTCGCCGACGCGCCCGACCAGGCGCTTGAAGGCGCCGTGCACGTCGCGCTTGGTCTCGTCGGCCAGGTCGACCAGGTGCCCGGTCAGCATCAGGCCCCAGGTCGAGGCGTTGACCAGGACCGAGTCGGAGCGGCCCACGTGCTTCTTCCAGTCGGCCTCGCCGAGCTTGTCGCGGATCAGGCGGTCGGCGGTGTCCTCGTCCGGGATGCGCAGCAGCGCCTCGGCCACGCACATCAGCAGCACGCCTTCCTCGCTGCCCAGGTCGTACTGGCGCATGAAGGCCTCGATCGCGCCCTGGTCGCGGGCGCGGGCGCGCACGCGCTGCACCAGGTCGGTGGCGGTGGCCTGCACGGCGGCGCGGTCGGCCTCGTCCCAGCCGGGCACGGGCTGGCGGGCGGTGGCCAGCAGCGCGCGCACCTGCGCGGTTTCCTCCAGCGTCCAGGCGCTGGTGATTGCGGCGCGCAGGGCCGGCAGGCCTGCGGCGGAGGTGGCGGGCGGGTGGGTCGGAGTCATGGGCAGGCCAGGCTGGGCGCCGCGCCCGGGTCGGAGCGCGGCATGGGACAGGGCGCCATTCTCCCGCCGCCGCGTGCGCGCGGATTGAACGTTTCCCGCGGCCCGGCCGCCTGCCACGGCACAATTCGCGCGTCGGCCCGTCCACGCCCGCCTCGGGCGCAGCGCATGGCCTGCGATGGGGCGCTGGCGCCGGTCCCGTCCGCGCAGGTAGCGCCGCGCAGCCGATTGCAGGCGCCAGGGGAGCGCGCTGCGCCGCCACGGCGGGGCGGCGGCTTGCCCCTGCAACGTCGCGGCCGCTACCATTCGGAAGTTACGCGTGCCCGCGGGGCGGATGCGCGGCGTTGCAACGCGGTATCGCGCGGCGGGCCCGGCCAGATGGAGGTCGGCCGCCGCGATTCATTACCAGTTCGCTGGCGGCCGGCAGGCCGCCTGTGAAGACATTCGGGGTTCCAGGCATGAGGCAGGCGCGTTTTTCGCGGTGGGGATTGGCGGTTCTGGCGTGGTTGCCCTTCGCGGCACTGGCCGCGGGCCCGAGCCCTTGGCAGCTGAACATGGGGCGTGGCGTGACCGAATCGTCCCGCCATGCGTACGACGCGCACATGCTGGCGCTGATCATCTGCGTGGTGATCGGCGCGGTGGTGTTCGCCGCCATGGGCTATGCGATGTTCAAGTTCCGCCATTCCAAGGGGGCGGTGCCGGACACCTCGTTCACCCACAGCACCAAGCTCGAGGTGCTCTGGACCGTCGTGCCGGTGATCCTGCTGGTGATCATGGCCGTGCCGGCCACCGCCAAGCTGATCGCCATGTACGACACGCGCGACTCGCAGATGACGGTCAAGGTCACCGGCGCCCAGTGGCTGTGGAAGTACGAGTACCTGGGCGAGAACGTCGAGATCGTCAGCCGCCTGGACAACGAGAGCAACCGCCTGCGCCAGGATCCGCACGTCACCCGCGCGCAACTCGACGCGCATCCGTCCTACCTGCTGGATGTCGACAATCCGCTGGTGCTCCCGGTCAATACCAAGATCCGCTTCGTGATCACCGCCGACGACGTGATCCACTCCTGGTGGGTGCCCGCGCTGGGCTGGAAGCAGGACGCGATCCCCGGCCTGATCAACGAGGCCTGGACCGACATCAAGGAGCCGGGCATCTACCGCGGCCAGTGCGCCGAGCTGTGCGGCAAGGACCATGCGTTCATGCCGATCGTGGTCAAGGCCGTGCCGCAGGAGGAATTCGCCGTGTGGCTGGCCTCGCAGAAGGCGGCCGGCAGCGCGCCCGACGCGCCCTCGCAGATCCCCGGACAGGGCGACACGCGCGAGCGCTCGGTCGATCCCGACATGATCGATGACGTGCAGGAGGGCGAGGAGCCCACCGCCCCGCAGGCGCCCGCCGCCGCTCCCGCCGACGCCGCCAGCGCCGGCTGATCGCAATCGAAGACAAGACTCCTATGTCCACGCATACCGCTACCGCCGACCACCACCACGACGCCCACGACCACAGGCAGTCGTTCGTCGACCGCTGGTTCTTCTCCACGAACCACAAGGACATCGGCACGCTGTACCTGCTGTTCTCCTTCGTGATGTTCATCATCGGCGCGGCGATGAGCGTGGTCATCCGCCTGGAGCTGGCGGTGCCGGGCCTGCAGCACGTCAGCCCGCACTTCTTCAACCAGATGACCACGATGCACGCGCTGGTCATGATCTTCGGCGGCGTGATGCCGGCCTTCGTCGGCCTGGCCAACTGGATGATCCCGCTGCAGATCGGCGCGCCGGACATGGCGCTGCCGCGCATGAACAACTGGTCGTTCTGGATCCTGCCGTTCGCCTTCGCGATGCTGCTGATGACGCTGTTCCTGCCCGGCGGCGGTCCCGGCGGCGGCTGGACCCTGTACCCGCCGCTGTCGCTGCAGTTCGGCCAGGCCACCGCGTTCACGATCTTCGCCATCCACATGATGGGCATCAGCTCGATCATGGGCGCGATCAACGTCATCGCCACCATCCTCAACATGCGCGCGCCGGGCATCGACCTGCTGAAGATGCCGATCTTCTGCTGGACCTGGCTGATCACCGCCTTCCTGCTGATCGCGGTCATGCCGGTGCTGGCGGGCGCGGTGACGATGCTGCTGACCGACAAGTTCTTCGCCACCTCGTTCTTCAACGCGGCCGGCGGCGGCGACCCGGTGATGTACCAGCACATCTTCTGGTTCTTCGGCCACCCAGAGGTCTACATCATGATCCTGCCCGCCTTCGGCGTGGTGTCCGAGATCATCCCGACCTTCAGCCGCAAGCCGCTGTTCGGCTACCAGGCGATGGTGTACGCCACCGCCGCGATCGCGTTCCTGTCGTTCATCGTGTGGGCGCACCACATGTTCACGGTGGGCATGCCGCTGGGCGGCGAGATCTACTTCATGTTCGCGACCATGCTGATCGCGATCCCGACCGGCGTGAAGGTGTTCAACTGGGTCACCACCATGTGGCGCGGCTCGATCAGCTTCGAGGCGCCGATGCTGTGGTCGATCGCCTTCGTGATCCTGTTCTCGATCGGCGGCTTCTCCGGCCTGATGCTGGCGATCGTGCCGGCGGACTTCCAGTACCACGACACCTATTTCGTGGTGGCGCACTTCCACTACGTGCTGGTCACCGGCGCGCTGTTCGGCATCATCGCCGCGGTGTACTACTGGTGGCCGAAGTGGACCGGGCGCATGTACAACGAGACCGCCGCCAAGTTCCACTTCTGGTGGACGATGGTATTCGTCAACCTGCTGTTCTTCCCGCAGCACTTCCTGGGCCTGGCCGGCATGCCGCGCCGCATCCCGGACTACAACGTGGTGTTCGCCGACTGGAACCTGGTCAGCTCGATCGGCGCGTTCGGCATGTTCGTCACGCCGTTCCTGATGTTCGGCATCCTGTTCCACTCGCTGAAGAAGGGCGCCATCGCCCCGGCGCGGCCGTGGGAATCGGCGCGCGGCCTGGAGTGGACGGTGCCGTCGCCGGCCCCGCACCACACCTTCGCCACGCCGCCGGTGATCCGCGACGGTGACCTGGCGCACGGCGACGTCAGCCACTGAGGATGCTTGCGATGAGCGGCCCCGAACGACCCACCGACGAGCTTGCGCAGCGGCGCCGCCGCGCCGTGCGCACGGCGCTGGTGTTCGGCGCCATCGCGCTGGCGATCTACATCGTCTTCATCCTGTCCGGGGTGATCGGGCGATGAGCGGGCCGGCCGTGACCAGCAAGGGCGTGCTCAAGCTCGTGGCGATCTCGCTGGGCGCGTTCGTCTTCACCTTCTCGCTGGTGCCGATGTACCGCATCGCCTGCGAGAAGGTGTTCGGCATCCGCCTGGACAACAGCGCCGCCGACGCCTCCGCGGTGGCCTCGGCGGTGCCGGCCGAGCGCTGGGTGACGGTCGAATTCGACGGTTCGGTCAATTCCAGGCTGCCCTGGGGCTTCCGCCCCAACGCCACGCGCATGCGCGTGCGCGTGGGCGAGCAGTACGAGGCGACCTACGCCGCGCACAACAGCGGCGACCGCGCCATCGTCGGCAGCGCCACGCCCTCGGTCGCGCCGGCGCGCGCGTCGGGCTACTTCAGCAAGACCGAGTGCTTCTGCTTCACCGCCCAGACCCTGCAGGCCGGCGAGACGCGCGACCTGCCGGTCCGTTTCATCGTCGATCCGGCGCTGCCGCCGGACGTCAACACGATCACCCTGTCGTACACCTTCTTCAAGAACGATGTGCTCACCGACCGCCTCGCCGCGGCGGCGCCCTCGTCCACCGTGCCGCATTCGGCACCCTGACCCACCGCAATCCGGACTTTTCACCATGGCCCAGGCCCACGCTGACACCACAGCCCACCACGGCAGCGACCCGAACGTGTATTTCGTGCCGCACAGCAGCAGGTGGCCGCTGTTCGCCTCGGTGGCGCTGTTCGTGACCATGCTCGGCCTCGCCAGCTGGTTCAACGAGGTCAGCTGGGGCCGCAACATGTTCTTCGTCGGCGCCGCCGGCCTGGCCTTCATCCTGTTCAAGTGGTTCGCCGACGTGGTGCTCGAGTCGGTGTCGGGTTACTACAACAAGCAGGTGGACGTCTCCTTCCGCATGGGGATGGTGTGGTTCATCTTCTCGGAAGTGATGTTCTTCGCGGCCTTCTTCGGCGCGCTGTTCTATACCCGCCAGTTCGCGCTGCCGTGGCTGGGCGGCGTCGGCGACGGCGTGGCGACCAACTACCTGCTGTGGGATGGCTTCAGCCCGGCCTGGCCGAGCGCCGGCCCGGGCGGCGTCGGCGGCCAGTTCCAGACCATCCCGGCCTGGGGCCTGCCGCTGCTCAACACGCTGATCCTGCTGACCTCGGGCGTGACCGTCACCATCGCCCACCACGCGCTCAAGGCCGGGCAGCGCACCAAACTGCTGGTGTCGCTGGGCCTGACCGTGCTGCTGGGCATCGTGTTCCTGTTCTTCCAGGCCGAGGAATACATCCACGCCTACCGCGACCTCAACCTGACCCTGGGCTCGGGCATCTACGGCTCGACCTTCTTCATGCTCACCGGGTTCCACGGCGCGCACGTCACCCTGGGCATGATCATGCTGGCGGTGATCTGGCTGCGCTGCGCCAAGGGCCACTTCACCCCGGAAAAGCACTTCGCCTTCGAGGCGGTGGCCTGGTACTGGCACTTCGTGGACGTGGTGTGGCTGGGGTTGTTCCTGTTCGTCTATGTGCTTTGACGGCAGGACCGGAACCGGGACCGGCCACGCGCGCATGCGGGGCGGTCCGGATCTGACAGCGGAGGGCGCCGGCATGCCGGCGCTTTCCGCCTTTTTGCATCACGCAAATCCGGCGGCCCGCTGCGCGTGGCCGCGCTCAGGAGGCGGGGTTGCGGCCCACGCCGTGGAACTCGATCCAGCCCATGTAGTGGGCCAGCACCACGAGCAGGATCAGCGCGACCGACAGCAGGATGCGCTTGGTCAGGGCATCGACCGTGCGCTTGCTCTGGCCCTTGTCGGCGAGCATGTAGTACAGGCCGGCGCCCAGGTTCCACAGGATCAGCGCCAGGAACCCGACGACGACCAGGATTTTGAGCGAATCGTTCATAGGCTGGTCCGGAGGCGCGGCATGCGCCGGTGCGCCCCATTATCGCAGGCGGCCGCATGCCAGGCGTGAGTCGCCGCGGTACGCGCCTGCTGGGCTGGACGCTGGCGCTGGGGCTGATGGTGCTGTTCGCAGCGCTCGGCCGCTGGCAGCTCGGCCGCATGGACGAGAAGCAGGCCATGCTCGACCAGGTCGCCGCCACCCTGGCCAGGCGCGAGCCGGTGCCGCTGGCCGCCGCCTACGATGCGGCGCGCGCGCGCGGCTTCGACTGGGCCCAGGGCGAGGGCCGCTTCCTCGATGCGCCCGCGGTGCTGCTCGACAACCAGCAGCGCGACGGCCGCCCCGGCGTGCGCGTCTACCGGGCGTTCGCGCCGACCGGCGCCCCGCCGCTGCTGGTCGAGCTGGGCTGGCTGCCGTTGCCCGGCGACCGCGCCCTGCCCGTGCTCGAACCCATCGACGGCCCGCAGCGCGTGCGCGGCCTGCTGGCGCCGCCGCCCTCGGCCGGACTGGCCCAGGGCCTGTCCACGCCCACGCCAGGCGGCGACGTGCTCGCGGTACGCCTGGACGCGCCCGGGCTGCCGGCGCTGCTCGGCGTGGAGGCGCTGCCGCCGCGCGTGCTCAAGCTCGACCCCGACCTGCCGCTGGGCCATGCGCGCGATCTCGACGTGCTGCCCAATACCCTGCCGCCACAGAAGCACCTGGGCTACGCGGTGCAGTGGTTCGGGCTGGCCCTGGCCGTGCTGGTCACCGCCCTTGTCCTGACTTTCCGGTTCCGCCGATGAATGCTCCCGTTTCCCCGCAACAGCGCGGCCGCAATCGCGGCATGCTGATCCTGGTCGTGGTCCTGTTCCTGGGCAGCGCGATCGTTGCCGGGGCGCTGCGCTTCTCCGGCTGGCGCCCGGCCGGCACGAAGAACCACGGCGAACTGCTCGATCCGCCGGGCGACCTGCGCCAGGTCGTGCCGCGCCTGCGCGAGGGCGGCGAATACGCCTGGAATCCGGCCGACCGCACCTGGCGCATCGCGCTCGCGCCGGCGCCCGGCTGCGACAGCGAGTGCGTCGCGCTGTCACAGCAGCTGGACACGGTGTGGCAGCTGTTCAGCCACCGCGCAGACCACGTCCACATCCTCTGGATCGGCACCCCGCCGGCCGGCGTGCAGCGCAATGCCGCCTGGCGCGAAATCGAGCCCGACCCGGCCGTGCTCGCCGCGCTGCCGCGCGTGCGCGATCCGGCGGGTACGCCGGTCTATGTGATCGATCCCAACGGCTTCGTGATCCTGCGTTACGCTCCCGGTTTCGATCCGGGCCACCTGCGCCAGGACATGTCGCGCCTGCTCAAGCTTCGATGATGCCGTCTCCCCCTCCCGCCTCCCTGCGGCTGCAGGTGCACCGGAACTTCCACCGGATCGCCTGGCTGGCCGTCGTCCTCACCCTGGGCGTGATCGTGTTCGGCGCCTTCGTGCGCCTGTCCGACGCGGGCCTGAGCTGTCCCGACTGGCCGACCTGCTACGGCCGCGCGACCTGGCCCCAGGCCAGCCAGGACGTCAGCGGCCATGCCGCGAGCACGATCCGTCCCTTCGAGACCCACAAGGCCTGGCGCGAACAGGTGCACCGCCACCTGGCCGCGACCCTGGGCGTGCTGGTGCTGGTGCTGGCGCTCATGGCCGTACGCCGCCGCCGCCACGGGCTGGCCCTGGTGCTGGGGGCCTCGGCGCTGGTGGCGGCGGCGATCCCGATGTACATGCAGGGCCTGGTGCTGCCGGCGCTGTGCGTGGCCGCGCTGGGCGAGGGCCTGCTGCTGGCCGCGGCGCTGCGCTGGTCGAACGTGGACCTGGCGCGCGTGGGTACGCTCACGCTGGCGACGGTGATCTTCCAGGCGCTGCTGGGCAAGTGGACGGTGACCCTGCTGCTCAAGCCCGTCATCGTCATGGGCCACCTGCTCGGCGGCATGCTGACGTTCTCGCTGCTGACATGGATGGCCTGGCGTGCCACCCAGCTGCCCATCGTGCTGGCCGATGCGGCGGTGCTGCGGCGCTGGCTGATGGCGGCGATCGCGGTGCTGGGCGTGCAGATCGCGCTGGGCGGCTGGGTCAGCGCCAACTACGCCGCGCTCGCCTGCGGCGCCGGCGGCTGGACCACGGCGCAGCCGCACTACATGGACTTCCCGCGCTGCGTCGGCCAATGGTGGCCGCCGTCGGACTTCGGCGAAGGTTTCGTGCTGTGGCGCGGGGTGGGGGCCGATTACGAGGGCGGCGTGCTCGATGGCGCCTCGCGCATCGCCATCCAGATGGCGCACCGGCTGTTCGCCATCGTGGCCGCAGGCACGCTGCTGGCGGTGTCCTGGCGGCTGTCGCGCACGCCCGGCCTGCGCGGCTGGGCCGCGCTGCTGGCGCTGCTGACCTTTACGCAGGTGCTGCTGGGCGTGCTCAACGTCAAGCTGTCGCTGCCGCTGTGGGTTGCGGTCCTGCATAACGGCGGCGCCGCGCTGCTGCTGTTCGTGCTGGTGTCGCTGCTGGCGCGCCTGCGGCGCCCGGGCTGAGTCCGCGCCATGCACGCACCGACGCGCCAGCAGGTCGCGGGAGCCTTTGCCCGCATCCATCCGGAACCACGATGAAGCCTGCGCGTTCGACCTACCGCCAGTACTGGGCGCTGACCAAGCCGCGCGTGGTCGCGCTGATCGTGTTCACCGCGCTGGTGGGCATGTTCCTGGCGGTGCCCGGCCTGCCGCCCCTGCGCCAGAGCGTGTTCGGCCTGCTCGGCATCTGGCTGGCGGCGGCGTCGGCGGCGGCCATCAACCACCTGATCGACCAGCGCATCGACAAGGTGATGGTGCGCACGGCCGACCGGCCGCTGGCCACCGGCGCGCTCCGCCCGTCGCAGGTGCTGGCCTTCGCGGTCGCGCTGGGCGTGCTGTCGATGGTGTTGCTGGTGTTCCTGGTCAACGCCCTGACCGCGGTGCTCACCTTCGCCTCGCTGATCGGCTACGCCGTCGTCTACACCGGCTTCCTCAAGCGCGCCACGCCGCAGAACATCGTGATCGGCGGCATCGCCGGCGCCGCGCCGCCGCTGCTGGGCTGGGCCGCGGTCACCGGCATGCGGAACCAGTGGGACTGGGCGCATGCGCTGCTGCTGGTGCTGATCATCTTCGTCTGGACCCCGCCGCACTTCTGGGCGCTGGCGATCTTCCGCCGCGAGGACTACGCGCGCGCCCTGGTGCCGATGCTGCCGGTGACCCACGGTGTGGCCTATACGCGCTGGCAGATCCTGTTCTACACCGTGCTGCTGTGCGTGGTGACCGTGCTGCCGGTGGCGATCGGCATGAGCGGGCTGTTCTACCTCGGCGGCGCGGTGGTGCTGGGCCTGGCCTTCCTCTGGTACGCCTGGCGCCTGCTCGACCCGCCCGACGAACTGTTCGCGATGAAGGTCTTCAACTACTCGGTGGTCTACCTGATGGCGCTGTTCGCCTTCCTGCTGGTCGACCACTGGCTGCTGCCCTGGCTCGACCCGGCGCCGCTGCAGGCCCTCCCGCTCGAACGCATCGGCTGAGCGCGGCGGTTTCCGCGCCGGCGCTCTGCGCGGCCTGCGCGGCCTGCGCGCAGGAGGGCCATGGATGACGGGTCAGGCCGGGCATGCGGCTGCATGCAGCGCCACCGCATGTGCTGCGGCGTAAACACACGGCATTGCAAAGGCCCGTGGCCTGCGCGGCGTGACCCGATCGGTCGCTGCCTGCGTGCGGGCAACGCATCCCGCCGCACGCCTCGCCAGGCTAGGGCAGGCTGAACTTGCGCATCGGGCGCGCCGGCCACAGCGAGGTGAACTTGGCGCCCCCCACCAGCCGGTAGGCCGCCGAGACGCCGTTCTCGATGCCCAGCGATTCCAGCACGTCGCGCACCTTGCGGAACGTCAGGCGCGGGTCGGCGGTCATCATGAACAGGTTGATCTCCTTGGCGCTGACATCGTAACCCTCGAGCTCCACCGACCCGCCGAGCGCGGCGCGCAGCCGCTCCTCGATCGTCTCCAGGAAGGTCTCGCTCTCCAGCGACTTGCGCCAGAACTTGACCACGAGTTGGTATTGCATCGCCTTGCTCCAAGCCCCGCCGGGAGGCGCGACCGTACAGGATACGGGTGCGGCGTCTGCATTCCGTGGTGCGCGGCGCCCGTCGCCCACGCGCGCGCCTGTTGGGGCGAACTCCACGCGTGCGAGTTACTCGCCCCGGTCGCCGCCCGGCCCGCGTGCGAGCAGAGCGAGAGTCGACGGGTCGGGCCCGGGAAGGTGGGCGAGGGCCTGGTGGAAGATGCTGCCCGGCGGCGAGGCCTGCGCGAACAGCGTCATGCACGAGACGAACTTCATGCCGTCCAGCGCGCCGAAGATCCGCGCAAGCGCCTGGCCGCTGGCCAGCACGCAGCGCGTGGCTTCCTCCAGGCGCGGGCCCAGCAGCGGATGGGCCAGGTAGCGCCGGGCCTCGTCCAGGCCGTCGATGCCGAAGCGGAACGACTGCGCACTGC
>Ga0233375_1000212_pt1 | contig 33600 bp, 27 predicted proteins | sample ElkDunMinimDraft_10_FD_191539 | JGI IMG/M metagenome (GOLD analysis project Ga0233375, IMG submission 191539) | Fecal eukaryotic communites from dung pellets of Tule Elk in California, USA - Elk Dung E16 | ecosystem: Host-associated > Mammals > Digestive system > Large intestine > Fecal | place...
TGGCCGAGCAGGGCGCCGTCCATCGCGAGCCCGCTGATCAGCAGACGGCCCTCGGGGGTGATGTGCAGCACGGAGGGGCGCAGGGCCAGGTGGTGGACACCGCGGCGGCGCGCGACCTCGAGGGCCGCGGCGGCCTCGCCGACCACCGACCGGGCCTGGTCGGACGTCAGAGGGCCGCGCGCGACGAGCTCGGCCAGCGACGGCCCGGACACGTGCTCGGTGACGACATAGCCGACGCCCTCGTGGTTGCCCACGTCGAGGATGCGGACGAGCCGCGGGTCGGAGACGAGCGCGGCCCGCCGAGCGGCGTCGAGGGCCTGCGCGGCGTTCTCGGAGTCCAGGATGCGCACGTGGACGGCGCGGTCGAGGATCTGGTCCGTGGCCTTCCACGAGGTCGATCCCTCGAGGTCGGACTCCATCGGTTGCAAGACCCGGTACCGCCCGGCCAGCACCGCGCCGCGTCCGACGACGTCCTCCACCCGGGCCTCCCGCGAGTTGTTCCGACCGTGTGCCGGTGCTCCATGCTAGGCGGTGCTGCTTAGCGCCGCCGACCCCTTGCCCGCCTGATCACCATCTGGACCAGGGCGTCGACCTCGCGGACACGGAGAACCTTGAGCACGAGGACGTAGACGAGGGAGATCACCACCCCGCCGACGGCGCACATGACCAGTGCGCCGCCCACCCCGGTGACCGGCCCCAGCAGGTCCACCACGAGCAGGCCCGCGCCCGCGGCCAGCAGGCCGGCGGCGATGGCCTTGGCGTGGACCGTGGCCACCCGTCGCCCGTCCACCCCGTGAAGCCGGCGGCGCAGGACGACCAGTGCGACCGCGGCGCCCACCACGTAGGACAGGCTCGACGCGAGACCAGCCCCGACCACCCATCGTGACGGGTCCAGGAACGCCTGGGCGAGGTACGTGCCGCCCACCACGACGACCGCCATGCCCACCTGCATGGGGAACATGGATCGGGCGTCCTCGTAGGCGTAGAAGACCCGCTGGCACAGCGACCAGGCGCCGAAGGCCACGAGGCCCAGCACCATCGCGACGATGGCAGGAGCCAGCGCCGACCACGCGTCCTCGCCGCCCGAGGGGAACATGACCCGCCCGATGGGGTAGGCGAGCACCCCGATGCCGGCGGTGGCGAGGACGGTGAAGAGGCCGACTGTGCGCAGGCCCAGCGACAGGTCGGCGCGCACGCCGTCGACGTCGCCGGCGGCCGCCGTGGCGGAGAGCCGGGTGAACAGGGCCGTCGCGAGGGACACCGTGACCAGCGAGTGCGGCAGCATGAAGACCAGGAACGCGTAGTCCCACAGCGCGTTGCCCGCGTAGGCCGGGTCGAGGCTGCCGGCGCGGGTGGTGACCCGGCTGACGGCGAGGACGCCGAGCTGGCCCACGACGAGCGCCGCGAACGTCCAGCCGGCCACCCGGCCCGCCGAGCGCAGCCCGACGCCGCGGAAGCCCCAGCGCGGCCGGTAGCGGAAGCCCGAGCGGTACAGGGGCACGAGCAGGACGAGCGCCTGCGCCACGACGCCCAGCGTGGCGGTGCCCGCCAGCAGGGCCACCTGCCCGCCGCCCCACGAGCTCGGATCATCGGTGACCGAGCTCTGGAAAGCGCCATTGACCAGCACGAACACCAGGAGTCCGGCCATCGACACCAGGTTGTTGACCACGGGCGCCCACATGTACGGGCCGAACGACCCGCGGGCGTTGAGCACCTGCCCGAGCAGTGAGTACAGCCCGTAGAAGAACAGCTGGGGGATGCACCAGTACGCGAACAGCACCGTTAGCGCCTGCACGTCCGGGTCGCTGAAGTTCGTGTACAGGGTCGTGAGCAGCGGCGCGGCGAGCGCGAGGAGCAGCGCCAGTCCGAACAGCATCGTGGCGCCGAGGGTCAGGAGCCGGTCCACGTACTGCTGCCCGTCGGCCCGCCGGTAGGCACGCACCACCTGCGGGACGAGCACGGCGTTGAGGACGCCGCCGGCGATCAGCAGGTACAGGACGTTGGGCAGCTTGTTGGCCGCGGCGAAGGCGTTCGCCGCGTCGCCCGTGGCCCCGATGGCCCACACCACCATGGCCGCGCGCACCAGGCCGAGGATCCGCGACACCAGGGTGCCGGAGGCCATCAGGGCGGTGGAGCGCCCCATGCTCGTGGCATCGCCGGGGGGCGGCATCGGCACGGCGCCGACCCCGCCGCCCACGTCGGGCCCCACCGAGGCCTCGGCCTCCGGGTCGACCGGCGGCTGCGGTGGCTGTGCGTCGTGCGGCGGCACGGCGGACCCGCTAGCGGTGCTCACCGGCGTCCTCCTGGGTGTGTGGTGCGGGCTCGAGGGGCGCCGGCTGGGCCACGACCTCGGCTGCCGCCGCCGCGTCGGCCTCCGCCTGCGCCGCGAGCCGGGCGCCGCGGTGCGCGGTCTGGCCCCGGCGGACGGTGCGCACGATGCCCGCGACGAGCCCGACGGCGAGGAGCGCCCCGACGATGCTCAGCCCGACGTCCTCGATCGAGGGTGTCACGCGTGCGCTGAACGCGACGGGCGTGGACACGAGCGTGCCGTCCTCCGCGCGGAGGACCACGTCGACCAGCACGTCGCACGCCGATGTCGCGCGCACGTCCACGATGACGGTCTCCTCCGAGGCCGCGCCCACGGTGGTCACCGGCGATCCCGTCGCGGTGAGGCAGGACTGCCGGGACAGCATCTCGACCCGGACGGTGGCCGGCTGCTCCATGGTGTTGCGCACCACGAGCCGGATCTGGCTCGAGCTGGCGGCGACGGTGACCTGTTCGCTGAGCAGCACGGTGAGCCCGCTGCGCCGCTGGATCGCCTCGGCCAGCACCGTGTCGACGAGGGACTTGCGCCCGGCCACGTCGGACCGCCAGTCGACGGCGAGCGGCGCCAGCAGCCGGCGGTCGAGGCCGTCGAGCAGCAGAGCCGGCTCGGGCACCACCTGGGCGAATCCCGCGACGTCGGCGCGGGCGCCGCCCAGCGCGTTGACGTGGGCCGGGGAGAGCTCGGTCGAGGTGCTCACCGTGTCGGGCAGCGTGGCGACCTCGCCATGCTCGGAGGCGAGCTGGGTGGCGGAGGCGAGCTGGACCCACGGCGCCGACGCGAGGGCCTTGAGCTGCGCCTGGGCCAGGGCGGTGTCGGGCTGCCAGTCCCGCGGCGCCGTGACCAGCAGGCTCTCGGAGTCGCTCGTGCTGGCCCGCGCCGCGACGGCGGTCTCCGCGAGGGCTCGTTGGGCGACGGTGGCCGGTGTGGCGCCGGGCTGGACCTCGTCGGGGGTGGCGAGCAGGGTGTCGAGCGTCGCGCTCGGCACGAGCAGCCGTGCGGTCCCGTGCCCGGTGGTCACGTCCACCCGGGCGGTCGGGTCCGAGACCAGCGCGTCGCCGTCGGGTCCGCGCACGTCCGAGCCGACCACGAGCGCTCCGGCGCGGGACCGGGCGGCGAGGGCCGCGGTCTCCTGGTCGGGCGTCGTGTCGGCGAGCCACAGCAGCCGGTGGGGGGAGGGCCCCAGCACCTGCGTGGAGGCGGGGGAGGAGATGCCGAGCGCGACGTCGAGGAGCTGGCTCTCGTGACCGTGCGCGATCGCCGCGATGTCCGGGTCGGACCAGGGCAGCGCGACCACGTCCGTCCTGGCCGCCTCGGTGGTGAGGCGCTGCAGCCAGGCGCGTGACGCGTCGCCGCCCGTCGCCGCCTGGTCGAGCAGCGCGGGGTCGATGGCCCAGGTGACCGCCGGTTGGCCGGCCGTGGCCTGCAGCAGCGAGTCGAGGCGCCCGCCGGTGGCGGTCAGCGTGTCGATCGACCGGGTCGGGGAGCGGCCGACGACGGCGTCGGCCGCGTCGCCCTTCGAGCCGGCGGGGTCCCCGTCCGGCGCCGCGGTCTCGTGGGCGCCCTCCGCCGCGTCGGCGTCAGCGCTCTCTGCCGCGTCGTCGTCGGCGGCCGCTGCGGCCTCCAGGGCGTCGAGGTCCTCGGAGGCCAGGCCCTCGCCCACCACGGGCACCAGCACGTTGACCGCGACCTGGCGCAGGTCGGCGGGGTCGTCCGAGGGCGCCCACAGCAGGAACGTGCGCTCGAGCCCGACCCGCCGCGACCCGTCGCTCAGCTCGACGGACAACCCCCGAGGACCCCAGGCCGACGCCGAGCGCAGCAGCCCGATCGAGGACGAGGGGACGGTGAGCACCACCTGGGCGCTCGCGCCGGGCGCGAGCGGGCCTTCCAGGTCGATCGTCGTCACCGGGCTCCCGGCGTCGTCACGAGGGCCCGACTCGGTCCACGCGGACAGCCGCTCGCTGCTGGCGAGCCGGTACCGGCTGATGCGCAGCGTCGCGCGGGGGGACTCGATGGGCTCGGCGCTGGCGTTGTGGACCACCGCGGTGACGGTGAGGTCCTGGTCGAGGGCCAGCACCTGGGGCTGCACGGCGGTCACGGCGACGTCGACGGTGAGGTCGCCCTCGGCGGGCGCGGCGTGCGCGGTCCTGCCGTCGGGGAGCACCGGCGCCAGCACGCTGAGCAGCGCCACGAGCACGGCGAGGGCGGCCAGGAGCGCGGGATGTGCGTGCTGCCTGGACGTCATGGTGGGAAGGGGACGGTTCATGCCTCGCCGACGAGGACCGCGTGGGCGGCCTCCGCTAGTCGTCGTTCGTTCGGGTAGGCGAGGCGGGCGGGCAGGTCGGTGATGGCGACCCACTCGACGTCCTCCGCCTCACCGTCGGGGTCCCCCTCGACGGTGAGCTCGCCGCCCACGGCGCCGAGCAGGAAGTGGTGGACGACCTTGTGCACGCGGCGGTCGTCCCCGGTGAACCAGTAGTCGATGACGCCCAGCCGGCGCACGACCTCGCCGATGATCCCGGTCTCCTCGGCGATCTCCCGCACCGCGGCCTCCTCGGGCGTCTCGACGCCCTCGAGGTGTCCCTTCGGCAGGCACCACTCGAGCCGGCCCGCGCGGTTGCGGCGCGCGATGACCGCGGCGTGCAGCACGCCGTCGACCGTGTGCACGACAAGGCCGCCGGCGGAGGTCTCATCCACCACCGGCAGCGCGTTGGGCAGCACCCGCGTGGAGACGGCGTCCGGGTCGATCCGGAGCGCGTGTCCCCCCGGAGGCGCCGGGACGCCACCCGGTCGCGCGGGGTGCGCTGGGCTCGACATGTCGCCACTGTAACGACTTCTCCGTATCCGGCTTTCACGTCCAGCGACGTCTGGCAGGCTTGGACGTTGTGCCGACCACCGATCAGACCGCCCTCCTCGCCCTGCAGCGGCGTGCTCTCAGCGTCCTCGCCGACCTCGCGCCGGCGGCGATCGAGCTCGGCGAGGTGTTCCGGGAGGCCGGCCACGAGCTGGCCCTGGTGGGCGGGCCGGTGCGCGACGCGTTCCTGGGCCGGGTGAGCGCGGACCTCGACTTCACGACGTCGGCGTCGCCGGACGAGACCGAGGCGCTGCTGGCCCGGTGGGGCGACGCCCACTGGGACATCGGCCGGGAGTTCGGCACGATCGGCGCGCGCAGGCACGGGCGCCGCAACGGCGGCGAGGACGTGGTCGTGGAGGTCACGACCTACCGCACCGACGCCTACGACCCCGCGTCCCGCAAGCCCGAGGTCGTCTTCGGCGACACGCTGGAGGGCGACCTGTCGCGGCGCGACTTCACCGTGAACTCGATGGCGGTGCGGCTGCCCGAGCTCACGTTCGTGGACCCCTTCGACGGGTTGTCCGACCTCGCCGCCCGTCGGCTGCGGACGCCGGTGGCCGCCCGCCAGTCCTTCGACGACGACCCGCTGCGGATGATGCGCGCCGCGCGGTTCGCCGCACAGCTCGGGTTCGCGGTTGACGAGGACGCCCTGGCCGCGATCCGGGAGATGTCGGACCGCATCTCGATCGTCTCGGCCGAGCGGGTGCGGGACGAGCTGACCAAGCTGCTGCTGGCCCCCGTGCCGCGCCCCGGGCTGGAGGTGCTCGTGGACACCGGCCTCGCGGAGCACGTGCTGCCCGAGCTGCCCGCGCTGCGGCTCGAGATCGACGAGCACCACCGGCACAAGGACGTCTACCAGCACTCCCTCACCGTGCTCGAGCAGGCGATCGCCCTGGAGACCGGCCCCGAGGGCCCGGTGCCCGGCCCGGACCTGGTGCTGCGCATCGCCGCGCTGCTGCACGACATCGGCAAGCCAGCCACCCGCCGGTTCGAGGGCGGCGGCGGCGTGAGCTTCCACCACCACGAGGTGGTCGGCGCGAAGCTCGTGGCCCGCCGGCTCAAGGCCCTCCGGTTCGACAAGGCGACCGTGCAGGCCGTCTCGCGCCTGACCGAGCTGCACCTGCGGTTCCACGGCTACGGCGACGGCGGCTGGACGGACTCGGCGGTGCGCCGCTACGTGACCGACGCGGGGCCGTTGCTGGAGCGCCTGCACCGGTTGACCCGCTCCGACTGCACCACCCGCAACCGGCGCAAGGCCGAGCGGCTGTCGGGCGCGTACGACGACCTCGAGGCGCGGATCGCCCAGCTGCGCGAGCAGGAGGAGCTGGCCTCGATCCGTCCCGACCTGGACGGCCAGCAGATCATGGACGTGCTCGGCATCGGGCCCGGCCGCGACGTGGGGGCCGCGTACCGGCACCTGCTCGAGCTGCGGATGGACCGTGGGCCGCTCGGCGAGGACGTGGCCCGGCAGGAGCTCCTCACCTGGTGGGAGGCCCAGCAGGCGGCTCAGGGCTGACCTCGACGGGCCGGCGCACCACCAGGACGCACACGTCGTCCTCCTGCTCGGCGCCGACGAACCGGCCCACGAGCTGGTCGCGCACGTCCGCGGCGCACGCGTCGTCGGGCACGGCGGCCAGGGCGCGCATGAGGTCGTCGATGCCGTCCTTGAGGGACCGGTCCCGTCGCTCGATGAGCCCGTCGGTGTAGACCACGAGCATCGCGCCGCGCGGCAGCTCGACCTCGGCCTGCGGATCGGGCGACCGGGGGTTGACGACGCCCACGGGCGTGGTGAGGGCCTGGTCGAGCGGGCGCACCTCGCCGCCGGGCAGCCGGACCAGCGGTGGCGGGTGCCCCGCCCGGGAGTAGGTGAGCCGGTCCGCGGTCGGGTCGGACGCGCCCGACGGCTCGAGCCGCAGGTACACGCAGGTGGCGAGGTCGGCCATGCCGAGCCCGCGCACCAGCTCGTCGAGGTGCGCGATGACCCGGCCCGCCCGCGCGCCGCTCCACGCGTGGGAGCGGAGCACCGAGCGCAGCTGCCCCATCGACGCCGCCGCGCCGAGGTCGTGGCCCACGACGTCGCCGACGGCCAGGCCGATGGCGCCGTCCGGCAGGGGCAGCACGTCGAACCAGTCGCCGCCCACCTCGGCGCGGTGCAGCGCCGGCAGGTAGGACGCCGCGACGTCGAGCCCGGGGACGGTGGGCACATCGGGCAGCAGGCTGTGCTGCAGGGTGAGGGCGGCCGAGCGCTCGCGCAGGTAGAGGCGCACGTTGTCGAGCGCCAGGGCGGCCCGTTGGCCGACGTGCGCGGCGGTCACCACATCCTCGGCGGTGAACCCGTCCAGGGCGTCGTGCATGAGGCACAGGGCCCCGATGAAGCCGTCGCGGGCGCGCAGCGGGACGGCCAGCGCGGAGCCCAGGCCCAGGCGGCGCAGCAGCTCGAGGCGGTGGCCGGGCACCTGCGAGGCGAGGGCCTCGACGTCGATGGAGAACGGCTGGGCGTCGAACCGGCGATCGTCGGTGCGCGCCAGCTCGAAGACCGCGGAGCCCATGAGCCAGGACGGGTCTCCCCGTTCGAGGTCGTGGGCGTCCTGAGCGCGCACCGGGTGCCGCGCCGCCACGTGGAGCCGATCGAGCCGGCCCCGCTCGTTGGTGATGACCACGAACCCCCAGGTGGCCAGGCGGGAGACGGCGATCTCGGCGAGGGCCACGAGCGCGTCGTCGTAGTCGAGCCGGCGGGCGAGCTCCTCGCTGACCTGCGCGAGCAGGTGCAGGCGCGCGCGGGCGGCCTGAGCCTCGCCGAGGGCGGCCTCCCGGGCGCGCTCCTGCTCCACGCGGGCGGTGACGTCCGCCTGGATGCCCACGTGGTGGGTGAGGCGGCCGTCCGCGTCGTACACCGGGCTGATCACCACCTGGTTCCAGAACGGGGACCCGTCCTTGCGGTAGTTGAGCAGCGTGTCGGCGACGGTGTGGCCCTGCTGGAGGGCCTCGTGGATGCGGGCGACGACGGTGCGGTCGGTGCGCGGGCCCTGCAGCACACGGCAGTTGCGGCCGACCATGTCGGTGGCGGAGTACCCGGTGACGCGCTCGAACGCGGGGTTCACCCAGATGATGGGGTCGTCCGCCGAGTGCGGGTCGGAGATCGTGAACGAGAGGTCGCTGGCGATGACCGCCCGGGCGTGCAGGTCCCCGGTCACGTCGGGCAGCGGGAGGATCCCGCGCGGACCGCCCGGCACCCCCGCCAACGCCGCTCGCAGCACCTCAGATGAGAGATCGCTCACCTTGGCGAGACTACGCACGATCCCCCGGGACCGCGCCCCCGGGGAAGCCCTTCAGGCGCCGTCGACGCCCGGCGTCCGAGCAGCCTGCGGGAGGGGGTCCTGCCCGGCGGCGCGGCGCGCGGCGACGGCTCGTGCCGTCACGGCCCGGTAGCCCAGCGCCGCCGCCAGGTAGCCCACCGCGAGGACCGCGAAGACGGGCCGCGACCAGCCGGTGTCGTTCAGCGTGAGCGCCGCGAGACCGGCGGCCCCCACGAACGCCGCGTTGTACAGGACGTCGTAGAGCGCGAACGCTCGGCCGCGGAACTCGTCGGCGGTGTCCCGCTGGACGATGGTGTCGACGGCGATCTTCGCGCCCTGCGCCGCCAGCCCCAGCGCGACGGCGCACAGCAGCAGCGGGACCCGGGACACGGTGAACGCCAGCACCGTCTGGGTCGCCGCGGCCAGGAGCATGCACAGGGTGATCCAGGCGTGCGGCCCGGTGCGGGGCGACAGCACCGGGGTCAGCACGGCGGCCAGGACGAAGCCCACCGCCGACGCGGTGAGCACCAGCGAGAACACCGCCAGGCCCGCCGCCGCGTCCCGCGGGTCGGCCAGCAGGTTCCGGCTGATCAGGATGCTGGCGATGAACGTCACGCCGTAGAGGAACCGCGAGGTCGCCATCACCGTGAGCGCGGCCGCCGGGGTGCGTCGGGCGATGAGGTGGCGCGCCCCGTCCGCGAGGTCCCGGCTCATCTGCCGCACCCGAGCGAGCACCCGTGACGAGCTGTCGACGGTCTCGGGGCCGAGCTCGTCGCGCCCGATGCGCAGCGCCAGGCACCCGGCCAGGGTGTAGACCACGCAGGCCAGCACCACGGCGGCGGCGTCGCTGACGGGGCCGTCGGGGAGCAGCAGCCCGAGCCCGAGCCCGATGCCTCCGCCGACGCCCACCGCGCCGGCGCCGAGCGTCGGGGTTAGCGAGTTGGCCGTCAGCAGCAGTGGCCCGTCGACCACGCGTGGCAGCGAGGCGGACAGCGCGGACAGCAGGAACCGGTTGACCGACAGCGCCAGGAGGGCCAGGACGTACACGGCCGGGCCGACGCCCGTGGTGACCATGAGCACCGCGATCACGACCGCGATGGCGGCCCGCACCAGGTTGCCCACCAGCAGCACCTGACGGCGCCTCCACAGGTCGAGCAGCACCCCGGCCCACGGTCCGACGATCGTGAACGGCAGCAGGAGGACGGCGAACGCGATTGCGACGTCCCCCGCGGTCGACTGCTGCTCCGGGTTGAAGAAGAACAGGGTGGCGAGGCCGACCTGGAAGAGGCCGTCCCCGGCCTGGCTGCTCAGCCGGACGACGAACAGCCGACGGAACCCCGGCAGTCTCAGGAGCTGCCGGAGCTCGCGGATGACGCTCATCCCGCCAGGTTATCCGCCGCCTGGAGCCTCGCCGTCCGCCGGGGCGCCGCCCGCCAGTGCGGGCGCGACGCCGGGAGGCACCCCGGGGGGCAGCCGCGCGCCGAACGGGTTCGCCCGGCGGAACGCGCAGACCTCGCACAGCGAGCCGGTCGAGTCGGAGGGCAGGGGCTCGGCGCAGCGCGCGCACTCCCGCAGCACCTCCGAGGCGAGGAACTGGGGCAGGCAGGCGAGCAGGCTGGCCCAGGTGTGCCGTCCGGTGGACTCCAGCGCCCCGTGGGGGCATCGGGCGACGCACTCGCCGCAGTCCACGCACGAGGCCGGCAGGTGGCGCAGCGTGACCCGGACGCGGCCGTCGTCGGCGGGGGAGCCCTCCAGGCGCAGCGCGTCCACGGGGCAGGACTGGACGCACACGCCGCAACCGGTGCAGCCGGAGGCGGCGAGCATCGCGCTGGGGGCGGGGTGCTGGGCCAGGGTGTCGCGCTGACGAGGCTCCCGCGGGCGGGCGGGCGGGGATCCCGACCCGGCAGCGGGGCGAGCGCGAGGCGGGGGCGCCGTGAGGGCGCGCAGGGCGTCGAGCATCCGTTCGCGCTCGGTGACGGCGCGTGGGGGCCGCGCGGCGGCGGGACTGGCGCTGGCGGTCATCGAGAGCAGCGCCCTGCGGGGGAGGGGCAGCGCCCGCACGTCGAGCACTGGCCCTTCGACCTCGGCGTCGATGTCGGCGTCGGCGCCGGGGTGGGATGTGAGGGCCACCCGCTCGGGACGCGCGCACGAGGTCAGCAGCCCGTTCGCCTCGTCGACGCTGCGCGCCGCGAGGTCGGGGCGCCCGCACCCCTCGAGCCGGGCCTCCACCCGTGCGCCGCGCAGCACGAGCTCGAGCGCCGCGGAGGCGGGCAGGTCGGCCAGGCACACCTCCAACCGGACCACCGCCGCGCCAGGGCGGTGGCCCGCCACGTCAGGCTGGTGCTCGGCGCACACGAGCACCAGGTCGACCGGCTCCGGGAGCCGGTCGACCCAGCGCAGCAGTGGCGCGATCCCGTCGGACGCGGCCTGGCTGAGGGCGTTCATCCCACGAAGCACGCCTTCGCCTGCTCGAGGGCTCCCCGCGTGAGCGCCGCGGCGCCCTGGTAGAAGTCCGTGCGGGCGTGCTCCGTCACCAGGTCCAGGCACTCAGGCGCCCAGGCCAGCAGGTGGTCGGTGAGGAAGGCCGAGTGCGCGGCGAAGATCGAGTCGAGCATCGGCCCGTCGTCCTGCGCGAGCGCGTCCAGGCCGCGCAGGCACAGCACGCTGAGGAAGTGCAGCTCCAGGCCCAGGTGGTCGTCGGGCTCCCGGTGCAGGCGCGGCGCCTCGAGCCCGAAGGCCCGGTACGTCGCCCGGACCTGCAGCGTCGGCTCGTCGAACAGCAGCCGGTCGACCGTCCGGTAGACCGACTCGTACGGCGTGGCCAGGAGGTGGCCCGGGCCCACGAACAGCGCCTGGTAGTCCCGGTGCAGCGCGGTCGGGTCCGCCGAGGGCTCGGCGCCCCCGGCCCCGACCGCGCTGCCGAGCAGCCGGAGCCCTTCCGTCGTGGCGTCATCCGACTCGAGCGGCCACTCGTCCAGCAGCCCGGGCTCGGCGAGCCGGGCGCACAGCTCGGCGTCGGCCGGGGCCAGGAACAGCCGGGAGAGGAAGCCGTACGCCGCGGCGAACGCGTCGAGCCGCGTGCCGACCAGCCGGTTCCCGTCGAGGGTGGTGCTCATCAGATGCCGCCTTGCAGGAGGAGGGAGGTGCTCAGATGCCGATGCGGTCGAACGAGGAGTAGAACAGCATGCGGCCGATGGTCTCCGAGGCGAGGACCAGCACGAACGCGCTGGTGGCCAGGTAGACCAGGTGGCGCTCCTTGCCGCGGAAGGCGAAGCGGTACAGGAAGAAGCCCAGCAGGCCCGCGCCCAGGAAGACGAGGGCGAGGCGGGTGAGCAGGACGGCGCCGCCGGCCGTCATGAGGGTGGCGGCGGAGGCCTGCGCGTGGACGTCGCCCGTCGCCAGGTCCAGCGCGTACGTGGGGAGCACCACGAACTCGATGCCCAGCAGCACGATGGCCGAGGCGGCGATGCGCCGCAGCGACGTGCGGAGCAGCGCGCCGGTGGCCTCGTCCACGTCCGCGTGCTTGCGCTTGCGGACCGTGTACACGACCACGAAGGCCGCGCCGATGGCCAGGGCGCCCAGCAGGAACGTCGTGGTGAAGAACGTGACCGGGGTGGCCCAGTGGTTCCACGCCGGGACGCTGGGGAGCATGTAGACCATCGACATCGAGAGCACGAGGGCGAGGCCGACAAGGGCGGTGACCCCGGCGAGGACCTGGCGCAGCAGCGGCGTGAGCCAGCGGCGCCACTCGACGACGGCGAACACCGCGCCCAGGCCGGCGAAGGCGGAGCCGAAGAAGATCTCCCGGCTCAACCAGCTCGACCCGAGGTGGTTGATCGCGTTCAGGGCGTTCATCGGGTTGCCCAGGTGGAACATGGACGCGATGAGGCCGAGCACGATCGCCGGGCCGATGGCGTAGAGGGCAGGCCCGGAGAGCTTGTCCACCGCCTCCTGGCCGTGCTTGCGGACGAGGCTCAGCTGCACCAGGCCGAGGATCACGAAGGATCCGACGGACATCTGGGCGAGGATGGTGAAGGCCACCAGCGGCAGCTCGTGGACGTTCATCAGATCTCCTCGGGGTTGCCGATGGCGCCGGTGCCGTGGCCGGTGGGCTGGGCGTCGCGGTGCGGGGTGATGACCAGGTTGGGGCGGGTCATGGCGGGGTCGGGCAGGGGTTCGATGGCTGCGGTGTCGCCGTACTTGGCGCGCAGCTCGTCGATCTCGCCGAACTCGAGGGCTCGGGAGGGGCAGGCGGCGACGCAGGCGGGTTGCTCGCCGGCGTTGACGCGGTCGATGCACAGGTCGCACTTGGTCATGACGCCGGCGTCCTTGTCGTACTGCGGGGCGCCGTAGGGGCAGGCCCATTCGCAGTAGCGGCAGCCGACGCACTTGCCGTCGTCGATGGTGACGATGCCGTGCTCGTCCTTGTGCATGGCGGTGGTGGGGCAGACCTTGACGCACTGCGGGTCGTCGCAGTGGTTGCAGGAGATGGAGGTGTAGTAGGTGAACACGTTGGGGGTGAACGTGTCGCCGTCCTGGCGCCAGGTGCCGCCGGAGTACTCGGCCACGCGCCGCCAGGTGACTCCGACGGGCAGGTCGTTCTTGTCCTTGCAGGCGACCTGGCAGGCCTTGCACCCGGTGCACAGGGTCTGGTCGAAATAGAAGCCCAGCTGCTTCGCCATGGTCAGGCCTTCTCAATCTGCACGAGGTTGGTGTGCTGCGGGTTGCCCTTCGCGAGGGGCGACGGGTGCCAGGAGGTGAGCGTGTTGGTGCATCCGCCCTTGTCCACGCCGTCCTTGTCGGGCGCGTACCACGCGCCCTGCGGGACGGACACGACTCCGGGGGCGATGCGGGAGGTCACGTGGGCCTTGAGCTCGATGCGGCCGCGGTCGTTGAACACGTGGACCACGTCGTCGTTCTCGATGCCGCGCGCCTTCGCGTCGAGCGTGTTGATCCAGACCACCTGCGGGTGGGCCTCCTGCATCCAGGCGACGTTCCCGTACGTCGAGTGCGTCCTCGACTTGTAGTGGTGCCCGATCATCTGCAGCGGGGCGTCGCCCGTGCCGGCCAGCTCGGCGCCCTCCCACGTGGGGGTGTACTCGGGCAGCGGCGTGATGCGGTCGCCCTCGGGGAGGGTCCACGTCTCGTCCAGCTTCTGCAGCAGCGAGGAGTAGATCTCGATCTTCCCGGACGGCGTCTTCAGCGGGTTGGCCACCGGGTCATCGCGGAACGCCTTGAGGCCGATGACGGTGCCCGCGGGGTTCTTCTTCTTGAAGATGCCCTTCTCGCGCAGCTCGTCGAAGCTCGGCAGGTCGGGCTCCTTGGCCTGGCTCTCCGCGTAGACCTTGCGCAGCCACTCCTCCTGCGTCATGCCCTCGGTGAACTGGGCCTTCACGCCCATCCGGTCGGCGATCTCCGTGCACATCTCGTAGACGGTGCGGCACTCGAAGAGCGGCTCGATGACCTGGTCGGCGAAGATCAGGTAGCCCAGGTTGCCGGCGCTGCCCTGCGGGACGAGGTCCGCCTGCTCGCTGTTGGAGACGTCCGGGAGCAGGATGTCGGCGAACTTCGCCGAGGCCGTCATCTGGTTCTCGATCACGACGATCATCTCGCAGAGAGACTCGTCCTGGAGGAGCTTCGCGGTCCGGTTGGCGTCGGAGTGCTGGTTGATCAGCGCGTTGCCCGCGTAGTTCCAGATGAACTTGATCGGGACCTCGAGGCGGTCCTTGCCCTGGATGCCGTCGGCGGTGGCCGTCATCTCGGTGGCGCGCTCGATCGCGTCGGTCCACAGGAACACCGGGATCGAGGTCTTGACCGGGTTCGTCAGCGTCGGGAACGCGGACAGCGACAGCTGGTAGGAGCCCTCACGGGCGCCCGTGCCACCGCCCGTGATGCCGACGTTGCCGGTGAGGGCCGCGAGCAGCATGACCGCGCGGGCGCTGTTCTCGCCGTTCGCGTGGCGCTGCGGGCCCCAGCCCTGCACGATCGCGCACGGCTTGGCCTGCGCGATGGTGCGGGCCAGCTGGACGATCCGGGTGGCGGGGATGCCGGTGATGGTGGAGGCCCACTCGGGCGTCTTCTCGACGCCGTCACGGCCCAGGCCCATGACGTAGCTGTGGTACGAGCCGCCCGCCGGGGCGCCCTCGGGCATGTGCTCCTCGTCGAAGCCCACGCAGTACGTGTCGAGGAACTGCTGGTCGTGCAGGTTCTCGCTGATCATCACGTGCGCGAGCCCGGCGACCAGGGCCGCGTCCGTGCCCGGCCGCAGCGGCACCCACTCGTCGGCGATGCTCACCGCGGTGTCCGTGTACCGCGGGTCGATCACGATGACCTTGGCGCCGCTCTCGCGCTTGGCCGCCTGCGTCACGAACGTCTCGCCGCCGCCGCTCATGCGGGTCTCGTGCGGGTTGTTGCCCCACAGGACCACGAGCTTGCTGTTGACGGTGTCGTCGAAGCTGTTATTCCCGGCGCCGGCGCCGTAGGTGTACGGCGTGGCAGCGGAGATCTGCGCGGTGCTGTACGTGCCGTAGTGGTTGAGGTAGCCGCCCATGCAGTTCATCAGGCGGGCGATGGGGCTCGACGCCGGCGGCCAGCTCTTGGCGACGGTGCCGCCCAGGGCGCCCGTGCCGTAGTTGAGGTAGACGGCCTCGTTGCCGTACTTCTCGATGGTCTTCTTGAGGGAGGCGGCGATCGTGTCGTACGCCTCTTCCCAGGTGATCTGCTCGAACTCGCCCGAGCCGCGCTTGCCGACCCGCTTCATCGGGTGCTTCAGGCGGTCCGGGTTGTAGATGCGCTGACGGATCGAGCGGCCGCGCACGCACGCGCGGATCTGCTGGGTGCCCATCTCGTCGTCGCCCGTGGGATCGGGGTCGACACGGACGATCTGGCCGTCCACGACGGTCATGAGCAACGGGCAGCGGGAGCCGCAGTTGACGTTGCAGGAGCTCCACACGACCTTCTCGCCGGCGTCATCGCCGCCGGCGGGCTCGGCCGACGCGCTCGCGACGGGGAGCAAGCCGTAGTGGGCTCCGACGCCCACGGCGGCAGCGGCGCCGCCCGCTGCGGCGCTCCACTTCATGAACGACCGTCGTGGGACGGGCGTTCCAAGGGGAGTGGGCCTGGTGGCCATGTCGGTCATCGTCATCGGTCCTTCCGGCAAGACGCCCGCCCAGCAGTCGAGGGGAGAGCACACTGTGCGTTTTGGATGATTGTTTGTGCTGGTGGCGCACAATTTTCAGGTCCTAGGTCCCTGACGGGACATTTGTTCCGAACTGGCCCGTGAGAATATGAGGGAAGCATTACCTCACCATCTGGGACCTCTTTCCCCGGCGAAATCCGGGATTAAGCAAAGAGCGGCGCCCCGGGCCTCGCGAGGAGGTCCGGGGCGCCGCTGGGTGACGCTGGGGGGATCAGAGGCCGATGCGGTCGAACGAGGAGTAGAACAGCATGCGGCCGATGGTCTCCGAGGCGAAGACCAGCACGAACGCGCTGGTGGCCAGGTAGACCAGGTGGCGCTGGTGGCCACGAGCGGCGGAGCGGTACAGGAAGAAGCCGAGCAGGCCCGCGCCCAGGAACACCAGGATCAGGCGGGTGAGCAGGACGGCGCCGCCGGCCGTCATGAGGGTGGCGGCGGAGGCCTGCGCGTTGGCGTTCCCCGTCGCCAGGTCGAGCGCGTAGGTGGGGAGCACCACGAACTCGATGCCCAGCAGCACGATCGAGGCCGCGGCGATCATCCGCAGGCTCGAGCGCAGCAGGGCGTTCGTCGAGGCACGAGTCTCGTCGTCGGCCTCCACGACCACGGCGGTGGCGACGTCGACGCCGCCCGACGCCTCGGTGCTCGCCTCGGTGGCGGCCGTCTCCGTGCCCGTCACCGTGCCCGTCTCGGCGCCTGTCACCGTGCCCGCCTCGGTGGCGGCCGCGTCCGTGGACCCGGCCGGCGCCGTCGTGCGCTGGCGGTACGTGTAGACGATGACCAGCGCCGCGCCCACGGCCAGGGCCCCGAGCAGGAAGGTGGTCGTGAAGAAGGTGACCGGGGTGGCCCAGTGGTTCCAGGCCGGCACCGTCGGCAGCATGTAGACCATCGACATGCTGTAGACGAGCACCAGCCCCACCAGGGCGGTCGCGCCCGCCAGGATCTGGCGCAGCAGCGGCGTGAGCCAGCGGCGCCACTGGACGACGGCGAACACCGCGCCCATGCACGCGAACGCGGACCCGAAGAAGATCTCCCGGCTCAACCAGCTCGAGCCGAGGTGGTTGATCGCGTTGAGCGCGTTGACGGGGTTGCCCAGGTGGAAGATCGACGCGATCAGGCCCAGGACCATGGCCGGGCCGATGGCGTACAAAGCCGGGTCGGACAGGCGGTCGACGGCGCCGTGGCCGTGCTTGCGGATGCCGAACAGGTGGACGACGCCCAGCACGACGAAGGATCCGACGGACATCTGGGCGAGGATGGTGAAGGCCACCAGCGGCAGCTCGTGGACGTTCATCAGATCTCCTCGGGGTTGCCGATGGCGCCGGTGCCGTGGCCGGTGGGCTGGGCGTCGCGGTGCGGGGTGATGACCAGGTTGGGGCGGGTCATGGCGGGGTCGGGCAGGGGTTCGATGGCTGCGGTGTCGCCGTACTTGGCGCGCAGCTCGTCGATCTCGCCGAACTCGAGGGCTCGGGAGGGGCAGGCGGCGACGCAGGCGGGTTGCTCGCCGGCGTTGACGCGGTCGATGCACAGGTCGCACTTGGTCATGACGCCGGCGTCCTTGTCGTACTGCGGGGCGCCGTAGGGGCAGGCCCATTCGCAGTAGCGGCAGCCGACGCACTTGCCGTCGTCGATGGTGACGATGCCGTGCTCGTCCTTGTGCATGGCGGTGGTGGGGCAGACCTTGACGCACTGCGGGTCGTCGCAGTGGTTGCAGGAGATGGAGGTGTAGTAGGTGAACACGTTGGGGGTGAACGTGTCGCCGTCCTGGCGCCAGGTGCCGCCGGAGTACTCGGCCACGCGCCGCCAGGTGACTCCGACGGGCAGGTCGTTCTTGTCCTTGCAGGCGACCTGGCAGGCCTTGCACCCGGTGCACAGGGTCTGGTCGAAATAGAAGCCCAGCTGCTTCGCCATGGTCAGGCCTTCTCAATCTGCACGAGGTTGGTGTGCTGCGGGTTGCCCTTGGACAGGGGGGACGGACGCCAGGACGTCAGGGTGTTCGTGCTTCCGCCCTTGTCCACGCCCTTCTCGTCAGGGGAGTACCAGGCGCCCTGCGGCACAGACAGGACCCCCGGTGCGATGCGAGTCGTGACACGGGCCAGGAGCTCGATGCGGCCGCGGTCGTTGAACACGTGGACCACGTCGTCGTTCTCGATGCCGCGCGCCTTCGCGTCGAGCGTGTTGACCCACACCACCTGCGGGTGGGCCTCCTTGAGCCACGCCACGTTCCCGTAGCTCGAGTGCGTCCTCGACTTGTAGTGGTGCCCGATCATCTGCAGCGGGTAGGTGCTGGTCAGCGGGTCGTCGTGGCCCTCCCACGACGGGACGTACGCGGGGATGGCAGGGATCTCGCCTTCGACGCCCTCCCAGGTGTCCGCGATCTCCTGCAGGCGCTCGGAGTAGATCTCGATCTTCCCGGACGGCGTCTTCAGCGGGTTCGCCACCGGGTCCTCGCGGAACTTCTTGAGGCCGACGGTGAAGCCCGCCGGGTTGGCCTTGCGCCAGATCCCCTGGGCGGCCAGCTCGTCGTAGCTCGGGAAGCCGTCGATCGCCTTCTGGCTGTCGGCGACGAGCTGCTCCACCCACTGGTCGAGCGTCTTGCCCTCGGTGAACTTGTCCTTGACGCCCATGCGGTCGGCGATCTCGGTGCACATGTCGTACGTCGAGCGGCAGTCGAACAAGGGCTCGATGGCCTTCTGCGCGAGGATCGCGTACGCCAGGTCACCCGAGTAGCCGCTCGGGATCAGATCGGTCAGCTCGGCGTTCGACACGTCCGGCAGGAGGATGTCGGCGAACTTCGCCGAGGCGCACAGCTGGTTGTCGATCACGACGATCATCTCGCAGAGCGTGTCGTCCTCGAGCAGCTTGACCGTGCGGTTGATGTCCGAGTGCTGGTTGATCAGCGTGTTGCTCGCGTGGTTCCAGAGGAACTTGATCGGGACGTCGAGCTTGTCCTTGCCGCGCACACCATCTGCGAGCTTGGTCATCTCGGCGCCGCGCTCGATCGCGTCGGTCCACGTGAAGCACGAGATCTTCGTGGTGATCGGGTTCGTGCCCCCGGGGAAGCGTGCGGTGGGCATCGAGTAGTTGCCCTCACGGGCGCCCAGCCCGCCACCCGACAGACCGACGTTGCCGGTCATCGCGGCCAGTGTGTAGATGGCCCGGACGGTCGCCTCGCCGTTCGCGTGACGCTGCGGGCCCCAGCCCTGCACGATCGCGCACGGCTTGGCCTGGGCGATCTCCCGGGCGAGCCGACGGATCGTCGCGGCCGGGACACCTGTGATGGGCGCAGCCCACTCCGGAGTCTTCTCGACCCCGTCGGGGCCGTCTCCCAGCAGGTACGCCTTGTAGGAGCTGCCCGGCTTCGCGCTCTCCGGCAGGTGCTCCTCGTCGAACCCCAGGCAGTAGGTGTCCAGGAACTCCTGGTCATGCAGGCCCTCGGTGACCATGACGTGGGCCATGCCGGCCACGAGGGCGCCGTCGGTGCCCGGACGCAGCGGCACCCACTCGTCGGCCATCGTGACGGCCGTGTCGGACTGGCGCGGGTCGATGACGATGACCTTGGCGCCGCCGATCTCCTTGGCCTGCTGCGCGATGTAGAGCTCGCCGCCGCCGCTCATGCGGGTCTCGTGCGGGTTGTTGCCCCACAGCACGAGCAGCTTGGTGTTGACCGCGTCGTTGAACGAGTTGTTCGTCTCGCGCTCGACTCCGTACGTGTACGGCGTGGCAGCGTTGATCTGCGACGTCGAGTACGTGCCGTAGTACCCCAGGCTGCCACCGAGGAGGTTCATCAGTCGCGTGACCGACGTGCCGCCCGAGGCGTTCGCGCCCGTGGTGCCCGAGCCGTAGTGGACGTACACGGCCTCGTTGCCGTAGTCGTCCAGGGTCTTCTTCAGGGAGTCGGCGATCGTGTCGAAGGCCTCTTCCCAGGTGATCTGCTCGAACTCGCCCGAGCCGCGCTTGCCGACGCGCTTCATGGGGTGCTTGAGGCGGTCCGGGTTGTAGATGCGCTGGCGGATAGACCGTCCGCGCACGCACGCGCGGATCTGCTGGCTGCCGAGCTCGTCGTCGCCCGTGGGATCGGCGTCGATCCGGGTGATGGCGCCGTCGACGACGGTCATCAGCAGCGGGCAGCGGGAGCCGCAGTTGACGTTGCAGGAGTTCCACACGACCTTCTCGCCGGCGTCGTCGCCGGTGGAGGGCGCTGCGGAGGCGGCGGGCAGGGGGATCAGGCCGTAGTGGGCTCCGATGCCCACGGCTGCGGCGGCGCCACCGGCGGCGGCGCTCCACTTCATGAATGAGCGTCGGGGCACGGGCGCCCCGAGGAGGGTGGGCCTGGGGGTGGCCGTCTGGGTCATCGTCGAGTCCTTCCGGCGGGCGCCCTGAACGGGGGCGCTGCGCAGATTGCTGGTGGAAGGATTGTGGAGGTGAAATGAATTACCGAAGGGGCCTAAAGTCCCTCTTGCGCATTTAACAACAACACCTTTGCCTAATATATTGATGGGACGACCCGAATTCTTCGCACGGGAATTCCCGTGGCAATAGGCCCTCTGGGCGAGCGGCCGCGCCTGCGGCCCTGGCGGCCTCAGGTCCCACAGCGCTGGGGGACTTCGTGCCTAGGCTGGCCACATGACGCACGACACGGTGGCCGAGGCCGGCCGTCCTGACCCCAGCCAGGATCATCCCGCGCTCGCCCCGGACGCCCCAGCCCCCTCGGCGACGCGCGACACCTCGCGTGTGCACCCGCCCGCCCGCCGCGTCGTGCGCGCCGACGTCACCGACGCCGTGCTCAGCGTGGCCGCCCATGCCGACGCGGTCGCCTGCGCGCAGGCCGGCGCGGTCGTGACCTTCTCCGGCGACGTCCGCGACCACGACGGAGGACGCGGCGTGACGTCCATCGAGTACGTGGCCCACCCCTCGGCGGGGGAGGTGCTCGCACGCGTTGTCGCCGACGTCACGGCCCGCTGCGACGTCGACGCCGTGGCGGTCTCGCACCGCATCGGCGTCCTCGCCGTGGGGGAGTGCGCCCTCGCTGTCGCGGTGTCGTCGGCCCACCGGGCGGAGGCCTTCGCGGCGGCGGCGCTGCTGGTGGACGAGGTCAAGCACCAGCTCCCGGTGTGGAAGCGGCAGGTCCTGGCCGACGGCGGCGACGAGTGGGTCGCCTGCCCCTGACACGCCTCACGGCTCTCGCCGGCGCGGCGCCTCGGATGGGAGCCCCGCGCTTGCCGGCTGCGCTCAGCCCCCGGCGAAGGGGGGCAGCACGTCGATGGTCAGCCCGTCACGCACCGGGCGGCTGCGCTCCCGGTCCTGCACGCCGTCGACCAGCACGCTGCTCGCGGCGATGACACGCGTCAGGTCGGGTCCGTGCTGTGCGCCCACCTGCTCCAGCACCCCGCTGACCAGCGATCCCTCGGCGACGTCGACGTGCTCCTCGTCGACCTTGGCGGCGGCGCCCGCCCCGGCGAAGTAGCGGACCTTCACCCGCACGGTCCCCGTCACGAGCTCACTCATCGCTCATCCTCCGATCGCGCTCATCGGGCGGCGCGGCTGCACGAACCCGTCCGTCTCGATGCCGTGCTGCGGGGTCTTGCCCCACATCGCGGCGCGCCACACGTCCGCCAGGCTCGCATCGTCCATCCCGGAGCGCACCAGGTCCAGCAGGTTCGTCTCCCGGAGCGCGAACAGGCAGTTGCGCAGCCGGCCGTCGGAGGTGAGCCGCACACGGTCGCAGTTCCCGCAGAACGGGTTCGTGACGGAGGCGACCACGCCGACGTCCCAGGAGCCGTCCGGCCCGCCGCCGTCCACGGTCCAGGTCTGGGCGGGCGCCGCGCCGCGCACCAGCCCGGGCTGCTCGACCAGGTCGAAGGCGCCGCGCAGCGACGCGAGGATCTCCGCGGCGGTGACCATCTCGGACCGGTCCCACGACTCGCGCGGGCCCAGCGGCATCTGCTCGATGAACCGCAGGCGGTACCCGTGCTCGAGGGACCAGCGCAGCAGCGGCACGGCCTCGTCGTCGTTGACCCCGCGCATGAGCACGGTGTTCACCTTGAGCGGCCGCAGCCCGGCGCGGTCGGCCGCCTCGAGCCCGGCGAGCACCGCGGGGAGGCGGTCGCGGCGGGTGATGGCGGCGTACCGGGCGCGGTCGAGGGTGTCCAGGGAGACGTTGGCGCGGGTCAGGCCGGCGGCCACCAGGCCCTCCGCGCGGTGCGCCAGCCCCAGGCCGTTCGTGGTGATCGAGGTCTCGGGGGCGAGCCCGTCCACGGTCCGCAGGCTGGTGGTCGCCGCGATCAGCGTCTCCAGGCCCCGCCGCAGCAGCGGCTCGCCGCCGGTGAAGCGCACCTCGCGGACGCCGAGCCGCTCGACCGCGATGCCGATGAGGCGGATCATCTCGTCGTCCGTGAGCACGTGGCTGTCGGGCAGCCACTCCTGCCCCTCGGCCGGCATGCAGTAGGTGCAGCGGAGGTTGCAGCGATCGGTCAGCGAGACCCGCAGGTCTGTGGCGACCCGGCCCTGGCGGTCCACCAGGCCACCCGACGTGGGGTGCGCGTCAACCTGCTCGGCGAGGACCTGGCTCATGACGCGAGACTAGGCGGGACCCACGTCGTGGACCCATGACCTAGGCCCCGGGGCCTGGCCGGACGTCGACGGCTAGCCTCGGCGACGGGACGCCGCACCGCCGCGACCCGTGACGAAGGGACCAGACATGACCGAGGACCGCAGCCACCTGACGCACGTCGACTCGCGCGGGGCCGCCCGCATGGTCGACGTGAGCGCGAAGGACGTCACGGTGCGCAGCGCCACGGCCAGCGGCTTCGTCCGCACCACGCCCACCGTGATCGGACTGCTGCGCGGCGAGGGCGTCCCGAAGGGCGACGCGCTGGCTGTCGCGCGGATCGCGGGGATCCAGGCGGCGAAGCGCACGCCGGACCTGGTGCCGTTGTGCCACCCGATCGCGATCCACGGGGTCACCGTCGACCTCGAGGTCACGGACGAGGGCGTGCGCATCCAGGCGACCGTCCGCACCGCCGACCGCACGGGCGTCGAGATGGAGGCGTTGACCTGCGTGGCCACTGCCGGGCTCGCGATGGTCGACATGGTCAAGGCCGTGGACCGCGAGGCCGTCATCACCGACATCCAGGTCGAGGAGAAGACGGGCGGCCGCAGCGGCGCCTGGCGCCGCGCCTGATCGGGCGGCGCCGCGACTAGACCGGCGGCGCCACGCCGCTCAGTACCGCGGCTTCGCCGGCTCGATCTCGTCCACCCAGGCGAGGACCCCGCCGGTCAGGTGCACGGCCTCGTACCCGGCCGCGAGCACCAGCTCGAGCACCTCGGCGGAGCGCGCGCCCGACTTGCAGTGCAGGACGAGGGGCCTCTCGGGGGACAGGTCGGCGAGGGCCGATCCGTCGAGGAACCCGCCCCGGGGCAGCAGGCGGGCGCCGGGGATCGCGACCAGCTCGTGCTCAGCGGGCTCGCGCACGTCGACCAGGTCGAAGTCGTCCTCGCCGTGCTCCCGCGCCGCGAGGCGATCAGCGAGCTCCCGCACCGAGATGCCCGGCAGTCCGCTCCCCGCCGGGACCTGTGGCGCGGCGCAGGCGGCGTCGAGGTCGACCAGCGTGGTGACGGGGACCCCCAGCGGGTCGGGCGCCACGGGGACCTCGCGCCATCGGGCCGCCAGGGCGTCGTGCACGAGCACGCGGCCCAGCAGCGGCTCGCCGGTGCCGGTGACCAGCTTGACGACCTCGTTGGCCATCGCCGAGCCGATCGCGCCGCACAGCACGCCGAGCACGCCGCCCTCGGCGCACGACGGCACGCTCCCCGGCGCCGGCGGCTCGGGGAAGACGTCGCGGTACCGGACGGCCGGGTGTCCGGCGGTGGTGGGCGGGTCGGTCCAGAACAGCGACACCTGGCCGTCGAACCGGTAGATCGAGCCCCACACGCACGGCAGCCCGAGCATCTCGCACGCGTCGCCCACCAGGTAGCGGGTGGGGAAGTTGTCGGCGCCGTCGACCACCACGTCGTACCCGCGCAGCACGTCGAGCGCGTTCGACGCGTCCAGGCGCAGCTCATGGGTCTGCACGTGCACGTGCGGGTTGACGTTCAGCACGGCCGTGCGGGCGCTCTCGACCTTGCTGCGGCCCACGTCCACGACCCCGTGGATGACCTGGCGCTGCAGGTTCGAGGACTCGACGACGTCCTGGTCGACGATCCCGATGGTCCCCACCCCGGCCGCCGCGAGGTAGAGCAGCACGGGGGAGCCCAGGCCGCCCGCGCCCACCACCAGCACGCGCGCGTTCTTCAGCCGGCGCTGGCCCTCGAGCCCGATGCCGGGCAGCACCGCGTGACGCGAGTAGCGCTCGATCTCGGCGGTGGAGAGCGTGGGGGCGGGCTCGACGAGCGGCGGCAACGACATGGTGACCTCGGGGATCAGGGGCGGGCAGGGCGATCCCCGTCAACGTAACCCGGGCCCGCCGCGAGGGCCTGGGACGGAAGGCTGGATCCGGGCATGACGAAGGCCCCGGGCGCGGGGGCGCACCGGGGCCTTCGTCTGAGCGGGGCTAGATCAGCGCTCGACCTCGCCGCGGATGAAGGCCTCGAGCTGGGCGCGGCCAGCCGTGTCCTCCATCTGCACCGGCGGGGACTTCATGAAGTACGTCGACGCGGAGAGGATGGGGCCGCCGATGCCGCGGTCCTTGGCGATCTTCGCGGCGCGCACGGCGTCGATGATGATGCCGGCCGAGTTGGGCGAGTCCCAGACCTCGAGCTTGTACTCGAGGTTCAGGGGCACCTCGCCGAACGCGCGACCCTCGAGGCGGACGTACGCCCACTTGCGGTCGTCGAGCCAGGCGACGTAGTCCGACGGGCCGATGTGGACGTTGCGGTCTTCCTTCTTGCCGCCGAGCGGGCCCGACAGGTTGGAGGTGACGGCCTGCGTCTTCGAGAGCTTCTTGGACTCCAGGCGCTCGCGCTCGAGCATGTTCTTGAAGTCCATGTTGCCGCCGACGTTCAGCTGGTACGTGCGGTCCAGGATGACGCCGCGGTCCTCGAAGAGGCGGGCGAGCACGCGGTGCGTGATGGTCGCGCCGACCTGCGACTTGATGTCGTCGCCGACGATCGGGACGCCGGCGGCCTCGAACTTCGCGGCCCACTCCGGGTCGGACGCGATGAACACGGGCAGCGCGTTGACGAACGCCACACCGGCGTCGATGGCGCACTGGGCGTAGAACTTCGCCGCGTTCTCGGAGCCGACGGGCAGGTAGCAGACGAGCACGTCGACGCGTGCCTCCTTGAGCGCCGCGACGATGTCGACAGCCTCGGCGTCCGACTCCTCGATCGTCTGGGAGTAGTACTTGCCCAGGCCGTCGAGCGTGTGGCCGCGCTGCACGGTCACGCCGAGCGGCGGGACGTCGGCGATCTTGATGGTGTTGTTCTCGCTGGCGAGGATCGCCTCGGAGAGGTCGAAGCCGACCTTCTTGGCGTCCACGTCGAACGCGGCCACGAACTCCAGGCTGGAGACGTGGTAGTCGCCGAACTGGACGTGCATGAGGCCGGGCACCGTGGTGTCCGGTGCGGCGTCGGCGTAGTAGTGCACGCCCTGGACGAGCGACGCGGCGCAGTTGCCGACGCCGACGATGGCTACGCGGATGGAGGTCATCCTCGCTCCTTCTCGGTTGTCTGTGCCGGCGTGCCGTGGGCGCCGTCGACAGCGGGTGCGGCGTCGGCCGAGTGGCCGGCGCCGAGGGGACGGACGCGGCGTTGGCCGCGCTCGTTGTCAATGAGGCCGTCGAGCCACCGCACCTCGCGCTCGACCTGCTCGAGGCCGTGGCGCTGGAGCTCGAGCGTGTACTCGTCCATGCGCTCGCGTGTGCGGTTGAACGACAGCCGGATGGTCTCGAGCCGCTCGGTGAGGCGGCTGCGCCGGCCCTCGAGGATGCGCAGCCGGGTGTCGGCGTCGGTCTGGCCGAAGAAGGCGAACCGGACGCCGAAGTTCTCGTCCTCCCAGGCGGCTGGGCCCGAGGAGGACAGCACCTGGAGGAACTCCTCCTTGCCCTCGGCGGTCAGCTGGTACACGATCCGCGCCCGCTTGCCGGACAGGGCGTGCGGCGGGGCCGAGGGGGAGTCGATGCCGATGATCCAGCCGCGGGCCACGAGCGACTTGAGGCACGGGTACAGCGACCCGTACGACAGCGCCCGGAAGGACCCGAGGAGCAGGTTGAGCCGCTTGCGCAGCTCGTAGCCGTGCATTGGCGTCTCGTGGAGCAGGCCCAGGATGGCCGGCTCGAGGACATCAGCGCGTCCGCGCACCTGGCACCTCCTGACTGGCTCTGCTGCTCCGACGAGCTCTGACGTGGTCCTCGCGGGCATCGTCAGCGCTCGCCTGGGAGGTTCTGTCCCAGTTAGGCGCGTGTCGATGTATCGAGTTGATACATCGACACTACGGCTACTGGGGCGCCCGCGGCAACAAGCAGCGCTCGGCGGGGTGCAGCGCCGCCGCGAGGATCCGGTGACGATCATGTGAATCCGAGGCCCCGGTCGGGGCCTTCAGTGCCCATGCACAACCCCTTCCCCCATACTGAACCGGCGGTCCCCCCGGCACGTTGTGCTGCCTGCTGGGCGGATTGCGGTCCGGATGTCAGCAGGAAGGCAAGGTCTTGGCAGGCTCCAACCGTCGGGCTTCCACGCCCGCGCGTCGCGGCTCCACCTCCCGCGGACGCAAGGCCGCTCCACGCCGCCGCTTCTTCGACTACCCGCGCACCGGCTACCGCGGCGTGCACCGCTGGCTGCCGTCGTGGCGCTTCCTGCTCGGGTCCGTGCTCGGCGTCGCCTTCCTGGGGCTCGGCGCCCTCGCGGCCGCCTACGTCGTCATCGAGGTGCCCGACCCGGACGCCGAGATCCAGTCCGAGGCGTCGACGATCTACTTCGCCGACAACCCCGACGGCACCCCCGGCTCCGAGATGGCCACGATCGCCGCGCAGAAGCGCGAGATCGTCCCGTACGACACCCTGCCCAAGCACGTCGGCGACGCGGTCATCGCCTCCGAGGACCGCACGTTCTGGGAGAACCGCGGGGTCTCCGTCAAGGGCACCGTCCGCGCGCTGCTCAACAACGTGAGCGGCGGCAAGCAGCAGGGCGCCTCGACGCTCACGCAGCAGTACGTCGAGCGGTACTACAACCTGCCGACCAAGTCCTACGTGGGCAAGGCCAAGGAGGCCCTGCTCGCGGTCAAGATCAACCAGACGGTCGACAAGAAGGACATCCTCGGCCGCTACCTCAACACGATCTACTTCGGCCGCGACGCCTACGGCATCCAGGTCGCCGCGAAGACGTACTTCGGCGTCGAGGCCAAGGACCTCACGGTCTCGCAGGCCGCGCTCCTGGCCGGGATCATCCCCTCGCCCAACAACTGGGACCCCGCCGTGTCACCTGAGAAGGCCGAGCAGCGGTGGAACTCGGTGCTCGCCAACATGGTCAAGGACGGCCACATCACGCAGGCCGAGCGGGACGCCCAGGTGTTCCCGGAGACCATCGTGCACGAGCGCAGCAGCGTCAACGGGGGCACCAACGGCCACCTCATCAAGATGGTCAAGGACGAGCTGGCCGAAGAGGGCATCACCGAGGAGATGATCGCCACCAAGGGCTACAAGATCGTCACCACGATCCAGGAGCCGCTGCAGCAGGCCGCCGTCGACTCGGCCAACGGCCTCTTCGACGGGACCCTCGCGGGCGAGGCGCCCAACGAGCGCACCAAGGCCGGCATCGTGTCCATCGACCCCACCGACGGGGCCATCGTCGCCCTGTTCGGCGGCGGCGACTTCCTCGTGGACCAGCGGAACCGGGTCACCTGGGACAAGATCCAGGCCGGGTCGACGTTCAAGCCGTTCACGCTGGTCGCCGCCCTGGAGCAGGGCATCGGGCTGGGCTCCACCTACTCCGGCGCGAGCCCGATGCGGGACCTGCCGGGCTGGGGCGACAAGGCTGTGCAGAACTTCGGCGGTGAGTCGTTCGGCACGATCGACCTGGTGAAGGCCACCGAGCAGTCGGTGAACACCGTCTACGCCCAGCTCAACAACGACGTCACGCCGGCGAAGACGGCCGAGGTGGCGCGCGAGCTCGGCATCACGACCGAGGTCGAGGCCGTCGCGTCGAACGTGCTCGGATCCGGGCTCGTGCATCCGCTCGACATGGCGAGCGCCTACGCCACGATCGCCGCGCAGGGCACGTACTCGGAGCCGTTCATCGTCCGCAAGATCACCTACATCAGCGACGGCTCCGAGGCGCTCGTCCCGGACCGGGTGCAGGAGAAGCGGTTCGAGGCGGACGTCATGGCGGACACGACGTACGCCATGACCCAGGTGGTCGAGAACGGGTCCGGAAAGAAGTACGTCAAGCCGCTCGGCAGGCCGATCGCCGGCAAGACCGGCACCTCGACGGACAACAAGTCCGCGTGGTTCGTCGGGTACACGCCGCAGATCTCCACGGCTGTGGCGCTGAGCCAGGAGGCGGAGGACGGCAAGGGGCAGGACTCCATCGCCGCGTTCGGCGGGGTGAAGGAGATCACGGGCTCGACGTGGCCCGCGGCGCTCTGGGCCGACTACATGAAGAAGGCCTTCACCCTCGAGCCCTACGCGCAGGTGCAGCAGTTCCCGGCGCGCGCCAACGTGGGCGGGATGCCCACCGCGACGCCCACCGAGGAGGTCACCGAGGAGCCGGAGGTCGAGGAGCCGGTCGTCGAGAACGTGGCGGTGCCCGCGCTCGAGGGCAAGCTCGAGGCGGACGCGGCGGCGGCGCTCTCGAACGCCGAGCTGTCGGTCGCGGTGCAGTCGCAGACGTCCGAGACCGTGGCGAAGGGCCGCGTCATCAGCGCGAACCCTGGCTCCGGCGCCAGCGTGCCCAAGGGCTCGACCGTGACGATCGTGGTCTCGACAGGTCCCGCGCCCAAGCCCACGCAGCCGCCGGTGACGGTCCCACCGCCCGCTCCGACTCCGACGCCCACGCAGGATCCGGCCGTGCCCCCGGTGGTCGATCCCGCGGCAGGCGGGTGACCGGATTTCGGCGGCGAGGCGCAGCGCGGTAACCTGGCCCCTTGCTGTGCCTGTCGATGAGGTCGCAGATCGATCTCGACGACAGGCGGCGCCATGGCCCCGGCCCTGGTGCAGCGACGCACGACGACCCTCCTGTCACGGACCGACCGTGACCGTTGAGACCAGAGGAGGTGGGTATGAGCCTGCGTCAGTACGAAATGATGATCATCCTCGACCCCGAGATCGAAGAGCGCACCGTCGCTCCTTCGCTCGACAAGTACCTGTCCGTCATCACGACCGATGGCGGCACGGTCGACAAGGTCGACATCTGGGGACGGCGCCGTCTGGCGTACGACATCCAGAAGAAGTCCGAGGGCATCTACGCGGTCATCGACTTCACGGCGTCGCCCGCGACCGCCAAGGAGCTCGACCGTCAGCTGGGCCTCAACGAGGTCGTCCTGCGTACCAAGGTCCTTCGCGCCAACGCCTGAGCGCGTCAGACCTGCTTTTCACGTACGCACCATCTGACTCACGACGAACGAGGAGGCCCGCATGGCTGGCGAGACCGTCATCACGGTGATCGGGAACCTGACTGGGGACCCGGAGCTGCGCTTCACCCCGTCGGGGGCTGCCGTCGCCAACTTCACGGTGGCCTCCACTCCGCGCACCTTCGACCGTCAGTCGAACGAGTGGAAGGACGGCGACACGCTGTTCCTCCGCTGCTCGATCTGGCGCGAGGCCGCGGAGAACGTCGCTGAGTCACTCACCAAGGGCACCCGCGTCATCGTGACCGGTCGGCTCGTGCAGCGCTCCTACGAGACCCGCGAGGGCGAGAAGCGCACCGTGTACGAGCTGCAGGTCGACGAGGTCGGCCCGTCCCTGCGCTACGCCAGCGCCAAGGTCACCCGGGCCCAGCGCTCGGGTGGTGGCGGCGGTGGCTTCGGCGGAGGCGGCGGAGGCGGCTTCTCCGGTGGCGGAGGCTCGGGCGGCGGCGGCCAGCAGGACGACCCGTGGGCCACGCCGGCCCCCGGTGGTTCCGGCGGCGGCTCGTTCTCCGACGAGCCCCCGTTCTGATCGGCGCCCAGCACCACTGACACACCCATCCCGGGGTATGGCAACGCCCCGGGCTCCCGGACTTCATGACAAGGAGCACCGCGATGGCCAAGGCCGTTGTTCGCAAGCCCAAGAAGAAGCTGAACCCGCTCAAGGCGGCGAAGATCGATGTCGTCGACTACAAGGACACTGCGCTGCTGCGCAAGTTCATCTCGGACCGCGGGAAGATCCGCGCACGCCGGGTGACCGGTGTCACCACCCAGGAGCAGCGCGCGATCGCGCGTGCCGTCAAGAACGCACGCGAGATGGCGCTCCTGCCGTACTCGTCGTCCGCTCGCTGAGAAGGAGGTAGACCCATGGCCAAGCTCATCCTGACCCACGAGGTCACCGGTCTCGGTGCTCCGGGCGACGTGGTGGACGTGAAGGACGGGTACGCCCGGAACTTCCTCGTCCCCCGTGGCCTGGCCACCGGCTGGAGCAAGGGCGCCGAGAAGGAGATCGCCGCGATCCGCAAGGCCCGCAAGGCCCGCGAGATCGAGACGCTCGACGAGGCGAAGGCGACGCGTGACTCGCTGCAGTCCAAGCCGGTCGTCGTGTCGGCGAAGGCCGGCGAGTCCGGCCGTCTGTTCGGCGCCGTGACGACCGCTGAGATCGCTGACGCGGTCAAGGCTGCCGGCGGCCCGTCCGTCGACCGTCGCAAGATCGAGGTCGGTCAGCCGATCAAGGCTGTCGGCGAGTTCGAGGTCAAGGTCCGCCTCCACGCGGACGTCTCGGCGAACGTGACCGTCAAGGTCGTCGCCGCCTGACCTGCTTCACCTGATCGTCGAAGGCCCGGTCCCTCCTCGGAGGGGCCGGGCCTTCGTGCGTCTGCTCTCCCGCGGGCCCGGCCCTCGCCCGCAGAGGGCTCAGGCCCCGCTGACGGCCCACCTGTCGCCGCGCGCCCGCAGGCCAGTGGTGACGGCGCGCGCCATCATGAACACCCCGGCGAAGGCGGCCCAGAGCCACGCCAGCCCGGCCGCGCCCGGGGGGGCCCAGGCCCGCACCGCCAGTGCGAACGGGACGTAGGCGGCCAGGGTGACGAGCCCCGCCCACGCGAGGAACGTGCCGTCGCCGGCGCCGATGAGCACGCCGTCGAGCACGAACACCCAGCCGGCGAGCGGCATCGTCACAGCGGCGACCACGAGCCCCACGGTGACGGCGTGGCGCACGTCGCCGGACTCCGAGAACGCCAGGGCCAGCACGCCGCTGCCCAGGCCGACCAGCAGCCCGAGCACCGCTCCGGCGCCGACGCCCCACTGCAGGGTGCGTCGCAGCAGCGAGCGGGCACGGTCCACGTCACCGGCTCCCAGCGCGTGCCCCACGAGGGCCTGCGCCGCGATGGCGAGGGCGTCGAGGGCGAACGCCACCAGGCCCCAGACGGCGTTGACCACCTGGTGGCCCGCCAGGGTCACGGTGCCCAGGCCGGTGGCGACCCACACGGTGAGCAGGATCGCGACGCGCAGGGACAGGGTGCGGATGAACAAGGGCAGGCCGGCGCGGGCGTTGCCGAGGATGCCGCCGAGGGCGGGGGAGAGGGACGCCCCGGCTGCCTGGGCGCCGCGCACCACGACGACGACGAGAGTCGCGCCCATCGCGAGCTGGGTGAGGGCCGTGCCGAAGCCGGACCCGGCGATGCCCATGCCGACGCCGTAGACGAGGGTCACGTTGAGGGCAGCGTTGGCGACGGCGCCGGAGGCCGCGACGACGAGGGGCGTGCGGGTGTCGAGCATGCCGCGCAGGGCCCCGGTGGCGGCGAGCACCAGCAGCATCCCGGGCAGGCCGGGGGCCGACCAGCGCAGGTAGATGACGGCCTGGGTGGCGACCTCGCCGCGGGCGCCCAGCAGCTCGACGGCCCACGGCGCCAGGGACCAGGTCGCCGCGGCCAGGAGGATCCCGAGCCCGGCGGCGAGCCACAGGCCGTCGACGCCGAGCTGCAGGGCGCCGGCTCGGTCACCGGAGCCGGTGCGGCGGGCGACGGCCGCGGTGGTGGCGTACGCGAGGAACACGCACAGGCCGACGATGGTGAGCAGGACGGTCGAGGCGAGGGACAGCCCGGCCAGCTCGTCGGTGCCGAGGCGTCCGACGACGGCTGAGTCGACCAGCACGAACAGGGGTTCTGCGACGAGGGCGCCGAGAGCCGGCACGGCCAGGGTGAGGATCTGGCGGTCGACAGTGGACATGCGATGTCCACGCTTCGGGATGTCGTTCAACTTTCTCCTGTCCACACCAGGTGGATGACGTTCGCGCCGGTGAGGGCCGCTGCGCAGCCTCGAGCCACCACCGTATCCACAGGACTGTCCACGGCTTGTGCATAACCCTGAGCGTGAGATCCACACCTATCCACAAGCCGTCCACAGGGCCTGTGGATAACGGGTTTGTGAACGCGGCCCGCCCGCGCCTAACCTCGCGACCAGGTGGAGGGCAGGGATGCCAGCGGCCACCGACAGGGTTGGCGTGACGAACATGGTGACGGGCATGGTGTCGGACCCTCCTGCTACAACACCTGTTCGACCGATGAACGCGAATCTGGGGATGAGTCTGTGACGATCGAGGAGCTCGAGTACGGCGGCCCGCCCGACACCGGGCACGCCCGCGGCGGATTCGACCGGACGCCCCCGCAGGACGTCGCCGCAGAGCAGAGCGTGCTCGGCGGCATGATGATCTCGAAGGACGCCATCGCCGACGTCGTCGAGCAGCTGCGCGGCTCCGACTTCTACCGCCCCGCCCACGAGGCGATCTACGACGCGATCCTCGACCTGTACGGCCGCGGCGAGCCCGCCGACGCCGTCACCGTCGCCGACGAGCTGACCAAGCGCGGCGACATGGGCCGCATCGGCGGAGCCCCCTACCTGCACACCCTCATCTCGATGGTGCCCACCGCCGCGAACGCCGGGTACTACGCCCGCATCGTGCGCGAGCGTGCCGTGCTGCGCCGCCTCGTCGAGGCCGGCACCCGCATCGTCCAGCTCGGCTACGCCACCGACGGGGGCGACGTCGACGAGATCGTCAACAACGCCCAGGCCGAGGTCTACGCCGTCACCGAGAAGCGCACCACCGAGGACTACCACATCCTCGGCGACGTCATCGGTGGCACCGTCGACGAGATCGAGGCCGCCGGCAACCGCGGCGAGGGCATGATCGGCGTGCCCACCGGCTTCGCCGACCTCGACCGGCTGACCAACGGACTGCACCCGGGGCAGATGATTGTCCTGGCCGCCCGACCGGCCATCGGCAAGGCGCTCGCGCTCGACACCCCGCTTCCGACGCCCACCGGGTGGACCACGATGGGTGAGGTCCAGGTCGGCGACGAGCTGCTCGCCGCGGACGGCACCCCGACGTTGGTCGTCGCCGCGACCCCCGTCATGACGGGCCGACCGTGCTACCGCGTCACGTTCGACGACGGCACCACGATCGTCGCCGACGCGCAGCACGAGTGGGTCACCCGCACCCGAGCAGACCGGCGCCTGCCGGACGGAGGCGGCGCCAGCATCTGGAGCACCGAGGAGATCGCCGCTTCGGTCCGATGCTCGACCGCTGATGGTCGGGCGAACCACTCGATCGACACCGCGCGCCCTCTCGACTTGCCCGACGCGATGCTCCCGCTCGCGCCGTACGCCCTCGGGGTCTGGCTCGGCGACGGCCACAGCGCCTCTGCCCGGTTCACCTCAGCCGACCCCGAGATCGCGATGCGCATCGAAGGCCTGGGGTTGGTGGCGCGGCAGACGCAAGCGACGTTCCAGGGCGAGGCGCGGCTCTACCAGCTGCAGCTCCCCGCAGAGGAGCCGGTGGCCGCGCGCGAGTGCGTGGTGTGCGGCGAGGCCTTCGTG
>Ga0233375_1000217_pt1 | contig 33220 bp, 24 predicted proteins | sample ElkDunMinimDraft_10_FD_191539 | JGI IMG/M metagenome (GOLD analysis project Ga0233375, IMG submission 191539) | Fecal eukaryotic communites from dung pellets of Tule Elk in California, USA - Elk Dung E16 | ecosystem: Host-associated > Mammals > Digestive system > Large intestine > Fecal | place...
GGTCAGGTCAGGTCAGGTCAGGTCAGGTCAGGTCAGGTCAGGCGGGCACCAGGTGGTCCGGGCACGGCGCGTAGTGGTCGGGCGCGACGGTCAGCTCGCCGCGCCCGCCGGTCAGCGAGCGCAGGTCCAGCACGTAGCGGCCGAGCTCGGCCTCCGGGACGGTGGCCTCGACGACGACCTCGCCGCCGTCGAGCGACACGGTGTCCGTGATCCGCCCGCGCCGGGCCGCCAGGTCGCTCATGACGTCGCCCTGCGCGGACTGCGGGACGGTGATGTGCACGCGGCACACCGGCTCGAGCACGACCGTGCCCGCCGTGGTCAGCGCCTCGCGCAGCCCGGCGGCCGCCGCGGTGCGGAACGCCATGTCGGACGAGTCCACGGAGTGCGCCTTGCCGTCGACCGCCTCGACGCGGAGGTCGACCACGGGGAAGCCGTGCGGGCCGCCGGCGGCCATCGCCTCGCGCACCCCGCGCTCGACGGCCGGCAGGTAGGTCCGGGGGATCGCACCGCCCACGACGGAGTCGACGAACTCGAGGCCGGACCCCGCCGGCAGCGGCGAGACGCGCAGCCGCACCACGGCGTACTGGCCGTGGCCGCCGGACTGCTTCTTGACCTTGCCCTCGGCCTCGACCGGCCGGGCGATGGTCTCGCGGTAGCCGACCGGCACCGGGGACGTGGTCACGTGGACGCCGAACACCCGCGCGAGACGCTCCAGCGCCACGGCCAGGTGGGTGTCGCCCAGCCCGCGCAGCACCGTCCGGTCGCCGGTGCGGTCCACGGTGAGCGTCGGGTCCTCGGCGGCCAGCCGCGCCAGCGCGGCCGACAGGCGGTCGTCGTCGGACTGCGTCACCGGGTCCAGCGCGAGCGCGTACACCCCGGGGCGCTCCCGCGGCGGTGGCGCCGTCAGCTGCACGCCGGGGGAGCCCTTGGCCGCGAGCAGCGACCCCGTGGGCGTCCCCGTCAGCTTGGCGACCGCGCCGACCTGCCCGGCGACGACCTCGTCGACCGGCAGGTGCTCCTTGCCGCGCAGGCGGAACAGGCCAGGCAGGCGCTCCTCGGTCCGGGTGGTGGTGTTGAGCAGCCGGTCACCCGCGCGGACCGTGCCGGACAGCACACGGAACACGGTGACCTGCCCGACGAACGGGTCGGCGACGGTCCGGAAGGCGTGCAGCAGCGTGGGGCCGGTGGGGTCGGGCTCCACCTGCACCTCGACGTCGCCCGCGAGCACGGTGCGTGCCCGTCCCGTACCGCCGGGGCACAGCAGGCACAGCAGGTCCGCGAGCCGGTCGACGCCGACGCCCGTGGTGCCGGAGACCACCATGACCGGGACGGCCTCACCGGCGCAGACCTCCTGGGCGAGGGTCCGCCCCAGGTCCGCGGCCGACGGCTCGTCCCCCGCGAGGTAGCGCTCGAGCTGGTCGTCGTCGTGCGCGACGATCTCCTCGGTCACCTGCTCGTGCAGGCGGTGCTCCTCCTCGGCCACGCCGGAGGGCAGCGGCTCGTCGTGGTGGCGGCCGTCGGCGTCGTACCCGTAGCCCTCCTCGGAGAGCACGTCGGCGATGCCGGTGAACGCGGTCTCGTCACCGAACGGCAGCTCCAGCGGCACGACGACGCTGCCGAACGCCTCGCGCAGCTGCGCGAGGACCTGGTGGAAGTCGGCGCGGGCCCTGTCCTCCTTGGTGACGACGACGACGCGCGGGACGCCCGCCTCCGCCGCGGCCCGCCACGCCAGGTGGGTGCCGGCCTGCACGCCGTCGACCGCGGACACGACGATCACGGCGAGGTCGGCCACGGCCAGGGCCGTGTCGACGGCGCCGGCGAAGTCCAGGAACCCGGGGGTGTCCAGCAGCGTGACGTCGTACGGCGTGCCGTCGTCGGTCTGCCATCGGAACGGCGCGATGCCCAGGGCCAGGGAGATGCCGCGGGCGATCTCCTCCGGCTCGTGGTCGCTGACCGTGCTGCCGTCCTCGACGCGGCCGGCCCGCGGGACGGCGCCGGCGCGGTGCAGCAGCGCCTCGGTCAGGGTGGTCTTGCCGGAACCCGATGCGCCGATCAGCGCGACGGTGCGGACGGCGGCCGACGGTGCCTGGTCCATCTGGACCCTCCCACGCTGGAGGTGAACTTCCCGTCAGCGTAGGGCGGACGGGCCCCGGACGGCAGGACGAGGGTCCCTGGTCCGCCGCCGCCACGGGGTCCGCGCCGCGGTGCGGTCGCGGGGACGACGACGGGCCGGGCCCCGCTCTCCCGCAGGAGAGGGGGCCCGGCCCGTCGGGCGTGCGTCAGGCGGTGTCGTCAGCTCGCGGCGAGGATGTCGACCACGAAGACGAGCGTCGAGTCGCCGGGGATCGTCTCGCCCTGGCCCTCGGCGCCGTAGCCCTTGTCCGGCGGGACGACCAGCATGACCTGGCTGCCGACCTTCTGGCCGACGAGGCCCTCGTTCCAGCCGGCGATGACGGTGGCCTGGCCGATGTTCTCGACCGGGAACGGCACGTTGCGCTCCCACGAGGAGTCGAACTGCGTGCCGTCCCAGAGCCAGCCCGTGTAGTGCACGAGCACGGTCTGGCCGGCGGTGACCTCGGGGCCGGTGCCCTCGATGAGCGGCTGCGCCACGAGCGTGGTCGGCGCCTCGCCCGACGCGGGCTCGAGCGACGGCGCACCGTTGTCGGCCAGCGTGACGGTGGGCAGGCCGTCGACGGGTGCGACGGCCGTGCCGTCGGCGCGGCCCGGACGCTTGGAGACGACCTCGGCGACCGCGACGGCCGCGGCGTCCTCGCCCTGCGGCAGGGCGAAGGTGAAGCGGGTGCCGACCTTGGCGCCGATGAGGATGTCGGTGAGCACGGGCGCCAGCGACGCCTCGCTGACGACGATCTGCTCGGGGGCGCCGGAGGCCCACGACGACGAGAGCGACGACGCGTCGGCGCCGTTGAGCCACACCGAGTGCAGGTCGATGAGGTCGCCGTCGGCGATCTCCTCGCCGGTGCCCTCGTCGATGACGCGGGCCACGGCGGCGGAGACGGTGAACGGGGTGCTGGGCAGCGTCACCGTCGGCTCGGCCCCGGCGTCGCCCTCGACCGTCACGGCCTCGAGCGCGGCGACGTCCTCGGCGGTGGCCGTGGGGGCCTCCGTCGACGCGTCGGTCTGCTGGGGTGCGGGGGTGGTGGGGTCGTCGCTCCCGCCGTCGCCGGCGCAGGCGGCGAGGGTCAGGCTGAGCGCCAGGGCTGCGGCTGCGGCGCGCAGCGCGGTGCGGGGGGTGGGACGTCGCACGGAGGTCCTCCGGGTGTCGGGAGACCGCCCCGGATCGGTGGACGGCCTCCGGCACCGTACGCGACGTTCCTGGGGGTTGCCTGGGCGGGTCGGCTGCCGAAACGCTTCAGGGATCGCCTCAGGGGGGTGGTCGGCCGTCACAGCAGACGCCGCGAGCCCGGCTGCGCCACCCGCAGCCACCGGTACCCGTACCCCTCGAGCTCGACCTCCACGCGGCCCTTCTCGTCCGGCACCAGCTCGTCGTCGCGCAGCAGGTCGATGAGGCGGGAGTCCTCGTCGGTGTCGGGGAGGTGCAGGGGCACGCGGACGGCCTCGGAGCCCAGGTTGTGCAGGGCGACCATCGACGCGTCCTGCCAGGTCGAGCGGTGTGCGAGCACGGCTGCGTGCGGCTGGTCGAGGACCTCCGCCTGCTCCGTCCACCCCAGCTCGGGGCACTCGCGGTACCGCCGGGCCAGCTGCTGGACGAAGTTGAGCAGCGAGTCCGGGTCGCGCCGCTGGTCGGACACGTTGACGTGCTCCGGCGCGTAGGCGCCCTCCGGCACCGGGCCCGACAGCCGCGACGGCGGCGCGTCCGAGAACCCCCCGTTGCGGCCCGAGGTCCACTGCATCGGCGTGCGCACCGCGAGCCGGCCCTCGGCCTCGAGGTTCTCGCCCATGCCGATCTCCTCGCCGTAGAACAGCACCGGGGTGCCCGGCAGGCTGAACAGCAGGGAGTAGACCATCCGCACCCGGCGTGGGTCGCCGTCGAGCATCGGGGGCAGGCGGCGGCGCAGGCCACGGTCGTAGAGCTGGTGCTCCGGCTCGGGGCCGAAGGCGTCGAACACCTCCTGCCGCTCGTCGTCGGAGAGCTTGTCGAGCGTCAGCTCGTCGTGGTTGCGCACGAACGTCGCCCACTGGGCGTCCGACGGGATGGTCGGGCGCGAGCGCAGGGTGTCCGCGACCGGCGTCGCGTCCTGGCGGGCCAGCGCCAGGTACATCTGCTGCATGAGGACGAAGTCGAACTGCAGGTTCAGCTCGGCGCCCTCGTGGTCGCCGTCGGAGTCGTGGTCCCCGAAGAACAGGCGCTGCTCCTCGTACGGCAGGTTGACCTCACCCATGAGGATCGAGTCGCCCGTGCGCCGCGACAGGAAGGCGCGCAGCTGCTGCAGGAACTCGTGCGGGTGGTCCACGTCGTCGCCCGTGCCGTTGGCGGCGTCGGCCAGGAAGAACGGCACCGCGTCGACGCGGAACCCGTCCAGGCCCATCTGCGCCCAGTACCCGACGACCTTCGCGATCGCGTCGCGGACCTGCGGGTTCGCGGTGTTGAGGTCCGGCTGGTGCTTGTAGAACCGGTGCCGGTACCAGGCCTCCGCCTGCTCGTCGTACGTCCAGATGCCGTCCTCCTTGTCGGGGAAGACGACCTCCTTCGACGTGTCCGGCGGGGCGTCCTCGCGCCACACGTACCAGTCGCGGTACGGGCTGTCCTTCGAGCGCCGCGCGGACCGGAACCACGGGTGGCGGTCCGAGGTGTGGTTGACGACGAGGTCGGCGATGACCCGGATGCCGCGGTCGTTCGCGGTGCGGACCAGCTCGACGAGGTCGCCGGCGTCGCCCAGGCGCGGGTCGATGCCGTAGTAGTCGGTGATGTCGTAGCCGTCGTCGCGGTCGGCGGTCGGGTAGAACGGCATGAGCCACAGGCAGGTCACGCCCAGCTCGGCCAGGTGGTCGATGCGCTGGACGAGCCCGGGCAGGTCACCGACGCCGTCGTCGTTCCAGTCCATGTACGTCTCGACGTCGAGGCAGTAGATGACGGCGGACTTCCACCACAGGTCACCGGTGTCGCGGATCCTCACGCGCCGACCTCCTTCAGGACGGGCAGCAGGTGCTCGGCGGCCATGTCGACGAACGCCTCGAGGGACGACGCGGGCTGCGTGGCCGTGTCGTCGGCGTCCGGGTGCTTGTCGTCCGACGGGACGACGTCGGTCGCGATCTGGTGCAGGTAGAGCGCGTCGAAGCCGATCTCGGCCAGCGCGACGAGCCGGTCGGCGAGGCGGTGCGGGTCGTCCTCGACCACCACGGCGCCGCGCAGCACGTCGTCCCCGACGCTGTCGGCGATCGCGTCGAAGGCCTCCGGCGTGTCGAGGTCCCACGCCTGGGGCGGGCCGACCGCGTTGCCGGCCCACTGCTCGCGCGCCAGCCGCAGCGCCTGCGCCTGCGTGGGGGCGAACGACACGTGCACCTGCAGGGAGATCTCGCCGCGGCCGCCGGCGTCCCGGTACTCCCGGACGACCTCGCGCAGCCGCTCCTCGGGCTGGTTCACGGTGACCAGGCCGTCCGCCCAGCGCGCGTGGTTGCGGGCCGTGGCCGGCGTGACCGCGGGGCCGATGAGCAGCGGCTTCACGTCGGGCAGGGTCCACAGCTTGGCGCGGTCGACCGTCACCAGGCCGTCGTGGGTGACCTCCTCGCCGTCGAGCAGCGCGCGGATGACCTCCACGCACTCGACGAGGCGGGCGTCCCGCACGTCCTTGGAGGGCCAGGGGTCGCCGGTGATGTGCTCGTTCATGTTCTCGCCCGAGCCGAGCGCCACCCAGAACCGGCCGGGGTACATGGCGGCGAGCGTGGCCGCCGCCTGCGCGATGATCGCCGGGTGGTACCGCTGCCCGGGGGCGTTGACGACGCCGAACGGCAGCCGGGTCGTCGCCAGGGCCGAGCCCAGCCACGTCCACGCGAACCCGGAGTGCCCCTGCGTGGACTGCCACGGTGCCCAGTGGTCGGAGCACATCGCGGCGTCGAAGCCCCGCTGCTCCGCCAGCTGCGTGGCCGCCAGCAGGGCGGACGGGTGGACCTGCTCGTGTGAGTTGTGGAATCCGACGCGCACCATGGGCCACCTTCCTACCGGCTGGACGCTTGTCCCGCTCGGTGAAGGGGCGTACCCGCGCACGCCGGACGCTCCCGGCAGCGGCGCCCGGCCCGGTCCGGCTCAGCGGTACCCGGTCAGCAGCGGTGCCCGATCAGCAGCGGTGCCCGATCAGTAGCGGTGCCCGATCAGTAGTAGTAGCCGAGGTGGTCGACGACGACGTGCGCGTGCGAGGTCATCGTCGTCACCGCGAGCTGCCGCGAGAGCGGGCTGGTGACGACGGCCAGGTTCGGTGCGTCCTCGCCGGGCGCGTAGTTGAGGACCGACGTGCTCGGCCGGGGGTCACCGCCGCCCCAGGCGATGACGTGGCCGAAGCCCACGCCCTGCGTCGCGGTGATGTTGACGACGTGGGCGACCGCGTCCGGCCGGGCGGTCACCGGGATCTCCCAGCCCACGGGCGGTCGGCCCACGCCCTCACGGGTGTCGTGGATCCGCGTGGTCGTGACGGGCCGGAAGCGCAGACCGTCGGTGCGGCTGCCGTCGTCGTACCAGCCCTGGACGTCGACGATGACGTGCGTGGTGCCGCGGGCGACGTTGCGCACCGCGATCCCGGGGCGTCCCGCGCGGTAGGAGACCGGGACCGTGGAGTGGTTGGCGATGGTCTGCCCCGCGACGAAGTTCGCGTTGGAGACCCCCGGGGCGGCACCCGCGCCCGACCAGGCGATGAGGTGCCCCTCGGTGCCGGGCTCGGTCACGGTGAGGTTGACGTCGACGGCGCTGACGGTGCCGGTGCCGTCCGGCAGGGTCACCGGGACCCAGACGACCTCGTCGGCGCGCAGGGCCGCGGCCGGGCCGGTGCCCCGGGCGGTGCGGGTGTCCAGGGCCCGCACGGGGTCGATCGGGTGGTACCCGCCGCCGTCGGTGCTCGTGCTGCTCGACGAGAGGAAGTAGCCCTGGACGTCCGCGAGGAGGTGGGTGGTCCCGCTGTCGTTGAACAGGGCGACCTGGTCGTGCTCGCCCAGCGGGAGGATGACCTGGTTCGGGCGGCTGCGGCCGGGCACCAGGTTGAGCGACGAGGTCGTCGGCAGCTCCGAGCCCGAGGGCCAGGCACGCACGTGCGTCGCGGTGCTCGCCTCCGTGCCGGTCACGTTGAGCAGCACCGCGAGCACGGCGTCGCGCGGGACCTCGGTGCCGGCGAGCGGGTCGAACCTCACCGAGGTGCTCGGTCCGACCGCCCCGGCCCGGACGCCGGTCCCGGTGCGCGTGTCGAGCACGCGCGTGGGCGGCAGCGCCACGAACTCGCCCTCGGACCCCCGGGGCACCGGGAGCGCCCCCCGGGTCACCGTCCGCGCGGACCAGAACGTCGCGCCGTCCCAGTGGGCGCCGATGCGGTACGCATGGTCCGCGCCCGCCACGGCCGAGGGGTCCGTCCAGGGCATCGTCACGTCGGCGGCGACCAGGGTGCTGTCGCGCATCACGTCGAAGGTCGCGGCCTCCGAGGTGGTGGTCAGCCGTACCCCGCCACGCACGGGGGTCGCCGTGAAGGTCGGCTGCGGCAGCTCCCACCAGTCGAGCTGGACCCAGGTGTAGGCCGTGCCGCCGGGTGACCCGTCGGGCGTCTCGAGGTGGGCGATGAACCCGCCGCGCAGCGGCTCCGGGTCGAACGTGAGGTCGATGCGGCAGGTCCCGCCGGGTGCGACGGTCACGCCGTCGCAGCCGTCCTGCGCGATGCCGTGGGGCGCGTCGAGCTCCTCGACGCGCGGGAACGACGACGGGCCGTAGGTCTGCGGTGCCGTCCCCGCGTTCGTGAGCACGACCGAGGCGCGCACCGTCCGCCCCGGGGGCAGCGGGGTGGGGGCGACCTTGCCGGGGGTCGAGGTGAACGCGTACGGCACGGCGCTGTTCCACCGCACCGAGCCCGAACGCTCCCTGCCGTCCCCGCACCCGACGACGTAGTCCGCGGCCAGGGAGGTCAGCCGGTCCGCGTCGTGCTCGACGTCCAGGACGTCCAGCTCGCCGCTCGTCGCCGTGCAGCCGTCGTCGGCGGTGAGCGACAGCTGCACGGTGGACGCGGTGGTCCCGACCGCGTGGCTGCCCACCGCGAGCCGGGGTGCGGCCTCGGGCGCCTGGACGTCGAGGCTCCTCACCGTGCCGCCGATCGCCGTGGTCGTCAGGCGCAGGGCGTCCGCCGGCCCGGGCAGCAGCGTCCCCACGATCGGGGCGGTCGGCGGCGTGTGGGACGCCGGCCGCCCGTAGGAGCGGTACGTGGCGGTGAGGGCGGACACGCGGTCGGCCGGCTGCGGCACCGCTGCCGCTCCCGCGGCGGGGACCACGACGGCAGCCGTCAGCGCGACGACGGTGCTGAGCACGAGAGGGCGACGGTTCACGGAGGTCCTCGCTGGTGGCGGGCCGGGGGTCGGATGGATCGCCGGTGGGCGCACGGCACCCCAGGGTCGGCAGCCGTGGAGTGGTGACAGCCTGCCAGTCGGGCGGTGCGCTCCGCAGGCGTTCGACGGACGGGATCGCGGTCTGTCGTGGGCCTGCTCGGGAGACGTCGGTGCGGGCGTCGTCGTCGTCCCGCCCCTGGACGGCGACGACGAAGGGTGGAGCCTCAGGGGCGGTCCGACCCCCGCAGGGGCCCGCGCCAGGACCCCGGCTCGCAGCGCGGTCCGCGGGCCGCACGGGCCTGCGGCACCGTCCTGCGGGGACGCGTGGGTCCTGCGATGCGCAACCCCGTGACGTGCGTCCTGTGGCGGTTTCACGGGCTTCGCCCGAGCCGGCACGCCTGCCCCGTTGACACCGTCGCGACGTCCCGACACGCTTCCGGGACCGGTTCCGGAATCGGTACCGGAAGCGATTCCGTCACAAAGGAGTGAACCCATGCGCATCAAGGGAGCTGCGGCTGCCGCCGCGCTCGCGCTGACGCTCGCCGCCTGCAGCAGCGGCGCCGGCGAGACGGCCGGGGCCGACGAGGTCGTCATCGAGTGGTGGCACATCCAGACGCAGGAGCCCACGCGCAGTGTCTGGGCCGACGCCGCCGCCGCCTTCGAGGAGGCGAACCCGGGGGTCCGGGTCGAGATCACGGTCGCCAACGACCCCGACTTCAAGACCGCGCTCGACGCCCGCCTGCAGGCCAACGACCCGCCGGACCTGTTCCAGAGCTGGGGCGGCGGCGTGCTGCAGGCCCAGGTCGACGCCGGCATGGTCAAGGACCTCTCGTCCGACGTCTCCGGGTGGATCGACAACCTCGCGCCCGCAGCCGTCGACGCCATGAAGATCGACGACAAGCAGTACGCGGTGCCGTTCGACGCCGGGCTCGTCGGCTTCTGGTACAACACCGAGCTCTTCGCGGAGGTCGGCGTCACCGAGGCCCCCGAGACCTGGGACGACTACGTCGACGTCGTTGCCAAGCTGAAGGCCGCCGGCATCACGCCCGCCGCCGTCGGTGCGGGCGACAAGTGGCCGGCGATGTTCTGGTGGGCCGAGCTCGCGCTCGCCGCGGGCGGCACGGACCCGCTCGACGAGGCCGGGGCGACCGGGGCGTTCGACGCCGAGCCGTTCGTCGAGGCCGGCGAGCGCATCGTCGAGCTCGTCGACATGGGCGCCTTCCAGGAGGGCTTCCTCGGCATGAACTACGCCGACGCCGCCGGCGCGGCCAGCATGGTCGCCAACGGCCAGGCCGCCATGGAGCTGCAGGGCTCCTGGGGCCCCGGCACCCAGGCGTCCGTCGCCACCAACGGCGAGGGCCTGGGCGACAAGCTCTCGTGGTTCCCGTTCCCGACGCTCGGCGGTGACGGCGGCGCCAAGGACGTCGCCTTCGGTGGCGTCAACGCGTTCGCCGTCGGCAAGGACGCCCCCGCGGAGACGGTCGACCTCCTCGAGCACCTCACGAGCGTCGAGGTGCAGTCGAAGATGGGTGCCGGCGGCCAGCTGCTGCCCGTCGCCGACGGCGCCGAGGACTCGGTCGAGAACCCCCACCAGCGCGCCATCCTCGACACGTTCCGCACGCTGTCCGGCGTGCAGATCTACCTCGACCAGGCGTACGCGCCCGCCGTGGCGACGGCGATCAACGACAACGTCCAGGCGATCTTCGCCAAGACGTCGACGCCCCAGCAGGCCGCCGAGGCGATCGCCGAGGTCGCGCGCCGCTGACGCGGCACCGACCCCGACCGGCCGGCGCCGGGTCACCCCCACCCGGCGCCGGTCCCCGCCCCCGGACCGAGGACCTGCCCATGACTGCCACGACCACGACCACCGCCGGCGAGCGGCCCGCCGCCGTCGACGCCCCGCCCGCCCCACGCCGCCGACGCCCGCTGCGTACCGTCCTGCTGTTCCTGGCGCCCGGCCTCGCGCTGTACGCCCTGTTCGTCATCGCACCGCTCGCCCAGGCGATCGTCTACTCGCTGTTCCGGTGGAACGGCATGGAGCCGCTGACCGACCTCGTCGGGGCCGACAACTACCGCCGCCTCCTCGGGGACGCGTCGTTCCACCGTGCGCTGCTCAACAACGTGTCGGTGATCGGCGTCTCCCTGGCGGTCCAGCTGCCGATGGCGCTGTGGATCGCCACCCTGCTCAACGGGCAGTTCCGGGGGCGCGGGGTGTTCCGCGTCGTGTTCTTCGTGCCCTACGTCATCGCCGAGGTCGTCGCGGCCATCCTGTGGAAGCTGATCCTCGCCCCGGCGGGCCAGCTCAACGGGGCGCTCGACGCCGTCGGCCTGGAGTCGTGGACCCGGTCGTGGCTCGCCGAGCCGTCGCTCGTCATGGGCGCCGTGCTCGTCGTGGTGACGTGGAAGTTCTTCGGCTTCTACACGCTGCTGTTCCTCACCGCGCTGCAGTCCGTCCCGGGCGAGCACCTCGAGGCAGGGCGCATGGACGGCGCCAGCCGCGCGCAGATCTTCCGCTACATCACGTTCCCCGCGATCGGGCCGACCGCGCGCATCGCCGGGTTCCTGTCGATCGTCGGCTCGCTGCAGCTCTTCGACCTCGTGTGGGTCATGACCGCCGGCGGCCCCGTCGGCGCGTCGTCGACGATGGTCACCTACATGGTCGCCAGCGGCATGCGCAGCTACGAGTTCGGCTACGCCAGCGCCGTGGCCGTCGTGGTCGCCGGCCTGTCGTTCGTCGTCGCGATGCTCTACCAGCGCTTCGTCCTCGCCCGTGACAACGCCGACTCCTCCGAGGGGAACCGATGAGCGCCACCGACACCCCGGCCCGTTCCGCCGCGCGGCACGCGGCCCACGTCCCCGCGCGCCGCCGCTCGGCCCGGTTGGCGGGTGACGGTCGAGGGCCCCTCGGCTACGCCGTCCTCGTCGTGGCGGGCCTGCTCACGCTCTTCCCGTTCCTGTCCGGCGTCGTCAACTCGCTGCGCACGTCGGGCGAGATCGGCGCGGACCCCTGGGGCCTGCCCACCGACCCGGTGTGGAGCAACTACACCGACGTCCTCGGTGGTGGGCTGTTCTGGCAGACGCTGCTGAACTCGGTCGTCATCGCCGCGCTCACGCTCGTGCTGGTGCTCGTCGCCGGCACCACCGCCGCCTACGCCGTGTCACGCCTGCGGTTCCGCGGTCGCGAGTCCGTCTACTCGTTCTTCACGCTCGGCCTGCTGTTCCCGGCCGCCGTCGCGATCCTGCCGCTCTACCTCATGGTCCGGCAGCTCGGGCTCATGAACACCCCGCTCGGGGTCGCGCTGCCGCAGGCCGCGTTCGCCCTGCCCGTGACGATCGTCGTGCTCCGCCCGTTCTTCGCGGCCATCCCCCGGGAGATGGAGGAGGCAGCGCAGCTCGACGGCGCCGGCCACCTGCGGTTCTTCGTGCGGATCGTGCTGCCGATGTCGGTGCCGCCGCTCATCACCGTGTCGATCCTCGCGCTCGTGACCAGCTGGAACAGCTTCCTGCTGCCGCTGCTGATCCTGCCGTCGCAGGAGAGCTGGACGCTGCCGCTCGGGCTCAGCCAGTTCGCCGGGTCCTACCTCTTCGACACCGCGAAGATCCTTGCCTATACGATCCTGGCGATGCTGCCGACGATCCTCGTCTACGCGGTGGCCGAGCGACGGATCGTCCAGGGCCTCGCGGCCGGCGCGGTCAAGGGGTGAGCGGCATGGACCGGAACGACCGCTCGGGCACGCAGCCCGACACGGTGGTCCGCGCCCGGGACCCCGAGGTGCGCGGCCGGCTCACCCTCAAGGACATCGCCCGCATGGCCGGGGTGTCGCGCACCACCGCGTCACGCGTCCTCAACGGCCGCGGCGAGGTGCGTCCCGAGGTCCGGGCCCGCGTCGAGGCCGTCATCGCGGACACGGGCTACACCCCGCTGGCGTCGGCCAGGTCGTTGGTCTCCAACCGCACGGGGCTCGTCGGGTTCGTCGTGCCGCTGCGCACGGCCGCGCTCGTGCAGGACCCGTACTTCGTCGCCCTGCTGCAGGGGCTCAGCCGAGGCGCGACACGTCGCGGGCTGGCCGTCGCGCTCTTCCTGTTCGACGACGAGAGCGACCAGGACGGACTGGTCGACCGGGTCATCGGCCCGCGCCGCATCGACGGCCTCGTCATGAGCGCGTACCACACGCAGGACGAGCTGCTGGACCGGCTGGCGACGTACGACGTGCCCACCGTCACGATGGGCCCCACCGCGTGGCCCGACGTGTTCGGCTCGGTCATGGTCGACAACGTCGAGGGCGGGCGCATCGCGGCCCGGCACCTCCTCGAGATCGGCTGCACGCGCCCCGGGCTCGTCGGCGGGCCCCAGGACACGCAGTCGGGTGCCGAGCGCACCCAGGGCTTCCGTGAGGTGCTCGCCGAGGCGGGCGTCGCGCTGCCGGACGGCCGGGTGCGGCACGGGGACTTCACCGAGGCCAGCGGTGAGGCGCTCGTCGCCGAGCTCGACGACGTGGACGGCCTGTTCGTCGCGTCCGACGCCATGGCCGTCGGTGCCGTCCGCGGGCTGCGCGCCCGCGGGCTGCGCGTCCCGCAGGACGTGGCGGTCGTGGGCTACGACGACCTGCCGCTGGCTGCCGAGCACGACCCGCCGCTGACGACGGTCCGGCAGCCCATCGAGGGCATCGCGGTCGCGGCGCTCGACATGCTCGTCGACCTCATCGAGGACCCGACGCACGTCTCCACGTCCACGCTGCCCGTCGAGCTCGTCCGGCGCGCGTCGACCGCGCGCTGAGCGCCCGGACCCGCCGCCTCCCGCCCTCCCGCCCGCACGCCGGGCGGTCCGACCCTGCCCGGAGAGCCATCATGCCGACCTACACCAACCCGGTCCTCACCGGGTTCCACCCCGACCCGAGCATCTGCCGCGTGGGGGGCGACTTCTACCTGGTGACCAGCAGCTTCGAGTACTTCCCCGGGGTGCCGCTGTTCCACTCGACGGACCTCGTGCACTGGCGGCAGCTCGGTCACGTGCTCACGCGCCCGTCCCAGCTCGACCTGCTGGGAGCACCCGCGTCGGGCGGGCTGTTCGCCCCGACGATCCGGCACCACGACGGACGCTTCTACGTCACGGTGACCAACGTGGACGCCGGCGGGCACCTCCTCGTGTGGGCGGACGACCCGCAAGGTCCGTGGTCCGACCCGGTGGTCGTCGACCAGGACGGCATCGACCCGTCGTTGTTCTTCGACGAGGGCCGCTGCTACTTCACGTCCACGGTGGAGCCCGACCCGGCCCCGCCGCACCCGCTCGAGGTCGACTTCGTGCGCGGCGCGCAGCAGTGCGAGATCGACCCCGTGAGCGGTGAGCGGCTCACCGCCACGCGGTTCCTGTGGGCGGGCACCGGCGGCCAGTACCCCGAGGCGCCGCACCTGTTCCGCCGCGGTGACCTGTACTACCTCGTCCTCGCGGAAGGCGGCACCGCGCACGGGCACATGGTGACCGTGGCGCGCTCGTCGTCGCCCTGGGGCCCGTGGGAGCCGTGCCCGCGCAACCCCGTGCTCACCCACCGGTCGGCGCCGTCGCGTGTGCAGTCGGTCGGGCACGCGGACCTCGTGGAGCTCGCGGACGGGACGTGGTGGCTGGTCGCGCTGGGCGTCCGGACCGTGGGCGGCGGGTACCACACGCTCGGACGCGAGACGTTCCTCGCGCCGGTGGTGTGGGACGAGGACGGCTGGCCGGTGGTCGGCGCGGACGGGCGCATGCCCGACGTGGCGCAGGCGCCCGCGCTGCCGCCGTCGCCGGCGGACGACCCCGTCACGCTCGACGTCTTCGACGGACCCGCGCTCGCGCCGTACTGGAACACGCTGCGGCGCCCGCTGCCCCCCGAGGCCGCGGACCTGACCGCCCGGCCGGGTGCGCTGCGCCTGGTGGGCGGCCCGCACACCACCGACGACCCGCTGCTCGTGGCGCTGCTGCGCCGCCAGCAGCACCACGCCTGCACCTTCGCGGCGACGCTCGAGTTCGCACCCGGTGACGGGGACGAGGCCGGGCTCGTGGTCCGCGCCGACGAGGCGCACCACGTGGACCTGGCCGTCCGCGCCGCGGGCGGGGGGCGCGTCGTGGAGCTGCGGCAGCGCGTCGGGCCCGTCCGTGCGGTGCTCGCGTCGGGCGAGGTGCCGGACGGTGTGCTGGAGCTGCGCGTGGACGCCGAGCCGGAGTCCTACCGGTTCAGCGTCCGGCACGCCGACGGCGTCCTCGAGCTCGGCACGACCTCCAGCCGGTACGTCAGCACGGAGGTCGCCGGCGGGTTCACGGGCGTCTACCTGGGGATGTACGCGAGCGGCGACGGCGCATCCGCCCCGGCGCCCGCGTGGTGGACGCGCGCGGCGTACGCGCCCGCCTGACCTCCGTCCGTCGAACGGGGCGCCGGCGCGCACCGTTCGACGAGCGGTGGCCGGGTGGCCTGCTCGTCCTGGCCGGCGGACCGGCTCAGGAGTCGTCGGCCAGCACGGCGTTCACCCGGTCGTTCGCCGCCGCCAGGGACGACGGGTCCCGCTGCAGCGCGAGGACGGCGTCCATCGCCGGTGCCATCACGGACTGGATGCGCGCCCAGCTGCCCGTGACGGGTGCCTGCACGCCGGTGCCGTCCTCGACGTGGACGGCGAACGCCTGGGCGTCGACACCGAGCTCCTCGAAGGCGGCGACGGCGATCGTCGACGACTCCGCGATCGCCGGGAACACGCGGGCGTGCGTGGCGACCGCGTCCTGGCAGTCCCGGCCGGCGAGGTACTCGACCCAGCGCCACGCCTCGTCCGGGTGGGGCGTGCCGGCGTAGACGGCGTCGGACACCCCGTTGAACACGCTCGCGCGCTGCCCGCTGGGCCCGACGGGGGTCGGGGCGACCCGGATGTCCACGCCCTGCAGCTCCGACATGGCGCGCGCGTTCCAGGCGCCCTCCACGAGCGTGGCGTACGCACCCGACCCCATGGACTCGATCACCCCGATGCCGGAGGTCGCCGCCGCCAGCGGGGGCATGTAGCCCTTCTCGATGAGTGAGCGGTACCAGCCGATGGTCTCGATGAACGCCGGGTCGTCGTACGCCAGCCGGGTGGGCCAGGGGTTCCGGTCGGCGTAGGTCCAGCCGGTGCTCAGCGCGAACGACGCCCACTGGGCCTGCCCGAAGCCGCCGCCCGCCTCGCCGTAGCCCATGCCGTAGACCGCGACCCGCTCGCTGTCGAAGCCGGGCTCGTCCCCGCGCACGCCGTTGCGGTCCACGGTCAGGCGGGCGAGCAGCCGCTCGAACGACCCGCCGTCCTGCGGGTTCCACTCCAGCCGCCACATCTCCGCGGGGTCGATGCCGGCCTCGGCGAGCAGGTCGGCGTTGTAGTAGAGCCCGACCGTGTCCCAGTCCTTCGGCATGCCGTACAGGCCGCCGTCCGCCCCGCGCCACAGGTCGACGAGCCCGGGCTGGTACTGGTCGAGGTCGATCCCCGACTCCTCGACGCGGTCCTCCAGGTCGAGGATCTGCCCGAAGCCCGCGTACTTGCCGAACTGCTGGGTGTGGTCGACGAAGACGTCGGGGGCGCTCTCGGCGACCATCCGCGCGGTCAGCTGGGTCCAGTAGTCCTCCCAGCCGTACTGCTCGATGTTGACCCGGACGTCGGGGTTCGCGGCCTCGAACGCGCTCGCGCACTCCTGGTAGGCCGGCAGCTGGTTGGCGTCCCACATCCAGTAGGTCAGCGTCACCGGCCCGTCGCCCTCGCCGGCGGCGGCGCACCCGCCCAGCGCGAGCGCCGCGGCCGCGACGAGCGCTGCGGCACGGGTGGGACGGTGCCTGCGGCGGTCGTCCGTCTGCGTCATGGCGCGCACCTCACTTGATCCCGGTGAAGCCGATGGAGCTGACGATGCGCTTCCCGAGCGCGACGAACAGCAGGACGATGGGCAGGGCCGCCACGAGCGTCGCGGCCATGAGCCCGGACCAGTCGGGACTGCCCTGCGGCGTCTGGGAGCGGAAGATCCCCAGTGCCACGGTCAGGACGCGCACGTCCTCGCTCTGCCCCACCAGCAGGGGCCAGAAGTACTCGTTCCACGCGGCGATGTAGGTGAGGACCGCCAGCGTCGTGATCGGCGCGCTCGCCATCGGCAGCATGATCCGCAGGAACACCCGGGCGTGCCCGGCGCCGTCGAGCATCGCGGCCTCCTCCAGCTCGCGCGGCACGCCCAGCAGGAACTGCCGGACGAAGAAGACGGCGAACGGCGTCATGAAGAACGTCGGCAGCACGAGCGCCGGGAACGTGTTGAGCAGCCCCAGCTCCTTCATCAGCACGAAGTTGGGGATCGCCGTGAAGATGCCCGGGACCATCAGCGCCGAGAGGAAGACGGCGAAGACGGTGTCCCGGCCGCGCCAGTGCAGCCGCGCGAAGGCGAAGGCCGCCATCGCGGAGAAGAACACCTGCCCGACCGTGATCGACGTGGCGACCACGACGGAGTTGCGCAGGTACAGCCAGAAGTCGATCCGGCCACCGGCACCGCCCTGCGCGAGCGACTCCTCGAGCGTGGTCAGCCCGAACACGCGGCGGAAGGCGTCGAGGGTGAAGTCGGCCGGCAGCAGGTTGTCCGCCTGCGCGGCCAGCGCGCGGTTGTCGGAGAACGCGGTGCGCAGCATCCAGTAGAACGGGAACAGCGTGATCAGCAGGATCACCACCAGGGCGGCCCAGCCGAGCACGCGCTGCCACCGCACGGGCGGGCGTCGGCGCGGGGGGCGGTGCTCCGGGGCCTCGGGTGGTGCCGGCTCGGCGAGGGTGCGGGGGGTCGTCGTCGACACGGTGCCTCCTCAGGCGTTGTCCGACTCGTTCGCGCGCAGCAGCCGCAGCTGCACGATCGCGACGACGAGCAGGACGACGAACAGGACGACCGAGATCGCGGACGCGTACCCGAAGTCGAGCTGGGCGAACGCGAGGTCGTAGATGTAGAGGTAGACGACGCGGGTGGCGTCCACCGGACCGCCGCCGGTGGTCACGGCGACCGTGTCGAAGACCTGGAACGAGCCCGTGACCGTCACGACCAGCACGAGGGCGAGCACGGGCCGCAGCAGCGGCAGCGTGATCGAGCGGAACTGGCGCCACGCCGACGCCCCGTCGATCGCCGCGGCCTCGTACACCTGCGGCGAGATCGTCTGCAGGCCGGCGAACAGCAGCAGCGCGGTGTAGCCCAGGTGCCGCCACACGTTGATCAGGGCGATGGTCGGGATCGCCAGGGCGGGGTCGCCGAAGAAGGCCTGCGCGTCCACGCCGACGTACCCGAGCAGCACGTTCACCACGCCGATCTGGTAGTCGAGCATGAAGTACCAGACGAGCGCGACGACCACGTTCGCGACGAAGTAGGGCAGCAGCGCGATGCCGCGCACGAGGATCGAGCGGGTCATGCGCTGCAGCAGCACCGCCAGCGCGATGGCCAGCAGCGTCTGCACGACGATGTTGATCACCACGTAGTACGCGGTGACGCCCATCGCGTTCCAGAACTGCGGGTCGGCCGCCAGGCGCCGGTAGTTCTCGAGCCCGACGAACGAGCCCGGCGCGAGCACCGCGTAGTCGGTGAGGCTGAACCACGCCCCCCGCACCGCCGGCACGAGGTAGAAGACGACGAAGCCGATCGTCGCGGGGACGAGGAACAGCACGGCGGCGCCGAGGTCCCCGCGCCGGCGGGGCCGCGGGGGCGGGCGCCGCCGGTCGGTGCCGGGCGGTGCGGGTGGGGTCGCGACAGTCATCTCGGTGCTCCTCTCGCGCCGTTGCGAGGGTGGGGGGGCGGGCGGTGCGGTGGGGTGTCGCGTCAGGCGGCGGTCAGGTGCAGCAGGACGGTGCGCTCGGGGTGCTGCTGCGGCAGCTGCACGCCCACGGTCGCCAGCGAGCGTCCGCTCAGGCGCGTGCCGTGCCCCCACCAGCGGGGCAGCCCGCCCCGGTGGTGGGGCGCGATGTGGTCCGCCGGGGCCAGCGGGCGCACGTCGTACGTCGTGCCCGGGTCCAGGCCCGGGATGCGCAGCCGGCCGGGCGGCGCCCACACCCCGGCGGCGACCTGCACGACCGCGACGACCGCCTCCCGGCCGTCGAGGGCGACGACGCCGTGCACCCGCAGGGCCGGGTCCGGGTCGTCCGTGCGCAGGGTGCGCCCGTGGTGCAGCAGGTCCCGGTGCTCCTGGTAGGTCGCCACCCAGCGGGCGACCTCCGCACGTTCGGCGGGGGTGGCGGCCGTGAGGTCCCACTCCACCCCCAGGTGGCCGAACAGCGCCGTCGCACCCCGGAAGGACAGGTCGTGGTGGCGGCCCGTGGTGTGCGACGCGGGGGAGCCGATGTGCGAGCCCAGCATCTCCGGCGGCACCAGCAGGCCCGTGCCGGCCTCGATGGTCTGCCGTTCGAGCGCGTCGATCGTGTCCGACGTCCAGACCCGGTCGGTGCGCTCGAGGATCCCCAGGTCGACGCGCCCGCCGCCCCCGGAGCACGACTCGAACTCGACCTGCGGGTGCCGGGCGCGGAGCGCGTCCAGCAGCCGGTACGCCGCGAGCGTCTGCGCGTGCACCCCGGCAGCGCCGGTGGGCGTGTGGCCCGCGTCGACGAGGTCGCGGTTGTGGTCCCACTTGACGTAGCCGATCGCGTACTCGGTGAGGATCGCGTCCATCTGGCCGAAGACGTGGTCCCACGCCCCCGGGTGCGCGAGGTCGAGGACCTGCTGGTGACGGGAGGGCGGCGGCATGCGCCCGCCCGTCTGCAGGATCCACTCGGGGTGCCGGCGGGCCAGGTCGGAGTCGGGGTTGACCATCTCCGGCTCGAACCACAGGCCGAACTCCATGCCGGCGGCGGTGACGTGGTCGACCAGGGGGTGCAGACCGTCCGGCCAGACGTCGGGGTCGACGACCCAGTCGCCGAGCCCGGCGGTGTCGTCGCGCCGGCCGCGGAACCAGCCGTCGTCGAGCACGTAGCGCTCGATCCCGGCCGCCGCGGCGGCGTCGGCCAGTGCCGTCAGCCGCGCCAGGTCGTGGTCGAAGTAGACGGCCTCCCACACGTTGATCAGCGCCTTGCGGGGGGTGCGCGGGTGCCGCGGGCGCGAGCGCAGGTACGCGTGGAACCGGTGCGAGAGCGCGTCGAGCCCGTCCCCGTACGACCCGTACAGCCAGGGGCTGGTGTAGGTCTCGCCCTCCGCGAGCCGCACCTCCCCGGCGAGCAGCAGCTCGCCGCCGCCCAGCACGCGTGTCCCGGACGGCATGACCTGCTCGGCGAACGCACGGGTGTTGCCGGACCAGGCGACGTGCACGCCCCAGACCTCGCCGCTGCGGTGGCCGAAGCCGTGCCGGCCGGCGAGCAGCAGGAGCGTGCCGTCGTGGGCTCGGGCCCGCCGGGACTCGCGCAGGTGCGTGCCCGCGACGAAGGGGTGCCGCTGCGGGCTGCGCTCGCGCAGGTGCCGCCCCGTGAAGTCGAGGATCTCGTCGGCCTCGCGCGGCACCGGCAGGGCGAGGTCGATCCCGCCGAGGGTGAACACGCCGTCGCCGGTGCTCGTCAGCCCGGCGCGCGTGCGCAGCGCACCGTCCGGCAGCAGCTCGAGCTCGAGCCGCAGGGCGAGGCGGGCCACCTCGTCGGACGCGGTGACGACGACGCGGTGCGCGACGGGGGCCCCGTCGCGCTCGACGTCGTGGGTGACCGTGACGTCGTCGACGGCGAACGCCGTGGAGAAGTCGGCGCCGTCGCGGTGACCGGTGACGCCCGGCGTGCCCAGCCACCCCGCCGACTGCTCCGGCAGGAGCGCGAGGGGGACCGGGTGGTCGACCGTGGCCGAGGTGACGGGCGGCACGGCCGTGGCGCGCAGCTGCTCGAGCTCGGCGGGACCGGGGTCGCCGAGGTGGGCGCCCCAGTGCAGGACCCGCGGGAGCATCCCCTCGGAGACGTCGAGCACGAGGCTGACGCCGGCGGTGCTCAGGTGCAGCGGGGAGGGCACGGGACGGTCCGCCAGGGGGGCGGCGACAGGGGACGTCTGCGTCATCGGAGAGGACCTCTTCGTCGGAGGCCATAAGTTCTATGACAGAACCTATTTCGGACGCAACACCCGGACCGGTCGAATCGGCCCGCGGTGCTCGCTGCACGCTTAGGGTCATTTACTTTCGGCAAGGAAGGATCGAGGCGCGGTGACGGCACCCTCCCTCGGGCAGACTGGCGCAGTGTCCGCCACCACCTGGGTGCCGTTGGCCGGTGCCGCGCACCGGATCGCCGTCGAGGTGCTGCTGCACGGACCGCTGTCCCGCGCCGAGCTCGCGCGTCGCGTCGACCTGTCGGCCGGCAGCCTGACCCGCCTCACCAAGCCCCTGGTCGACCACGGGCTCCTGGTGGAGACCGAGGTCGCGCCCACCGGCTCCCGCCTCGGACGGCCCTCGCAGCCCCTCGACGTCGTCGCGGCCGCGCACCACTTCGTCGGCGTCAAGCTCACCGGCGACCACGCCCACGGGGTCCTCGCCACGCTGCGCGCCGAGGTGGTCGCCACCGCGGGGCGTCCGCTGACCGACCACGCGCCGGACGCCGTCGCGGACGTCGTGGCCGAGGTGGTCGCCGAGCTCGTGGGCACCGGTGGGCGGCCGGTGACGGCGGTCGGCGTGAGCCTCGGCGGCGACGTCGCGCGCGCCACGGACGTCGTCCGCGCGCCGTTCCTGCACTGGCACGACGCGCCGGTGCCGCTGGGCGGGCTCGTGCACGAGCGCACCGGGCTGCCGGTCGTGGTCGCGAACGACGTCACCGCGCTCACCGCCTCGACGCACTGGTTCGGCGAGGGACGCGGAGCCCCGACCTTCGCCCTCGTCACCGTCGGGGCGGGTGTGGGGTTCGGTCTGGTCGCGCACGACCGGCTCGTCGCGGGCGACGGCACGGGGACCGGGCGCATCGGGCACCACCCGCTGTCCGCGACCGGCCCGGTCTGCGACCGGGGGCACCGCGGCTGCGCGACGTCCCTGCTGACGATCGGCTCCCTCACCGCGCAGGTGTCGGTCGCGCACCGGCGGGAGGTGTCCTACGACGAGGTGCTCGACCTCGCGCAGGCCGGCGACCCCGCCGCGCACCGCGTCGTCGACGACGCGGGTGTCGGGCTCGGGCGGCTCGTCACGGCCGCGGCAGGGTTCACGTCCGCGCCGCTCGTCGTGCTCGGCGGCGAGGGGGTGCGTCTGGCGGAGGTGGCGCGCGACGCGGTCGCGCGGGGCATGGCGGTCGACCGCGACCCCGCGGCGGTCCCACCTCGCCTCGCCCTGCAGTCCCCGTCGTTCACGCAGTGGGCGCGCGGCGCGGCGGTCATCGCGATCCGCACGTTCGTGCTCGGCGCCTGAGCCGGCGCCGGCGCCGGCCGAGCGCGGTCCGGCGACGACCGCGGGCCGCCGTCCCCCTGCCGGTGGCCGGCACGGCCGTCCGTGCCGGACCGCTGACGCCCTGCGGTCACCGGCCACCCGTCACCCGGAGCCGCGCAGGTCCCGCGCCAGCACGCCCGCCTGCAGCCGCGTGCGCACGCCCAGCTTGGCCAGCACGTGGCTGACGTGGGACTTCACGGTCGTCTCCGAGACCACGAGCCGTGCGGCGATGTCCGCGTTCGACAGCCCGTCGCCCAGGGCGTCGAGGACGTCGCGCTCGCGGGCGGTGAGGCTCGCGACGCGGTCGTCGGCGGGGGTCGCGGCGGGCGCGGCGGCGGGGACATGGGACGCGACCGCGTCGAGCAGCCGGCGCGTGACCTCAGGCGCGAGGACGCCCTCCCCGGCGGCCACCCGGCACACCGCGTCGACCAGCTCGCCCGCACCCACGGTCTTCAGCAGGAACCCGGCGGCCCCCGCCCTGACCATGCCGAGCACGTACTCGTCGAGGTCGAACGTCGTCAGCGCCACGACCTCGGCCAGCCGCTCGCCGACGATCGCGGCCGTCGCGGTGATCCCGTCGGTGCCCGGCATCCGCACGTCCATGAGCACGACGTCGGGGCGCAGCGCGCGCGTCTGGCGCACCGCGACGTCGCCGTCGGCGGCCTCGCCCACGACCTGCACCCGGCCGGACTGCTCGAGCATGATCCGGAGCCCGGCGCGGATCGCCGCGTGGTCGTCGGCCAGCAGCACGGTGACCGGGGCCCGGGGGGTCGTGGTCGTCGTCGGGTCGCTCACCGCTCGTCTCCCGGTCGCCGGGGGAGGCGGGCGTGCACACGCCACACCGTCCCGGTGGGTGCCGCCGTCAGGGTCCCGCCCAGGGCGGTCGCGCGCTCGCGCATGGTCTGCAGGCCCGTGGACGACGTCAGCGCCGGGTCGACGGGCAGGGCGTCGGTCCGCAGCGCGTTCTCGACGACCATCTCCAGGTCGTCGCCGCCGGCCGTGAACCGCACCGTCGCGCGCCCGGTCCCGTGCTTGCGGGCGTTGGTCGCCGCCTCCTGCAGGATGCGGAACGCCGCGTGGTCGACGGCGGCGGGCAGGTGCGCCGGCACGCCGCCGACGACGTCCACGTCGAGGTCCGCGACGCGCGCCAGACCGGCCGGTGCGGTGGCCGCGTCGGCGTCCGCACCCGCGCGCAGCACCAGGATCATCGACCGCATCTCCGCCAGCGCGTCGAGCGACCCGGCCCGTGCGGCTGCCAGCGCCGCGCGGTCCCGCGCCTCGTCGGGCGGGGCGGCGAGGGCCGCCTCGGCGTGGATCGCCACGGCCGACAGGTGCCCGGCGACCACGTCGTGCAGGTCCCGTGCCATGCGCGCGCGCTCGTCCTGCACGGCGCGGTCGCGGTCGAGCGCGGCGATGCGCGCGACGTCCTCGGCGTGGGCGCGGGCCAGGTCGGCCCGGGCGCGCTCGGCGTCGGCGCGACGCGACTGCTCGGCCGTCAGCTCCTGCGAGCGACGCACGTCGGAGCCCCACCACCACGGCGGCAGCAGCAGCGACCCGGCGACGAGCGTCAGCTGCACGACGTCCCGCGCGGACGCCCCCACGACGACGGTCGCCACGAGCACCCCGAGCACGAGCGTGACCAGCACCCCGAGCACGACCGCCCGAGCGCGCGGGGCCGCGTCCCGGGCGACCGTGAACAGCGCGTCGAACAGCACCAGGTACATGCCCAGGCTGCCGCCCAGCGCCACGTCCACGGCGAGCAGCACCGTGACCACCGCGAGGACCGGCACCGGGTGCCGCCGCTTGTGCAGCAGCGCGGTCGTCGCCAGCAGCAGCACGCCCACCTGCCACGGGAGCGTGCCGCCGGGCAGGTCGGCGACCGGCTCGTCCACGCCGATCATGCGCACGTCGAGCACGAGCAGCACCAGCCCCACGACGAGCAGCGCCACCGCGTAGGCGCGGTCGGCAGCCGGCCCGCGCGGCGGCGTGCGCACCCACCGCGCGAGGGCGGCGAGGCGGGAGGTCATGCACCCATCCCAGCACGTCCGTGACCTGGGGTTCTCGTCCGAACGGACGAGACGGCGCCCGCGGGTCGGTCCGAACGCCGGACGCGCCCGTGCGGGTCCGCGCGGCACCGTCGAGGCATGGAGATCGTCGAGTGGGTCCGCGACCACCCCGTCGCCGCGCTGGTCATCGCGTGCGAGGTCGCGTTCTGGGTGTTCCTCGCCGCGGCCGTCGTCGCGCGCTACGTGTTCCGCCGCCGGCGGCTGTCGACCGTGCTGCTGCTGTGCGAGCCGCTCATCGAGGTCGTCCTGCTGGTCGCCACGGTCACCGACCTGCTGCGCGGCGCCGAGGCGACGTGGACGCACGGGCTCGCGGCGCTCTACCTCGGGTTCACCGTGGCGTTCGGCCGCTACACGGTGCGCAAGGTCGACGGCTGGGTGGCGTGGCGGTTCTTCGACGGGCCCCGCCCGCCGCGCGTGCCGTCGGGCGGACGGGCCAAGGTCGTCCACGAGTGGCGGCTGTGGCTGCGGGTGCTGCTGGCGTGGGTCGTCTCCGTCGCGATCCTCGGCGTCCTGCTGCTCATCGCCGACGACGCCACCCAGCGGGAGGTCCTGCTCGGGTGGGCCGGGCGCGCGACGCTCGTGATGGGCATCTGGTTCGTCGCCGGGCCGGTGTGGCAGGTGTTCGCCGACTCCGCCGAGGGCGACGACCCGGCCCCGGACGACGCACCGGCCACGCCGGCCGACCACCCCACCGGCACCACTCCCTGACGCCCGCGCCGGGCGTCCCGGGACGCGGACGGCGGGGAGGCCGACGGGACGGGGAGGCCGACGGGACGCGGGCGCGGTCAGGGGTGCTGGTCAGGAGAGCGGCGGAGTGGCGGGGCAGGCCCTCACAGGGCGTCGGCCCAGGGCTCCGCCGCCGTCGTCACCGGCTCGCCCGTGCGCGCCGCCTCCTCGATCGCCAGGCCCAGCAGGTGGTCCTGGCAGCCGTCGGCCAGCGGGTACGGCGCGGGGCCGTCACCGCGCACCCACGCGCCGGTGTCCGCCAGCAGGTGGGCGACCGCGAGGTCGTCGTCGGCGAGCCGGGCACCCTCGAACGGGTTGCGGTACAGCACCCGGCCGTCCATCGACAGGTGCTGCAGGTCGAAGCCCTCGAGGTTCTGCTCGACGCCGGACTGCCGGCGTTCGATGCGCGACGTGACGACGGTCCGGCCGTCCACCCACCGGGTCACGGTGTCGTCGACGATCTCGCCGTGGGACCCCCGCACGACGACCCGGTTGGCGCGCAGCGGGTTGTACCACTGGTTGTCGGTGAAGTCGTAGAGCACGGTGCGACCGTCGCCCAGGTCGAGCGTCGCGAGGATCGAGCGGGTCGGTGCGGCCTCGGTGGCGTCCGTCCAGCCGTGCCGCCCGACGGGGTCCAGCAGCGGTGCCGTGGCCGTCTGCGCGCGGACCGTGACCGGGCCGCGCCCGGCGCCCAGCAGGTGCCGGGCCAGCCCGACCGCGTGGTACAGGTGCGTCGAGGAGATCTGCACGCTCGTCGGCGTGCCGATGGCCCCGGACGCCACGACGGCGCGTCGTGCCTGGTGGGCGGGCATGGCCGGCGAGTGCTCGGCGACCTGCACGAGCCCGGTCGTGCCGACGTCCGCCCACAGCGCGCGCAGACCCGCGACGTCGGGCGCGGGCGGGGTCTCGGCGAGCACGGGGACGGAGGCGTCGACGATCTCGCGCACCGCGTCCGGCGTGACCGGCCAGGGCGTCGCGGTCACGATCAGCTCGGGACGGTCGGGTGCGGGGCCCGCACCCGGCACAGCGCCCGTGACCAGCTCCTCGATGGTGCGGACCGTCGGCACGCCCCACCCGGCCTCGACCTGCGCACCGCGCTCGGCGGTGCGGGTGACGACCCCGACGCACCGGAACCGGTCCGGCACCAGGCGCGCCACGCGCACGAAGAACTCGGCCCGCCACCCGGACCCCACGACCCCGAACCGGATCGGCTGCTGCTGCGTCACACGGACCTCCTCGTCCTCGCGCCCGACCCTAGCCGCGCCGGACCGGGACCTCCCCCCGGGGTCGTGCGTTCCGGATGCCGACCGGCCGGGACCGCGACATCCTCGTGCCGTGACACGCTTCGGGTACACCCTCATGACCGAGCAGTCCGGCCCGCGCGAGCTCGTGCGGTACGCCCAGGACGCCGACCGGCTGGGCTTCGACTTCGCCGTGTCGTCCGACCACTCCTTCCCCTGGCTCGACTCCCAGGGACACGCGCCGTACGCCTGGACCGTGCTCGGCGCAGTCGCGCAGGCCACCGAGCGCCTCGAGCTCATGACGTACGTGACCTGTCCGATCGTCCGGTACCACCCGGCGGTCGTCGCGCAGAAGGCGGCGACCCTCGGGGTGCTGTCCGGCGGGCGCTTCACGCTCAACGTCGGCGCGGGCGAGAACCTCAACGAGCACGTCGTCGGCCAGCGGTGGCCGGCCGTGGGGGAGCGGCACGACATGCTCGAGGAGGCGCTCGTCATCATCGGCGACCTGCTGGACGGCGAGCGCGTCACGTACGAGGGCGCGCACTTCCGCGTCGACTCCGCCCGGCTGTGGGACCTGCCCGAGCAGCGGGTGCCGATCGGTGTCGCGGTGTCGGGCGCCCAGTCGGTGTCGCGGTTCTCCGCGCTCGCGGACCACCTGGTGGCCGTCGAGCCGGACGCCGACCTCGTGACCCGCTGGGAGGAGGCCCGTGCCGGGCTCGGTCCGTCGCGCAAGATCGGGCAGATCCCGATCTCGTGGGGGCCGGACCGCGACGAGGCCGTCGCCCGGGCGCACGACCAGTTCCGCTGGTTCGGCGGCGGGTGGAAGGTCAACGCCGACCTGCCGACCACCGAGGCGTTCGAGGCCGCGAGCCAGTTCGTCCGCCCCGAGGACGTCGCGGAGTCGATCCCGTGCGGGCCCGACCTCGACGCGATCGTCGAGGCCGTGAGCGCCTACTGGGAGGCCGGCTTCACCGACGTCGCCCTGGTGCAGGTAGGCGACGCGCTGCAGCAGCGGTTCCTCGACGAGGCGGCCGGGCCGCTGCTCGAGCGGCTGCGTGCCGCGGCACCGGCCCACTGACGCGCCCGCGCCCGGCGGCCGTCCGCGCCGCCGGGACGCGGGGCACGACCCGGACCGCCACGAACGACCGAGGAGGACGGAGGACCACCGATGGCCGTGACCGCTTTCCAGGACCTGCCGCTGGCCGACCGGGACCGCGAGTGGGACGGCGCCGCCGCCGAGCGCCGGGTCCGCGAGTGGGCCGGGGCGCAGGACGGGCCCACCGCGCGGTACCGCGACGCGCACGTCTGGTACGACGCGGAGAAGAAGGACAACTTCACCGCGTACAAGCTGCTGGTGGCGGACGTCGTCGACGGGACGCTGGTGGCGGTGCCGCGCGGGGTGTTCGCCGCCGCCGCCGTCATGCAGGGGTCGCGCGGGGGCGTCGACCTGCCCGCCGAGGACCGGGACCGGGTCCGTTCCCACCTGGCCACGTACTACGCGAGGCTCGACGAGACCCCGCCCTGGGAGGACTGAGCCGACCCGGGGTCCCGGGGACGCCGGGCTCAGTGCCCGGGACCCTGCGGCCCCAGCACGCCCAGCTCGTGCGCGCGGCGCAGCGCGGCCTCCCGGTCGTGCACGCCGAGCTTGGCGTAGATGCTCAGCACCTGCTTGCGCACGGTGTTCACCGACACCGTCAGGGCGTCGGCGACCTCGCGCGTGGTGCCGTGCTCGTCGAGCAGCGTGAGGACGGTGCGCTCCCGCGGCGTCAGGGGCACCAGGCGACCCGCGGCGGGGACGACCTGGCCCGTGGTGGCCAGGCGCGCCAGCTCGTGGTCGTCGAACGGCACGCCGGACTCCAGCACCAGGGCGTCGCGCACGGCCCCGGGCAGGTGCGCGAAGCTGCGCAGGGCGCCCTGCTCGCCGGCCACCCGGCGGGCCGCGCGGAACGCCCGCACCGCCAGCGACGTCTGCCCCGACTCGAGCGCCGCCCACGACTCCAGGACCAGCAGGTCGGTGCGGTCCGCCAGGTTCACCCGGCGGCGCCGGCCGCCCAGCACGGCGGACCGCAGCGCGGCGTGCGGGTCGCCGGTCAGCAGGTGCCACCGGGCGCGCGGCACGTCGCTCCACAGCCCGGTGGGGTCCTGCCCGACCAGCAGGTCCCCGACCCGGTGGTACTCCCCGAGGGCCAGCAGCAGCTCGGCGCGCAGCCGCGCCACGATCCGGTGCACCAGGCCCGCCTGCGCCAGCCACACGTGGTGGGTGCGCTCGATCTGCTCCAGCTCCGCCAGACCGGTCTCCGGCTCGCCGAACAGCACGGCGCGGCGCACCCGGGCGCGCATGACGAACGGCCAGGTCACGTCCGGTGCGTGCACGGCGAGCGTGAGCCGGGACAGGGCGGCGTCGGCAGCCGGCAGGTCGAGGTGGTCGGTGGCGACCATGGCCTCGGCGACGTCGCCGGCGCTGTCCCGCAACCGGATCTCCCAGGCGGGGTCGAGCGCCTCGGCGTGCCGGACGAGCCAGCGTTCGGCGTCGCTCAGCACCCCGTCGAGCGCGTGGACCAGCGCCACGTGGCCGGCAGCCGCGGCGCGCACGTCGGGCGCCCGCGACGGGTCCGCGAGCTCGTAGGCCCGCATCGGCAGCTCCAGCGCGGTGCCCAGGTCGCCGTCCAGCAGCGCCGTGCGGCCGCCCTGCAGCAGGAACCACCAGTACGCGCGGGTGGACGTGCCGCCCGCGACGCCGGCGCGCGCCGCGGCGATCTCCGTGTCCCGCACCACGACCATGGCGCGCGGGATGTCCCCGCGGGACCGGGCGGCGACCAGCGCGGACGCGGCCCCGGTCCAGCGGCCGGCGGGTGTGCGGCTGCGCCACGAGCCGTCGAGCGCCAGCGTCCCGAGCTCGGTCATCAGCCGCAGGACGAGGGCCCGCGGGTCGTCGCGCTCGTCCTCGCCGCGGCGGGCGACCGCCCGCGCCAGGGCGAGGACCGTCGAGGTCTCCGTGACCGCGTCGGGCAGCGGGGCGTACGCCGCGTCGACGGCCGCGCCCGCCGTGGCCACCAGGTAGGTGCCGAAGTCGACCCAGCAGGTCTCGAGCAGCGTCCAGTCGTGCGCCCGCGCGGCGTGCTCGACGGCCGCGCCCGGGTCCGGCGGGTGCGTGGTGAGCGCCGCGACGGCCAGGACGCGGTGCACCCGGGCGGACAGCTCGGGGTCGCGGCGCTCCAGCTCGCGCACGAGCACCTCGCGCAGCAGGCCGGGCACGTGCCACCGGCTGGGGCCCGCGTCCGTGCGGCGCCGGACGACCATCCCGACGGCCTCCAGCCGCAGCAGGACGTCCAGCTCGTCGTCGGCGGACCGGCTCCGGCCCGCGGCGTCGAGCACGAGACGGGTGGTCGCGGGCGTCGGGTCCCCCGCGGCGGCCACGAGCATGGCGGCGCGCAGCAGCACGGTGTCCCCGACGCCGGGGAGCATGACGTCGCGGGCGTACGCGAACGCCGCCGACGTCGCCGGCCGGGCGTCGCCCGGGCCGGTGTCGTCCAGCACGGCGCGGGCCAGCGTGGGCCACCCCTGCACCAGGTCGACGACCTGCCGCAGCCGGGTGTCGTCGACGACGTGGCCCCAGGTGGCCGCGGCGGCGCGCAGCTCGTCCGGGGTGAACGCCAGGTCCCGCGCGGTGAGCGTGACGACCGACAGCGGCCGACGTGTCGCCTCGAGGACCGGGTGCCACGCCCCGCTCGGCCGCAGCGGGTACCGCGCGCCGGTCACCAGCAGCAGGCGCAGCCCGTGGGACGCGGTGAGCAGGTCCGCGACGGCCTGCAGGTCGGCGGGGGCGTCGAGCTGGTCGGCGTCGTCGATCACGAGCACCACGGGCGACCCGGCCGCGTCCACGGCAGCCGCCAGCTGCGCCGGGTCCGGCGCGTCAGGGACGTCGCTGCCCGCCGCGCGCAGCGCAGCCGTCAGCGCGTCGCGCACCGCCGTCCACGGGCCCCGGTGCCCGTCCGACGGCCACGGTCCCGACGTCCAGGCGACCGGCCGGCCGGTGGACCGCTGCCGGGCGGCCCACTGCTCCGCCAGGACGGTCCGGCCGAACCCGTGCACCGCACGCACCACGGCGACGGGATCCAGGCGGTCGAGGCGGTCGAGCAGGCGCGATCGAGCCACTGCGCTCACGGGCAGCTGCCGCGACGCCCACGCCGGCGTCCCGACCGTCCCCCTGCCCCGCCCGGTCCCGCCGGACGGACCCCCTTCGGTCGTCATCCTCCTCAGTATCCGGCTCGCGTCCGACGCGCGCCTGCAGACACGCGTCGTTCGGCGCACCGAAACCCGTCGCGCGGGGCCTCGGCACTCCGGCGCCGCCCGTTATCGCAACCCCGCGGCGCGGCCTACGGTGCAGTCGGCACCTTGTTGCGACGACGCCCGGAGACCGATGACCACCCCTGCCCCGCCGGGCGAGCACCGGCCCACGCCCGCCCAGCTGCGCCGGTGGCGGCGCAACCTCGCCGACGAGCGCGCCGAGGCGGCCGTCTACCGCGACCTCGCGTCGCGACGCACGGGCGAGGAGCGCGAGATCCTGCTCGCGCTCGCCGAGGCGGAGCGCCGGCACGAGGCCCACTGGCTCGACCTGCTCGGTGGCGACGTCGGGCGTCCGGTCCGTGGCGACTGGCGTACCCGCGTCCTCAGCGTGCTGGCCCGGCGGTTCGGGTCGGTGTGGGTGTACGCGCTGGCGCAGCGCGCCGAGGCCCGCTCGACGTACGGGCAGGACTCCGAGGCGACCGCCCGCATGGCCGCCGACGAGCAGATCCACGAGGAGGTCGTGCGCGGGCTGGCGATGCGGGGGCGGCAGCAGATCTCCGGGACCTTCCGCGCGGCCGTGTTCGGCGCGAACGACGGGCTGGTGTCGAACCTCGCGCTGGTCCTGGGCATCGGTGCCAGCGGCGTCGCGACCGGCACCGTGCTGCTCACGGGCCTGGCGGGCCTGCTCGCGGGGGCCCTGTCGATGGCCGCGGGGGAGTACGTGTCGGTGCGCTCGCAGCGTGAGCTGCTGGAGGCGTCCCGGCCTGCCGCGGGCGCGGCGGATGCCCTCGCGCACCTCGACGTCGCGGCCAACGAGCTCGCGCTGGTCTACCGGGCGCGCGGCATGAGCGCCTCGGACGCGCAGGCCCGTGCGGACGTCGTGCTGGCGTCGCTGGCCCAGTACGACGCGCAGCAGGCCGTCGACGCGTCCCTGCTGCGGACGTCGACGACGCTGCCGACGTCCGGGGCCGGTGTCCCGGTCGCACCCGGCGGGGCTCCGGCGCGTCCGGCGACGCCCGAGCGGGACGAGCACGAGTCCGTCGGCACCGCCTGGGGTGCCGCCATGGCGAGCTTCTGCTTCTTCGCGTCCGGTGCGCTGATCCCGGTCGTGCCGTACCTGCTGGGGGCGTCGGGGACGACGGCCGTGCTGTGGTCGGCCGGGCTCGTGGGCGTCGCGCTGCTGGGGACCGGCTCGGTGGTGGGGCTGCTGTCCGGGGCGTCCCCGGTGCGGCGCGCGCTGCGCCAGCTGGCCATCGGGTACGGCGCCGCCGCCGTCACGTACGCGCTGGGTCTGCTGTTCGGCACGTCGGCGGTGTGACGCCCGGCACACGCGGCCCCGGACGATCTGGCGGCGGACGCTCTTGCCTTTTCAGGTAAGCCTCACCTTATGCTGCTCGTGTGACCGAGGCCGCAGTGACGACTGTCGAGACGACCGCACCCCCGGCGTCCCCTTTCCGGATGTTCCACGTGCGCGTCGCCGCGATGCAGCGGCTGTGCCCCAGCCTGCTGCGCGTGACGTTCACGGGCGACGACCTCGACCGCTTCGCGGACAACGGGTTCGACCAGCGGATCAAGTTCTTCCTGCCGGTCGCCGGCGCTCCGTACGCGGACCTCATGGACCTCGGCCGCACGGGCGACTGGTACGGCACGTGGCGCGCCCTGCCCGAGGACCGCCGTCACCCCATGCGCACCTACACGGCCCGCGGTGTGCGTCCGCACCCGCGTGAGCTGGACGTCGACATCGTGCTGCACGGCGACACCGGGCCCGCGTCGCGCTGGGCGACGACCGCCCGCGTCGGCGACGAGCTGGTCGTCATGGGCCCCAACGCCGACCACGTCGGCCCGCACGGCGGCGTCGACTTCGTCCCGCCCGCGCGCACCGACCGGCTGCTCATCGCGGGCGACGAGACCGCGCTGCCCGCCATCGCCGGCATCGTCGAGCGGCTGCCGCGCGACGCCCGCGGCGAGGTGCTCGTCGAGATGCCGTGGTCCGACGACCGCCTCGCGCTCGACGCCCCGGCGGGTGTGCGCATCCACTGGCTCGGCCGCGACGGCCGCGCCCACGGCGACCTGCTCGTCCCGGCCGTCCAGGCCGCGTGCGCGCGTCTGCTGCCCGGCCAGGCGCCGACCCCGGACACCGTCCTGGAGGACGTCGACGTCGACCACGACATGCTGTGGGAGGTGCCGATCGACTATGCGACCGGCGCCCCGCTGACCGCCGAGGCCCACCTGTACGCGTGGCTCGCGGGCGAGGCCGGCGTCATCAAGACCCTGCGCCGCCACCTGGTGCGCGAGTGCGGCGTCGACCGCAAGGCCGTGGCGTTCATGGGGTACTGGCGGCAGGGGAAGTCCGAGACCAACTGACGGTCTCCTGCCGGCACCGGTTCTTCTGATCGCGTCGACGGCTCCTCACGGGGGACGCGATCCTGCGCGCCCTGTCGGCGCCCTGTCGGCGCCCCGGGGTGCACCCGCCATGGCCCGACTCGCCCGCACCGGGGGAGGCGCACACGCCGCTGCCCGCGCCAGCGTGGAGCGCGGTCGGCCTCCTGGGTGCCGGCCGCGCGGGCGACGACGAGAGGGCGGGACGATGACGACGTTCAGCGTGTGGAAGTTCGACGGCCCGGAGCGCGCCCAGGACGCGGCGCGGATCCTCGCGGAGGCCGAGGGTGACGGCCTCGTGCACGTGGTCGACCGTGCCGTCCTGTCGTGGCCCGAGGGCGCGGCACGGCCGACGATGCACCACGCGCGCAACGACGAGCGGCGGGGCACGGCGTGGGGCGCGCTGTGGGGGCTGATCGTGGGCGGCCTGTTCTTCCTCCCCCTGCTGGGGGCTGCCGCCGGGGCCGCGCTCGGGGCGATCGCCCGCGCCGTCGCCGCCGTCGGCATCACGAAGGAGCAGCTCGAGACCATCGGGCGGGAGGTCACGCCGGGGACCTCGGCGCTCTTCGCCGTCACCGAGGGTGCCGACCTGGACCGGCTGGGCGAACGCTTCCACGGCCTGCACTGGACGCTCGTGTCCACCAACCTGACCCCCGCGGAGAGTGCACAGCTCACCGAGACGTTC
>Ga0233375_1000218_pt1 | contig 33122 bp, 24 predicted proteins | sample ElkDunMinimDraft_10_FD_191539 | JGI IMG/M metagenome (GOLD analysis project Ga0233375, IMG submission 191539) | Fecal eukaryotic communites from dung pellets of Tule Elk in California, USA - Elk Dung E16 | ecosystem: Host-associated > Mammals > Digestive system > Large intestine > Fecal | place...
GACCTGCTGCCCAGCGGCACCCCCGTGACCACCCTCGCGCCGCAGACCGGCGTCCTCGCGTGAGCGCGCAGGAAGGAACCCCGATGTCCCGCACCCCGGTGTCCCGCCCGTCCGTCCGGCGCTGGCCCGCCGTCGTCGTCGCCCTCGCGGCACCGATCGCGCTCGTCGTGCTGCTGCTCGCGGCCGCGTGGGCACCCGCCGACGGGCTGCCGCGCGTGCAGGCCGCCGTCGTCAACGAGGACGAGCCCGTGACCCTCGAGGGGCAGTACACGCCGCTCGGCCGGCAGCTCGCCGGCGCCCTCGTCGAGGGGTCCGAGGTCGACGCGAACTACGACTGGGTCGTCACCGACGAGGCCGATGCGACCGCCGGCCTGGCCGACGGGACCTACGCCGCCGTCGTGACGATCCCCGAGAACTTCTCGGCCGCCGCCACGTCGTTCGCGTCCGGCGACGGGAAGCCCGAGCAGGCCACCATCGACATCACGTCGCCCCCCGGGGCCACCGCCGTCGACCAGGCCATCACCTCGACCGTGACGACGACGGCGACGCGGGTGCTGGGGCAGCAGCTGACCACGACGTACGTCGAGAACGTGCTCGTCGGGTTCTCCACGCTCAGCGAGCAGCTCGGCGGGGCCGCCGACGGTGCCACGCAGCTGGCGGACGGGGCAGCCCGGCTCGCCGACGGCACGGGGCAGCTCGCCACCGGCGCCGACGGCCTGGCAGGCGGTGCCACCGCGCTGGCCGACGGCACCCAGCAGCTGCGCGGAGGGTCGTACGAGCTCGCGACCGGGACGCAGCAGCTGGCCGGCGGTGCGCGCGCGCTGGCCGGTGGTGCCCAGCAGCTGGCCGGCGGGGCCGCGCAGTCCGCCGCCGGGGCGCGGGAGCTGGCGACCGGTGCGGCAGGGCTCGCGACGGGGACGTCGCAGCTCGCGGGCGGGCTGGCCGCGACGTCGGCGGCCGCCGGTGACCCGACGCAGGGCCTGCCGCGGCTGGTCGGCGGCGCCGACGGGCTCTCGACCGGGACGCGTCAGCTGGTCGAGGGGCTGCTGTCCTCGACCCAGCAGCTGGTCGCCGCCAACGCGTGCGACACCTCGGCGCCGCCGCAGTCCCAGACCACGCCGACCTGCATGATCGCGGTCGGTCAGCTGCTGGGTCTGCAGGCACAGCTCGACGTGCAGAACCCGCAGAGCGTGGTCAACGGCGCGGCCGGGCTCGCGCAGGGTCTCGCGGTCGCCGTGAACGGCGACGGCACCGCCGAGAACCCCGGCCTCGTGGCCGGCCTCCAGCAGCTCGCGGGCGGGGCCGCCCAGGTCGACTCCGGCACGCAGCAGCTCGCCGGCGGCGCCACCCAGCTCGCCGACGGCCTCGACCAGCTCGCGACCGGGACCTCCGACCTCGCCGGCGGCGCCTCCGACCTCGCCGGCGGCGCCTCCCAGCTCGCGGGCGGGTCGTCGCAGCTGGCGGCGGGTGTCGCCCAGCTCGACAGCGGTGCCGAGCAGCTCGCCGAGGGCAGCACGCAGCTGGCCGACGGCGTGCGGCAGACCGACGCCGGCGCGGCGCAGCTCGCGGACGGCACGGCGGAGCTCGGCACCGGGCTCGGCCAGGCGGTCGAGCAGCTCCCGACCACGCCCGAGGACGAGCGCGCCGCTCTGGCGCAGGTCGTGACCGCCCCGGTCGCCGCGCCGTCCACCTCGGTGTCGGCGCCGTTGGGCCAGGTGTCCGTGCTGGTCGCCGTCGCCCTGTGGGTCGGTGCGCTCGTGCTCTTCCTCGTGTTCCGGCCGCTGCCGGTGCGCGTCGCGGGGTCCACCCGCTCGGCGTTCGCCCAGGCGGCGGCCGCCCTGGCGCTGCCGGCGGCGGTGTCGGCGGTCGCCGGTGCGGCGGTCGGCGCCCTCGCGGGCGGTCTGACCGACCAGGGCCTGGGCCGCACGCTCGGGCTGGCGGCGGTCGGTGCGCTGGCCGCGGTCGCCCTGGCGGCGTTCCACCAGGCGGTGGGTGCGTGGTTCGGCACGGCGGGCCGCATCGTCGCCGTCGTGGCGGCGTTCGTGTACCTCGTGGCCGGGCTGGCCGCGACGGTGCCCGCCTGGGTCGGGTCGGTCGTCGGCTGGCTGCCCCTGGCGCCCACGGCCGACGCCCTCGGCACGATCGTCGACGAGTCGTCGGCGTCGCTGCTCGGCGCCGTGGTCGCGCTCGTCCTGTGGGGCGTCGCGAGCCTGCTGGCGACGACCGGCGCGGCCGCCCGGGCACGCCAGGCCGTCGGCCCCCGCACGGTCGCCGCCTACGCCTGACCGCCCGGACACCTCCCTACCCGCGAGAGGTCGATCCGGCACGGGGCTGGATCGACCTCTCGCGGCGTCTGGGAGGGCTGGACCGACCTCTCGCGGCGCCTGGGAGGGCTGGACCGACCTCTCGCGGGACTCGGGGCTCGGGGCAGGGCTGCGGCTCAGCGGCGGCGGACCGCCAGCACCCGCTGCAGGATGACGAACGCGAGCAGCACGACGCCGATGAAGACCCGGGTCCACCAGGAGTCCAGGCCCTCCCGGGCGATGAGCACCTGGATCAGCCCGTACACCAGCACCCCCGCGCCGGTGCCGAGCACGAACCCGACACCACCGGACAGCAGGGTGCCGCCGATGACGACCGCCGCGATCGCGTCGAGCTCCATGCCGATGCCGGTGAGGTTGAACCCGGACTTGGTGTAGAGCGCGAACAGCACGCCCGCGATGCCGGCGCACGTGCCGGAGATGACGTACACCCAGACCCGTGTGCGCGCGGGCCGCAGGCCCATGAGGTTGACGGCCGCTCCCCCGTCGCCGGCGCCCAGCCCGTACACGGAGCGGCCGAACCGCGTGTAGTGCAGGACGATGAACGCGATCAGCAGCACCGCCAGCGCGATGAGCATGCTGGCGTTGATGCGCCACATCTGACGCCCCTCACCGAACTTCAGGCTCCACGCCGCCAGCGCCGAGAACCCCTCGTCGTCGATCTTCAGCGAGTTGACGCTGATGACGTTGGCCAGGCCGCGCGCGAGGAACATGACCGCGAGCGACGCGATGAAGGGTTGGATGTCGAACACCTGCACCATGACGCCGATGAGCAGGCCGCACGACGTGCCGATCAGCACGGCGACGACCAGCACCACCGGCAGCGGCAGCCCGGCGGTGAACATCTCGGCGATCGACAGCCCGACGAGTGCGACGACGGCCCCGACGGACAGGTCGATGCCACCGGTGAGGATCACGAACGTCATGCCGACGGCGAGCACCAGCAGGTAGGAGTTGTCGACCAGCAGGTTCGACAGCAGCTTCATGCTGACGAAGTCGACGCGCTCGGTGGAGTACCGCTGCTGCCCGATGCCGAGCATCAGCGCGAGCGTGAGCAGCGTGCCCAGCACGGGCAGGAACCGGCGGTCGAGTCCGCTGAGCGCGCGTCGCGCCCGCGTCACCACCGTCGGGGACGTGCGCGGCGCGCGGACCATCTCGTCGGTGCTCATGCCGTCACCTCCGCGGCGGTCGTCTTCTCCACCGGGGCGGCGGGGGTGCTCTCCCGGTCGGCCCGTCGACGTCCGCGCAGCATCGCGCGCAGCGTCGGCGACGCCGCCACGCACACCGCGATGAGCACGATGGCCTTGAACAGCGGGGTGGTCTGCGACGGCAGCTGGAAGATGATGACGGCCCGCTCCAGGGTGCTCAGCAGCATCGCGCCGACCAGCAGCCCGCCCAGGTAGAACCGGCCGCCGTCGAGCTTGGTGCCGCCGAGCACGACGACCATGATCGCGTCGAGCTCCTTCATCAGGCCGATGTTGTTGGCGTCGGCCGCCATCGTCGGTGCGCCGTAGACCAGGCCGGCCAGTGCGGCGAGCACACCGGCGATGACGTAGACCGTCCACGTGGTGCGCCGGGACCGGACGCCCGCGAGCCGGCTGGCCTCACGGTTGATGCCGATGGACTCGAGGAACATCCCCAGCGCGGTGCGCCGCACCACCACCGCGACGACCACGAACGCCGCGAGCGCGATGACGACCGGCGTCGGCACACCCAGCACGAACCCGGAGCCGATGGTCTTGAAGGGCGGGCTCGTCACGGTGGTGATCTGCCCCTGGGTGATGAGCATCGCGATGCCCCGCCCGGCGACCATGAGGATCATCGTCGCGATGAACGGCTGGATCCCCAGCCCGGCGACCATCGCCCCGTTGAACGCCCCGCCGAGCGCCCCGACGGCGAGCCCGAGGACGATGGCCGTGAGGACCGTGGCGACGGACCGCGGGTCGGCCGCGTTGTCGAGGTACGTGAGCGACACCGCCAGCGCGATCGCCATGACCGCCCCGACGGACAGGTCGATGCCGCCGGTCGCGATGACGAGGCACATGCCCAGCGCCAGCAGCAGGGGCGTCGCGCTGTTGCGCAGCAGGTCGACGAGCTGGCCGAACAGGTGGCCGTCACGGACCGTGACGTCGAGGAAGCCGGGGCTCGCCGCACCGCAGGCGAGGATCAGCAGGACCAGCGCGAGGAGCGGCCAGAACAGGCCGTGGTGGCTGACCTCACGCCAGACGGCGGCACCGCGGGACCCCGTGGGGACGGGCGCGGGGGTGGTGGGGGTCATGCGTGGGCTCCGCTCGGGGGGACGGTCGCGGCGATGGTCTCGAGGATCGTCGAGGTCGTGACGTCGTCGGTGTTGACGAGGTCGTCGACCTTCTCGCGGTCCCGCATGACGACGAGCCGCTGGCTCAGGCGCAGGACCTCCTCGAGCTCGGAGGAGATGAAGACGACGGACATGCCGTCCTGGGCCAGCTCGGTCACGAGCTTCTGGATCTCGGCCTTGGCGCCGACGTCGATGCCGCGCGTCGGCTCGTCGAGGATCAGCAGACGCGGCGCGGTGGCGAGCCACCGGGCCAGCAGCACCTTCTGCTGGTTGCCGCCCGACAGGTTGCGGATCAGCGCGTTCGGGTTCGGCGGGCTGATCTGCAGGGCGGTGATGTACTTCGCGACGACGTCGTCGAGCTGCCGGCGCGGCAGGGGACGCCACGTGCCGCGCCGGGCCTGCAGGGCGAGGGCGATGTTCTCGCGGACCGTGAGGTCGGCGACGATGCCCTCCTTCTTGCGGTCCTCGGTGGAGTACGCGATCCCGCGGGCGAGGGCGGCCAGCGGCGACGTCAGGCGGGTGAGCACGCTCTGGACGCGGACCTCGCCGGCGTCGGGGCGGTCGGCGCCGGCCAGCAGCCGGGCCATCTCGGTGCGGCCCGAGCCGAGCAGGCCCGCCACGCCGAGGATCTCCCCGGCGTACAGGTTCACGTCGAACGGCTGCACGGAGCCGGACTTGCCGAGGCCGACGGCCGTGAGGAACGGCGTCTCGCGCTCGGAGTGGATCGTGATGGTCGAGCGCGCCTTCTCCTCGATGCCGGCCAGCGCGTCGCCGGACTTGCCGATCATCGCGGCGATGAGCTCGCGCCGCGGCAGGTCCTCGATGCGGTGCTCACCGACGAACCGGCCGTTGCGCAGCACGGTCACGCGGTCGGAGATCTCGTAGATCTGGTCGAGGAAGTGCGAGACGAACAGGACGGCCACGCCCTCGTCCTTGAGGCGGCGCACCACACGGAACAGCTCGGCGACCTCGGCGTTGTCGAGGCTGGAGGTCGGCTCGTCGAGGATGAGCACCTTGGCGTCGACGACGAGCGCGCGGGCGATGGCGCACAGCTGCTGCACGGCGATGGTGTGCGACGAGAGCATGGAGCGCGGGTCGAGGTCCAGGTTGAGGCGCGCGAGGAACTCGGCGGCGCGGCGGCGGGTGGCCCGCCAGTCGATGAACGGTCCGCGGCGCACCTCGTGGCCCAGCATCACGTTCTCGGCCACGGTGAGGTTCGCGCAGAGGTTGACCTCCTGGTAGACGGTCGAGATGCCGGCGGCCTGCGCCTGGCTCGGCCCGTCGAACCGCAGGTCGCGGCCGTCGACCTCGATCTGCCCGGAGTCGATCGCGTACACGCCGGTCAGCGCCTTGATGAGAGTCGACTTGCCCGCGCCGTTCTCCCCCATGAGCGCGTGCACCTCGCCCGGGAACAGCCGGAACGACACGTCGTCGAGCGCCTTGACGCCGGGGAAGGAGATGGAGATGCCGCTCATCCGCACGACCGGCGCACCGCCGTCGGGGCCGGATGGCGTGGGGCGGCCGGGGGCGCGGTCGTCGGGGGCGTCAGCGTCGGGGGCGCCGCCGAGCGCGTCGTCGGGGGCGTCGTCGCGCGCGCCGCCGGGGAGTGGTGCGGACATCGGTGTCCTTCCTGCGGACGGACCCCGGGCGGCAGGTGGTCACCTGCTGCCCGGGGCACCGGTCACGTGTCAGTACGCGCGGGCGTCGACCGTCTCCTGCGTGATGGTCTGGTCGAACGCCTCGTCGATGACGATGGTCTCCTTCGGCACGTCCTCGCCGTCGTAGACCTTCTTGATGAGCTCGGCGAGCTGGTCGCCGAACACCGGGTTGCACTCGACGACGTAGTTGAACTTCTTGTCGACGAGCGCCTGCAGCCCGTCGCGCACACCGTCGACGGACACGATCTGGATGTCCTTGCCCGGCACCTTGCCGGCCGCCTCGATGGCCTCGATGGCGCCGAGACCCATGTCGTCGTTGTGCGTGAAGATCATGGTCATGTCGGGGTAGGCCTGCAGGGCCGCCTCGACGGCGGTCTTGCCCTCGGCGCGGGTGAAGTTGCCCGACGCCTTGCCGATGACCTGGTCGCCGACGACCTCGCCGAAGCCCTCCTCGCGGTCCACCTGGGCGCCGGAGCCGAGCGTGCCCTGCAGCTCGAAGATCTTCGCGTCGGGGGCGTTCTCCGCGACCCACTCGCCGGCGGTGGTGCCCTCCTGCTTGAAGTCGGCCCCGATCCAGGTGACGAACGGGTCGTCGACCGTGGTGTCGACCGTGCGGTCGACGAGCACGACCGGGATGCCGGAGTCCTTGATCTCCTGCAGGACCTCGTCCCAGCCGGTCTCGATGACCGGCGAGAACGCGATGACGTCGACGTCCTGCGCGACGAAGTCGCGCAGCGCCTTGATCTGGTTCTCCTGCTTCTGCTGGGCGTCGACGAAGGTCAGGTCGAAGCCGTTCTCCTCCGACAGGCTCTCCTTGACGGACTCCGTGTTGGCCGTGCGCCAGCCGGACTCGGCGCCGAGCTGCGAGAAGCCGACGCGGATGACGTCACCGGAGCCGTCCTCGCCGTCGCCGCCGTCGCCCGACGTGTCGGAACCGCCACCACAGGCGGCGAGGGCCAGGATCGTGAACGTCGCGACGACACCGGCCATGCCGGTCCGCGCGCGGTTGATGCCCTTCATGCAACTCCTCCTCGAGCAGCGCGGCCGACGTCGTCGTCGACCGGTCCAGGGATGCGTGTGACGCGTCGAGTGTGAACGTTCTCAACGGACACGTCAACGGTCTCCGGTTGCGGTTCGATCACGAGCGTCGGCGCAGGCCACACACCCAAACCGCGGGGTGGACGGCGGCTCGTGTGAGCGATCACATCGCGCCACGGCCTGCCTCCTCGTCCCGCGCGCCGTCAGAGCAGCACGCGCGCCGGGTCCCGCGGCGGCGCCGTGCTCTCCCGCACCAGCAGCCGCGGCGAGACCGCCACGGAGGACGACGTCGCGGTCCCGTCCCGCGCCGCGAGCAGCAGCTCGACGCAGCGGTAGCCCAGCTCCTCGAGCTCCTGGGCGACCGTCGTCAGCGGCGGGACGAAGTGCGCGGACCCGTCGCCGTCGTCGTACCCGACCACCGACACGTCGTGCGGCACGTTCAGCCGCGCGTCCGCGAGCGCGTGCATCATGCCGAGCGCGAGCAGGTCGTTGGCCGCGAAGATCGCAGTCGGCAGGGTGGAACGCCGCCGACGGACGCGGGCCACCAGCTCCTGACCGGCCAGGTATCCGACCTCCGCGCTCCAGTCGTCGGCCCACAGCGTGCGCGGTGCGAGCCCCGCGGCGGCCATCGTCTCGCGGAAGCCCACGGCCCGCGCCCGCGCGTCGACCCACGGCGCCGGCCCCGCCAGGTGCAGCACGTCGCGGTGCCCCAGGTCCAGCAGGTGCCGGGTCGCGACCTTCGCCCCCGCCTCCTGGTCGATCGCCACCGCGAGCGTGTGCTCCCCGGCGGCGCGCCCCGCCACGACCACCGGCACCTGCGTCGTCGACTCGAGCACCGCCGCGGCGGCCTCGTCGTGCGACGCGACGACCACGATGCCGTCGACGCCCTGGTCGAGCAGGTGCTCGATCGCGGCCGTGACCTCGTCCTTGTGCTGCAGGTCGACCGTCGCCAGGGACACGAACAGGCCCTTGGCGCGTGCGGCCTGCTCGATCGAGACCAGCGTGCGCGTGGGGCCGAACAGGTGCGAGCCCGACGCGACGACGCCGAACACCCCGGTGCGGCGCGTCTTGAGGGCGCGCGCCGCGATGTTGCGGCGGTACCCGAGGCGCTGCATGGCGTCGAGCACGCGCTCACGGGTGTCCGTCGCGACGTTGGGGTGGTCGTTGATGACGCGCGACACCGTCTGGTACGACACGCCCGCGGCGCTGGCGACGTCGGTGATGGCCGGCGGGCGGGGGCGCGCGTTCACCGGGCGTCCCCCCGGGCACGGAGGTGTGCCGGGCGGCCGGGTCCCGAGGGCATCGGTGCACGCGCAGCGGCAGGCACGGGGCTCACCTCCACCTGGTCGTCGACCGGACCGGGCTCCACCGTGAGCCGCTCCTGGCACAGTAGCGCCGATGCGTGCCCGCCACCGGCGGTCTCCACGGGCAGCATCGCGGGCGGGGACGTACGCACGGCCCCAGCCTGCCATGCGTCGGGCCCCGGTCCGGAGGACGGTCGACCCGCCCGCGCCGACCGCCCGCCGCCGGGGAGCCCGCCACGGCGGCTCCCCCGGTGAAATGTTTCGACGCCCTGCGTGGGGAAACGCTCGCCCGTACGTTCGGCACGGCACCGGGCGCTGCAGCGCAGCAGCGACCGGTGCCCTCGCCGCGCGACGACCCCCGGAGGGCTCAGCCATGCCACGTCGGACGCTCCCTGCCCTCGCCGTCCTGGCCGCGGCCGCGACGGTCGCGACCGTCGCCACCGCCCCGGCGGCGTCCGCCGCGGTGGCGTGCCGGGTCACGTACACCGTCACCCACCAGTGGCCCGGCGGGTTCGGCGCCGACGTGCGCGTCGACAACCTCGGCGAGGCGCTCGACGGCTGGACCCTGACCTGGGCCTTCACCGGTGGCCAGACCGTCCAGCAGGCCTGGAACGGCACCGCGACGCAGTCCGGCGCCCAGGTCGCCGTGACCAGCGCGTCGTGGAACGGCGGCGTCGCGAGCGGCGGCACGTTCTCGTTCGGGTTCAACGGCACGTCCGGCGGGAGCAACCCCGCGCCGACGTCGTTCGCGCTCGACGGCACGACCTGCACCGGCTCGGCCGCCCCGACGTCGTCCGCGCCCACGCCGTCCCCGACGGACGTGCCGACGCCGACGCCGGAGCCGACACGCGACCCCACGCCCACGCCCACGCCGTCCCCCACGGCCGCGCCGGTCCCCGTCCCCACGACGCCCGTCGCGGGCTCCCGGCAGCTCGAGAACGTCGACCGCGGGCTGATCTCCGTGCGGTCCGGCACCGGCAACCTCGTGCAGTGGCGGCTGCTGGGCTGGGAGGACCGCACGACGGGCTTCCACGTGTACCGCGACGGCACGCGCATCACGTCGTCCCCGGTCACCGGCTCGACGAACTACCTCGACACCGCGGTGTCCCCGGGCGCGCGGTACACCGTGCGAGCCGTGGCGGGCGGTGCCGAGCAGCCCGCGTCCGCCCCGTCCCTGACGTTCGACGACGGCTACCTCGACGTGCCGCTCCAGCGGCCGTCGTCCGACCACGCCGTCAACGACGGCTCCGTGGGCGACCTCGACGGCGACGGCGACCTCGACCTCGTCGTCAAGTGGGACCCGTCGAACGCGAAGGACAACAGCCAGGCCGGCGTCACGGGCAACGTCTACCTCGACGGCGTGACGCTGCAGGGCCGGCGGCTGTGGCGCATCGACCTGGGCCGCAACATCCGGGCGGGCGCGCACTACACGCAGTTCCAGGTCTACGACTACGACGGCGACGGCCGGGCCGAGGTCGCGGTGAAGACCGCCGACGGCACGCGGTCGGGCACCGGTCAGGTCATCGGCGACGCGAACGCCGTCCACCGCAACGCCGAGGGCTACGTGCTCTCGGGCCCGGAGTACTTCACGGTCTTCCGCGGCGACACCGGGGCGATCGGCGCGACGACGGACTACGTGCCGCCGCGCGGCACCGTGTCGGGCTGGGGCGACTCCTACGGCAACCGGGTCGACCGCTTCCTGGCCGGCACCGCGTACCTCGACGGGCAGCGGCCCTCGATCATCATGGCGCGCGGCTACTACACGCGGACCGTCGTCGCGGCGTGGGACTACCGCGACGGGCGCCTGACGCGCCGGTGGACCTTCGACTCGTCCAGCTCCACGCCGGGCAACGCGGCGTACGCCGGCCAGGGCAACCACTCGCTGTCCGTCGCGGACGTCGACGGCGACGGGCGCGACGAGGTCGTGTACGGCGCGTCGACCATCGACGACGACGGCCGCGGGCTGTGGGTCAACGGCACCGGCCACGGCGACGCCGGGCACGTGGGTGACCTCGTCCCGTCGCGGCCCGGGCTGGAGTACTTCAAGGTCACCGAGGCGACGAACCAGCCGAACATGTGGGTGGCCGACGCGCGCACGGGCCAGACCCTGTGGCGCAGCGGCGCCGGCGCGGACAACGGGCGGGGCGTGGCCGGTGACGTGTGGGCGGGCAGCCCGGGCGCCGAGGCGTGGTCGTCGGCCGAGGCGGACCTGCGCGACGCCGCCACCGGTGCGTCCGTGGGCCGCAAGCCGTCGTCGGCCAACTTCCTGGCCTGGTGGGACGGCGACCCGGTGCGCGAGCTGCTCGACCAGACGCGGATCGACAAGTACGGACCCGGGGGTGACACGCGCCTGCTGACCGGCGCCGACGTGCGGTCGAACAACGGCACCAAGGCCACGCCGGTGCTGTCGGGCGACATCCTCGGCGACTGGCGCGAGGAGGTCGTGTGGGCGCGGTCCGACGAGGGCGCGCTGCGCATCTACGCCACACCCGTCGTGACGTCGTACCGCCTGCCGACCCTGCTGCACGACTCGATGTACCGCGTCGCGCTGGCCTGGCAGAACACGGCCTACAACCAGCCGCCGCACCCGTCGTACTTCCTGGGCGACCCGTTCACCCCGCCCGCCCAGCCCCGCCTCTACGTCCGCTGACCCGCTGCGCGGGTCCCGCGCGTGCGTCGGGTCGGTGCCGGGTCAGCGGGTCCAGGGGGCGCCGAGGGAGGTGAAGGTGGCGGACTCGCGGCCCACGCGGTCGCACCACGCCACGACGTCGTGCACCACCGGGTGGGCGTCCGGTCCGTCGCCCTGCCACGTGACGTGCTCGGCGGCGATCGGCCGCGGCTCCGGGGCGGCACGGACCGCGTCGAGGACCGCCATGAACGCCCCGGTGTCCGCCACGTCGCAGCTCAGCCGGGCCGAGGGGTCCAGCCGGGCGGCCAGCAGGTTCTCCAGCAGGTCGGTCCTCGTGGCCCGCACGCTGCGCGTCCCGCGGTGCGACGTGATCCGCAGGTCGTCGTGCTCGTACAGCAGGGTGGCGCTGCCCTCGGTGCCGCGCACCACGACCGCGGCGTCCGCGCGCTCGGGTGCGCACAGGGTCAGACCGGCGGCGACGCGGCGCCCGCCCGCCAGGGTCACGACGACGGACGACGTGTCGTCCGCCTCGATGGGGTGCGCGCGCCACAGGTCCGTCTCGACGTCGAGCACGTCGGCGGCGCGCGTGGCACCGGCGACCAGCAGCGCGGACGCCACCGCGTGCGCGAGGGGGTTGGTGACCACGCCGTCGACGACGGGCACCCCGTCGAGCGTGCGCCGACCCGCCCAGCGCGAGCGGGCGTAGTACGCGGACGTCCGCACCCAGGTCCCCACCGCGGCGACCGTGGTGACCTCCCCCAGCTCCCCGCTCGCGACGACCCGCGCCAGCTCCGCGAGGGCACCGGACCCGAACGTCTGGAACCCCACCTGGCAGCGGCGGTCGGCGTCCGCCGCCGCCGCGACGAGCGCGTCGTGCTCGGCCAGCGAGGCGGCGGTCGGCTTCTCGAGCAGCACGTCGCACCCGGCGAGCAGCGCGGACCGCGCCAGGTCGAGGTGCGTGTGGATCGGGGTGGCCAGCACGACGACGTCCGGCGGGTCGGCGCCGAGCAGCGCACCGAGGTCGGCGTACCAGGGTGTGGCGGCCGGCACGAGGGGCCCCTGCGGACCGTCGGCCGCCAGCGCGGTGCCGGCGACGGGTCGCGGGTCCACGACGGCGTGCAGCACCGCCCGGCCGCGGGCGGCGAGGTCGCGCACGGTGCGCAGGTGGCTGCTGCCGTGGCCGTGCACACCGACGACGGCGATGCGCGCCGCGGCGCTCATGCCCAGGCCCGGGCGGCCAGGTCGGCGGCCTCGTCGGCGGACAGCGCCCGGTCCACGAGCACGGCGGCCAGCCCGGCGTCGAGCGTGCCGCCGTCCGGGACGTCGCAGACCCGGTCCCACGCGAGCGACGGCCCGGCGCCGGGGTACTCCGAGACGCGCACGAACCACGGGCGCACCTGCGCCGGCGGCTGCACCAGCAGCAGCGTCGTGGTCGCCAGCTCACGGCGCTGCACGAACGCCAGCCACGGCGAGCGCGACCCGTGGACCGCCGCCTCCCCCGCGAGCCCGTCGCCGAGGACGGACGTCGTGTCGGCGGCCGACAGCCGCCAGAACAGCCCGCCGTACCCGGCCTGCGGGCGGCCGTTGGTGGCGGGGCTCTCGATCCGCAGGGCGCCGTGCTCGGCATGCAGCACGCTGCGCCAGCGCAGCGCCCACGCCAGGGCGTCGGGCCAGGGCGCGGCGTCGAGGGTGCGTTCCTCGCGCAGCAGCGGGCGGCCGGCCTCGTCCAGCCACGTGAGGTCCTCGTGGAGCGCGGCGCCGGCCGCGCGGCGTGCCGTGGGGACCTGCCGGCCGTGGTTGGGCAGCAGCGTGGGGCCCTCGTCGCGCAGGAACGTGCGCCCACCCCAGTACGACGTCCCGTTGACGACCGGCACGGCGAAGGACATGCCGTAGTGGTGCCGGTGGTCGACCGGGCTGACGTCGGTGAGCGACGTCCCGCCGGGGGTGTGCACGGGGTGCAGGTAGGGGCGCGGCGCGTGCACGGGCGGCACGTCGGCGCCGGTGACGTAGCGCGCCAGCGGCAGCTCCCCGGGCGCGGCGCCCGACCAGGTGCCCAGCAGCTCGGCGGTCGGCACGCCGGCACCGGGGTGCGGCTCCGCGCCGTCGTGCGCGGCCGTGCCGGGCGCGAGGTGCCACGCGACGTCCCGCAGCGGGGCGGGGTCGGCGGGCTGCGCACCGCCGGGCAGGGCGGTCCGGGCGAGGCGCACGGACGGCGGCACCGGACCGGTGCTGGCGCGCACGGCGAGGCGCGGCCGGATCGGGACGGGATCGGGCACGGGGTCCTCCCCGGTGAGCAGGGGGCGCAGGTGCTGCCACGCGAGGCGGCCGAGCTCGGCCTGCGGGACGGCGGCGGTGGTGAGCGAGGGCGTCGCGAAGCGCGCGAGCTCGACGTCGTCGAACCCGACGATCGACAGGTCCCCGGGCACCGCGACGCCGATCTCGTTGAGGCGCGCGAGCAGCCCGAACGCGACCAGGTCGTTGTAGGCGACGACGGCGGTGGGGCGGGCGGCCAGCACGTCCTCGGCGACCGCGTACCCGGCCTCGACGGTGGCGCCGGCGGGCATCTCGGAGAGCCGGACGTCCGCGCGGTGCGCCGCGGCGGCCCGCAGCGCCTCGAGCCGGCGCCGGTGCGACGCGCTCTCCACGGGCCCGGCGAGGTAGAGCAGGTGCCGGTGCCCGAGCGCGAGCAGGTGCTCGACGATCTGGCCGATGCCGTGCGCGTAGTCGATCTCGAGCGTGGGGGTGGTGCCGTCGGGGGCGCGGTTGACGACGACCGCGGGCCGCACCTCGGGCAGCAGCGCGCGCAGCGCGCGCTCCGGCATGCGCGGCGAGACGAGGACGAGCGCGTCGCACCGCATGCGCGCGTCGACCACGACGCGCTCCTCCTCGCCCGCGTGCTCGGCGGTGTCGGCGACCAGGACGCGGTAGCCGGCCTCGCCGGCGGCCGTCGCGACGCCGCGCAGCACCTGCTGGAACATCGGGTTGGCCAGGTCGGGCACGACGACCGCGACGGTCTCGGTGCGGCCGAGCGACAGGCTGCGGGCGACGTTGCTGGGGCGGTAGTGCAGTCGGTCGGCGACCTCACGGACGCGCGCGACCAGGTCGGCGTCGACGGTGTCGTGCCCGTTCATCACGCGGGACACGGTCGCGCGCGAGACGCCGGCGGCGTCCGCGACCTCGGCGATCGTCGCCGTGCCCCGGGGTCGCCGGGTCTGCGGCCGGGGTGCGGTCAACTGCGGCCTCCTGCGGGTCGGGCGGGTCGGCGTGGGCCACGCCGTCGTGGCACCCGGACCCGGCACTCTGGTCGGGACCCTACACCACGAGAAACCGGTTCCCACCGGACATTACGCGTGGTAGCGTCCCGGCCGGGAACCGGTTTCCAGTTCCGGGTGAAGCGCATCGACGCAGCACCGCGGAACCGGGCCGCGCCCCGCAGCCTCCGCCGCGACGACGCGACGGGGCCGGGCCGAGCACGAAGAGGTGATCGACGATGTCCGTGGTCTCCGAGCTGCGCCGCGCGGCGCGCCCCGGGCCCCAGGGCCCGCCGGGCCGCGCCCCGCTGCGACGAGGGGACGGCCGCGCGGCGGCCGTGTTCCTCGCACCGTGGTTCGCCGGCCTCTTCCTCATCACCGTCGGGCCCATGGTCGCCTCGGCGTACCTGTCCTTCACGGACTACAGCCTCCTGACCGACCCCAGCTGGGTCGGCCTGGAGAACTTCGCGCGGATGCTCGACGACGCCCGCCTGCACAACGCGCTGCGGGTCACGTTCACCTACGTGCTCACGGGGGTCCCGCTGCAGCTCGTCGTCGCCCTGGGGCTGGCGATGCTGCTCGACCGCGGCATGCGCGGGCTGCCGTTCTACCGCTCGGTGTTCTACCTGCCGTCGCTGCTCGGCGGGTCGGTCGCCATCGCGATCCTGTGGCGCCAGATCTTCGGCGTCGACGGCCTGGTCAACGGGTTCCTGGCATTCTTCGGCGTCCCCGGGCGCGGCTGGGTGTCCGACCCCGACACCGCGCTGTGGACGCTGGTGATCCTGCACGTGTGGACCTTCGGCGCCCCGATGATCATCTTCCTCGCCGGCCTGCGGCAGATCCCCGAGATGTACTACGAGGCCGCCTCGATCGACGGCGCCGGGCGCGTCCGGCAGTTCGTCCACATCACGCTGCCGCTGCTCACGCCGATCGTGTTCTTCAACCTCGTCCTGCAGGTGATCGGCGCGTTCCAGTCGTTCACGCAGGCGTTCGTCGTCTCGGGCGGCACCGGCGGCCCGGCCGACTCGACCATGTTCTACACGCTGTACCTGTACCAGAAGGGCTTCACGTCCCTGGAGATGGGGTACGCGTCCGCGATGGCGTGGCTGCTCGTGGTCATCGTGGCCGTCCTGACGGCCATCAACTTCCTCGCCTCGAAGTTCTGGGTCTTCTACGATGACTGAGGTCCGCGTGCGCACAGATCCGCACCCCCCTGCCCCCCGTGACGCCGGCCTCGCCGCGCGCACCTCCGCCCTCGCGGCCGAGAGCCCGGCCCGGCGCCAGAGCTCGCCGTGGCCGCGCCGGCTGCGGTCCACCGGCAAGCACGTGGCGCTCGTCGCGCTGGCCGTGGCGATGGTCTACCCGCTGATCTGGCTGCTGGTGAGCTCGATCAAGCCGAGCGAGCTCATCTTCCGCGACGTGTCGATCATCCCCACGCAGATCGACCTGGCCAACTACACCGAGGGCTGGAACGCGCTGCTCCACCCCTTCGGCCACTACATGCTCAACTCCGCGATCGTCGTGCTGGGGTCGCTGGTCGGCAACCTGGTGGCCTGCTCGATGGCGGCCTACGCCTTCGCGCGCCTGGAGTTCCGCGGCCGCCGGGTGTGGTTCGCCATCATGCTCATGTCGATCATGCTGCCGATCCACGTGGTGATCGTCCCGCAGTACGTGCTGTTCTCCCAGCTCGGCTGGATCAACACGTTCCTGCCGCTCATCGTGCCCAAGCTGCTCGCCACCGACGCGTTCTTCGTGTTCCTCATGGTGCAGTTCTTCCGCGGCATCCCGCGCGAGCTGGACGAGGCGGCGCGGCTCGACGGCTGCGGCCACGGTCGCATCTACCTGCGGATCATGATGCCGCTGGCGATGCCCGCCCTCGCCACCACGGCGATCTTCACGTTCATCTGGACGTGGAACGACTTCTTCAGCCAGCTGATCTTCCTCACCAACCCCGACATGTACACCGCACCCATCGCGCTGCGGACGTTCATCGACTCCACCGGCCAGAGCTCCTGGGGCCCGATGTTCGCCATGTCGATCGTCTCGATCCTGCCGATCTTCCTCGTGTTCCTGCTCGGTCAGAAGTACCTCGTCAAGGGCATCGCCACGACGGGCATCAAGTAGCACCTCCCCACCCCGACCCGGCGCCCGGCCGGGGCGGGCCGTCGTGACGGACACCGCCGTCCTGCTCACCCCTAGGAGAGACATGCGCACCCCTCGCACCCGACGCGGCCGACGGCCCGCCGGCCTGACCGCCGGCCTGCTGGCCGCCGCCCTCGCCCTCACCGCCTGCGCCCAGGGCGGCAGCGCCGACACCGGCGGGGGTGCGACGTCCGACGCCGCCGACCCCGACGAGCCGGTCACCATCCGCTGGTCGTGGTGGGGCTCGGACACCCGCCACACGCTCACGCAGGAGGTCATCGACCTCTTCGAGCAGAAGAACCCCACCATCACCGTGGTCCCCGACTACACCGACTGGGGCAGCTACTTCGACAAGCTGTCGGTGTCGGTCGCGGGCGGCGACGCGCCCGACGTCATCACGCAGGAGGAGCGCTACCTGGCGGACTACGCCGCCAAGGGCGTGCTCGCGGACCTGTCGGCGCTGGACGTCGACACCTCGAAGATCGACGACACCATCCTGCAGTCGGGCACGATCGACGACGCGGTCTACGGCATCGCCACCGGCGTCAACGTGTACTCCGTCGTCGCGGACCCGCAGGCCTTCGCCGACGCGGGCGTCGAGATGCCCGACGACACGACCTGGACGTGGGAGGACTACGTCGAGATCGCCAACGAGATCACCGAGAAGTCCGGCGGCGCCGTCTACGGGGCGCAGGACTACGGGTTCAACGAGCCGGGCTTCTCGATCCTCGCGCGCCAGCACGACCAGTCCCTGTACGACGAGGACGGCGCGCTGGGCTTCGAGCCCGAGCTGCTGGCGCAGTGGTGGCAGCACTCGCTGGACATGCAGGCCGCCGGCGGCCAGCCCGAGGCCGCGAAGACCGTCGAGGTCGACGCGGGCGGGCCCGAGCAGTCGCTGGTCGGCACCAACACCGGCGCGATGGCGTGGTTCTGGTCCAACCAGCTCACCGCCCTGGCCAACGCGTCCGGCCGTCCGCTGCAGCTGCTGCGCGTGCCCGGCGAGTCGCAGTTCGACCGCACCGGCATGTACTTCAAGCCCGCCATGTACTACTCGGTGTCCTCGAGGTCCGAGCACCCGGAGGCCGCCGCCAAGCTCGTCGACTTCCTGCTCAACGACCCCGAGGCCGGCGCGATCCTGCTGTCCGACCGCGGCCTGCCCGCCAACACCGAGGTGCGCGCGGCGGTGACCGAGAAGTTCGCCGACACGGACAAGCAGGCCGCGGAGTTCCTGTCCTCCCTCGAGGACGAGATCGTCGACGGCCCGGTCGTGCCGCCGGTCGGCGCCGGCCAGGTCACGGAGATCGTCAAGCGCCTGAACGCCGAGGTGCTGTTCGGCCGCATGACGCCGCAGCAGGCCGCCGAGCAGTTCGTCCAGGAGGTCGAGGCGGCGATCTCCTGACACCGCCCCACCCGTCCGACCCACCGACGCCCCCGGAGGCCACCCTCCGGGGGCGTCGGCGCGTGCGCCGCGTGCGCCGTGCGAGCGCCGCAGGTGTGTGAGGGTGGGCGCCGGGAGGCGACGTGACCGACACGACCGGCAGCACGGGTGGGACGAGCACCGGCGGGACCAGCGCGGGCCGCGGCGCGACCGCGACCGGGCGGACCGTCGGGACCGCCGTCGACGCGCGCCGGGCCGGCTACGCCTTCGGCAACGGCTTCGTCAACGCGGTCGCCACCCTGCCCGGCGGCGTGCGGGTGCGGACGGCCGGCCGGTGCGGTGGCATGTCGTACTCGGTGCTCGACCACCTGACGGCCGGACGGGACGCGCCGTCCTGGCCGCCCACCCTGTTCGCCCCGGGGCGGGTGCCGCCCGACGGGCACCTCGTGGCGGACCACCTGCGGGCCCGCCAGCTCGACTCGTTCCGCACCGCCTCCGCGCTGCGGTTCCTCACGTGGTCCGTGCTGCCCGACGCCGACGTCGGGCCGCTGGCCGGCGTGCGCACGCGGACCCGCCGCGCGCTGCCCCGCGTGCTGCGTGCGCTGGCCGAGGGCCGCCCGGTGGTGCTCGGCCTGGTCGTCGCGCGCACCCTGGTGCGGTCCGGGGACAACCACCAGGTCGTGGCGACGGGGTTCGTCCGCGACCCCACGACCGGGGCCGTGACGCTCACGGTGCTGGACCCCAACGTCCCGCGGCGCCAGGTCACGCTGCACGGGACGGCCGACGGCTGGCGTACGGACGACGGGCGGCTGTGGCGCGGGTTCTTCGCGCACGCCTACCGGCCCCGGACCCCGCCGCCGCTGCCGAGCGCCTCGCGGCGGCCGGCCGCCGCGGTGCGGTCGGGTGCGGCGCTCGCCCTGGTCCACGTCGCGACGGGGCGCCGGCTGGTCCTGGACGGCGGTGGGCCGGCGCTGCGGGCGCAGGGCACGACGACGTGGACGCCGACCGGACCGCGCGCGGGCCGCGCCCTGGCGGACGGCGCCGTGGTGCTGCTGGCGGCGGGAGGCGACGCACCCGCCGCCCTGACCCTCGACCCCGACGGCCTGGTGCCGACGGCGACGGGCGCACCGCCCGGGGCGCCGGACGCGGACGGACCGACCGGCCCGGCGGTGTGGCGCGTCGTCGTCGAGGGTGGTGGCGCCTGGCGCGAGGGGTCGCGGGTGCGGCTGCTGCACGCGGCGACGGGTGCGCTGCTCCGGGGCGCCGGCGAGCGCACCGGGAGCACCTTCACACCCGACGCGCAGACGTGGTGGACCGTCGGGTCCTGACCGGCGTCGGCGCGCTCAGGCCTCGACGGCGGCGCCGTCCACCACGCGCAGCACGTCGGCGAACCACGGGGTGACGAGGCCGGCGGCGACGAGCTCGTGCGCCCGGGCCGGGGTCACCCACTCGGTGCCGTCGACCTCGAGCGGGTCGGGGGCCAGCTCGCCCTCGTACCGGCCGACCAGCACGTGGTCGTACTCGCACTCGACGTGGCCGGAGACGTCGTCGGGCGCGCGGTAGCGGAACGTGCCGACCTCGCGGGCGTCGACCAGCTCGACCCCCAGCTCCTCGCGGACGCGCAGGGCGGCGCGGTCGTGCAGGTCGGCCCCGGGCAGCGGGTGGCCGCAGCACGAGTTGGTCCACAGCCCGGCGAACCGCAGCTTGGTCAGCGCGCGGCGCTGCAGCAGCACGCGGCCGTCGGGGCGCGTGAGGACGACCGAGAACGCGCGGTGCAGCCGTCCCGGGGCGCGGTGGGCGTCGGCCACCGTCGTCGTGCCGGTCGCCCGACCGTCCTCGTCGACCAGCTCGACCCGGTCGGTCTCCGCCATGGGTCACGCCCTCCCTCGTGTCGCGGTGCGGCGCGCACGCCACGGACCTGCGGCTAGTACGACACGTCGGGGGGCCGGGAGCAAGCCGGTGCGGCCGTGCGCCGCGGGTGGCACGGAGGATCCCGGGGCGCGTCGCGCCCCCGACGTCTCAGGATGCGATCACGGGGTTATTCCCGACTGATCCGGTATGCAATTGTCGACGCATGCCCGCACCGACCCCCACGCACCCCGCAGCCCTCGTGCTGCGGTCCCGCGCGTGTCGGTCGTGCCCGGCCCCGAGCTGTCGCTGACCAGCGCCCCGGACCCCGCCGCCACCCGGCCGCGCGGTCCCGCGGTCACCGGCCCCACCGGTCCCCGCCCCTGATCCCGGCACGTCCTCCGGCCGTCACGCCCACCACCCGCGGGCCGACGCCCGGGCCCGGCGTGCCCGCACCACCCGTCACCGCCGCGCGCACCTCGCGCCCGGCACCCGCACCCTGCCCGGAAGGCCCGTCATGCCCCTCGCACCCCCCGGCCCGCGCACCGGTCGGACCGCTGCCCCGCCCTCCGCCCGCCCTCGTGCCCGCGGCCGCCGGCTCGCCGCGCTCGCCGCCGCCGCGCTGCTGCCCGCCCTGCTCGGCGCGTGCGCCGGCGACGCCGTGGCCGACGCCCCCGCCGCGACGGGCGCCCCGTCCGCCCTGCCCACGGCGGTGCCCGCCGGGACCACGCTGGTCGTCGGCGACCCCACCACGCAGAAGGCCGTCGAGATCGCGGGCGACGACCTCGACGCGGACCTCGGCTTCACCATCGAGTGGGCCAACCTGTCCGGCGGCCCGCAGACGAGCGAGGCGTTCCGGGCCGGCGCCCTGGACGTCGGCGCGGTCGCGGACATCCCGCCCATCCACGCCGAGTGGACCGGGCTCGACGTCAAGATCGTCGCGGCGGTCTACCGCGAGGACTGGGAGCAGAACCCCGTCTACGAGTTCGGGGTCGGCCCCGACGTCGACGACGTCGAGTCGCTCGAGGACTTCGCCGGCCACCGCATCGCGTACTCGCCCGGGCAGGCGCAGGGCGTCATCGTGCTGCGCGCGCTCGAGGCGGCCGGGCTCACGACGGACGACGTGACGCTCGTCGAGCTGCCCAGCAACGGCGACGTCTACCCGACCGCGCTGGCCGCCGGCGAGGTCGACATCGCCCCCATCGGCGGCGTCCAGATCGCGCGGTACCTCGAGAAGTACGGCGCCGACGGCGCGCACACCGTGCGGCACGGCCTGCGCGACGACCCGAGCCACCTCTACGTGCCGACGTCCGTGCTGGACGACCCCGCCAAGGCCGCCGCGCTGCGCGCCTACGTGCAGCTGTGGGCGCAGGCCAAGCTCTGGGTGCACGACCACCCGGAGGAGTGGAAGGCCGGGTACTACGTGAAGGACCAGGGCCTGAGCCCGCAGGACGCGGACTACCTGGTCGAGCGCGCCGGCGACCCCGACATCCCCGAGGACTGGGCCGAGCACATCGCCCGGCACCAGGAGACCGTCGAGCTGCTGGCCGCCGCCACCGGCAACGAGGTGCTCGACGCGGCCGACCTGTGGGACGAGCGGTTCGCCCCCGTCGTCGCGCAGGCCGCGGCGGACTACCGCGCGAAGGAGGCCGGCTGATGTCGACCCTGTCCCTCCCCCACGGCCTGACCCGCCGGCCCGCCGCCCGCACGGCCGCACCGGCCGTGCCCGCACGGCGCCGCACCCGCGGCTCCCGTCGCCTCGGCCCCGGGCGGCCGCTGCGCGGCGGCCCGGCCATCGGCCTGGGCGTGCTGCTCGCGGTCTGGTCGCTCGGCTCCGCCGTCGGCCTGATCGACACCCGCACGCTGTCGGCGCCCTGGACCGTCGTGACCACGGGCGCCGGGCTGGTCGCCGACGGGCGGCTCCAGGAGCACCTGGCGGTGTCGGCCGGGCGCGCGCTGTCCGGGCTCGTGCTCGGCGTCCTGGCCGGGACGGTCCTCGCCGTGGTCGCCGGCCTCAGCCGCTGGGGCGAGGCGGTCGTCGACGGGCCCGTGCAGCTCAAGCGGGCCGTCCCGAGCCTCGCGCTGCTGCCGCTGCTGATCCTGTGGCTCGGCATCGGCGAGACGATGAAGGTCGTCACGATCCTGCTGGGCGTCCTCATCCCGGTCTACATCCACACGCACAACGGGCTGCGGACCATCGACGCGCGGTACGTCGAGCTCGCCGAGACCGTCGGCCTGTCCCGGTGGGGGTTCCTCACCCGGGTCGTGCTGCCGGGCGCCCTGCCGGGGTTCCTGCTGGGGCTGCGGTTCGCCGTCACCGGGTGCTGGCTGGCGCTCGTCGTCGTCGAGCAGATCAACGGCACCGCCGGCATCGGCTACATGATGGAGCTGGCCCGCACGTACGGGCAGACCGACGTGATCGTCGTCGGCCTCGTCCTCTACGGGATCCTCGGCTACGGCTCCGACCTGCTCGTCCGGCTCGTGCAGAGGAGGGCCCTGTCGTGGCGACGCACCCTGGCGGACTGACCGCACCCGGCCCCACGGAGGACACCCGCGTCCCCGTCCGCTCGGCCGTGCCGGCACCCGCGCACGGGGTGCTCGCCGACGAGCGCGTCACCACCGACGACGGCTCGGTGCGCGTGCAGGACCTGGTCCGGGCGTACGGCCTGGGCGAGGGCGACGGACGCGTGCTGCGCGGCCTGGATCTGACGATCGCCGCCGGTGAGTTCGTGGCGATCCTCGGGCGCAGCGGCTCGGGCAAGAGCACGCTGCTGCGCGCGCTGGCCGGCCTCGACCACGACGTGCACGGCACCGGGACGATCGCCGTGCCGCAGCGCGTGTCGGTCGTGTTCCAGGACTCGCGGCTGCTGCCGTGGGCGCGGGTCCTCGACAACGTGGTGCTCGGCCTGCGCGGCCCGGGGGCGCACGACCTGGGCGTCGAGCGCCTGGCGGAGGTCGGGCTCGCGGGCCGCGAGCGCGCCTGGCCCACCGAGCTGTCGGGCGGTGAGCAGCAGCGCGTCTCCCTGGCCCGCTCGCTGGTGCGCGAGCCGCAGCTGCTGCTGGCCGACGAGCCGTTCGGCGCGCTCGACGCCCTCACGCGCACCCGCATGCACGCCCTGCTGCGCGACCTGTGCGCGCGGCACCGGCCCGCGGTGCTGCTGGTCACGCACGACGTCGACGAGGCGATCGTGCTGGCCGACCGGGTCGTCGTGCTGGACGCCGGGCGCATCGCGCTCGACACCCCGGTCACCCACCGCGACCCCGCGGACCCCGGGTTCGTGGCGCTGCGCCGCGGGCTGCTCGACGCGCTCGGCGTGCCCCCCGTCGTCCCCTCGTCCCCCGTGCCGTCCACCTCCCCGCCCGACAGGAGCACCCCATGACCACCCGACCCCGCCGCGAGGGGCAGCTGCACCTCAACGCGTTCCTCATGAGCACCGGCCACCACGAGGCGTCGTGGCGGCTGCCGGAGTCCGACCCGTCGTACCGCAGCACGGACATCGGGTACCTGCAGCGGCTCGCGCAGACCGCCGAGCGCGGGCACCTCGACTCGATCTTCTTCGCCGACGGTCCGGCGCTGTTCCGCGACGTGGGCCGACGGCCGTCGGGCACGCTCGAGCCGACGGTCGTGCTGGCGGCGATCGCCGCGGTGACGAGCCGCATCGGGCTGATCGCGACCGCGTCGACCACCTACAACGACCCGTACAACCTGGCCCGCCGGTTCGCGTCGGTCGACCACATCAGTGGCGGGCGCGCGGGCTGGAACATCGTGACGACCGCGCACCTGGAGGCCGCCCGCAACTTCGGGCAGGACGCGCTGCCGTCGCACCGGTCCCGCTACGAGCGCGCCGCGGAGTTCATCGACGTCGCGCTGACGCTGTGGGACTCGTGGGAGGACGACGTCGAGATCGGCGACAAGGAGGCCGGCCTGTGGGGGGACCCCGCGCGGATCCACCCGCCCGAGCACGTCGGTGAGCACTTCCGGGTCGCCGGGGCGCTGACGACCCCGCGGTCGCCGCAGGCGTACCCGCTGCTGGTCCAGGCCGGGTCCTCGGAGGACGGCAAGGACCTGGCCGCGCGCTACGCCGAGGCGGTGTTCACGGCGCAGCAGACGCTCGACGACGCCCTCGCGTTCGCCACCGACCTCAAGCGCCGGGCCGTCGAGTGGGGCCGGGACCCCGCCGGGCTGCTCGTGCTGCCGGGCATCGTGCCCGTCATCGGGGCGACGGAGGCGCAGGCCCGCGCGAAGGAGGAGGAGCTCGACCGGCTCATCCGGCCCGAGTACGCCCGCGCCCAGCTGGCGAAGACCCTGCGCGTGGACCCCGACGACCTGCCGCTGGACCGCGAGCTGCCCGCCGACCTGCCGAGCGAGGACGAGATCGAGGGTGCGAAGTCGCGGTACACGCTGATCGTCGAGCTGGCGCGGCGCGAGCGGCTGACCGTGCGGCAGCTCATCGGCCGGCTCGGGGGCGGGCGCGGGCACCGCACGTTCTCCGGGACGGCCGAGCAGGTCGCCGACGCCATCCAGGAGTGGTGGGACGCGGGCGCCGCCGACGGGTTCAACATCATGCCCGCCGTGCTGCCGTCGGGCCTGGAGGACTTCGTCGACCAGGTCGTCCCCGTGCTCGTCGACCGGGGCCTGTTCCGCAGCGGGTACACCGGCACGACGCTGCGCGACCACTACGGGCTCGCACGCCCCCCGCACCCCCGCACCCGCACCACGCCCGGCCTGGGCATCGGCGTCCTCGCCGCGGACGCCACCTCCGGCACCACCCACGAAGGAGCACACGCATGACCACGTACCGCCCGCTCGGCCGCACCGGGGTCCAGGTGTCCCCGCTGACGCTCGGCACCATGAACTTCGGCACCTGGGGCAACCCGGACCACGACGAGACGGCCGCGATCCTGCACCGCGCGCTCGACGCCGGCATCAACGTGGTCGACACCGCCGACGTGTACGCCCGCGGGGAGTCCGAGACCATCGTCGGCAAGGCGCTCGCGGGACGTCGCGACGACGTCGTGCTGGCCACCAAGGTGCACGGCCGGCTGTCCGACGAGGTCAACCACGCGGGCAACTCGCGGCGCTGGATCGTCCGGGCGGTCGAGGACTCGCTGCGCCGGCTGCAGACCGACCGGATCGACGTCTACCAGGTGCACCGCCCCGAGCCGGGCACGGCGATCGACGAGACCCTCGGCGCGCTCGACGACCTGGTGCGCGCCGGCAAGGTGCTGTACGTCGGGACGTCGACCTTCCTGCCCTCGCAGCTGGTGCAGGCGCAGTGGGTCGCCGCGGACCGCCGGTTCGCACGGCCCGCGACCGAGCAGCCGCCGTACTCGGTCCTCGCGCGCGGCGTCGAGCGCGAGGTGCTGCCGCTCGCGCAGGAGTACGGGCTGGGCGTGCTGCCGTGGAGCCCGCTGGCCGGCGGGTGGCTGTCGGGTCGCGCGCTCGACGGGTCGCGCGCCGGCTCGCCGCGGCACGACCGGCAGCCGGGCCGCCACGACCCGGCACTGCCGGAGAACGTCGGCAAGGCCGAGGCCGTGCAGCAGCTCACCAAGGTCGCCGAGGCTGCGGGGCTGACGCTCGTGCAGCTCGCGCTCGGGTTCGTCCTGGCGCACCCGGCCGTGAGCAGCGCGATCATCGGCCCCCGCACGCCGGGGCACCTCGACGCGGCCCTCGCGGCCCTGGACGTCCGGCTCCCCGCGGACGTCCTCGACGAGATCGACCGCATCGTCCCGCCCGGGGTCACGCTGAACCCCGCCGACGCGGGCTGGCACCCGCCGTCGATCACCGACCCGTCCGCCCGGAGGCGCTGACGGGTCCGCCCGGCGCGCAGGAGCGTCCGGCGCCCGGCCGTGCGCGGGGCGGTCCGGCCGACGCCGGACCGCCCTGCGCCGCGACCCGTCCCCAGCCCCCGCCCCGGTGGGACGAACGGGTGACATCCACGGCTCGACGGGCGGGCGGGGCCTCCCGGTGATGAGATTTGCGACGTCCCACCCGCCTCACCGAGGAGCTCCATGTCCCAGGCCCCGTACCCGACCTACCCGGCCTCCGACCCGCAGGGGGCGCTGCCGCCCACCCCCGCCAAGCGGTCCAGCGTGCTGTCGATCATCTCGTTCCCGCTGTCGGCGATCGCGCTGCTGTTCGTGCCGATCCTGTTCGGGGGCGTGGCGATCGTCCTCGCCAGCATCGGCAAGTTCTCGCGGCGCGAGCCGCTGGGGACCGTGGCGTTCGTCATCGCGATCGTGGCCACCGTCATCGGCATCGTCCTCGGGGCGGTCGTCGGCATGCTGAGCGTGGTCGCCTGACCCACCCCTGACGACGACCGAGGCCCGACCCCCTGCCGGGGTCGGGCCTCGTCGTCGTGCGGCCGGGGGACCTGCCGGTCCCGACGTCAGCCGGCGGGGACGTACTCCACGCGCTGGACGTGCGCCACGGTGTCCGTCGGGGCGCCGTTGCTCGTGCCGTAGACCCCGAGCCACAGGCCCAGGAAGCCACCGGTCGCCACGGTGTCGAGCTGCGTCGCGTCGGCCGTGGCCACGACGACGGGCGCGGTGTCGCCCACGCCGGCCAGCAGCTGCAGGTCCGCGCCACGGGCCCGGACGCCCAGCACCAGCGGCGCGTCGGCGGACGCCGCGAGAGTGACCTCGCCGAGCACCCGCTCCTGCCCGTCCTGGCGGTGCACGACGCGGACGCGACGGACGTCGCCCTCGGCCGTGACGGCGAGGCGCGCGTGGTCCTTCTCCGACTGCCGGACGACCAGCCCGACCTCCTCGCCCTGGCCCAGGTCGGCGCGCACGCGCGCCGTGAGGTCGGCGTCCCGGTGCTGCAGCCGCAGCCCGAGGAACGCCGGGACCTCGAGGTCGGCGAGCGTCGCCGGCCGCAGGGGCAGGTCCCAGCCCTCACCGGCGGGGGTCGCGACCTCGCTCGGCTGGGCGCGCACGGCGGTCCAGCGCAGGTCGGCCGGCGGCACGACGCCGGACGCCGCACCCTGGACCACGCCGGGCACCGGGGTGCCGGCGAACGGCACGTCCACCTGGTCCGGGATCTTGCCGACACCGGGTGCGAACACCGGCCAGCCGTCCTCCCACACCACGGGCACGAGGAACGTCTCGCGGCCCAGCGGGTAGTGGTAGCCGCCGTAGGTGCGCATGGCCAGCAGCACGGCCCACCAGCTGCCGTCCGCCGCCTGCACCAGGTCCGCGTGACCGGCGCCGACGACCTCGTGCGCCCGGCCGAGGTGGCGGTGCGTGAGCACCGGGTTCCCCTTGGTCCCGACGTACGGGCCGGTCACCGCGTCCGCACGCGCGACGCTCTCGGCGTGGTGGAACTCCGTGCCGCCCTCGGCCGCGATGAGGTAGTAGGTGCCGTCCACCTTGTAGATGTGCGGTGCCTCCGCCCACACGACGCCCTCGACCGCACCGTGCCAGACGACGTGCTCGGGCCCGACGAGCTTCTTGGTCTCCGGGTCGAGCTCACGCACCCAGACCTCGGTCTGGTGGTACCAGAGCGGCTCCTCGGCCAGCCGGGTGCCGTGCACCCAGATGCGGCCGTCGTCGTCGAAGAAGATCGACGGGTCGATGCCGAACGAGTCGATCCAGATCGGGTCGGACCACGGGCCGGCCGGGTCCGTGGCGGTCATGAGGAAGTTGCCGCCCCGGCTGCCGTCGCGCTGGTCGACGAGCGTGCAGACCACCCAGAACTGCCCGTCGTGGTACCGGATCGTGGGGGCGTACAGGCCGCCCGACGACGCGATCCCGGTGAAGTCGAGCTGCCCGGGACGGTCGACGACGTGCCCGATCTGCTCCCAGCTCACCAGGTCGCGGCTGTGCAGGACCGGCAGCCCCGGCAGGTACTCGAACGTCGAGGTGACGAGGTAGTAGTCGTCACCGACCCGGCAGATCGAGGGGTCGGGGTAGCACCCGGGAAGGATCGGGTTGCTCACGGTGCTCATGCGTCGCTGACCTCCACGTCGACGATCCGCCGGTCGGCGGCGGTGACCTCGTGCACGTCACCCGTCACGCGCAGGGTGGCGCGCCGCGTGCTGCTGCCCGGCAGCACGTGGCGGGTGACCTCGCGGCTGTTGGTGATCGCACCGCCGGTGGCGGCGGCCACGTCGGACGGGTCCGCGACGCCGGCGTGCGACGCCACCCAGACCTGGACGTCGCCGGGCTCGACCACGCGCACCAGGCGCCGGTCGACCAGCGCCACGCGCGTGGTCGGCACGCGGAACGTCACACGGCGCGACGCCCCGGCGGCCAGCTCGACGCGGGCGTAGCCGAGCAGCTGCGCGACCGGTCGCACCACGGACCCCTGCACGTCACGGCCGTAGAGCTGGACGACGTCCGCCCCGGCGACGTCACCGGTGTTGGTCACCGTGACCGACGCGGTGAAGACGCCCGCCGAGTCGACCTCGGGGTCCACCTGCAGGTCGTCGTACGCGAACGTGGTGTAGCCGAGGCCGAAGCCGAACGGCCGGACCGGCGTGGGGTCCGTCGACGTCACGTCGGACGGACCGCCGAGCACCGGGTGCAGGTACCGGAACGGCTGGGCGCCCGCGGCACGCGGCAGCGAGACGGGCAGCCGGCCGGACGGGCTCGCGACGCCGGTGAGCAGGTCGGCGATCGCGTCGCCGCCGCCCTCCCCGGGGAAGAACGCCTGCAGCACCGCGGCGGGCCGCGGGCCCTCGCCGTCCAGGGCCCAGCCGATGGCGTAGGGACGCCCGGTGAGCAGCACCATGACGACGGGCGTGCCGGTGGCGACGAGCGCCTCGACCAGCCGGCGCTGCACGCCCGGCAGCTCGAGCGACTGCACGTCGTTGCCCTCACCGACGGTGCCTCGGCCGAACAGGCCGGCCTGGTCACCGACGACGACGACCGCCACGTCGGCGTCCTGCGCGGCGGCGACCGCGGCGTCGAAGCCGCTGGTGTCGTCGCCCTCGACCGTGCAGCCCTCGGCGTACGTGACGTCGCCGGTCAGTGCCGCGGCCAGCGCCTCGTGCACGCTGCGGATCTCGAAGCCGAGGGGCAGCCCGGGGTGGTGCGCCAGCACGTGGTTGGCGAACGAGTAGCAGCCCATGAGCGCCTCGGGGCGGGCCGCGTTGGGGCCGACGACGGCGACCTTGCGCGGCTGCGCGAGGGGCAGGACGCCGTCGTTCGACAGCAGCACGACCGACTCCTGCGCGAGGCGCCGCGCGAGCTCGCGGTGCCGCGGGGAGTCGAGGTCGATGTCGGTGGGCGGCTCGTCCTCGAAGGCCTCGGGGTCGAGCAGACCCAGCTCCTCCTTCTGCGCGAGGGCGCGCAGGACGGCGCGGTCCACCAGCGCCTCGTCCGTCAGGCCGGCGCGCACCCGCTCGGCCAGCGGCTCGAGGAACGCGTCACCGGTGGGCAGCTCGATGTCCAGGCCGGCAGCCAGGGCCAGCGCGGCCGCCTCGCCGCGGTCGGCGGCGACGCCGTGCATGACCTGCAGGAACGCGACCGCGAAGTAGTCGGCGACGACGACGCCGTCGAAGCCCCACTGCTCGCGCAGCACCTCGGTCAGGTAGTGCGGGTCCGCCGCGATCGGCATGCCGTCGACGTCGGCGTAGGAGTTCATCACCGAGCGGACGCCGCCGTCGCGCACGGCCATCTCGAACGGCGGGAGGTAGATCTCGGCGAGCTCGCGCGGTCCGGCGTGGACGGGCGCGTGGTTGCGGCCGGCCGCGGAGGCCGAGTACCCGACGAAGTGCTTGAGGGTGGCGTGGACGCCGGCGTCCTGCAGGCCGCGGACGTACGCGGTGCCGACCGTGCCGACCAGGTACGGGTCCTCGCCGATGCACTCGTCGACGCGGCCCCAGCGGGGGTCGCCGACGACGTCGAGCACCGGGGCCAGGCCCTGGTGGATCCCCAGCTCGCGCATCGAGTCACCGATGGCCCGCGCGGCCTCGTGCACCAGCTCGGGGTCGAACGACGCGCCCCACGCGAGCGGGGTCGGGTAGCTCGCGGCCTGCCAGGCGGCCAGGCCCGTGAGGCACTCCTCGTGCACCAGCGCGGGGATGCCCAGGCGCGTCTCGCGCTTGAGGCGACGCTGCTCGGCCCACAGCCACGCGGCGCGCTCGGCCGGCTCGACGGGACGCGTCCCGTACACGCGGGTGTAGTGGCCGAGGCCGTGCCGCGTGATCTCGGCGAGCTGCCCCGAGTCCTTCTGGCCCGAGGCCATCTCGGACTGCATGGGGGCGACGGTGCCGTTCTGGTCGAGCCAGTAGCCGACCAGCTGCGCCAGCTTCTCCTCGAGGGTCATCCGGGCGTGCAGGTCACGCACCCGGGCGGAGACGACGGGCATGGCGGGGACGTGCGACGACCGCTGCTGGGCGGCGCTGCCGAGGGTGTCGGACACGGGGTGGTGCTCCTTCGGAAGGTATGGCGAGGTGGTACGGCTGCGCGCCCGCCCGGGACGGACCCGGACGGGCGCGCAGAAGGGGTCGTCAGCCCTTGACGGCGCCGGTCAGACCGCCGACGATCCGCCGCTCGAACAGCGAGAAGAAGATCAGCGCCGGGATCATCGACAGCGACGTGAACGCGAGGACCCGGGCGGTGTCGACCGAGTACTGCGACGCGAAGGACTGCACACCCAGAGGCAGGGTGTACATCGTGTCGTCGTTGAGGATGAACAACGGCAGCATGTAGCTGTTCCAGGCCGCCACGAAGGCGAGGATGCCGACCGTGACGACGCCCGGGATCGACAGCGGGACGACCATCCGGAAGAAGAACCCGAGACGGCTGGCCCCGTCGATCGCGGCGGCCTCCTCCAGCTCCTTGGGGATGGCCCGCAGGAACGGCACCAGGATGATGATCGTCGTCGGCAGCGCGAACGCGATCTGCGGGAGGATGATGCCCGCCAGGCTGTTCATCAGACCGAGGTTCTTGATCATGATGTACAGCGGCGTGATCGCGACGGTCATCGGGAACATCAGACCCGCGGCGAACAGCGAGTACATCGCGCCGCTGGCCTTGAAGTCGTAGCGGGCGAGCACGAAGCTCGCCATGACCCCGAGGACCACGACACCGGCCGTCGTGGCGATCGCGCTGATCGCCGAGTTGCCGGCCTGCTGCCAGAAGAGCGAGCTGTTGAGGACCGCGGAGTAGTTGCCCCACTCCCAGGTCGTCGGGAACCCGGACGGGTCCGCGGTGATCTGCGAGTTGGTGCGCAGACCGCCGAGGATGATGTAGATGACCGGCCCGACGCAGATGCCGACGAGGAGCCACGCCACCACGTAGACGAGCGGGTTGACCTTGTCGAGCGACTTGCCGCGGCGCCGCACGGGGGCGGGCAGCTTCGCCGGGGTTGCCTGAACCGCGCTGGCGGCCATCACTTCTTCCCTCCAGTGAGCGCGCCCTCGGTGTCCCGCTTGAGCACGAAGCGCTGGTAGGTCAGCGCGATGACCAGCGAGATGAGGAAGAGGACCACGGCGACGGCGTTACCGAACCCGTAGTTCCCCGCGTTGCGCCCGTTGAGCACCATGTAGGTCGCCATCGTCGAGGTGCCGGCCGTGGCGGACACGTACTGGCCCCAGATGATGTAGACGAGGTCGAACAGCTGCAGCGAGCCGATGATCGACAGGAACGCCCAGATGCGGACGGTCGGGCCGAGCAGCGGCAGCGTGATGCTGCGCTGCGCCTGCCAGTAGGAGGCACCGTCGATCGCGGCCGCCTCGTGGAGCTCCTCGGGGATGGACTGCAGACCCGCGAGGAAGAGGATCACGGCGAAGCCGATGTACTTCCACGTGATGATGATCATCAGCGACCAGATCGCGACGTCGGGGTCGGACAGCCAGTCGACCGCCCAGCCCTCCAGCCCGATCTTGGCGAAGAGGTCGTTCACGGCACCCGTGGTCTGGAGCATGAGGCTCCAGCCGGTCCCGACGATGACCTCGGAGACGACGTAGGGCACGAAGATGAGGACCCGGATGAGGCCGCGGCCGCGCATCTTGCGGTTGAGCAGCAGCGCGAGCACCACCGCCGCCGGTCCCTGCATGACGAGGGACATCACGACGATGAAGCCGTTGTGCATCAACGCGTCGTGGAAGGTCGTGTCCTGCAGGATCGTGATGTAGTTCTCGAGGCCCACGAAGTCCGTCGGGACGCCGTAGCCCTTCCACTTGTAGAACCCGTAGTACGCCGCCATGACGACGGGGAAGATGACGAACGCGACGAAGACGACGATCGCGGGGCCTGCGAGGAGGGTGATCTCGGCACGCTTGCGCCAGTCACCCCTGCGGCGGGGCCGGCGCGCCGGGGACGGTGCCGTACCGGCACCGCCCCCGACGACCGAGCCATCCCCGGGCGTCGACGTCCTCAGCAGCGCGTTCCCGCCCTGGGAGTTGCTCATCGGACCAGTTACTCCTTGGCTGCCGCGGCGTTGACCGTCGCCACGATGCTCTCGGCGTCACCGTTGCCGGCGAGCATCTCGACGACCGCGCCGTTGAGCGCGTTGCCGACGTTCTGGCCGAGCAGCGTGTCGAGCCACACCGTCACGTAGGCGGCGTCGTTGTAGGACGCGAGGACGTCCTGCAGGGCCGGGTCGGTGACAGCGCCCTGCGCGTCCTTCGAGGCCGGCAGGGTGACGAACGCCTCGGCGTAGCCCTCCTGGTGCTCCTGCCCCATGTAGAAGTTGAGGAAGTCGGCGCACGCGTCGGGAGCGTCCACGTGGCAGGCGTACCCGTCGACGCCACCCATCATGGCCGTCGCGTCACCCTTGCCACCCTCGACGGCCGGGAAGGGGAACCAGCCGAGGTCGGCCAGCGGCTCGCCGTCAGGCGTCAGACCGGCGATGACACCCGGGTTCCACGCACCCATGAGCTCCATCGCGGCCTGGTGGTTGGCCAGCAGACCGGCCGAGGAGCCGGCACCCTGCTGCGCCGTCGTCGTCAGGAACCCGTTGTTGAAGGGCTCGATGCCGGCGAAGTCCGCGTACTCCTGACCCGCCTCCAGCCAGCACGGGTCGTCGAAGTTCATCTCGGCGGCCGACTCGTTGATCGTGTCCTGCGAGCAGGCGCGCAGCGCGAAGAAGTAGTACCAGTGCGCGGCGGGCCAGGCGTCCTTGCCGCCCAGGGCGATGGGCTGGATGCCCGCGGCCTTGAGCTTGGCGACGGCGTCCTCGAGCTCGGCCATGGTGGTCGGCGTCTCGGTGATGCCGGCCTGCGCGAACAGGTCCTTGCTGTACCAGATGCCGCCGGGGAGCACGGCCGTCGGCATGCCGTAGAC
>Ga0233375_1000220_pt1 | contig 32999 bp, 27 predicted proteins | sample ElkDunMinimDraft_10_FD_191539 | JGI IMG/M metagenome (GOLD analysis project Ga0233375, IMG submission 191539) | Fecal eukaryotic communites from dung pellets of Tule Elk in California, USA - Elk Dung E16 | ecosystem: Host-associated > Mammals > Digestive system > Large intestine > Fecal | place...
GTGCCGTGGGCACGGCTGCGGGTCATCGGAGCCATCACGATGCGGTTCGCCAGCGTCAGGCTGCCTGCGGTGAAGGGTTCGAAAGCGGTGGTCATGGCAGTGCTCCTCGGTCGCGGTACCGGAAGACCCGGTTAGTTGGCCGAACAGGTAACACCACGGACATATTCCTTGTCCGGCTAACTTCTCAGGTGCAGGCTCCTGCCCATCCGTCACGGCGTCGTGCGGTCGACGGGCTCGGCAGCAGTCAGGTTTGCTTCGAGGTCTGCCAGAGCGTCGATCACCTCGGCGATGCGGCCTGTGGGCAGGTCACCGACGGTGGTTCGCTCCAGCTGGACCCAGGCGTCCGAGACCTTCTGACGGAGCTCGAGGGAAGCCTCCGTGGGATGAACGATCACGACGCGGCCGTCGGTGGGAGAAGGCTCTCGTCGCACCAGGCCGGCCTTGGCGAGGCGCGCGATGCTCCGCGCCATGGTCGGGGCGTCGGAGTCGAGGGTCTGGACCAGGTCGACCTGACGCTGTGGCCCGTTCCGCCACAGCGTCATCAGAACGAGCTCTTGCCCGGGCCGAAGCCCGGCGTCCCGCAGCAGTCGGCCCGCAAGGGCCTTGTGGAGCCGCGCCACCCGGAAGACCGCGTAGCTCAGGGGGTGCTCGTCCAGGCCGTTGGGTTCGTCCACGCTGGAAGCGTATGTCGTCGGCCTCCGCACCCTTCCGTGCCGACGACGGGCGCGTCGGCGGAGAGCGTGGCGGGGTTGTTGGACCGATGCCGACCGTGCACGCTTCATTCATGGGTCTTCGCGCCGATCGCAGCGCGCCTTTCGCCGTCGACGTGGTGCCGCGGACCGCCGCCCAGGGCATGGACCCGTGATGACGGCGTTCGTCGCGCTCCTGCGCGGGATCAACGTCGGCGGCCGGAACCCCGTCGCCATGCCGGACCTCGCCGACTGTTTCCGCGCCGCAGGGTTCGGCGACGTCGGCACCTACCTCCAGAGCGGGAACGTCGTGTTCACCGCCGCGAGCGGGCGGGCCGACGCGCTCGAGGCGGACGTCGGACGGTTGCTGACGGCGCGGTTCGGGTTCGACATCCCCACCGTCGTCCGGTCGCGCGAGCAGTTCGCCGGGGTCATCGCCGCGGCGCCGCCGGACCACGGCTCGGACGACCGCCGCAGCGACGTGATGTTCCTCAAGCCGCCCTTGACGGCGCAGGAGGTCCTGGCCCAGATGCCGGAGCTGCGCGCGAATGTCGACGCGGTGGCGCCGGGTCCCGGCGTCGTCTACTTCTCCCGCGACGCCAAGCTGGCGACCAAGACGCGCATCCAGCGCTTCATGAGCATGCCCGTCTTCCAGCAGATCACCATGCGCAGCTGGAGCACCACGACGCGCCTCGCGACGCTGCTCGCGGGCCTTCCCGAGTGACCTGAGGCTGCGAGCCGGCTGAGCGTTCGAGTCGAAGCCGGTCAGCACCAGAACGAGCCCTGCGGCTTCTTCCGGCACCGAGTTGTCGGCTCCCCTACGATGGCGCGGCTGATACGCCTTCGGGATCGAGGACTGGATGCACCCCTTCGCCATCATCGCCATCGTCTTTGCCGGCCTGCTGGTACTGGCGTCGGTGTTCTGGCTCATCGGCTTCGCCCGCTCGTACCGCGTGCGGGACTGGGTGCGCACGGGCGGGATGGTCGTCAGTCGCCGCGGCAGCCTGACCGGCTGGCCGGAGCGGTATCCCACCTTCGAGTGGACCGCCGCGGACGGGCGTCGCTACCGGCACACGTCGAGCGTGTACGCCACCTTCGGGCCGCGACCCGGTTCTCCTGTGGTCGTTCTCTACGACCCGGCCGACCCCGGACGGGGCCAGATGGACACCTTCGTCCAGTCCGGCAAGATCTTCATGGTCATTGCCTACGTGATCGCAGGGGTCGGCCTGATGGGGTCGCTGTTCGCCGCGTGGGTGGCCTCCGCTGTCTTGTCGTGGAGCTGACGCGCGCACACCTCAGCCTCCGCTGCTCGGCGTGAGTCCTGACGGCGGCCGCCGCCACGGCTCGAGCGCCGCCGCGACGGCGGCCTGGACGGCGTGGTGCAGCACTGCCGGGTCGTCCAGGTCGGCCCCGTCGAGCAGCACCTCGAGCGCACCCTCGGTGGCGCCGACGAACGCCCCGGTGAGCGCCGCGGCACGGACGGGGTCCATATCGAACGCCTCGGCCAGGTGCGTGGCGATCGCGCGCTGCGCGTCGAGCTGGAGCTGCAGCGCCTTGCCCCGGACGGCGGGCACGCTACGGATCAAGCGCAGGCGCAGAGCCGCGAGCGGGGACACGAGGTCGTCGCTCGCGAGCCCCGTGGTCGTCAGGGCCCGCAGCAGGACGTCGACGGGGCCGTCGCCGGGCGCCCGGTGCGCGATCGCGTCGAGCGCTGCCTGGACCCGGAGGTCGGACTCGGGGAAGAGCAGGTCTTCCTTGCTGGGGAAGTAGCGGAAGAACGTGCGGGCGCCGACGTCGGCGGCCTCGGTGACCTGGGCGATCGTCGTCTCGGCGTAGCCGCGCTCCTGGAAGAGGCGCGTCGCGGCGTCGACCAGGGCCTGGCGGGTGCGGGCGCGCTTGAGGTCACGCAGGGACATGGCGGCAGCGTACGACGACCAGACGATCTTGGCAGCGACTGCATATTGGCATCCGTTGCCATAATCGCTGGAACAGGCTTACGGTCGACGCATGCCGAGAGACGTGCTGATCTGCGGCGCCGGGGTCGCCGGCACAGCCCTGGCCTACTGGCTCGCCCGCCACGGGATGCGGCCCACCGTCGTCGAGCGCTCGGCCGGCCTGCGTTCGAGCGGTGCGCCCGTCGACGTGCGGCGCGAGGCTGAGGACGTCATCGCCGCGATGGGCCTCACCGACCAGGTGCGCGCCGCAGCGACGCGCAGCCGCGGCGTCCGGCTGCTCGACGCCCAGGGAGGCACGATCGGCACCGTGTCGAACGGTGCGCTCGGCGGCGGGACCGAGCTGATGCGCTCCGATCTGGTGCGCGTCCTCCACGGGGCCGCGCACGACGACGCCGAGATCCTCTTCGACGAGACCGTCACCGCGTTGCACCAGGACGACGACGGCGTCGACGTCACGTTCGACCACGCCGCCCCGCGCCGCTTCGACCTCGTGGTCGGCGCCGACGGCCTGCACTCCACGGTGCGCCGGCAGGCGTTCGGTCCGGAGCACGCCTTCGTGCGCCCCTACGGGCTGCACGTCGCGACGGCCCCGATGCCCGACCTTTTTGACGACGCCGAAGACCCCGCGTTCGTGCAGCTCTACAACACCCCGGGTCACCTCACGGCGCTGCACCCGTCGCGCGACGTCGGCGGCGCGGCGTTCATCTTCCGCGCGCCCCCCGCCGACCTGCGCGGCCGGGACGCGGACGGGCAGAAGGCGTTCGTGCGCGACGCCTACGCCGGAGTCGGCTGGCGGGTGCCCGAGCTCCTCGACCGGCTCGACCAGGTCGACGACCTGTACCTCGACGCCGTGAGCACCGTGGACCTGCCTTCGTGGACGGCGGGCCGTATCACCCTGCTCGGCGACGCCGCCAGCTGCGTGTCGCTGCTCGGGGAGGGCTCCAGCCTGGCCCTCGCGGGAGCGCGCACCCTCGCCGACGCGCTCGCCGCGTCGCCGTCGGACGTGGCGCCGGCGCTCGCGGCCTACGAGCGCGCGCACCGCGCGCGGGTCATGCCCCGGCGCCGCGGGGTACGGCTGGCGGCGTCGGTGCTGGTGCCGCGCACGCGCGCCGGGCTCGGCGTGCGCAACGCGGCCGCACGGCTCATGCCGCGGACCCGATAGGTAGGGCCACCCGGGAGTGTCGACCCGCAGCGCAGGTTTCCCAGACACGCCGCCGTACTCTTCTCAAAACCGTGCGTCGCCTCCTGGCTGAGAAGAGAGCTCCCCGGCCAGGCCGTGCTGCTCAAGCGACCTGCGCCCATGCCCACGTTTCCCACGTTTCCCCCTCAACGGGAGCGAGGTACGTGTGTGCGTATGCGCGCGGGAAGCGTGTGGTTTCGCTCACGGCGCATGCCCCGTCGCGGCACACGCCGTGAGCGCACCGGTCAGGAGTTCTCGGCGAGCTCGGCCAGCAGCTGCTCGAGCTGAGCGAGCGTCTCGGGCAGGGCGTCGGCGGCACCGCCGTCGGCCTCGAGGGCCTCCTTGGACGGGAACACCTCACTCACGACGAGCGTGGTCCGCCCGTCGGTCTCGGTGAAGGTGACCGTGGTGACAGAGCCACCCTGCTCGCCCTCGTCGTTCGTCCACACGATGCGCGACGGCGGCGTCACCTCCAGGTAGCGCCCGTAGAAGTCCATGCCCTCACCGAAGCCCAGGTGGTAGGTGCCGCCGGTGCGCACGTCCATCTCGCAGCTGTGCAGGGTCATGCCCATCGACCGCGGCACCCACCAGCGGCGGAACAGCTCGGGCTCCGACCACGCCCGGAAGACGAGCTGTGCGGGCGCGTCGAGCGTCCGGGTGACGACGACCTCGCGATCGGAGGTCCGCTCAATGCTGACGGGGTTGGTGCTGGTGTCCATCCGACTGCTCCTTGTGTGTGAGTTCTTCCTGCTCGAGTGCGTGCTGCTTGAGCTCCTCCACCACGTGGTCGAGCTCGCGGAACCGGGCGTCCCAGATCCGCCGGTACTTCTCGATCCACTCGTTGACGTCGTCGAGCCGGTGCTCACCGATGCGGCAGGTGCGCACCCGTCCGACCTTCTCGGTGACGACGAGTCCTGCGCCTTCGAGCACGCCGACGTGCTTGCGCATGCCGGTGAGGGTCATGTGGAACCGGTCGGCGAGCTCGGAGATCGAGGCCGGCTCCCTCCCGAGCTGTTCGAGCACCCCGCGCCGTGTCGAGTCCGACAGTGCGGCGAAGGAGGCGTCGAGCACCTCGTTCGAATACTGAACCATGCGGTTCACTGTACGCCAAGGGTGCCCTCGAGGGAAGGGGTCGGACGACGACGGCGCCGCACCCCGTGCGGGGTGCGGCGCCGTCGTGGTGCCTGCTGGTTGAGCTTGTCGAAACCTGGTCCGCGGAGGTGCGGGGTTTCGACAGGCTCAACCAGCCTGCGCCCCCCTTCGTGGTCTTCTCTCGACGTGTAGGCGAGCTCGGTGCGAACGGGCATCGCCGACGGTTCGCTTCGCATCCACTCTGCGATCGAGGCAACAGCCCATCCACCACTGGCGTTCGGGACGACGTGCCGATCGCTCAGCTTGGCCATTCCTGCTCCCCACATCGCTGAGTGGTGGGCCCAAGGTCGGCCCCACCTGCCGATCCGGTGTTCAGTTACTGGTGCCGTGCTGTTCAGCTGTACTACGAAACGTATCTGCACGATTGCGAAAAATAGGCTGCGCGTCGGCAGATCCCAGCTAGACCTGCATGTCGACAAACCGCGAGTAGTGACCCTGGAATGCGACGGTGATGGTGTCGGTAGGGCCGTTACGGTGCTTTGCCACGATGAGGTCGGCTTCACCGGCACGCGGAGATTCCTTCTCGTACGCGTCTTCGCGGTGCAGCAGGATGACCATGTCGGCGTCCTGCTCGATCGAGCCGGACTCACGAAGGTCCGACATCTGCGGCTTCTTGTCGCCACGCTGTTCCGGGCCACGGTTGAGCTGCGACAGGGCGATGACCGGAACCTCGATCTCTTTGGCGAGCAGCTTGAGCGCACGCGAGAACTCCGAGACCTCCTGCTGACGGGACTCCACGCGTTTGCCGGACGACATCAGCTGCAGATAGTCGATCACGACGAGCTTGAGATCGTGCCGCTGCTTGAGCCGCCGGCACTTGGCCCGGATCTCCATGAGCGACATGTTGGGAGAGTCGTCGATGAACAGCGGCGCCTCGGAGATCTTGCCCATGACCTTGGCGAGCTTCTGCCAGTCGTCATCGTGCATCGAGCCGTTGCGCATCTTCTGCAGGTGCACGCGCCCTTCTGCCGCGAGCAGGCGCATGGTGATCTCGTTCCGGCTCATCTCGAGCGAGAACACGACCGAGGCCAAGCCGTGCTTGATCGACGCCGAGCGGGCAAAGTCGATGGCCAGCGTCGACTTGCCGATGGCGGGTCGCGCGGCGATGACGATCATCTGCCCGGGGTGCAGGCCGTTGGTGAGCCGATCGAGATCCGAGAAGCCGGTCGGCACGCCGACCATGCCCTCGCCGCGGTGGCCGGCCGCCTCGATCTCGTCCATCGTGCCGCCGATGATCTCCGCCAGCGGCAGGTAGTCCTCGGACGTCTTGCGCTCGGTCACGGCGTAGATCTCGGCCTGGGCGTTGTTCACGATCGTGTCGACGTCGCCGCCGTCGGTCGCGTACCCGAGCTGGACGATGCGCGTGCCCGCCTCCACGAGCCGGCGCAGCACCGCCCGCTCCCGCACGATGCGCGCGTAGTACCCGGCGTTGGCGGCCGTCGGCACGCCCGCCATGAGGTCGTGGATGTACGGCGCCCCGCCCACCCGGGCGAGCTCTCCGCGCTTCTGCAGCTCGGCGACGACGGTGATCGCGTCGGCGGGCTCGCCCCGCCCGTACAGGTCGATGATCGCGTCGTAGACCATCTCGTGCGCCGGGCGGTAGAAGTCGTTGCCGCGCAGCTGTTCGACGACGTCGGCGATGGCGTCCTTGGACAGGAGCATGCCGCCCAGCACGCTCATCTCCGCTGCCACGTCCTGGGGAGGGGTGCGGTCGAACCCTGCGCCGGACGACCCGGCGTAGCCCGCCTCCAGCTCCTCGATGGACATGCCTTGCCTCTCCCCCCGGGCATCGCCCGATCTGCACCCGTCGCCGGGCGTTGCCCCCGCTGTCAGGGCTCCGTTCTACCGTGAACCACTGACACCGCCGACGACGCTAGGCGCGCCCGGGCAGGACCGCAACGGAGCTTGTTGACAAGACTGTGGACCAAGTTGTGGACGGGACCGGAAAGTCTGTGCGCGGTCGGTGGACAGACCTGTGCACAACCATGGATATCTCTTGTGTACAACGCCTGGCAGGGCTCCTACCTGCACAGACGTCACCCTCAGCCTGTGGAGGAGAAGAAGTTGAGTGAGCCTGGTCGCAGTCGGCGCGCCACCCCCGGCGGGGCCGGTCGCGCGGCGGCACGCCGTCTCGACCGCGACATCCTCGCCCTGGCCCTCCCGGCGCTCGGCGCGCTGGTCGCCGAGCCGCTCTTCGTGCTGGTCGACAGCGCAGTCGTCGGCCACCTCGGCACCGCCCAGCTCGCCGGCCTCTCGCTCGCCTCGACGCTCCTCGTCACGCTCGTGGGCCTGTGCGTCTTCCTCGCATACGCGACGACGGCGTCGGTCGCTCGGCTCGAGGGCGCGGGCCGCACCCGCGACGCGCTCCAGTCCGGCGTCGACGGCATGTGGCTCGCGTCGGGCCTCGGCGTCCTGCTCGCGGCAGTGCTCCTGGTGTCCGCACCCTGGGCGGTCACGGTGATGGGAGGGGAGGGCGACGTCGCCAGGCACGCCGTCACGTACCTGCGCTGGTCCGCGCCCGGCCTGCCCGGCATGCTCCTCGTCCTCGCGGCCACCGGCGTGCTGCGCGGCCTGCAGGACACGCGCACCCCGCTCTGGGTCGCCTCGGCAGGCGCCGCCGCCAACGCGGTGCTCGCCGTCACGCTCGTCTACGGCGCCGGCATGGGCATCGCCGGGTCAGGCCTCGCGACCGCCGTCGCACAGGCCGGCATGGCCGTCGCCCTGGTCATCGTGGTCGCACGCGGGGCCAGCAGGCGGGGCGCGTCCCTGCGGCCGCACCACGCCGGGATCCTGGCCAACGCCGCGGCGGGAGCGCCGCTGTTCGTCCGCACGGCGTCGCTGCGCCTGGCCATCCTGCTCACCGTCAACGTCGCCGCGAGCCTCGGAGCGGTCGCGCTCGCCGCGCACCAGGTCGTCAACAGCCTGTGGGGCCTCTCCGCGTTCGCGCTCGACGCGCTGGCCATCGCGGGGCAGGCACTCGTCGGCCACGGGCTGGGCAAGGGCGACGTCGAGCGGGTCCGTGCGGTGGTGCGCCGGTCGCTGCAGTGGGGCGTCGCGGCCGGCGCCGCGATGGGTCTGCTGCTCGCGGCGCTGGGCTGGTTCATCGCGCCGCTGTTCACCGCCGACGACGACGTCCGGGTCGCGGTCACGGCCGGACTGGTCGTGTGTGGCCTGCTCATGCCGATGGCCGGCTGGGTGTTCGTGCTCGACGGCGTCCTGATCGGCGCGGGGGACGGGCGGTTCCTGGCGTGGGCGGGGATGGTGACGCTGGCGGTGTACGTGCCGTTCGCGCTCGCGGTACGCGCGTGGGCTCCCGAGGGTGCGGTCGGGCTCGCCTGGCTCTGGGCCGCGTTCGCCGGCGTCTTCATGCTCGCGCGAGCGATCACCACGGGTCTCCGAGCGCGGTCGGACCGCTGGATGGTGACCGGTACCGGACCCGGTCAAAATAAGGACCGGCGTGTTACGGGCGCGTGAAGACAATTCACCCGCCCGCCGAGCGTGTCGGCGCAGCCCAGAAACCTGATCCGGCCACCGTCACCGTCACACGGGCACGAGCAGGCGGTAGCCGACCCCGCGGATCGACGCGATCTCCAGGTCCGGCACCGCCACGAGGCGTTTGCGCAACCGCTTGACCGCCGAGATCACGGGGTCGGGGTCGCCCAGGTATCCCGTGCGCCAGACGTGATGCGTGAGCTCGGCGAACGACCACACGCGGTCGACGTCGGACGCCAGCGCGGCCAGCAGGTCGAACTCGCGCATCGACAGGTGGATGCGGTCGCCGCGAGCGGTCACCTCACGCGCCGCCAGGTCGACCTCGAGCGGCCCGCGCACGAGCCGGGCAGCGGGCGGCTGCGTCGAGTACGGACCGCCCGGAACCGCTGGTACCGCCCCGGTCACGGGGTGCACCACGGGCACGGCACCGGTCGCCGGGGGAGGCAGGTCCGCACGCGGGCCCGGGACCATGGGGACCGCCCCCGACGGCGGAGCCGCATGTCTGCCCACACGCTCGGACGGCCACGCCATGCGCACCGGGCCCGCGCCCGCGCCGTACGGGCCCAGGAGCGTGCGCGCACTGTCCGTGTCCGACGTCGCGATCACCACCGCCCGCCCGCGCAGCAACCGGGCCACCTCGCCCACCTGCTGCAACGGCATCCCCACGCAGAGCACGAACCCACCTTCGGGAACCCCTGGAGTCTCCATCCTTGGCCTACCCCCTACTGCCGCCGGTCTCGTCCGCCATCAGTTCGTTGCCTCGGTCATATCAGACCGCAATGACCGCAAACTCTCCTGATCACGCCTCAAACGGACCGTGACCTGACCGTTATCTGGACCCTAACTGACCGAACGGACGCCTTGTTCCGGGCGCCGGTGGACGGGAGCGTGAAAGCGGCTTCCCGACCTGGGAGCCGCCACGGACGTCGCTCGCATCCGCGGTCGGCGCTGGACCCTGGAGGTACCGTGCATCCTTCCCGAACCCTCGCGAGGAGGGCTGTGACCGCGACGACGGCGGTCATGGCGCTCCTGGCGACGACAGCGGTGGGGGTGGCGCCGGCGCTGGCGCAACCCTCCGCCCCGGCGTCGGCCACGACCGGCGTCTCGGACGACCCCAAGGACAAGTTCACGACCACGGCCTACGAGCTCCTGACCGAGGAGAAGGCCGCCGACTTCTGGATCCGGCTCACCGACAAGGCCGACCTCTCCGGCGCGAAGCAGATCGCCGACTGGGACGAGCGCGGCCAGTACGTGTACGACACGCTCAGGGCCACGGCAAAGGAGTCGCAGGCCGGCGTGATCGAGACGCTCGACGCCGCGGGAGCGGACTACCAGAGCTTCTGGATCAACAACTCGATCTTCGTCGAGGACGGATCCCTGGCCCTGGCCCAGAGTGTCGCGGCATCGAGCGACGTCAAGGGGATCTACCAGACGTTCCAGATGCAGGAGGTCGAGCCGGTCGACTCGAAGCCGGCCGGACCCAAGATGACGGCCGCCGTCGAGTGGGGGATCGACGCGATCAACGCACCGGACGTCTGGGACCTCGGCGTCACGGGTGAGGGGATCACGGTCGCGAGCTTCGACACCGGTGTCGACGTCACGCACCCCGCGCTGCGCGCGAAGTACCGCGGCGCCAACCCCGACGGCTCCCTCGACCACGACTACAACTGGTTCGACATCCCCAACACGTGCGGGGGCGCGCCCTGTGCGAACGGCTCGCACGGCACCCACACCACCGGCACGATGGTGGGGGACGACGGCGGGGCCAACCAGATCGGCGTCGCGCCCGGCGCGCGGTGGATCGCCGTCAACTGCATCGACAACACCGGATGCGACTTCGACGACTACCTCGCCAACGCGCAGTGGTTCCTCGCGCCCACCCGGGCCGACGGCAGCGACCCCGACCCGTCGATGCGCCCCCACGTCATCAACAACTCGTGGGGCATCCCTCCGGCCGTCAACCTCCCCGACGACTGGATGAGCGCCGAGACCGTGGCGTGGAACGCCGCCGGCATCTTCGGCTCGTGGGCGGCCGGTAACGAGGGTCCGAGCTGCCAGACCAACCGCTTCCCCGGGGAGTTCACGCACACCTACGCCGCCGGCGCCTACGACGTCAACGGCAACATCGCGAGCTTCTCCTCGCGCGGCCCCGGCCGGGAGGGCGAGATCAAGCCCAACATCGCCGCACCGGGCGTCAACGTGCGTTCGTCGGTCCCCGGCGGCTATGGCACCAGCAGCGGCACCTCGATGGCCGCACCGCACCTCGGTGGCGCCGTCGCTCTGCTGTGGAGCGCAGCTCCGTCACTCGTCGGCGACGTCGAGGGCACCGCGGCCCTGCTGAACCAGACGGCCGTCGACACCGCCGACACGAGCTGTGGCGGCACCGCGGAGGACAACAACGTCTGGGGCGAGGGCAAGCTCGACGTCGCCGCCATGGTCGACGCCGCGCCGGTCGACGGTGTCGGCACGCTGGCGGGCACGGTCACGGACGCCGACGGCGCACCGATCGCGGGCGCCTCGGTCACGGCCGACGGCGAGTCGGACCGTACCGTCGCCACGCGCGAGGACGGCACCTACTCCATGGTCCTGCTGGAGGGCGACTACGAGGTCTCGGCGACCGCGTACGGCTACCTCGGCGACTCGGCGACCGCGACGATCACCGAGGACACGACCACCACGGTCGACCTGTCGCTCGACGCCGCCCCGCGCTACACCGTGACCGGGAGGGTCACGGCCGACGGCACACCCGTCGACGGCGCCACGGTCACGATCGCACCGCAGATCGAGCCCGTCGTCACGGGAGCGGACGGCACCTTCTCGTTCGAGTCCGTCCCGGTGGGCACCTACGAGCTCTCCGTCACCGCGGGCGGGTGCTACGAGCCGTTCTCGGACGAGGTCGTGGTCGACGGCAACGAGTCGGTCCCGGTCACGCTCGAGCTCAACAGCGACGCCTTCGGGTACACGTGCTCGGTCTCCGACGCCGCGTACCTGCAGGGCACGACCCAGGTACCGCTCACCGGTGACGACGCGAGCACGTCGGTCGCGCTTCCGTTCGAGTTCCCGTTCTACGACGGGTCGTACAGCACGGCCTACGTCGCGACCAACGGGTTCATGAACTTCCTGGGCGCCAGCACGGCCTACTCCAACACCGCCATCCCCAACTCGACCGCACCCAACGGGGCCGTCTACCCCTTCTGGGACGACCTGAGGATGGACGCACAGTCCGGCCTGTACACGGCCACGACGACCGTCGAGGGGCAGCAGGCGTTCACGGTCGAGTGGCGCAACGTCTACCCGCTCAGCTCGGCCACCACCCGGTTCTCGTTCTCGGCGACGCTCCTCGCCGACGGGACGATCGTCACGGGCTACGGCCCCGGAGCGGCGACCGACCGTACGAAGGGCTCGTCCGCGAGCATCGGGATCGAGAACGCCTCCGGCACCATCGGCTACCAGTACGCGTTCAACACCGTCACGACCCACGAGGGCCTGACGATCACGTACGACGCACCGGACATGGGAACGGTCGAGGGCCTGATCCGCGACTACAACACCAAGGAGCCGATCGAGGGCGCGACCGTCACCGCGACGGACGAGAGCGGTGCCGAGCGCGTCGCGACCACGGGGGCCGACGGCAGGTACTCGCTGACCCTCACGCTCGGTCGCTACGACATCCTCATCGAGGCCGACGGGTACGAGAGCGCGACCCGGACGGCGAACCTCACCGAGGACGGCCAGGTGCTGACCCGCAGCGCCCAGCTCAACGCGGGTCGGCTCGCGGTCAACAAGGAGTCGGTCGCGGCGACGTTGGCCATGGGCGGTTCGATCACCCGGTTCTTCCAGGTGACGAACACCGGCTCGGCGCCGGTCGACGTCGAGATCGGCGCGAGCGACGCGTCGTACGTCCCGCTCGGCTCGACGAGCACGGGCACCGCGGTGCTCAACGGCGTCGAGGGCACGGCGACCGTCGCCACGTCGACGGCGCCGAAGAAGGCCTCGCTCGGGTCGTCGCTCGGTACCTCGGGTCGCGACTCGTCCACGCCGAGGCTGTCCACGTCCGGGGCGAAGGCCGGTGAGTCGGTCACACCGCAGTCGGCCGCCGTCCCGCTCGCCGAGGAGACCATCACGCACTCCGCCTCGCAGACGATCACGCCTGCCAACTCGGCGTCGTGCAACAACGGGACCCAGTCGCAGGACAACCGGTACCTGCGGACGTTCACGCTCGACGACTTCGGGATCAGCGGGTCGTTCGACGTGTCCCAGGTGCAGTTCGGCATCGAGACCACGGGGTCCGCCCAGCCGCTCACGGTCAACCTGTACGCGCTCGAGGGCGACCTCGTCTACGAGAACATGACCCTGCTCGGCAGTGCGGACGCCACGATCGCCGCGGACGCGGACGGCACCATCGTCACGGTCCCGGTCGAGGGGTCCGTCCCCGCGGGCGGCACTCTCGTGGTCGAGGTCGACGTGCCGGCCGGCGGCTGGTTCTTCATCGGCTCCAACGGTGAGGGCCAGACGGCGCCCACGTACATCTCGTCCGACACGTGCGGGCTCCCGGAGCCGACCGACACGGCCGAGGTGGACTTCGAGGACATGCACCTGGTCATGAACGTCTCCGGTGACACCGCGGGTGGCGCCGGGGTCGAGTGGCTCGACGTCCAGCCGGGCACGGTCACTCTCCGGCCGGGCGCGAGCGTCCGCGTGGCGGCCACCATGACGGCCAACGTCGACCAGCCCGGTACGTACACGGCGGCGATCGAGCTCGGTGCCAACACCCCGTACGACAACCCGTCGGTCACGGCGACCATGAACGTCACGCGACCTGCCGGCTGGGGAAAGATCACCGGCACCGTCACCGGAGGGGGGTCGCGGATCGAGGGCGCGGTCGTCCACCTCGACGGCATCGCCCACGACGTCACGGTGTATACCGACTCGAACGGCACCTACCAGTACTGGATGGCGGCCGCGAACGGTCCGCTCCAGGTCACCGTGGCCGCACCTGGCTACATCCCGCAGACCAAGCGGGCGCAGATCGTCAACGGCCAGACGACGGTCTACAACTTCACCCTGACACCGCTGCCTTAGTGCGGTGACAGCACGAAGGCCCCGGTTCCCTCACGGGAGCCGGGGCCTTCGTGCCGTACGACGTCAGACGCGGTCAGCGACCGCACCACGCGAGCGTCAGGCCGGGACGACCTTGACGGCGATCTTCGCCGACACCTCAGGGTGCAGGCGGATCGACACGGTGTACTCACCGGTGGCCTTGATGGCCTGGCCGATCTCGATCTTGCGCTTGTCGACCTTGCGGCCCTGTGCCTCGACCGCGGTGGCGATGTCGCCCGTGGTCACGGCACCGAACAGGCGGCCGGACTCGCCGGCCTTGGCCTGGACGACGACCGCGTTCGCCTCGAGGGACGCAGCGGTGGCCTTGGCCTCGTCGAGCGTCGCGATCTCCCGGGTCTTGCGAGCCTTGCGGATCGCGGAGATCTGCGACTCCGCACCCTTGGTCCACGGGGTGGCCAGGCTGCGGGGGATGAGGTAGTTACGGGCGTACCCGTCCTTCACCTCGACGACGTCGCCGGGCTCACCGAGGCCGGTCACTTCGTGGGTCAGGATCAGCTTTGCCATGATCTGTGATCCCTTCCGGTCAGCGAGCAGAGGACGAGTAGGGCAGGAGCGCCATCTCGCGGGCGTTCTTCACCGCACGGGCGATCTGGCGCTGCTCCTGGACGGAGACGCCGGTCACGCGACGCGCGCGGATCTTGCCGCGGTCGGAGATGAACTTGCGCAGGAGCGCAGTGTCCTTGTAGTCGACGGACTCGATCTTGGCCGTCTTGAGCGGGTTCGACTTCTTCTTGGGCTTTCGCACCACAGGCTTTGCCATGGTGTTGCTCCTCTTCACGTGCTGGGGTGATCTGGGATGGGGTGCCGGTCAGAACGGGGGCTCGTCCGAGAACGAACCACCCTGCGACGCCGGGCCAGCCGTGGCCCACGGGTCGTTCGAGCTCTGACCACCACCAGAGGAACCGAAGCCTCCGCCTCCGCCGGAGGAGCCGCCGTAGCCGCCCCCACCGCCGAATCCGCCGCCACCGCCGCCACCCGAGCGCTGGGTCCGGGTGACCTTGGCCGAGGCGTACCTCAGCGACGGGCCGACCTCGTCCACCTGCAGCTCGACGACGGTGCGCTTCTCACCCTCGCGTGTCTCGTAGGAGCGCTGGGTCAAGCGGCCCTGCACGATGACGCGCATGCCCTTGGTCAGCGACTCCGCGACGTTCTCGGCGGCCTCGCGCCAGACCGAGCACTGGAGGAACAGCGCTTCGCCGTCCTTCCACTCGTTGGTCTGACGGTCGAAGGTGCGCGGCGTGGAGGCGATACGGAAGTTGGCGACAGCGGCCCCTGAGGGCGTGAAGCGCAGCTCCGGATCGGCAACCAGGTTTCCGACGACCGTGATGACGGTCTCACCAGCCATGCCCAGCTCCTTCGTTCGAGATTCGCCTGAGGTTCGCCCTGTGCGCGACTGCGTGGGGGAATCCCATCACGCGGCACCGACAGGCGCTGCGAGGACAGGCGGGAAGTTTCGGTTCAGTGCGTGCTCAGCGAGCGTCCGTGCGCAGGATCTTGGTGCGCAGCACGGCCTCGTTCAGGCCGAGCTGACGGTCCAGCTCCTTCGCGGTGTCGGACGAGGCCGTGAAGTCGACGACGGCGTAGATGCCCTCGGAGCGCTTCTTGATCTCGTAAGCCATGCGGCGACGACCCCAGATGTCGACCTTGTCGACCGAGCCACCCTGGGTCGTGATGACCGACAGGTACTTGTCCAACGACGGGCCGACGGTGCGCTCCTCGACCTCCGGGTCCAGGATCACCATCATTTCGTACTGACGCATGAGTTCTACCCACCTCCTCTGGTCTCAGCGGTCACGGTCCATCCGTGACAGGAGGGTTACTGCGTGCGTCGCCATGCCCCGACCGCGCGACGGACGTCGCACGGGGAAGGGGCACAGACGGTCCCTCAGGGTACCCGCCGAGCGGGGTCCCCAGGAAATCAGCCTCCGCCGCCGCCGCCGCCTCCGCCGCCGCCGCCGTTGCCGTTCCCGGGACCGCTGGGTTCACCGGTGGGTTCGCCGGGCCCGCTGGAGACGACGATGGTCACGGTCGCGCCCTGGTCGACGGGCTGGCCGGCGCCCGGGTCGGTGCGGAGCACGAGGCCTGCCGGCATCTGGTCGCTGCTCTCCTCGACCGTCCGCGTCGACAGACCGGCGCCACGAAGGATCGCCTCGGCCGCTCCCAGCGGCTGCATCGTCACGTCGGGCACCGTCACCTGGGCCGGCTGCTCGGGCCGCCCGGTCGAGACCGTGAGGGTGATGACCGAGCCACGGGGCACCTTGCCTATGGGGTTGATGTCGAGCACGGTGCCCTGCCGCTGCTCGCTGTCCGCGGCCTGCGTGGCGACCGTGAAGCCGAGCTGCTGGAGGTCGTGCGTCACCCGGGTGATGTCCTGCCCGATCAGGCTCGATGGCACCTCGACCCAGTCGAGCTCCGGGCTCTCGGACGGCGACGGGCTGGGCGAGGGGGAGAACGTCGGCACCGGCGGCGTGTACTCGGGGAAGCTCTCGACGTCCATGCCCTCGGTCGCGATCTGCATGAACTCGGTCCACGCCCGGACCGGCCACGAGCCACCCGTGATCTGCCCGTACCCGCCGAACGGGTCGATCGGGACCGAGCCGTCCATGATCCCTTGCTCGAGGTCGACGTTCGCGTACTGCCTTAGGCCCACGACGGTGGTCATCTGCGGGATGAAGCCGGCGAACCACGCCGACTTGTGCTCCTGCGACGTGCCCGTCTTGCCGGCCGCCGGCCGGCCGAGGTCAAGGGCGGGCTGGCCCGAACCCTCTTCGACCACCTTGCTCATCGCGTAGGTGGCCGCGGCCATGACGTCGGCCTCGAAGACCTTCTCCTGGCTCGTGTCCTCCTCGTAGATCTGCTCACCCGCGAGCGTCTCGACCTTGAGCACCAGGTGCGGGTTCGTCTTGTAGCCCTGTGCCGCGATGGTCGAGTAGGCACGCGCGAGCTCGATCGGGTAGACCGACGCCGTGCCGAGCACGTTCGCCGGCACCGGCGCGATGTCGGTGCCCTCCCCGATCCCTGCGCGGTGGGCGACCTCAGCCGTCGTCTGCGGCCCGATGTCGAGGTTGAGCTGTGCGTACACCGAGTTGACGGAGTGGGCGGTCGCCTTGACGAGGTCGATCTGCCCGTAGTCGCCCTCGATGTCGCCCTCGAAGTTGCTGGGCTCCCAGGCATCCCCGGTCTCCTGGTTGATCACGGGTTGGCCCGTGCTCGGGTCGACCGGCCGGCCCGGGGAGTTCCCGTCGTACAGCTCGCTCAGCTCGTGGTCCTTCTCGAGGGCGCCGATGAGCGTGAACGGCTTGAACGTCGAGCCTGCCTGGGCCCGGTCCTGCGTCGCGGTGTTGAGGCTCTGCTTGACGAAGTCGGGACCGCCGTACATCGCCAGGATCCGCCCGTTACGAGGGTCGATCGACACGATCGACGGACGGACGTTCTTGCTCGCGTCCTCCGGGAGCGACTTGGCGACCTCGACGGCGGCGTTCTGCAGCTTGGGCCTGATCGTGGTCGTGATCTGCAGACCGCGCGTCTCGAGCTCGGTCTCGTCGAACTGGGCGTCCTCGCCCTGGGTGAGCTCCTTCTTGACCGCCTCGAGGATGTAGCCGCGCTGCCCGCCCACGGTGTTCGTCGCTTCCTTCTTCTCGCGGAACTCGGGGAAGGTGGCGGTGTCGTACTCCTCCTTGGTGATGTACCCCTGCTCGTACATCTTGGTGATGCTGCGCTTCCAGCGGGCCTGCGCCTGCTCCAGGTTCACCGAGGGGTCCCAGTTCACGGGAGCCGGGATGATGCCGGAGAGCAGGGCGGCCTCGGAGTACGTGAGCTCGGCGGCCGGGTGCCCGAAGTACTCCTTGGACGCGGTCTCGATGCCGTACGTGCCGCGGCCCCAGTAGATCGTGTTGAGGTACCCCTCGAGCACGTCCTCCTTGGGCTCGGTGCGGGCGATCTTCATGGCGATGATCGCCTCGCGGATCTTGCCCACGTAGTCCGTGGTCGTGTTCAGCCGCGTGCGCTCGACGTACTGCTGGGTCAGCGTCGAGGCGCCCTGCCGGGAACCACCCTTGAGGTTGTTCCACATGGCCCGGACCATGCCCTTGGGGTCGACGCCCCCGTTGGTCCAGAAGGTCGCGTCCTCCGACGCCACGACGGCGTTCCCGACGAACTTTGGCAGGCTCTCGAGCTCGACCTTCTCGCGCTTGTACTCGGCGAACGTGCCGATCGGCTTGCCGTTGGCGTAGTAGACCGTGGTGGCTTGGTTGTTCACCTCGTCCAGGTTTCCGGGCACGGTCGTCGAGAGGTAGGCGGACACGAACACGCCCATCCCGAGCGCGCCGAAGCCGAGGATCGAACCGACGACGATGCGCCAGGACGGCAGCCATCGCTGCACCGGGCCGGCGTTCGGGCGCGGGTAGTTCCAGAAGCGGCGTCTGCGCATGCTCGCCACGTCCAGCCTTTCCTCGTACGGCCACAGAGCTGTGGGGGACAACAGGGAACCCTAGGGGATCGCGCCCGCCCGACGCCCGTACCTTCGTCCCGTCCGCCCTCTTCTTCCAGGTCACTTGCGATGCCCTGGCGCGCGCTCCCCGGAACCTTCACATCTGGGCGGGTCCGGTCGCATTGCGCGGTCATGTCGCCGCGTCATATTCTCGCGATGTATCGACTCGATACGTCGATTCCATCGATCGGCGCGTACTGTAGCCGGACATCACGGCTCGAGGGGGAGGGGAGGCCACGATGCGCAGCAGGTCCAACGTGCTCGAGACGGCCATCCTCGGCCTCCTCAGCTCGTCTCCGTTGCACGGCTACGAGCTGCGCAAGCGGCTCAACCTCATGCTCGGCTCGTTCCGCGCGTTCTCGTACGGCACGCTCTACCCGGCGCTCAAGTCGCTCGTGGCTCGCGGCCTGATCGAGACCACGGACGCCAAGCCGGCAGAGGCCAGGCCGGCGACCGGGCTCACGGGCCGCCGCGGCCGGATCGTCTACCAGCTGACGGCCGAGGGCAAGGAGCACCTCCAAACCGTTCTGTCATCCTCTGGGCCGGCGGCCTGGGAGGATGAGAACTTCGACGTCCGTTTTGCGTTCTTCTCGCAGACGGACGCCGAGACCCGTATCCGCATCCTCGAAGGCCGGCGTTCCCGGCTCACCGAGCGTCTGGAGCTGGTCCGCGAGTCGGCCGCGCGCACCCGCGAGCGCCTCGACGAATACACGCTCGAGCTCCAGCGGCACGGGCTCGAGCAGGTCGAGCGTGAGGTGCGCTGGCTCGACGGTCTCATCACCACGGAGCGCGACCGTGCCATGCGGCGCGACCGCGATCACAGCGCCAGGCGTGCGGCAACGCACCCCGGCCCCGACAACAGCAAGGAGCGAGGATGACCTCCGTCCGCGTCGCCATCGTCGGCGTAGGAAACTGCGCATCGTCCCTGGTTCAGGGCGTGCAGTACTACCGAGACGCTGACCCGAACGACACTGTCCCGGGTCTCATGCACGTGCAGTTCGGCGACTACCACGTGCGTGACCTCGAGTTCGTGGCGGCGTTCGACGTCGACGCGAAGAAGGTCGGATTCGACCTGGCCGAGGCGATCAACGCCTCGGAGAACAACACCATCAAGATCGCGGACGTCCCCCCGACGGGCGTGATCGTGCAGCGTGGGCCCACGCTCGACGGTCTGGGCACGTACTACCGCGCCACGATCGAGGAGTCCGAGGGCGAGGCGGTCGACGTCGTGCGGGCGCTCAAGGACGCCGAGGTCGACGTCCTCGTCTCCTACCTCCCGGTGGGCTCCGAGGAGGCCGACAAGTTCTACGCGCAGTGCGCGATCGACGCGGGCGTCGCGTTCGTCAACGCTCTGCCGGTGTTCATCGCCTCGGACCCCGTCTGGGCCAAGAAGTTCGAGGACGCGGGCGTTCCGATCGTGGGTGACGACATCAAGTCGCAGGTCGGCGCGACGATCACGCACCGCGTGCTCGCCAAGCTCTTCGAGGACCGCGGCGTCGTGCTCGACCGCACGTACCAGCTCAACGTCGGCGGCAACATGGACTTCAAGAACATGCTCCAGCGTGAGCGCCTGGAGTCGAAGAAGATCTCGAAGACGCAGGCTGTGACCTCGAACCTCGAGGGACCGCTCGCGGGCAAGACGGACGACCGCAACGTGCACATCGGCCCGTCGGACTACGTGGCGTGGCTCGACGACCGCAAGTGGGCGTACGTCCGCCTCGAGGGCCGCGCGTTCGGCGAGGTGCCGCTGAGCCTGGAGTACAAGCTCGAGGTCTGGGACTCGCCGAACTCCGCGGGCATCATCATCGACGCCGTCCGTGCGGCCAAGATCGCCAAGGACCGTGGGATCGGCGGCCCGATCCTGTCGGCGTCGACGTACTTCATGAAGTCCCCGCCGGTGCAGATGGAGGACCAGCTCGGGCGCGCCCAGCTCGAGGCCTTCATCCGCGGCGAGGCCGAGCGCTGAGCCGCTCGTCCCTGACGACGGCGCGAGGCCCGGCACCTGCTCAGGTGCCGGGCCTCGCGCCGTTCCGCGTCAGCCGGCCCCCGGTGCGGCCGCATAGGGTGGGGAAGTGAGCGCGATAACCGAGACGTGGCACGAGCTGCGGGCCCTGCTACGACTCGACGGCTTCCGCAAGCTCTTCGCGGTCCGGCTCGTCTCCCAGGCGGGGGACGGCATGTTCCAGGTGGGCCTGGCATCGCTGCTGTTCTTCTCGCCCGAGTCGCAGGGGACGGCCGCGGCGATCGCGGCCGCGTTCGCCGTCATGCTCGCCCCGTTCACCATCGTCGGACCGTTCGCGGGCGTCTTCCTGGACCGCTGGCAGCGCCGTCAGGTGCTCGCATGGGGCAACGCCGTGCGGGTCGTGATCACGATCGCCATGGCCGTGCTCATGCTCTCGGGTGGCGTGAGCGGCTGGATCTACGCGCTCGGCCTGGCCGCACTGTCCGTCAACCGCTTCCTGCTCGCCGGGCTCTCGGCGGGCCTGCCGCGCGTCGTCGACGGGCCGCTGCTGCTGACCGCCAACTCGCTGACGCCCACGCTCGGCGCCGGCGCGGCGTTCGTCGGGGGCGGCGTCGGCGTGCTGCTGGGCCTGATGTTCGAGCCAGGGCGCGTCAAGGACTCGTCGGCCCTCGTGTGCGCCGCGCTGGTCTTCGGCATCGCCTCCCTGCTCGCGCTGCGCATCGGCCGCACCCGGCTCGGCCCCGAGCACCCCGCGCAGGACCGGATCGGCAACGAGATCGCCAAGGTCGCCCGCGGCCTGGCGGACGGTGCCCGGTACCTGGTCGCGCGCCGGACCCCGGGCCAGGCACTGCTGATCATGGCGGCGCACCGCTTCCTCTACGGCGTCGTCTTCATCGCGTCGATCCTCATCTCGCGCAACCTGCTCGACCCCGGCAACCAGGACGCCGGGATGGCCACGTTCGCCGCCGTCGTCGGGCTGACGGGCGTGGGCGGCGCGGCCGCGATGCTGCTGACGCCCACGATCTCGCGCCGCACCGGCCCGCACGGCTGGATCGCGATCATGCTGCTGCTCGCGGCCGCGAGCCAGGTCCTGCTCGTGACGACGCCGTCGCGCGCCGTCGTCTTCACCGGTGCGGCCCTGCTCGGGCTCGCCGCGCAGGGCACGAAGATCGCCGTCGACACGATCGTCCAGCGTGACTGCGAGGACGAGTTCCGCGGACGTGCGTTCGCCTTCTACGACGTCCTCTACAACGCCGCGTTCGTCGGGGCGGCCGCGCTGGCCGCGTTCACGCTGCCCGACACCGGGTGGTCGCGTGCCGTCTTCGCCGGCCTCGCGGTGGCCTACGTCGCCGCTGCCGGCCTGCTGTGGGGCTTCGGCGCGCGTACTCCCGCGACCGTCCGGACGACCGATGAGATCCGCGCGGAAAACCAGTCGAGGCTTCGACAGGAATAACGCACCATGAAGGTGCGTCGTAAGACGTAGCAGGTCGTGCGCAGCGTCGCCCGCGGTCTGGCTCGCCAGCACCCGCGCACGATCATTGGAGGGGACATGGACACGTCCACCGCCGAGGCCTCATCGCCACACCTGCCCGTATCCACGCCCGTCGACCGCATCCCCCGCGAGCACCTGCGGGTCATCGGCCTGCTGCTGGTCTCCGCCTTCGTGGTGATCCTCAACGAGACCACGATGGGTGTCGCTCTCCCGCCGATCATGGACGACCTGGGCGTCACCGCCGCGACAGGGCAGTGGCTGACCACGGTGTTCATGCTGACGATGGCGGTCGTCATCCCGTCGACCGGCTTCCTGCTCCAGCGGCTCGGGACCCGCGGCTCGTTCATGCTCGCCATGTCCCTGTTCACGGCCGGCACGGCGGTCGCGGCCTTCGCCCCGGGGTTCGGGGTGCTCGTCACGGCCCGCGTGGTCCAGGCGAGCGGCACGGCGATCATGATGCCGCTCCTGATGACCACGGTCATGACGCTCGTCCCGCCCCACCTGCGCGGCCGCGTCATGGGCAACGTCTCCCTGGTGATCGCGGCAGCACCCGCGCTGGGGCCGACCATGTCGGGCGCGCTCGTCGGACCGCTCGGCTGGCGCGGCGTGTTCGCGGTCGTCCTGCCGATCGCGGCCGTCACGCTCGTCGTCGGCGGGCTGCTGGTGCGCGACGTCGCGGTGCGCTCCGACAAGCCGCTCGACGTCCTGTCGCTCCTGCTGGCGGCCGTCGCGTTCGGCGGCCTGGTCTACGGGCTGTCCAGCCTGGGCGAGATGGTCCGGGGCGAGGTCCCCGTCCACCCCGCCGCGCCGCTCGCGCTCGGTGTGGTCGCCCTGGCAGTTTTCGTGTGGCGCCAGCTGCGGCTGCAGCGGGTCGACGACGCCCTGCTCGACCTGCGCGTCTTCGCGGCCGGGTCGTTCTCCACGTCGCTCGGCGCGATGGCGGTGAGCATGCTCGCGATGTTCGGCGCCCTCATCCTGCTGCCGCTGCTCCTGCAGGACGCCCTCGGGCTGACGCCGCTCCAGTCCGGCCTCCTGCTGCTGCCGGGTGGCCTCGCGATGGGTCTGCTCGGGCCGGTCGTCGGCAACCTCTACGACCGGCTCGGTCCGCGCCCGCTCGTGGTGCCCGGGACGATCGCCGTCGTCGTGGCCCTGGCGGGCATGTCGACCGTCACGCCGGGCATGTCGCCGTTCTTCTTCCTGGCGGCGCACGTGCTCATGAGCCTCGGCCTGGCTCTGACGTTCACCCCGCTGTTCACCACGGCGCTCGGCTCGCTGCGCCCGCACCTGTACTCGCACGGTTCGGCCGCGATCGGCACCGTCCAGCAGCTCGCGGGTGCAGCCGGCACCGCGATGTTCATCGCGATCTTCACGGCTCGCTCGTTCGGCCTGGCCGACGGCGGCGCCTCCGAGGCCGTCGCCGTCGCAGGGGGCGCGCGGGTCGCGTTCGCCGTGGGTGCCGCCGTCATGCTCGCCGCGACCGGGCTCGCCTTCATGGTGCGCAAGCCCGAGTCGCCGGAGGGGACGGGCGGGCCTGCGTTCCACTGAGGACCGGGCGCTGGGCCTCAGCCACAACGGCTAGGCCTGGCGCGCCTCCCACCAGGCCTCGAGCTCGGCGGTCGCCGACTCCTCGCCCAGCGGTCCCCGCTCCATCCGCAACGCGAGCAGGTGCTTGTACGCCTGCCCGACGACCGGCCCCGGCGGGACGCCCAGGATCTCCATGATCTGCGTCCCGTCGAGGTCGGGCCGGATCGCGTCGATCTCCTCGCGCTCGCGCAGCTGCGCGATCCGGTTCTCCAGCTCCGTGTACGTGTCGGCCAGCCGCTGGGCCTTGCGGCGGTTGCGCGTCGTCGAGTCGGCGCGGGTCAGCCGGTGCAGCCGCTCGAGCAGCGGTCCGGCGTCGGTCACGTAGCGCCGCACCGCCGAGTCGGTCCACTGGCCCTCGCCGTAGCCGTGGAACCGCAGGTGCAGCTCGACGAGCCGTGACACGTCCTTGACCACCTGCTTCTCGTACTTCAACGCCCGCAGGCGCTTGGCGACCAGCTTGGCGCCGACGACCTCGTGATGGTGGAAGCTGACGCCGCCGCCCGGCTCGAAGCGCCGGGTGGCCGGCTTGCCGACGTCGTGCAGGAGGGCCGCCAGCCGGAGCACCAGGTCCGGCGCGGGCACCGGGCCGTCCGGGCCGGTCTCCTGCGCGATCGCCTGCTCGAGCACCGTGAGCGAGTGCTGGTAGACGTCCTTGTGGCGGTGGTGCTCGTCGATCTCGAGGCGCAGCGCCGGCAGCTCGGGCAGGACGTGGTCGGCGAGCCCGGTCCCGACGAGGATCTCGAGGCCGGCACGCGGCCGGTCGGCGCACAGCAGCTTCGTGAGCTCGGCCTGGACCCGCTCGGCCGAGACGATCTCGATGCGGGACGCCATGTCGACGATCGCGGCGCGCGTGGCCGGTTCGACGTCGAACCCGAGCTGGGCCGCGAACCGTGCCGCGCGGAGCATGCGCAACGGGTCGTCGTCGAAGGACCGCTCCGGGGCGATGGGCGTCCTGAGCACGCCCTGCGCGAGGTCGGCGAGCCCGTCGAACGGGTCGACGAACTGCAGGTCCGGGAGGCGGACGGCCATCGCGTTGACCGTGAAGTCCCGGCGTGACAGGTCGCCCTCGAGCGTGTCGCCGAAGGCGACGACCGGCTTGCGGGACGCCGGGTCGTACTCGTCGGAACGGTAGGTCGTGACCTCGACGACGACGTCGCCCTTGCCGTCACGCCCGAACCGCCGGGCACCGATGGTGCCGAACTCCTTGCCGATGTCCCAGTGCGCGTCGCCCCAGCGCGCCAGGAGCGCCTGCGTCTCGTCCGGGGTGGCCGACGTCGCGAAGTCCAGGTCGTTGCTGGCCCGGCCGAGGAACGCGTCCCGGACCGGTCCGCCCACCAGCGCCAGCTCGTGCCCCGCAGCCTGGAACACCTCGCCCAGCTCGAGAGCGGCCGGGGCCAGCTCGGTCAGGACGGCGAGGGCGCGGCGCAGGAGGTCCTGCTCAGGGGTAGACACGGCGTCCCATCCTCCCAGATGCCGCGGACGGGAGCGACCCTCGCACTCGGTAGGGTGGGCGCATGTCTTCACCGGCACCGGCGAACGGCCGCCCAGAGCGCCGACCTGCCGTTCCGGTACCCGTACCGCCTGGTGGTCACCCCCTCAAGGTAGATCCCGCCCGGCTGCACGGCGGCCCGGGCGTCGCGCCCGCGGCGCCCGCCGCGGTCCCGCTGCCGGTCGTCGAGGAGACGTCCGCCGGCGGTCTGGTGATCCTGACGTCGCCGGACGGACCGCACGCGGCCGTCATCGTCCGGCGCAACCGCGGCGGGCGCCTCGAGTGGTGCCTGCCCAAGGGTCACCTGGAGGGCGAGGAGACGCCCGAGCAGGCCGCCGTGCGCGAGATCCACGAGGAGACCGGGATCCGAGGCACCGTCCGTTCCGAGCTCGGCGTGATCGACTACTGGTTCAGCGGGGAGGACCGGCGGGTGCACAAGGTCGTGCACCACTTCCTCCTGCGGGCCGAGGGCGGCGCCATCTCGGCCGCCGGCGACCCGGACGGTGAGGCGGAGGACGCGCTGTGGGTCCCCGTCGTCGAGCTGCCCGGACGGCTGTCGTACCCCAACGAGCAGCGCCTCGCGCAGACGGCGCAGCAGGTCCTGGCCCGTGACCCGGGTCTCGTCGAGTGAGGCGGCACGGGTGAGCTGGTCCCGCATCCTGAGCGCGGTCGTCGCGCTTCTCGCCGTCGTCGCGCCCGCAAGCCCGGCGCTCGCCACGACCGGCGCCCCCACGCAGGTCGCGCGTGCCGTCGAGGACGGCGTCGCCGTCGAGCTGGTCCAGCTCGCCCCCACGGTCGCCCGGCCGGGGGACACCCAGACGGTCACGGTCCGCGTCATGAACGGGACGAGCGCACCGCTGACGGGCGCGACCGCCGATCTCGCCGTCGGGTGGGCGCCCGTGACGTCGCGATCCGAGCTCGCCGCCTGGGGGGACAGCGAGACCGCCGTCACCGCGGGGACACCGCAGGAGCGAGAGAGCGTCCCGGACGTCGCGGCCGGCGGCAGCGCACAGATCACCTTCGAGCTCCGCGTCGACGCGCTCCAGCTCGGCGACGACGCCGTCTGGGGCCCCCGGCTCATGTCGGTGGCCGTGACGGACCGCGACGGCGCACCCCTGGACACGCTCCGGACCTATCTCCTCTTCGACCCCACCGCGGACGACACCCGCGACGGCGGGCCACCGGCCGCGGTCCGGCTCAGCGTCCTCGCTCCGGTGACCGGTCCGCCGCTCGACCCGGCCGACCCGGCCGCGTACGCCACGACGGTCGCCACCCGCACCGTGGCCGGCGGCTCCCTGTCCAGGGTGCTCGACACCGCCCGCGGCTCCGCCGGCGAGCCCACCGTGTCCCTCGCGGTCGACCCGGCGCTCGTCGCTGCCGCGGCCGGGTCCGGCGACCCGGGCGCTGCCGGCTGGGCCGACCAGCTCACCGGACCCGGGTCCACGGGCGCCGGCGCACCGGACGTCGTCACGCTGCCACCCCTCGACCCCGACCTGGCGGCGATCGCCCACGCCGGCATCAGCGCGCGTGCCGCCACCGCCGCGACGTCGACCCTGCCGGCCTCGCTCGACGGGTGGGAGATGCCCGAGGCCTGGAGCACCACGCTCGCCTGGCCGGTCCGGACCCCCGACCTGCAGACCGTCTCCACCGCACGGCACATCGGCGCCGACCACGTCCTGGTCCCGGGCGGGCTCGTCCCGACGACGCTGGTCGCGGCCTCCGGACTCGCCACGGTGGACACCGCCGCGGGCGAGGTCTCCGCGGTCGTCGCCGACGACCAGCTCTCCTCGGTGCTGCTCAGCGGCACCGGCGCCAAGGGTGCAGACGCGGTCACACCGGCCGAGACGAGCCAGCGGCTGCTCGCCGACCTGGCGATCCTCGCGACCGACGCGGCAGCCAGCGCGAGCACCGTGCACCTGGTCGCGGCGATGCCGCGGAACTGGTCACCCGACGTCGCCGCCACGCGCGAGACGCTCGAGACCCTGGAAGCCAGCGGCTGGGTCGACGTCGCACCGCTCTCGGAGCTGCTCGCCCAGCCCGTCGTCGACGTCCCGCGCACCCAGCTCGAACGATCCTCGCGCGGGCGGGGCGAGCTGCGCGCGTCGACCGTCCGTGACCTCGCGACGGCCCGTCGCGCGGCCGAGTCGCTCGCGACCATGGCCGCCGACCGGGACGCGTTCGTCGGCGACGTCGAGGTGGCGCTCGCCGCACCCCTGTCCGTGTCGTTCCGCTCGGCGCGGCCGGAGCGTGACGCCGCGGCGCAGTTCGCGCTCGAGCGGGCCGGCGAGCTGAGCCGAGGGCTGAGCGTGGTCCCGCGTGGCGACCTCACCCTCGTGAGCGCCGCGCTCGACGTCCCCGTCCGGATCCGCAACGACCACTCGACCGACGTCACCGTGACGGTGGTCCTGCGCCCCGACGACCCGCGGCTGACGGTCGACGAGAAGCCGACCGTCGTCGTGCCTGCGGGCCAGTCCGCCGACGTGCCCGTGCACGTACGGGCGATCGGCTCGGGTGACGTCAAGGTCGCGGTGGACGTGCTCGCCCCCAGCGGTGCCGTCGCCGCCGATCCGTCGGTCTTCTCGGTCCGCGTGCGCGCCGGCTGGGAGACGGTCGGCACCGCCGTCGTCGCGGGCGCGGTCGGGCTGCTCTTCGTGGCCGGGATCTGGCGTACCGTGCGGCGCGGCCGTTCCCCACGCCGGACGACGGGCGAGTACGTGGCCGAGTCGACCGCGACGGGGCCGACGCCCCACATCACCATCCCGGAGAGGAAGTCATGACCCGCTCGAGCCTGGGCCGCAACTCGCTCGTGATGACGCTGGGCACCACCGCATCACGAGCCTCGGGGCTGGTCCGGACGATGTTGCTCGTCGGGTGCGTGGGTGCCGTGGGCACGGTCGCCGACGCCTTCGGCATCGCCAACACGCTGCCCAACATGATGTTCGCGCTGCTGGCGGCAGGTGTCCTGCAGTCGGTGCTCGTGCCGCAGATCCTCCGCGCGATCCAGGCGCAGAACGCCCAGGAGCGCCTCGACAAGCTCCTCACGGTGTCGACGATCGGGCTGCTGGTGGTCACCGCCATCCTGACCGCCGGTGCGGGCTGGCTCGTCGACCTGTACACCCGCAGCGGTTCGTGGACTGCCGAGAACCGCGAGCTCGCCGTCGTCTTCGCGCTCTGGTGCATCCCGCAGGTGTTCTTCTACGGGCTCTACACGCTGCTGGGCCAGGTGCTCAACGCACGCGGCCAGTTCGGTGCCTACGGCTGGGCACCCGTCGCGAACAACATCGTGTCGATCATCGGCTTCGGCGCGTTCCTGATGATCTTCGGCCGCGCCCCGCAACAGGGCATCGACGACGTGAGCTCGTGGACGACCGAGCAGACCGTGCTGCTCGCGGGCACCGCGACGCTCGGGATCGCCATCCAGGCGCTGCTGCTGCTGTTCCCCTTGCGCCGCGGAGGGTTCCGGTGGCACTTCCGCCTCGGCCTGCGCGGCATCGGGCTCCGGTCGGCGGGCAAGGTCGTGGGCTGGACGGTGGGCGCCGTCGTGCTCGAGCAGATCGGCATCGCCTTCCTCACCAACGTGACCGGTGCTGCCGGGCAGGCCGCGGCCGCGGCGGGCGAGACGGCCGCGGGCAACTTCGCCTACAACAACGCGCTGACGATCTATCTGCTGCCGCACTCGCTCGTCGTCGTCTCGATCATCACCGCGCTGTTCCCCCGCATGAGCGCCGCCGCGGCGGCCGGGGACCTGGACGGCGTGCGGCGCGACATGTCGATCGGCCTGCGGTCCGCCGGGATCTTCTCGGTGATCGCGGCCACCGTGCTGCTCGTGCTGGCGCGCCCGCTCACCGGGGCGCTGATCCCGACGGCGGGCAGCGACGGGATCGACGCCATCGCCCCGGTGCTCCAGGCGATGTCGCTCGGCATCATCGCCCTCGGGGCGACCGTCATGGTGCGGCGCATGTACTTCGCGTTCGAGGACGGGCGCAGCGTGTTCGTCATCCAGATCTTCGCCACGGCGAGCCTCGTCCTGGCCCTGTGGGCCGCGACCCAGCTGCTCCCGACCAGCCGGTGGGCTGTCGCGGCCGGTGGCGCCTACGCCCTGTCGACCTGGATCTCGGTGCTGCTGCGCATCGGCGGCATGCGACGCAAGCTGCACGGGATCGACGGTGCTCGCGTGCTCCGCCTGTACGTGCGGGCCGGTGCGGCGGCCGTCGTCGCGGGCCTCGCGGGCTGGGGCCTGGTCCACTTCATGGACGGCAACGACGTCAGCTCCTGGCAGCACGCCATCCTCGTCACCGCGGTCGCCGGGACGGTCATGGGCGCCCTGTACCTGGCCGGCCTGAAGCTGCTCCGCGTCCGCGAGCTCGACGACGCGCTCGCCCCGCTCGTGCGGCGGCTCAAGCGATGACACGACGCCCGTACGATGGTCCGAAGGACCGGACGAACCCGTCCCATCCGACCCCCATGGAGGAGGCTAGGTGAGCACCGCTCAGCCCGGGACCGTCATGGTCGACCGCTACCGGCTGACCCAGACCGTTCCCACGGACCTTGCTGCCGCGGAGGCCTGGGAGGCGCACGACCAGATCCTGGACCGGCCCGTCCGAGTCACCTTCGTGGGCGGTCCCCACTCCGCGGGCGCGCTCGACGCCGCACGGCGTGCGGCGCTCGTCTCCGACCCACGACTGTGCCGGGTGCTCGACGTCGGCACCATCGATCTCGGCGGCGGCGCTCGGCCCTACATCATCAGCGAGCCGTACGCCGGGTCGACGCTCACGCAGATCGTGTCGGGCGGGCTCGTCGACCCGCAGCAGGCGCGTGCGGTCGTCGGCGAGGCAGCAGCAGCGATCGAGGCGGCGCGCCAGCGCGGCGTCCACCACCTGACGTTGCGCCCCGAGGCGATCCGGGTCGACGGGCACCGGGTCCAGGTCACCGGTCTCGGCCTCGACGCCGGGCTTGCCGGCGTCGAGAACAGCGGCGACGGCGCCGCTGCCGCCGACGCCCGCGACCTGGTCGCGCTCGTCTACTACGCGCTGACCGCGCGGTGGGCAGGCAGCAGCCTGGACGAGTCGTGGATCTCGTCCGACGCCGTCCGGCCGCTGCCTGCCCAGCCCGCGGGGACCGGCATCGTGTCGGTGTCGTCGCTCGTGCCGCACGTGGACCCGGATCTCGACGAGCTCGTGACCCGGACGTTCTCCCGGGACCGCGACGACGCTCCCCGGACCCCGGCCGACGTGGTCGCCGCGCTCAAGCCGTGGGGCCAGGTCTCGGTCGTCGCGGCGCTGCCCGGGTTCGTCCAGCCCGCGGCCGAGCAGCCCGTGCGGTCCTCGGTTCTCGGTGTCGCGAGCACGGGCCCGGCCCGGCCGGGCACCCCGCCTCCCGCTGCGCCGGTCCGGCGGCCCAGCTCGGGCCGGATCGCCCGGTCGGCCGCGATCGGAGCGGCGGCCGGTGCCGGCGGCTACGGCGCTACCTCTCAGCAGCCCGCCTACGGGGACCCCACGGCCACCATGGCGTACCAGCAGCAGGGCGGGGGTCAGCCAACGCACTACGGCCAGGGTTCCGGGGCCTACCCGGACCCGGGCACGTACGCACCCACCCCGACCCCGGGCCAGCCCACGGCCCCGGTGCACAGCGGGACTCCTCTGCAGTCGTCCCAGCAGGGTGCGACCAACCACCACGCTCCGGTGCCGCCGCCCCCACCCGCGGGTTCGGGCTCGGCCTCGGGCTTCGCGAGCACTCCGGCACCGCGCCGACGCGGCGTGAACCCGACGCCGATCGTCCTCGGCGTCGTCATCGCCGCGGTCGTCGGCGGGGCGATCTGGGCCGGTCTGCAGGCCTTCGACCCGTTCGAGCCGACGATCGAGGTCAACCCGTCGGCCACGGCCGAGGCAGGTGGACCGTCTCCGGAGCCGACTGCTGACGACGGCGCCGGAAGTGACGAGACCGACGAGCCAGAGGTCCGCCCGGTCATCGAGTCGGGCGACCAGCTGGACCCGGAAGGCGGCGAGTTCGCCGGCGAGCACCCGGAGGCGGTGGAGCTCGCCTACGACGCCGACCCGTCGACGTTCTGGTACACGCGGAAGTACAACACGCCGGAGTTCGGCGGTCTCAAGTCGGGGATCGGGTACGTCATCACCCTCGAAGAGGCGGCCCCGGTGAGCAAGATCGAGCTCAGCACGAACAGCTCCGGTGGTCACGTGGAGGTGCGCAAGGGTACGGCGGACAATCCCACCTCGGGCGACGTGCTCGCGTCCGGGTCGTTCGCCGACACCACGATGCTCGAGCTCGAGGAGCCCGCGGTCGGCGAGTCGTTCGTCCTGTGGATCACCGAGCTTCCGCAGACCAACGGCGAGAACCGGCTCGAGCTCACCGAGATCGTCGTGTCCTGACGTCGTGACCTGACGTCGTGTCCGACGTCGTGACTGGATGTCGCGGCGCGATGACGTCACGCGCCGCGACGCCATCGGGAATCCGCGTGGAACATCGAATACTGTCGATGTGTTGATGCGTACGACCGGGCAGTCCCGGCACCCCATCTGGAAGCAGGAGTGAACGTGATCGAACTGCCGACCGCTGCCACACAAGGCACCACCAGCAGCAACAGCAGCGAGGACACGGTGCACGACGTCGTGATCGTGGGCTCCGGCCCCGCCGGTTACACGGCTGCGATCTACGCGGCGCGCGCCGGTCTAGCACCGGTGGTGATCGCCGGTTCGGTCACCGCGGGCGGGGCGCTCATGAACACCACCGAGGTCGAGAACTTCCCCGGCTTCCCGGCCGGCATCCAAGGGCCGGACCTCATGGATGCCATGCGTGAGCAGGCCGAGCGGTTCGGCGCCAAGGTCGTCTGGGACGACGCGGAGACGCTCGACCTCGCCGGCCGCACGAAGACGGTCGTCACCGGCGGCGGCGAGACGTTCCGCGCGTACTCAGTGATCCTCGCGACGGGATCCGCATACCGCGAGCTCGGCCTGCCCGAGGAGAAGCGCCTCTCGGGCCGCGGCGTGTCGTGGTGTGCCACGTGCGACGGGTTCTTCTTCCGCGACCAGCACATCGCCGTGGTCGGCGGCGGGGACAGCGCGATGGAAGAGGCGACCTTCCTGACCCGGTTTGCGTCGAAGGTCACGATCATCCACCGCCGTGACAGCCTGCGCGCGTCCAAGATCATGGCGGACCGCGCACTCAACGACGACAAGATCGAGTTCGCCTGGAACAGCGAGGTCGCCGGCATCGCGGGCGAGAACAAGGTCGAGTCGCTGACGCTGCGGGACACGGTCACCGGCGAGGAGCGCGAGCTCGAAGCGACGGGCCTGTTCGTCGCGATCGGGCACGACCCGCGCACCGAGCTGCTCAAGGGCCAGATCGACCTGGACGACGAGGGCTACATCCTCGTCGAGGGCCGCTCGACCCGGACGAACCTCCCCGGTGTCTTCGCCTGCGGCGACGCCGTCGACCACACCTATCGCCAGGCCATCACCGCGGCCGGGTCCGGGTGCGCCGCGGCGCTGGACGCGCAGGCGTTCCTCACGACCCTCGCCGACGCGGCCGGTGAGGCCGACGTCGCCGGCACCCCGGCTGTCCCCAACCCCGACGGCCTTCCGGCCGCGCTCGAGCACGTCGGCTGAACCCCGACGACTCGCTGATCTTCGCTAGGAGCACTCACATGGCCTCCACCGTCCCCGTCACGGACGACACCTTTGCCGACGAGGTCCTGAAGTCGGACGTCCCCGTCCTGGTCGACTTCTGGGCCACCTGGTGCGGCCCCTGCCGCATGGTGGCGCCGATCCTCGAGGAGCTCGCCGACGAGTACGACGGGCAGATCAAGATCGCCAAGCTCGACACCGACGCCAACCAGGCCACGACGATGGCCTACGGCATCACGTCGATCCCGACGCTCAACGTCTACTCCGGTGGAGAGCTCGTCAAGTCGATCATCGGCGCCCGGCCGAAGCGCGCGCTGCAGGAGGAGATCGACGCGGTCCTCACGGCCTGACGCCGGAGAACTAGCTCGCCGCGTGACGTGGGCGTGGTCGGTGCCGTCCCTCAGGGCTACGGACCGACCACGCCCACTCGCTTTTTCTTGACAGGTTCTGCCCAGGCGACGTGCGAGACTGAGCACCGTGAGCGACCAGCCCGTGCACCCTGAGACCTCCTCCGGAACCCGCCTCGACCCGTGGTTCGGGGCATACGCGGAGCGTGCGCACGGGATGCGAGCGTCGGAGATCCGGGCCTTGTTCGCCGTCGCGAACCGTCCGGAGGTCGTCTCGCTTGCCGGCGGCATGCCGTTCATCGAAGGGCTGCCGCTCGACGTGATCGGCGAGTCGATGAGCCGGCTGATCCGCACCAAGGGCGCGACCGCGCTGCAGTACGGGTCGGGCCAGGGCGAGGAGTCGCTG